>CXWK01003008.1_pt2 | contig 13942 bp, 15 predicted proteins | sample 590851 | NCBI WGS metagenome assembly CXWK01 (sample SAMEA3498364, study PRJEB10139) | wastewater metagenome | biome: wastewater treatment plant; material: activated sludge | place: Denmark | collected 2014-08-01 | reverse complement strand
TCCCCGCTCCATTGGGTGATACAATGCAACGACCCGCCGTTACGACCCGTGGGGGCTTTCAGATGAACCGTATCGTCATGGACACAACTTCGTTTCTTTCAGAATACGGCAGCACGTTGGAGAGGCGGCTGTGAGCCGACTCCTGGTCTGCCCGCCGGATTTTTTCGGTATCGAGTATGAGATCAATCCCTGGATGCGGCTCAGCAACCGAGTCGACCACCAGCGAGCCGTCTCACAGTGGCAGACCTTGATGGGGATTTTTGAACAGGACTTGGGGGTCGTGCTCGAACGAATGCCCCCCATTCCCGGACTACCGGATCTCGTGTTTACAGCGAATGCCGGGCTGGTTGTCGGGCGCACGGCCGTCGTCAGTCACTTCCGATATCCTGAACGCCAGCGAGAAGAGGCTCATTTCGAGCATTGGTTTCGCCAGCAGGGATATGAGGTCATGATGGTGGAGGCTGGTCTTCACTTTGAAGGCGCAGGCGACCTCCTTGGGTTTTCAGATACCTGGTTCGGTGGCTATCGGCAGCGATCCGATATCGGCGTGTACCCGATCCTCAGCGAGCGTTTCCAGCGAGAAATCATTCCGCTCGAACTCATCGACGGTCGCTTCTACCATTTAGACACCTGTCTCTGCCCATTAAGCGGCGGCGAACTGCTGTATTTTCCCGCCGCATTTGATCACGATGGCCGAGACGTGCTCGCGGCGCGCATCCCCACCGAGCGGCGACTGGTCGTCCCTGAACACGACGCGCTGAAGTTTGCCTGTAACGCAGTCTGTGTGGGGAAGCATGTGGTTCTTCCTGCCGGATGTCCCGCGACGGAAGGCTTACTGCGGGAACGGGGATATGACACCCATGCGGTTCAGCTCGATGAGTTCATGAAATCGGGCGGGTCAGCCAAATGCTTGACGCTGGCGCTGGACTAATGCAGCTGAGCAGCATTCAGCTGCCAGCTCAAACCGAGTCGGTGGGATGCTGAACACTGATGGCTGATCGCTGAAAGCACGTTCGAGATTTTCATTTCTTCCGAAACAGAAACGCCCCATACATTCCGGCAATCGCAATGGTCACCAGCTCAATCGTCAGGAGCATGCGACTCACCACGGCTTCAGGGGCCGGAGCTGAGAGGATGAAATGCATGCCGAGAAATTCCGGGGTCTGACTCGGCGGTGTTTCCCATGGCGGAAACAGCAGCGCCAGAATCAGTGCCGCGACCATGCCGTAGAGGATGGAAAGGTTGAGCTGACCAGGAGGGGTTGCACGAGGTCCAGCGCCCGATATACGCTCGGCAGTCCCATCAAGCCGCCGACCGCACTGAACACAGAATCGATTAATTTCTGCTTGTGATCGGTCACAGAAATGGCAGGTTTGCATGATCGGGCATTCCCGGTACGCCACCTACATACATGGGAATGCCCCCGAGATGCTAGCCCGGGAAGCGGCTAGAAATGATAGCCCACTCCAAACGAAAAAATGATTGGATTATAGGTTGCCGTAAAGCCAAACCCTCCTGCTTCCGTTGCGTCAAAGTCGAACCGCGTGTAATTGTACCGTACTTCTCCATATCCTGAGATATGCTCCGTAAAGAAGTACTCGCCACCCAACTTCACGTTGAGACCGACTTTCGTTGAACTCTGTTTGCCTTCAAACCCTACCTCTGTCGTCTCGATTCGAGACAAGAATATCGCAGGCCCCACGCCGACATACGGCTGAAATCGTGCCTTATTGTAACGAAACATGAGATTGAACGGCGCAATGGTGATCAGCCGAAAGTGGTCGCCCGGAAATATTCTCACATCATCACCACTCGTCACAGTACCCCCAACGACGACGGTCCCGGGAAGAATACTGACCCTCGTTGGTCCCTGCTCAATGTGGGGATTGCTGTAGTAGGCCTCCAGTTCCAGCCCAAACCAGCTCACCTTTGGAAAGTAGTAACCAATCTTCCCACCCCACACGGGAGAACTGGCCAGATCGCGCCCTGACATTGACCCCCGAGGAGTGAGAAAAGATCCAGGAGGAGCGCTGAGATCGGTGATCTCAACTCGCGTGAGCTTGTTGTTGTCGCCGAAGAATGTCGTTCCAACTTGTCCACCGATGTACATTTCTGAATAGGCGCTGGAGGCCGTCAGAGACATCAGAAAAACCGTAAGCCACAGCGCTCGCATCCCGGTTCCCAATCCAGTTCCCCTCACAACCCTTGGTTTCATCACCACTTCCTCCTGATCCCTGCGTTCGTTGCGATGCCCCATCCTATGGGCTGATTCAGTCGCGTCAACACACCCTTCACGTCTTCAACAAGCAGCTCAGCAGATTCCATGCCACGTCACAAGAGATTGATTCCAATGCTTCCCTTGCCAATTTCTAGAATGGGACGCTCCCATTCCATTCGTTGACAGGTTCTTGAGGCCGTTCCTATAATCGGCCCCCACCAGTGTTGTTGGTGATCATGTGGAGATCAGACTGATTCCTTATGCCTGGGTCTATCGGCAAGATGTGTGTGATCGGTGCAGGAGCATGGGGTACAGCCCTGGCCAAACATCTGGCCGAGAAGGGGATGGAGATCCGGCTCTGGGCCTATGAACAGGACGTCGTTCACGCCATCAATACTGCGCACGAAAACCCGATTTTTCTCAAAGGTGTCACGCTCCCTCACAGCCTGATCGCCACCTCATCCCTGGAAGAAGCCACGAGATCGTGTGAGGGGCTGGTGTTCGCCGTACCCTCCCATGCCACGCGATCCGTGCTTCAAACGCTAAGACGTTTCCTATCCAGTCCCATTCCCTTGATCTGTGCGACTAAGGGCATCGAGGAAGAGACGGCCAAGTTGATGACCCAGGTGATGGAGGACGAATTACTGCCCTCCATGCACGACGCCTTGATGGTGCTCTCGGGACCCAGCTTTGCCGCTGAGCTGAGCGCGGGTCAGCCCACGGCCGTGTGCCTGGCCGGCCGAAACGCTCCGCTCGTCCGACGCTTCCAAACCGCGTTGATGACGCCGGTGTTGCGCGTGTATGCCGACAGCGATCTCCTGGGCGTCCAGCTGGGAGGAGCATTAAAGAATGTGATGGCGCTGGCCGCCGGCGTCATCGATGGTCTGGAACTCGGACTGAATGCCCGTGCCGCCCTCATCACCCGTGGGTTGGCAGAAACCATCCGACTCGGTGTCGCGATGGGAGCGGATCCTCGTACATTCTATGGACTCTCCGGCGTTGGTGATTTGGTCTTGACCTGCACCGGAACACTCAGTCGCAATCACTCGGTGGGTGTACGCCTCGGCAAAGGTGAGCGACTCGAGACCATCGTCAACGGGATGCAGGCCGTCGCCGAAGGCGTCAGAACCGCTCGCGCCGCGCTCACCCTGGCCTTGCGCCACCAGGTTGAGATGCCCATCATTCGAGAGATCAACGCCGTCCTCTATGAAAACAAGTCCTGTCGCCAGGCGGTCAGTGATCTGATGGAGCGGGATGCCAAACTGGAAAAGGGATGAACATGATTGCGGAAGGGCTTGAACAGTTACTTCAACAGGTTCACATGGGACAGCTGACCGTCGAACAGGGGCTCCAGCGCCTGCGATCTCTCCCGTTTGAAGATCTCGGGTTTGCGTCCCTTGATCACCATCGATCGCTGCGGCAAGGATTTCCCGAAGTCGTGCTCTGCGAGGGAAAAACCACGAAACAGGTCGTGGCGATCGCTCGTGCCTTGATCAAAAAGGGAGGTCCGTTCCTCGCCACCCGCGCGGAGCCCACGGTCGCCCGGGCAATTCGCCGCCTCGATCGTCGGGCGCGGTACTATCCGGACGCACGTCTTGTCGCGATCCATCCGGCACGGCAGAAGGCGCAAGGCCACATTCTCGTGGTGACCGCCGGCACAGCCGATGTCCCGGTCGCGGAAGAGGCCCGCATCACCGCTGAAGTGATGGGGAGTCATGTTGAACGCCTCTACGACGTTGGCGTTGCGGGCATCCATCGTCTCCTTGGGAAGAAAGACCGCCTGTTTGATGCGCAGGTCATTATCGTGGTTGCCGGAATGGACGGCGTCTTGCCCAGCGTCGTGGGGGGGCTTGTTCACTGTCCGGTTATTGCCGTCCCGACGAGCCGAGGGTATGGAGCGAGTTTCGGTGGAGTGGCTGCATTGTTGACCATGCTCAACTCCTGCGCGGCCGGTGTGGGGGTCATGAATATCGACAACGGCTTCGGCGCCGCCTGTCTCGCACATCGGATCAACATGCTCGGAGTGAAGAGCAGCCGACCATGAGCTCAGCGGAAAGATCAGTTGACTTCGAGGGTGCCCCGTTTCGGCCAAGCGACCGTCAGCGTCCGAAGCCCCTTTTCACTGTTGGCTAGTAATTTGGTCCGCACTTCATACGCATAGGTCCCAGCCCCGGCAACCTGCTTACGATGATCTTGGCCATCCCACTGAAGTTCGACCACTACCTTAGGACGCTCCTGCTCCCCATTCCTCGTCGACGTGATTGGAATAGGCTGTCGATGCGTCAGAAACCGAAGTGAGGTTTTGGATGGAGAACTGATAAGGGAGGTGACTTCCAGAATCAGGGCTCGATCGACCTCCCTCGGAAGCTGAACCGTCACCGAGAACTGAACCGGCCCATTGCCCTGCGTATACGGCATCGGGGCAATATTGAGGTCGATGATCTTGAGCTCCGGTTCGGGCCTTGGAGCACGGGATGGCTTGTCCTTTGCAAAACTCTCAGTCAAAGGAAAACCGACCACAACACTGTACAAACAGAGCAGCCCGAGCGTCAGTCCCCTACATCGTTGTCGGTGTGATCTTGTGAACAACAGAACACCTGCTTTCGGCAAAAATATGTGATGGATCCACAGTGACTCACGGTCACTACAAGCAACTCATCTTTTAATGGGGGATAACATAGCCTCCAGGAGCTGTCAACGAAGCATCAACAATGAACCAATGATTGCCGTTCGGCTAGACCTTCGGTAAGATGTGCGGTCTTTTTCACTGCTGAATGAGGAGCGCCGTGGGCCGACATCTGCATTTCGATTGTTTTTCTGGCGTCAGCGGGGACATGATCTTGGGCGCATTGGTCAGCGCAGGCCTGCCATGGGCCGACCTCGTGAACGGCCTGAATCGGCTGAAGCTATCCGGCTACACCTTGCGGAAACGGGCGGTCCATCGTGGCGCGCTCCATGCCGTGAAAGTCGACGTCGTGATCCAACAGGGGTTTCATCGGCCTCTGACGCTCTCCCGTATTCGAAGTATTATTATGCGCAGCACGCTCCCAAGTCCGGTCAAGGCACGCAGCCTCTCCGTCTTCGACCGATTGGCTGACGCAGAAGGACTGGCCCATCAGGTCCCGGCGAAAGACGTGCACTTTCATGAAGTGGGAGTCGTCGATTCATTCATCGACGTGGTGGGAGGCGTACTCGGCTGCTACCTCCTGAATGTGACCCGTGCGACCTCCTCCCCGATCAATGTGGGAGCCGGTTCGATTCAAACGTCCCATGGTCGCCTACCTGTGCCAGGGCCGGCCGTAACGGCATTGGCCGAAGGCATTCCCGTCTATTCTGATGGCCCACCGCACGAGCTTGCCACACCCACCGGCGTAGCATTGGTGCGGACGTTGGCGTCAGAGTTCGGCCCCCTGCCGGTCATGCGCAGTGTCGCAGTTGGATATGGGGCCGGAGACCGTGATCCGGAAGACTGGCCAAATGTACTGCGTGTATTTCTGCAAGATGACTCGGCACCTGAGACCTATCACACCGAACGCATCATGCAAATTGAGACGAATCTCGACGACCTGAATCCGCAGATCTACGAGCACGTCATGGAGCAACTGTTTGAACTCGGAGCCGTCGACGTGGCCCTGGTTCCCATTGTCATGAAAAAGAGTCGTCCCGGTGTGTTATTGACCTGCCTTACTCCGAAGGAACGGACGAACGCGATGCTTGAAATTCTCTTCCAGGAAACACCCACGCTCGGCGTGCGACTGCAGGAAATCACCCGGCAAGTCCTCCCGCGTCGTATTGTCCCGGTCTCGATACGGGGAGGAACCGTTCGCATGAAGGTGGCCGAGCTGGGTGCTGGCTGGGACAAGGCGGCACCGGAATATGTCGACTGTCAATCTATCGCGAGACGATCCGGTCGTCCGCTGAAGACCGTCATGGAGGACGCCTTGCAAGCCTATCGACAAGCGACCCAGAAGAAACTGCGGGGCCGCGCATGAGCACCTTGTATTATATTCTCCTGTTCCTCGTCTCTGTTGTTGTGACACTAGGTGGCTGTGCACTGTTCACAAACGCGATCGAATGGCTGGGCAAACGACTCGGCATTTCTGAAGGCGCGGTTGGGAGTGTCTTCGCGGCCATCGGCACCACCCTGCCTGAAACCTCGATTCCGATCATTGCCATTTTCTTCGGCGAAAGCCCCGAGGAGATCGACGTCGGATTAGGCGCCATCCTCGGTGCACCGTTTATGCTCAGCACGCTGGTGCTGCCGATCTTGGCTCTGTTGGTGGTGCTGTACGCACGCGCAGGTAAACGCACCGGTCAATTTCATCTTAACTACCGCGATGTCCTCACGGACCTGACCTTCTTTATGATCGGCTACCTGGTGGCACTGGGGTGCGCCTTTGAACGGTCGAGACTCATCCATCTGATCGCCGCCGGAGGATTGATCTGTTTGTACATTTACTACATGAAACTGAAGTTTGCACCGGCCGAAGCAGGGGAAAGTGGTGAGCTGGACCCTCTCATCTTCGATAAAACCGCGACAACCCCCTCGCATCCGATGATCGCATTTCAAGCCCTGTTAGGGTTGGGGGGCTTGATCTTGGGTGCTCATTTGTTCGTGATGGCAGCAGAATCGATGGCAGGATTGTTCTCAATGTCGCCGCTGATTTTGACGCTCCTCATCGCGCCGTTGGCCACCGAACTCCCGGAGATGTCTAATAGCTTTCTATGGCTGTATCGGAAGAAAGACAAGCTCGCCGTGGCCAACGTGACGGGTGCCATGGTGTTTCAAGGCACCCTCCCCGTCTCACTCGGACTGATCGGAACTGAATGGGTGATCGCTCCCTCGGCGTTGACGACCATGGTCTTGGCAGTACAGGCCGTAGGGCTCTGTCTCCTTCAGATTCTGCTTGGAGGTCGCTGGCGACCATGGTTGCTGGGGGCTGGCGCTCTTTTCTACATCGGCTATACCATTTATCTCTATGCCAGCTAGAACCCGCCCCGCTCGAAGAGTCTCGACCTCCTCATCACTCCCGCTGCTGGGAATCACGATGGGAGACCCGGCAGGCATTGGCCCGGAAGTGATTGCCAAGGCCCTGTCCGGAGGACGGCTGCACAAAATTTGCCGACCCCTGGTGATTGGCTCACTTGCTGTCATGGTTCGTACCGTTAAGACCCTGCGACTCAAGCTGACTGTACTCCCCATCGATGGCCATGAAACGCCAGCACTCCGCCCAGGCACCGTGGCCCTACTGGACCCGCTGAGCTCCCCATTGGGCCGATTTACACCGGGCCTTGCAGCGGCCGAAACCGGTGCGGCGTCAGTCACCTTCATTGAGAAAGCCGTCGAACTCGCCCAATTGGGCTGCCTCGATGGGATCGTGACCGCTCCGATCAATAAAGAAGCCATCAATATGGCGGGCTGCCGATACCCTGGACACACTGAATTACTGGCCGACCTGACCCAGGCGAAGGAATCCGGCATGATGATCGTCGGCGGCCCATTGCGGATCATGTTTGCCACGACACATGTCGCCATTAAAGAGCTTCCGACGCTGCTGACTCAAGCGCGGATTGAAAAAACGATCCGGTTGGCTCACTTGGCACTCACCACGTTATTTGGAGTCAAACGACCGAAGATCGGAGTGGCCGCACTGAATCCGCATGCGGGCGAACATGGCCTATTCGGAAATGAGGAAGCTCGCGTCATTCTCCCGGCAGCCCGGACCGCCCAAGCGCAGGGCATTCTTGCCAGTGATCCATTGCCCGCCGATACGCTGTTTGGAAAGGCCGCAAAGGGTCAGTATGACGGGATTGTTGCCTTGTACCATGACCAGGGCTTGATTCCACTGAAGCTCGTGGCGTTCGGCACCTGCGTGAACCTCACCGTCGGCTTGCCCATCATTCGCACTTCCGTCGACCATGGAACAGCCTTTGACATTGTGGGGAAAAAAGTGGCCGACCCGGGAAGTCTGATCGAAGCGGTCACCTTGGCGGCACGAATCGCTCAGCGACGTGTCAAGAAAGGGCGTGCTCACCATGCCGTTTGATAGCGCGACGCAGTTGACCACCATTCGACAACAGATTGCGGAACTGGATGCGCTTGCACAACAAACCCGTCAGGACCTGAATACCGTGGCGGGAACAGAACGAATCGCAAAGTGGAAGTCACGCACCATCGCACTGCTTACCACCACGGTCGGCGACGAAGACCGGGACACGTTCGCTCGTATCCAACCGGGACCATCCTTCACCAACGACTTGCTCGAAGAGTTTACTGATCTCGTAGAGTGTTACCGTACGCCGCTGGTTCGCCTCCTCGACAAACTCGCTCGTTCATCTCCGCTCGGGAGTTGAATGTGGACTCAGTATCTCCTCCTGCGGCGATCAGACGGCTTGGACAAAATTTTCTTGTGGACCCGAACATCGTTCGCAAGATCGTCGCACTCGCGGAACTTGCATCCACTGATACCGTCCTCGAGATCGGCCCAGGCCGAGGCTTCCTGACGGAAGCCCTGTGCCGAGCCGCCGGTCACATCACCGCGATTGAGGTTGATCCTCGTCTCCACACCTTTCTCTCTGAACGAACCGCGCATCTTGCGAATTTAACCCTCCTACTCGGCGATGCCTTGACCTGTTCGATCGAACACGTACCGATCGGGACCATTGTCGTCGCCAATCTCCCCTACTATATCTCCACTCCGCTCTTATTTCGGCTCCTGTCTCAAGGCAATCGTTTCGCCCGCATGGTCCTGATGCTTCAAAACGAAGTCGCGGATCGTCTTATCGCAAAATCTGGGAGTTCAGATTACGGTGTCCTCTCTGTGATGGCCCAATACTCCGCAAATATTTCAAAAGCCTTTAAGGTGTCCCCGCAGTGTTTCCGTCCTCGACCCGAAGTTGATTCAGCCGTTGTACTGCTGCATGCACTCGAACCGCGAGTGCGCCCGCCTGAAGCGGAGCGGCGGTTCACCACGCTTGTACGAGCCGCGTTCGCTCACCGACGGAAGACACTCGTGAACTCACTTCGGAACGAAGGGTATGATTCGAGGCTTGTCGAAACAGCCTTGGCAGCACTTCACCTCTCACCCTCGCTTCGCGCTGAGACCCTTTCCTTGGAACAATTTCTCGCGCTAGCCCGTTGCATGGAGGATGTGACGTGACCGGAATCCTGTGCCTCGAACTGAGGCGATACCGATCACGGCATCACTCCCACACACCGTGCGAACTCATGTGCACATAAAAGAAATCGCCTGAATGGATGGCAGGCTGTTGAAACCCATGTAAGTGCGCGACCCATCTCCACCGTTTGGCAGCCACGGGCTCCGTTCAATTGGGTCGTTGCGTTTACTGAGGGCGTAAGTGTATTTTGAACATCACCCGGCGGCTCCGCTCCCGATCCAGATCTCCCACATCGTCCCGTAGAAGATTCTGCCTCCCACGACCATTCGCCGTCGCCTTTTGCAGAAAACATTCATAGGCCCAGGGAAGCTTCTCACGGACGACCTCCACGCTTTTGGCCAACACAGCGAAGGAACGCTCCTGGCTCAATCGTAAATTGCGAAGGTCGTCTCCGAGATCATCGGTATATCCCTCTATGACAAAGGCTTCCACCTCTTTGCCTCCTTGGGCACATACCATAGCGGCATAGTGTGGCATCGTCTCCGACAAAAAGGCCTCCGCAGGCGGGAGTAACTTACTCTCCCCAAGGTCAAAATTGAGCGCAACGTCCGGTATACTGACAGACAAGACATCTGGCTTGTGGGCTTCACGCTGGAGAAGCGGAGGATCGAGGTTCTGGCGTACTTCCCTTGGAGAAGAAGGACTCTCTGCATGACTTTCCTGGCTCTCGTGAACCCGACTCACATAGGCGGCAAACAGAAGGATGAAGATCACGGCGAGCGAGGTCATGAGATCAGTCACCCCACTAAATACATCCGACGGCGAGACGGAAGATTCCCGTGCCAGTGACGGTTTGCGATGTCTCATCTGACCATCCTCGCATTACTCCTGATCTGATGGGCTGTTCCTACCGTTCCCAGTCTTGCCAGAATGAGCAGTTTCTGCAGCCGCTCCATGGGTCTTCAGCTGCTGAAATAGAGTTTCCATTTCTGATTTCGAGAGCTGTACGGGAAGCGCTGGCTCTTTCAGTGTCCGGTTGAGGTCCTGGATCGCATCTGCCAGCGGCTGAATCACCCGCTTCAATGCTTTTTGAACCTCATGACCGATCTCTCCCGGAAGATCATCGACTGTTGAACTGCGTTGAGTCGCACTCATCGCAGTGAGAGACTCTGACACCTTCGTTAAGGCAGCCACGGCCGTACCGAGTCGATGGTGCACGACCTCAGCCAATTGTTTGTCACCGTCGTTCCGGGTGGGACCGACGATGGTTGACACATGCCCGGTCTGCACCGCTAAAGACTGGACATGTTGATCCACGATCCGCTGAGGGAATACCTCATCGAGCAGCGAGAGACACCGTCGATGTCGGTTGCTCAGACGATACCAGAGGGAGTTTTCCAACAAGGTAAATGTATTCGCACAAGCCAATCCGGCAATGGATGTGACAAACTTTCCCGAGAGCCCGTTGATGAGACCGGCGAGTCCTTCGACCTGCGAGCCGGTCGCATGAAGCTTGCTCAAGCCGATCAGAATCGCCAGAAACGTGAACATCAGTCCCATACCGGTCAGAAACGACGGGAATTGCCGATAGAATCCCACGTTGAGATATTCCGCCATGGAGGCTTCGAAGGAGAAGAAATCCGCTGCCGATTTTTGCGCGGATACCGTCGGCTCAAGAAACCAAGCCGACTGTTCAATGGCAAAGGTCTTTCGGTAGGAAAGCCACTCTGCGGCAAATGCCGGTTCAGCGCGCATGGCCCTATCCAACACGTGGAGATCATCGAGATCGCGTCGTGATTCTTGCGACCCCTCTGAATTCGGCCTTGGTCTACTCAATCTCGCCGTGACAACCCACTCCTTTGACCATTGGCGACGTGCCAGGAGCAGACTCGACACCTGTGATTGCACTCGATGCAATGCCTGTCGAATCCGCCAGGCTCCACGAATGAGGACGGCCCCATGCCAGCCGCATATGGCAAGAATCCCCGCCACACCCATCCAGCTCAGGATTGGACTGGACAACCCGCTGATGATGGCTACATCCTGAGTGATGAATTCCCAGAGGTCGGTTGCCGCATTCCATCCATTCGTCGCATCCATCCGCCGCACCCCTGTTCAGAGAAGGAACACCGATATAAGCCGATTACTCAGCTCAATTTTCGTGCCAGTGCAGGACCACGATTTAATGGGCATTCTCGTCATGACTTGATAACACAGTCGGCACTTCCTGCCGAGCAGATCGGCACGTTTTTCCAGTCTTAGGCATCGGTTTGAATATCGGGAAGGAGAAGGGTCCGTTACTTCCAGACAGAGAGACCTTCGTGTATGATGATCCCGTCGCCTGTGTGGTGATGGGAGATCAGCCATGCATTTTGTCCGTATCGGAAACCGCGCCATCAACCTGGACTTGGTTTCTCATTGTGAAGTTCAAGCCTGGCACGATACGGTGTCAGTCAAGGTGTTTATGACCGGCACCGCAAATAATACCCCGGTGGTGCTGAACGAAGACGAAGCGAAGCTGTTCTGGAAGTACATGGAATATGTCGCGGAGAAGCCGGTCTAGCCCATCGCCCCTTATCGAGTCGCTACGCCCTTTCCTTTCACGCCACCATGGCCATGCAGGGTGAGTAGTTCTCTCTTTCATCGCCATGATGAGCAATCACGCTAATATGCGGATTCGTAATATTTCGGAACGAGACTGGTTAAGCCTCGTATCGCGCATCACAACAGCTCTATATTCACAAGCAGAACAATTCCACTGGATTAACGCTTGATGGGTCTATCTGGTCGCTTGGGACCCTGTTTTCGTGGTATGGTTAGTCATGAGCAGTGATTCGACCTCTTGCAGGGCATTCAGAAACAACAGATCTCGTTTCCCGATAGCTCCAAGAACAGGGGTTATACACCTCAGCGGCCTGCTCTGTTTCCTCCTTGGCCTCACCGGGTGCATCAGCGAATACTCAGTGCTCAGCGGTTCCGGATCTCCCTTGCTGATTTCCCGCCGTGGCTACTCCGCACAGGATTGTACTGAAAAGGTGAAGGACGAAGCGGCTCGCATGGGTATGACATTGCGATATATTCACATCCGAGGGAATGACGAGGGCCGTTCACTCCTCTGGCCCTTTCAGCCAGGGTATGCCTGTGAAGCGGCATTTGGCCCGGAACAACCTCCAATCGGAACATACCCCGGCACTCTGCCTATCGGTTCTCGTGGATCGTGATCACGCGACCAAGCCTTGCTCCCCTCTCTCTAATCCACAGTCCCTACCACCGCTGCTCACGTTGATGTACAGCTCTCGACACGACACACCTCTTAACCTCAATCTCTCCTCTCCCCCACAGTCGTCTCGAATCCATCAGCTCCCGACCTCTCATTAGCCGTTGGCTCACTATCTTGATGTTGTGGCATCCCGACCTCCTGATCATCATGGCGAGTGCTTGTTTCTCTATGCTCTCTCTTGTTCCAGCCCCGCGCCAGAGGCGGGTCTTCTATTTTAAGAATCATGTCGGCCTGAGATTTCGCCTCCCGCCAAGCCCGTGTTGGCTGTCACCACTTCAACCATTTGCTTGTTGTATCAGAGCCTTACGCTATACTTGATACATATCCGAAGAATAAGTTGTAGGCAGTAAGCGGATGAGCCACCCGGACTGGGCATGATCAAGATTCTCTTAGTTGAAGACAATGATGTTGATGCTCGTCTGACGCAGGATATCCTTGCAGAGTGGCACCTGGAAGAATTCAATATCACCCATGTGACACGCCTGAGTGAGGCCTTCCGCTATCTCGCTCGAGCTCGATTTGATGCTGTGCTCTTGGACCTTTCGCTCCCGGATGGGTCCGGGCTCTCAACGGTTCGGCAGATTCACGCGGCGAATCCGACCATTGCACTGATTGTCCTCAGCGGGCTCAACGATCAAACGCTGGCCTTGCAAGCGGTCCAAAACGGAGCACAGGATTATCTCGTGAAGGGAGAAGGTCCGTCGGAACTCTTGGCCCGCTCAATCCATTACGCCATCGAACGAAAACGTGCGGAAGCACGACTCACGTACCTTGCCCAGTACGATCAGCTGACCGGACTCGTGAACCGCAGCTTGTTCCGCGACCGACTCGTGCAAGCCATGGCACGCAGTAAGCGCCTCCAGCAGCCGATCGGACTAATGCTGCTTGACCTAGATCGATTCAAACCGGTGAACGATACGCTCGGCCACAGTGTCGGTGATCAACTGCTGAAAGTTGTGGCCGAACGACTCCATGAATGTGTCCGTGAAGTGGACACGGTCGCGCGCATGGGAGGAGATGAGTTTACCATCATCCTGGAAGGGTTGATGTGCGAGGAAGATATCTCATTGGTGGCTCAGCGAATCACCACATCCCTCTCCGAACCGTTCATCCTGGGAGAACACCAGGCCGTGATCAGTGTCAGTATCGGCATCACCATCTATCCGACCGACGACCATGATATCGATGAACTACTCACACACGCGGATGCCGCAATGTACCGCGCGAAACAGCAAGGCGGTAACTCGTTTCAGTTTCACATTCCTAACGATTCACCATCCTCGACATGTCAACATTGATGGGGTCGCCGTGTGTGACTTGCTCCC
>CXWK01030465.1_pt1 | contig 13944 bp, 11 predicted proteins | sample 590851 | NCBI WGS metagenome assembly CXWK01 (sample SAMEA3498364, study PRJEB10139) | wastewater metagenome | biome: wastewater treatment plant; material: activated sludge | place: Denmark | collected 2014-08-01 | reverse complement strand
GAAGCCACGATCGGCCGACAGCGGACTCGGATGAGCGGAGGCGATCACGGGCGTATCGCCCAGGAGCGGGCGGGCGGTCGCGGCGTCACGCCCCCACAACACTGCCACCAGCGCGGAGTCGCGTTCGACCAAGCCGCCGATCGCCGCCGCTGTCACGTCCTCCCAGCCTTTGCCCCGATGCGATCCGGGCTGTCCCGGCTGCACAGTGAGGACCCGGTTGAGCAGAAGTACCCCCCGCTCGAACCACGGTCCGAGATCCCCCGAGGCGGGCGTCGGGAACCCCAGGTCGTCGTGATACTCCCGGAAGATGTTCGTCAAGCTCCGTGGCAGCGGCCGGACGTCGGGCGCAACGCTGAACGACAGTCCGACTGCGTGGCCTGGCGTCGGGTAGGGGTCCTGCCCCACGATCAGGACGCGCACGTCGGCAGGATCGCGGCTGAACGCCCGCAGGACCCGATCCCCGGGCGGCAGATAGCCTCGGCCGTCGGCGATTTCGGCGCGCAGGAACTCCCCCAGCGCCGAGATCCGGTCGGCCACCGGGCCCAGGATCGGGACCCACCCGGGGTGAACCAACTCAGCCAATGGCCGCGCGCCAGTTGTCACTGTCAGCCCTGATTGCGGGACCGTCGCGACAGCGCCACTGCGACGCCCAACGCAATCAGGATGAGGACGACGGCCGCGGCCACCCACAGCAGCGGCCCCAAACCCGCCTCCGTCTGCGTCTGCGTCTGATCAGACTGCGCCGCACTCGGTGCCGCGGAACTGGTGGCGCTGTTCGCGAGCGCGGGATCGATCGAGGAGGTGATCACGAGCGCATCGCCGCCATCGGCTGACTCCGCCAACACGCCCAACGCCACAAACGAGGCACCGAACTCGAACCGGGTCGGATCCGGCTGCGCGACCACAATGTCCGAGTTCGTCTTCGCCGCCTTCGGGATGGCCCCCGTCACGTCTGTGATCGGACCGGGCATGGTGACCTCGATGGTCACGGAGGAGTCGCCGAACAGCATCCGGCCGATGCGCGCCGCCTGCTTCGCGCTCTGTCCCTCGGCCAAGCCCGCCTCGGAGCCGGCGGACGCTGCATCGTCGCTCAGCGACACCACCATGGTGTCCGCGGAGGCTTCGGCCGTGAGGGGAAATGTCATCGCCGTCATGGACTGCGAGGTTCCCTCGGGACCCGCCGACTCGGTCGAACTGGTGGTCGCTGCCTCGATCTCGGCAGGCGTGGCGTCGGTGAACGAGACCGTCTGGACGAATGCGGTGTCCGTTTCCGACCACTGCACGGAGACGTTCTCGCCCGTCGCATCAGGGACGCCGAGTTCCTCTTGCGCCTGCGACAGGTCGGTGATGCCGAACTCCCCCACCGTCTGGCGGTCGAAGGTCGTGGTCATGTTCCCCGTGAAGGTTCCCGTGGCAGACACCGACGTGTCGACCTCGAGATTGAGGCATCCGGTCAGGGCCAGCGCGGACACCAGCAGCGCGCCCACGGCCAGGATTCTGCGGGGTTTCAGCATGCCTCACAGTATCCGTGGCCACGGGTCGATCCTGCGCTCGGGCCACGTCACGGTGCTCACGTCCCTACTGTGAGACTCATGGAGAAAATCGGTTCCTTCTTCTACGGGCTCGGGGCGTTCATCGTCGGTGGCGTGATCATGGTTGCCGGTTGGTGGATCTCGATGCTGAACGTCAGCCTCGACAAGATGGCACCCTCGCCGAACTTCACGAGCGGCTGGACGCTGTTCGGGCTGGCCCTGATCTTTGTGGGGGCCTACCTGCCCTTCGCGATCGTCGGGCTGCGCAGTCGATTCGTCCATAAGCGCCAAGAGCTGAAGGACTTGAACCAGCAGGTCGCCCAGCGGTCCACGGCTGCGGTGCCGGAGCCCGAACCGACCGAACGACCCTCGCTGCTCCCCGGACCGGAGCCCACGAGCGACCCCACCCAGAACCCGTGACGCGTCTGGCCACCGGAGTGGTGGTGATCGGGGCCGGGATCGCCGGATTGACCGCTGCCTCCGAACTGGTGGCCAATGGTGTCGCCTGCCTGGTGGTCGAAGCCCGCGACCGCGTCGGCGGTCGACTGCTCAGTGAACCGCTCCCCGGCCACCCGAGTGCGTGGGTGGACCAGGGGGGTCAGTGGTTGGGACCCAGCCAGGATCGGGCATACCAGTTGGTGGCCCACCTGGGCCTGGCGACGATGCCGACGCACGTCACCGGGAACAAACTGCTCCACTTCGGCGGTCGGTTGACGCAGTACAGCGGTCGGATCCCTCGGTTGCCACCTCTCGCGCTGGCCGACGTGGGGCAGGCGCAATGGCGCTTCGACCGACTGGCCGCAACGGTGGACCTCGCCCACCCGTGGCGCACGCCGCAGGCGAATCGCCTGGATGCCCAGACCTTCGACACGTGGATCAGCCGAACCGCCCGGACCCAGGCGGGCCGTGACTTCTTCCGGGTCGCAGCCCAAGCGATCTTCGCGACGGAAGCCGCCAACCTCTCCCTGCTGCACGCACTGTTCTACGCGCGGTCGGGCAACAACTTGGAGTTCCTGCTGTCCAGCGCGGATGGTGCGCAGCAGGACCGCGTCGTGGGCGGCGCCCAGCAACTGCCGCAGGGTCTCGCTGATCAACTGGGTGAACGGGTGATGGTCGGCCGGCCGGTCCAACGTATTGCCCAACTGGATCAGGGTGTGGTGGTCGAGGCCTCCGGTGTCGTCATCGACGCGTCCTTCGCCATCGTGTCTGTTCCACCGGCACTGGCCGGAGCGGTCGATTTCGATCCCGTGCTCCCCGCTGACCGCGCCCAACTTCTGCAGCGCATGCCGCACGGCAGCGTGGTCAAGTTCCATGCGGTGTATGACTCTCCGTTCTGGCGCGATGCGGGACTGTCCGGGGAAGCCGCCAGCGACACCGGCCCGGTCAAGGTCGTGTTCGACAACAGCCCACCCGATGCCTCGATCGGCATCCTGGTCGGGTTCTTCGAGGGCGCTGATGCGGTGACGGCCTCACAGCATGACTCGGCGGTGCGGCAGGAAGTGGTGCGTCGCGAATTGCAGCGCTACTTCGGTCCCGCGGCCGCAGCGATGCGCGACTACACGGACACGGACTGGAACGCGGAGCCGTACACGCGGGGGTGCTACGGGGCCCACCTTCCCCCCGGTGCGTGGACCCAGTTCGGACCCGCGTTACGACGGCCGTTCGGACGCGTCCACTGGGCGGGTACGGAGACTGCGGAACGCTGGGTCGGCTACATCGAAGGCGGCATCGAATCGGGGGTGCGGGCCGCGGACGAAGTCCTCGCCCGGATTCCGCGCTGATCGGTGACAACCGGACACTTCGGGCGCGTTCGCCACGCGGGTGAGCAGTTCCACCCGTGGATGTGCGAACTGGGGTGTCGAAACGGCTGCTCAGTGCCGATAGTAGGGACATGGGTCTTGGTGAGGGGTGGCGCGCGGTACTCGCTGCGAGCGTGCTCGGCCTCGCCGCCCTGACCGCGACGGGCACCCCGGCAGCCGCAGTTGATCCGGAACCGGTCTCGGTCGCTGAAGCTGCCGACGCCTTGGCTGACGTGCGCGCAGCTCGCAGCGCGGCTGAAGCCGACGCCGAGGCGGCACTGGCACGCAAGGAGGACGCCACCGGCCGCCTGGTCGTCGCCCAAGACGCCGAAGCCGCGGCACTGGCAGTGGACCGCACGACCAAGCGGCGCGCCACCGACGCCGCTGAAGCCGCCCGCAAGGCGACGGACACCGAGACGAAGACCCGCGCGGCAGCGCGTGGCGCGGAACAGGCTCTGAGCCGCATGACGCGCAACGCGTACATCAACTCGATGACGAACAGCGATCTGGAACTGTTCGCCAGTTTCGCCGCGGACGGACCTGAGGCACTCAGCGCTTTCGCCCGACGGGACATGGCGTACGACAACCTGAGTGACTCCGCGCTGGTCCAAGCCCAGCACACCGTCAAGGTGGCAGGCGACGCCCGTGTTGTCGCTGAGCAGGCCCGATCGGTGTACGACGACGCCGCAGCGGAGTACGACGCGGCTCACGACACCCTGATTGCCGCGCGGCGGGCGGTTCAGCAGGTGACTGCCGAGGTGAAGGACGCGGAACGAGACATCACGTCCGCCGAGGCTGCCGTGGCCGCGGCTGATGCCAAGTACGACAAAGCACAGGATGTGTACAAGGAAGCCCTGGAGAAGTCCCTGGCCGATGGTGGTGGGGCGCCGATCTCGTCGGGGCCAGCGGCCGACGTCGTGTGGCGGATGCTCAAGGCCGAAGGATTCTCCGAGGAGTCCATCGCTGGGATCCTGGGCAACCTGCAGCAGGAGTCGGGGGTGGACCCCACAGCCACTCAGGCAGGCGGACCCGGCCGTGGCCTCGCCCAATGGTCGATGGGTGGGCGCTGGGACAACGGCCCCGACAGTCTGTTGTCGTTCTCTTCGAGCCGTGGCCTGGACCCGTGGGACGCCCGCACCCAGGTGGAGTTCATGGTGTTCGAGATGACCAACGGCTGGGGCGGCTTCGATATCGAGATGTTCAAGGACAAGACCGACATCCTCGATGCCACGGTCTACTTCCACGACGTCTTCGAGGGATCAGCCGACAGCGCCGAGTTCGTTCGAGCGGTTCGCGGCAACTACGCGCTGCAGTGGTACGCCCGACTGAGCTGACGGCGGCGTAGGGTCGCTGACAAAGCCCCAGTTGGAAGCAGCCTCGCCGTGACACGAGTTCGTCCCTTTGCCACCTTCACCACATTCACCCGAGCCGGAGTGATGGGTGTCGCGACTGTTGCGGCACTGTCGTTGGCGGCGGCAGTGCCCGCCGCGGCCGACCAGGGCCGCTACGGCCACAACGATGGTGGCGGCTTCCGCAATGTGCTTCCGCCGGGATCCGACGGCGTCGATACGGCGGCTGACTTCGGGCGCTTCGTTGCCGACGGCGCGTTACCGCGTCATTGGGCGGACCAGCAACCGCTGTACGAGGGACTGCTGTACGCCTCGCCCGGTCTGACCGACCCGCAGATCCCGGACTATTTCAAGGACGCCACGTTCGGCGTCAAGCGCAGCCAACGGGCATCGACGGTTCGGCCACGCGCAGGTGTCACGATCATTCGCGACAAGGAGTGGGGGGTCCCCCGGGTCTACGGCAAGACGCGCAACGACACGATGTTCGGGGCGGGCTACGCGGGCGCTTCGGACCGACTGTTCCTGATGGACGTGTTGCGCCACACGGGCCGTGCCGATCTGTCGTCGTTCCTGGGTGGCAGCAACCTGGCTTCGGACGAGGAACAGTGGCGATTCGCTCCGTACACCGACAAGGACCTGCGCCGCCAACTCTCGCTCGCCAAGCAGCTGGGACCCCTCGGCCGCCGCTCGGTCACGGATCTCGTGGCGTACGTGGCCGGGATCAACGCCTACATCGCCGAGGCCCGCCAGGACGCCGACCTGATGCCCGTCGAGTACGGACTGATCGGCAAGGAGTTGGAGGACTGGAAGAAGACCGATGTCGTGGCCACTGCGTCGCTCATCGGCGGCATCTTCGGCAAAGGCGGCGGTGGCTCCGTCAATGCGGCGCAGATCCTGCGGGCCCTCGAGAAGCGATTCGGAATGCAGCAGGGCCGACGGATCTGGACGGGCTTCCGGGCCAAGAACGACCCGGAAGCGCCCACGACGGTCACACAGCGATTCCCGTACCTGACCGGAAATTCGTTCGCCAAGAGGGGCCTGGCCCTTCCCCAGGGAAAGGTCACCCCGGCGCCGTTCGTCTCCGGTAGCGGCATCTCGGCTGCATCGGCCGATGACCCGGCTCACGACGGCACCGGCCTGTTCGATGCTGCCTGGCCCGCCGACCGACGCCAGCCCCACGCCTCCAACTGGGAGCTGGTGTCGGCGAAGCACTCACGCAATGGGCGACCGTTGGCGGTCATGGGTCCACAGGTCGGTTACTACCTGCCGCAGATCCTGGTCGAGCAGGAGTTGCATGGCCCCGGCATCGACGCACGCGGAGTCGCCTTCGCCGGCGTCAACCTGTACGTGCAGATGGGTCACGGCCGTGACTACGCCTGGAGCGCGACCTCGGCGGGGTCAGACAACGTCGACACGTTCTCCGAAGTCCTGTGCGGCAACAGCCGCACCCACTACCGCTACAAGGGCACATGCCGCCCCATGGAGAAACTGACGCGGTCGAACTCGTGGACGCCGAACGTCATCGACCCCACTCCCGCAGGCTCAGCCACGCTGACGGCCTACCGCACCGTCCACGGCATCGTTCAGTCCTACGGGAAGGTCAACGGCAAGCGGGTGGCGTTCGCAGTCGCACGAACCACCTACATGCACGAGACCGAGTCGGCCATCGGGTTCTCGCAGTTGAACGATCCCGGGGTGGTCACGAGTCCGCGGACGTTCCAGAAGGCCGCCATGGGCATCAACTTCACGTTCAACTGGGCGTACACCGACGCCAAGCAGACCGCGTACTTCTTGTCCGGCGACTACCCGCGTCGGGCGCCGGGGACGTCGCCCGACTTCCCGATCCTGGGCACCGGAAAGTACGACTGGCAGGGGTTCGATCCCAAGACCTGGACGGCCGATGTCATCGGGTTCGACGAGCATCCGCAGGCCGTGGATCCCGCGGTCCTGGTGTCGTGGAACAACAAGCCCGCCCCGGGTTGGGGCGCCGCTGACGACCAGTGGGGATACGGCCCCATCTACCGCTCGCAGATGATCGAGCAGCGGATTCGCGCGGACATCGCCGACGGTCGCAAGATGCGGATGTCCGATCTGGTGCAAGCGATGGAAGAACCTGCCACGCAGGACATCCGCGGCGTCAAGTTGTTGCCCACGCTGTTCACGGCCATCGGTTCACCGAGCGATCCGCAACTGAAGTCGGCTCTCAATGAGCTTCGTTCCTGGCGCGCTGCCGGTTCCCACCGGCGAGATCTTGACCGGGATGGGGCCTACGAGCACACGGACGCGATCGAGATCATGGACGCCTGGTGGCCCCTGCTGGTCGAGGCCCAGTTCCGGCCCACCTTGGGGCGCAAGGCATATGAGGCGGTCCAGTCGATCATCGGGATCGGCGCAGTGCCCGGAGGATCGCCCCGAGCACCCGGATTCGCCGACGGCTGGTGGGGATACGTCGACAAGGATCTGCGCACCCTGTTCGCGGCATCGACACCCAAGGGGAGCCTGGCGTCCCCGGGTGGACTCGGCCGCGTCTTCTGCGGTGACGGCGACCGGCGGGACTGTCGCTCGGATCTGCGACGTGCGTTGCGTGCGGCGTTGGATGTCACCCCGGAGCAGATGTACGCGTTCGGCGCATGCACTGATGAGCCGACCCCGGCGTGTTGGGATCGGAATCGGCCCCGGGTCACGGCCGCGATCAACAAGCCGGGAGCGTTCCCGTTCCAGAATCGACCCACGTTCCAGCAGGTCGTGAGTGTGAAGCGGAACTTGCGTCGATGAGCCAGGGCGGGCCGCCGACCGACGATGAACGAACGGTTCGTATCCGCGACGAGGTGCTCGCCCACTTCCCGATCGCCGAGTTCCCGGCCCTGAGCGAGTGGAGTCGGCGGGGCCTTGCGGGTCGCCCGTTGACGGGCCTGCGGATCCTGGTGGCCTTTCCGACCTGGCCGAACACGCTCGCGCTTTACCTGACCCTGATGCAGTCAGGGGCGGAGCTCACTTTCACGCCTGGTTCCGTGGTGCCCCACGACTCGACCACGCTCGAGAAGCTCCCGCAATTGGGTATCGCCGTTACGGATGATCCAACTGGATTCGAGCCCGACATCGTCATGGACTGCGCCGGTGCGCTCGAACATGTCGACAGCCGCCTGGGGTACGTCGAACTGACCCGTAGCGGCGTCGGCCCCTACCGCGACTGTTCGCTGCCGGTCTTTCTGGTCGATGCCGGCAAGCTCAAGATGATCGAGAACTTGTTGGGGACGGGTGACGGGTTCGTACGGGGGCTGGTGCACCACGGATATTCCGAAGTGGCGGGTCGACGAATTGTGGTCTTCGGGGGTGGCAAGGTGGGAAAAGGCGTCGCGCTCAGGTGCTCAGCCGAGGGTGCCGACGTCACCGTCATCGACCGACACCCGGTCGTGGGCACCGTCGGCTCGAATCAGTTCGTGGCGGCAGCCGACACGGAAGCAGTGCGACAGGCCGTGCATTCGGCATGGTGCATCGTCACAGCGACGGGCGAGGCGGGGGCGGTGGCACCGTTCGCGTCCGACCTCTTGAGCAGCGGTGCGCTGCTGGCCAACATGGGGGTCGAGGACGAGTTCGGCCCACTCGTGCCTCCGCGCCGCGTCCTGAACGGCAAGGAGCCCCTCAACTTCTGCCTACCCGAACCCACTCGACTGCGCTACATCGATCCGACCTTTGCCCTGGCTGCCGCGGGCGCCATCGAACTGGCCCAGGGCAACCTCGCACCAGGGATCAACATCCCGGACCCGCAACTCGAAGAACGGATCATGGCCCCCGTTCGAGCGCACGGAACCATCGCGCCGGAACTGGCGGCTGTCGGCCTTTAGGTGGGTCGGTTCCCGCCGGATGCGCCGGTTCCGGGAGAGCGCGATAGGTTCGCCAGTAAGGAGGTCCCCATGGCCGTGACACAGAAGTTGAACGAGAAACAAGAGAAGGTCGAGTCCTACCGTGCCGACTTGGCCCAGGTGCAAGAGGCCCTATCCCACGCTGACACCTACCTGGCCAAGACCGACGATGCACTGATCGGCGCCCAACAGGTGGCCGAGCAGACCCGTCGACTGGCCCCCGCCATCGGCGTGGCCGTCGCGCTGACAGCAGCTGTCGTGGTCACGGTCGTGATCGTGCGTCGCCGCCGGGAACGCCGCGCGGCCTGACGGTCACCGGCGGGTCACGGGCAATTGCCGGGCACGGTCCGGCGCGCTCCGGCCGTGACCTCACCACGCACCAGTCCGTCGATCAGTGCTGCGCTGCCATCCGGGTCCTGGAACATCAGCGAGTGACCGGCGCCCGTCACCTCGGTCAGGGTGGCGCCCGGGATCGCGTCGGCGATCTCGCGACTGTTGGGTGGCGGGGTGATGACGTCGTCGGCGCCCACCAGAACCGAAACCGGCAAGTCCAGCGTCGCCAACTGGCGCAGGTTGCGATCGGACCGCAGCCAGGGGTCCTCCGCGGCGACCATGGCGTCGTACGTGCGTTCCGGGACCCGATCGGGTGGAAACCTGCCGGACTCGACCGCCGCGGACTGACGTTCCAGGAATGCCCGTCCCGCGGACTGAGCGCACGTGCTGGCGGGGTAGTTGGTCCGCAGATAGGTACGGGTGGTGTAGTTCGGGTCGCTGTCGGCGCGCTGCACCCAGCGTGGCCCCAGAGTGGTCGCCGAGCCCCCAGGATTCCCACCGACCAGCAGCAGGCTCGCCGCAGCCTCCGGATGTCGGACTGCCAGGCGTTGCGCCACGAACGTGCCCATCGACCAGCCGAGCACGTCGGGGCGCTCGACGCCGATCGCGGTAAGCCACTGCTGGACGGTGTCGGCCAGGGCGTCGAATGTCAGCCGACCGGGCAGCGGGCTCGACCCACCCAGGCCCGGAAAGTCCATCACGATGACCCGATGCCGACTGGCCAAGGCCGCCAACAAGGCCGGATCCCACTCGGCCATGGGCGAGGCGGTTCCGTTCAACAGCACCAGGGCAGGACCCGACCCCAACTCAGACCACGCGATGTGGCCGGCGTCGACGGGGGTCCGCTGCACGGCCAACGTCACCTGGGCTGCCGGGATCGGGACTGACGCGGGGGCTGGCGGCGCCTCGACCGAGGTGCACCCCGCCAGCATCACCACGAGTCCTGCCAGGACGGGCGATCGACGACGCTTCATAGGTGCCGCTCGGCATAGATGGTGACGGCATCGCTCAGGAAGGACGCGACCTCTGGGCCGCCGTAGTGCTTCGCGAAGCGCTCATCGGCCACGTACATCTGGGCCAGGCCCGTCAATGCATCACCCGGCACCGGACGACCACCCCAACCGACGCCGACCCACACATGATGACGCTTGGCCAGTTCCTGGACCTCGTCACCGGCAGGGTCGAGACCGGCTTGGTACGCATCGCTCCACGCGGTAGCCAGTGCCCGTGATTCATCCTGGAACGCCTGTCGCCGAACATCATCGAGGCTGCGCCACCACCCGTCGGCGGCATCGTATGCGTCGGCCCCCCAGCGATCGGTGACTTCGTCCTTGTACTGCTCGTGATCGAATCCGTCGAACATCTCGTCAGCCATGATGGGCTCACCCGCTTCCAGTCTCGTGATGGTGCGTTGCACACTGTCGAGCTGACGGTCGAGTCTGTCGCGATCATCGCGCAATCGGGTCAGATGTTCCCGAAGCGCAGTGATATCAGCCTCACTGCCCGGATCGGCGGCCAGGGTGCGGCCGATCTCGGGCAAACCCATTCCCCACTGACGTAGCAGCAGAATCCGCTGAAGGCGCACTAGCGCCCGCTCGTCGTAGTACCGGTACCCGTTGGTGCCCACCCTGCTCGGCGGCAACAGTCCCACCTCGTCGTAATGACGAAGGGTGCGACTGGTGGTGCCGGCCAGGCGGGCCACCTCTTGGATGCTCCAGTCCACGACGTCACGTCCGTCCCACTCGACGCCGGTTGTTCGGCGTGCGAGTCAGACGCTAGACGTTGCCGTTACGGAAAGGTCAACCCCGACCCGATGACCGGCGACCACCGCTGTACGAACGGTAGTCACGACGGCGGGACTGATTGCGGTTGTCCGGTTGCCGCCGCGGCGCCGGTTCAGCCGCAGGGACGTAATCGATGGGGGTACCGCCCGAAGCAACGGCGACGACATCGGCGTGATCCGGATGCACGTGCACCGCCTCGTGATCCGATGCGGTGTTGCGGTGCATCCGGCGGTGTCCGGAGTGCTCGTGCTGCAGCAGTAGGGACAGGACCAGTCCCTCGCGGCCCGCCCGAGCCGTCCGCCCGCTGCGGTGCAGGTAGTCCTTGTGGTCCGCGGGCGGATCGAAGTGCACGACCAGGTCCACACCGTCGACGTGGATTCCCCGTGCGGCCACATCCGTGGCAACCAGCACGGGTCGCCGCCCCGACGCGAAGTCGGCCAGTGCCCGCGTCCGTTGGCTCTGGTTGCGGTTGCCATGGATGGCGGCGGAGTCGATACCGCGCTGCTGCAACTGCTTGGCCAACCGATCCGCGCCGTGCTTCGTTCGGACGAAGAACAGGGTGCGACCGTGGCGGGCCGCAACGCGAGCAGCCACATCGATCTTGTGCTCCTGAGCGACGGTGAAGGCGCGGTGCTCCATGGTCTCGGCGGCGGGGGTGCCCACCGCGGCCGCATGGAACGCCGGATCAGTCAGATGCTCCCGAGCGATCTTCTCGATGCCGCGGTCCAGAGTGGCCGAGAACAGCAGTCGCTGCGCCCCGGCCGGGATGGCTTCGAAGATCCTGGTGACCGCGGGCAGGAACCCGAGGTCGGCCATGTGATCGGCCTCGTCGATGACGAACGTGTCCACGCGGGACAACGAGCACGTCCCCCGCCGGATGTGATCCTCGAGGCGGCCGGGTGTCGCCACCACGATGTCCACGCCCCGCTGCAGGGCCTTCGTCTGCGGCCCCATGGCGGCGCCGCCGTAGATCGCGATGATCGATAGGCCCATCGTTCGGGCCACGCTGCCGACTGAGTCCGCCACCTGCTGCGCGAGTTCCCGGGTCGGAGCCAGAATGAGGGCACGCGGATGACCCTTGGCCGCGGGCCGGTCCTGGGCTGCCAATCGAGTGATGACGGGAAGTCCGAACGCGAGCGTCTTGCCCGAACCCGTCTGGGCGCGGCCCAGCACATCCCGACCCGCGAGCGCATCGGGGATCGTGCGGTTCTGCACGTCGGTCGGCGACTCGATTCCCTGGGCAGCCAGCCTTGCCACGACGGCGCTCGGCAGGCCGAGCTCGGCGAACTGTCGCGGCGCGATCGTGGTGGCCGCCGATTCATCAAGAGCGAGTTCCAGGGCGGACTGACGCGGTTGCGCCTTGGGGCGTGGGCCGCCGGACTGCCGATTGCGGTGGTGATGTGGTTTGCGGCGAGCGCGCGAGGGCGCACCGGAATACGAGGACATTGGTGTTCCTTGGTCGTTGTGGCTTAGGCCGCGAATGTGACTGACCAGGGTGCGAAAGCCGCACCGGAAGGGAACACGAACGGGACCTCACGGGTGAATTCCCGCTGGGGCGGCAATGGCGCCGCTCCCCCACCATAGGGCACAACCGCGCTTCGGTGCTCACGAAGTGATCACGGTCACTCGTTGTGCTTGCAGTTCGGCGTTTGCCGCCCAGACTGGGAGGGGCAGACTGGGAACCGGAGGAACGCTGTGAAGACGACGCTGGTGACCGGCATCGCTGCTGGCTGCGTCGTGGCGTCTGGGGCCCTGTGGCCCGTTGCCGCCGCCGACACCGAACCGGCCCCGTCCGACCGCTCCGCTGCCCCTGCTCCAGCCGACTCCTACATCGTCACCACCAAGCCTTCGGTGGGCCTCGATGACGTCATTGCCGACGCGGCCCCCAGCGCCGATGTCACGGCAGTCACCGGCCCCGCATTCCGGGGTGGCGTCGCCGACCTGACCGACGCGCAGGCAGCGGCTCTCGCCGAGACCCCGGGTGTTGTCGCCGTCGAGCCGGAGCAACTCTTCACAGCAGCCGCGGAGACCCGGAACCAACGAACCCGAGCACAGCGCACGCGGGCCGCCAGTGTCGCTGCCACTTGGGCATTGGATCGCATCGACCAACGCGAACTACCCCTCAACGGCCGCTTTGCTCCCACCGGGACCGGTAAGGGAGTGCACGTCTACGTCGTGGACAGTGGCATCATCCCCGATCACCCAGAGTTTGCCGGACGCATCGGCAGGGGCACCTACACCAACGGCGGGAGCCTGAAGGACTGCTACGGCCATGGCACCCATGTCGCCGGAACGATCGCATCCAACACCTATGGGATCGCCCCCGATGCCACCATTCATCCGGTGCGGGTCCTGGACTGTGCGGGCGGCGGATCCACCAGTTCGATCCTGGCTGGCCTGAACTGGGTCGCGCGCAACGCCCCACGAGACGCCATCGTCAACCTGAGTCTGCGCGGCTCCTACAGCGCCGCCCTCAACTCTGCCGTGCGCGACCTGGTGCGCAGCGGGCGCATCGTCGTCACCGCCTCGGGCAACGACGGCACCGACGCGTGCAAGTACTCGCCCGGCAGCGAATCGGCGGCGCTCAACATCGGCGCAACCGACACCCGCGACCGCGAGGCCTCGTTCTCGAACTTCGGTGAGTGCGTCGACATGTATGCCCCCGGCGTGGCGATCCGATCCACCGACTTCGCCGGTGGGACCGGCCGACTGGAATCAGGCACCTCGATGGCCGCGCCGCACGTGTCGGCCGTGGCCGCGGTGCTGTGGCAGAGCAATCCGAATCTCTCCGGTGAGCAGATCCAGGCCAAGATCTTGCAACAGGCAACCCGGGGGGCGGTCACGTTCCCCTTGGGGCAGTCTGCGTCGCCCAACGTGCTGCTGTTTGCGGAGCCGGCGCGATCACCGAGCGCCCCCGGCCGCGTTACTGCCGCGGCAGGCGACGCCAAAGCCAAGGTCAAGTGGCGTCGCGCATCATCGAACACTGCCACCACGTCGTACACCGTGACCGCCGCACCGGGTGGGCTGCGGTGCCGCACGACCAACGGCACGACCTGCACCGTGAAGGGCTTGGCCAACGGGGTGAGTTACACCTTCACTGTGCGCGCGAACAATATCGCCGGACGGAGCCAGCTGTCCTCGGCAAGCCCGGCCGTTCAACCGACCGACGTCAGCGCGGCGCGTCAGCGGGCGGCCAAGGGGCCCCGTGACACCCGGAAGGGCCGTACGCCGTAGCACGTGGACGTCCAGCGCTCGCCGGTGGCGGGGTCGGTCTCGGAGTACTG
>CXWK01000096.1_pt6 | contig 13944 bp, 14 predicted proteins | sample 590851 | NCBI WGS metagenome assembly CXWK01 (sample SAMEA3498364, study PRJEB10139) | wastewater metagenome | biome: wastewater treatment plant; material: activated sludge | place: Denmark | collected 2014-08-01 | reverse complement strand
TGAGCGGCGCCAAGCCCGCTGCTGAGTAGATGCGGGTCAACTCGAGCGCCCCGTCGTCATCGAGCGGGGGCATGATCGATTCGATCCCCTGAGCAATCATCGACTTGCCGATACCGGGCGGACCGGAGAGGAGCAGGTGGTGACCGCCAGCCGCGGAAAGCATGGCGCAATGAATCGCGAGGTGGTGGCCACGTATGTGGCCTAGATCAACGAGGTGCTCGTCAACGGTAGCAGGTTGATGTTCGGGAGGCACGTCGTCCCAGGGCCGTTCGCACTTGAGTGCGCGGACAACTGCGTCAAGGTCGGGCGCGGTCAGAACTTCCACTCCCGGCAGAAGGCCGGCCTCGACGGCGTCTTCGGGTGCGACAATGAGTCGCTTTGCGCCGTCCCGAGCGGCCGCCCAGCCGAGCGCGAGAACTCCATCGCACGGACGGAGGGTGCCGTCCAGCCCCAGTTCAGCAAAAGCGGCAGTCTCATCGAGTCGGTCGAGGGGTATCACCCCTTCCACCGCGAGGATGCCAAGCGCGACAGCGAGGTCGAGGCCAGACCCGGCCTTGGGAACCGACCCCGGCGCCAGGTTGACCGTGATGCGTTTGAGTGGCCAGGGCAGACCGGACGAGAGGAGTGCCGCCCGCACCCGGTCGCGGGACTCCCGGACACCAACGTCTGGAAGCCCGACCACGTTGAACGCGGGGAGACCTTGAGAAAGGTGGGTTTCGACTTCGACGGAATGTCCGTCGATTCCCAAAAGTGTTGCTGAACGAACCGAAGCAAGCATCGAGGAAGCCTTTTTGGCGCAGTGACGGTGAGGAGTCCTCCTGGTGCAGAGGCGACTCGAAATTGGAGGGCCAGAACACGGCACTTCGATGCACCCCTCACCTTAGGACGAGCCTGTGACAGCCATGCCCGGCAGACGTTCGCGTGGCCTCCAGGTANNCCGGCGTGGCGCAGAGCCCTACGGAGGCGGCCACGGGGAACCATCCCAGGAGCTCTTTGATGACGGCCCCAGCTCCGGCGCTGAGACGCGGTATTCGCACTTCTCGACCCATGTCGCCTGGGGATTGCTCGATAACCTGACGTGGTTATGCAGCTCTTGTGGGTGCTCGCCCAGGTAAACGAGCAAGTGGTTGACGGTGCGCGTTGGCCGCTGTTCTTGGCTATCGCCCTGGCGCTCGGCTTTTGTTTCGCGACGCTCGTGTTCCTCGGCAAGGACAACGGCGTCGCGCCGGACGAAGTCGCGCTCGGTTACGAGTATGCCTGGGATCGACTGGATTTCGCGGCGATCTGGGCGATGAGTACCCCCGATATGCGGCAGGGGCGTGGCAGGGACACCTTCGTGGCGGACAAGAAGCGTGCAATTCCCCCGACACATGTGAAGGGGACCCTGAGCCACGTGAGCCTTGAAGCGGCCAAGCGGGAACGCCACCGGGTGTTGTACAACACGACGCTTCACCTGGTAGATGGCAGTACCTTCCAGAATGAAATCCTCGTTGTTCGGAACCCGGGGTCCTGGCTCGTTGCCGAATACCACACTCAGATGCCCGGTCTCGGAGGCGACGGTGCGTCGGCCGGCGAGATACAGCAAACGGCCTCCGCGCCACAGGACCCCAGCGTCCGACCGCCGACCGGAACAAACGTCGCTACGGTTGAGTCTCCCGCTTCGGACGGTGACGGAGCGGAACCAAAGGGCACTCTCGCCGGGCCAGAACCGCTACAGCAGGCATAGTCGTGTGCGGGCGCTTTGTCAGTTCGGCAAGCATCGACCAGATCCGAACTCTGTTCGAAGTCGAAAAGGCCAAGATCGCTGATGACGACTACGAGCCGCATTACAACGTGGCTCCCACGATGGAAGTTCCAGCAGTTGCCGACGTTGCAGGCCAGCGCACACTTGGGCTGATGTTCTGGGGCTACGCGCCCGAGCGTTTTCAGCGAGGCAACCCGCGCAACACGATCAATGCTCGTTCCGAAACCGCCGCAACCTCGGGCTATTTCCGGTCGTCGCTAGCGAAACGTCGATGCCTGATCCCCGCGAACGGTTTCTTTGAATGGCAGAACGTTGGCGCGGTCAAGGTGCCTCACCTCTTCCAACCCGCCGACGGTACGCTGTTCGCATTCGGAGCGATTTGGGCACCGCGGTCCAAGTCGTCAGAGGATGCTCCGGCCGCAGGCTTTGCTGTCCTCACCACGGCTCCCAACGAGATTGTGGGTGCTATTCACGACCGAATGCCGGTCATCCTCCCCAGGGACCATTGGGACTTTTGGCTTGACCCTGCCATGGATGATCCCCGGATCGCTCAACAGTTGTGCGTCCCGCTACCGTCAGCGGACATCGTGTCGGTCGAAGTCGGGCGCCGCGTGAACGACGTGCGCAACGACGATCCTGATTGCGTGCTGCCCGTCCCTGCAAGGTCTCCAGGTGCCCCGCCGGGTGAACCGAGGAACGAGCAGGTGGGCGGTCGGCTTTGGTGACCCAAGGGCGCTCAGAGCCGCTGGCCGCTCGGCTCCCGGCGGTCGACTAACTCGAAGCTCCGAACCGGTACCGTTGACGTAATGACTTGGCACATCGAGGAGTTCATACTCTCGCTGGCGGACAAGAGTCCACACACGCGTCGCGCCTACCAGGTCGATGTCCAGGCCCTCACTGCTTGGGCGTTGCGGGGGGAGGCCGACTCTCCCAGCGATCTTGACCATCCGGCCCTTCGGCGTTTTTTGTCGTTCCAACGAACTCTCGGTCGATCCGAGCGCTCAGTCGCACGCCGCGCGGCCGGAATTCGTGCCTACTTTGCCTGGCTCGCCAAGACGGGCAAGATCGACTCAGATCCGGCAGCCAACCTTCGTGCCCCGGCCAACACGCAGCGCCTCCCATCGGTCCCCAAAGAGATCGAGGCCGAATATCTCTTGGATGAAGCGGCCGAAAGGGTTAGATCAACCTCAATTTCTTCGGATCAAGCGGATCAGGTCCAGCGGGCCAGACTCCTCATGGAGCACGCGATATTGGAGCTCCTCTACGGGGCGGGGCTGAGAGTCAGCGAACTATGTGGTCTTGACTGGCAGGACTACGACGCGCGCAATCGCACCCTAACGGTGCTGGGTAAAGGCTCAAAGTACCGCCGATTACCCCTCCATCAAGCCGCGTGCGGATCGCTGGAAAAGTACCTAGATGAAGGGCGCCCACACCTCGACCAATCCACGGGCGGACGAGCAGTATTTCTGAACCGCACAGCAAAACGGATGAACCCGCGTGACGTACGACGTATCCTTGGCAAGTATCCACTTCCAGATGGCCGGGTTTTGCACCCTCACCAGTGGCGCCACGCGTTCGCAACCCACTTGTTGCGCGGGGGCGCGGACGTTCGAGTTGTTCAAGAGTTGCTCGGCCATGCGGACGTGGAAACGACGCAGTTGTACACGCACCTGACAAAGGACCACGTGCGGTCCGTTTATGAAGCGACCCACCCCAGGGCATGAGGTGAGCGCCGCTTAGATGCCCGGGGACAACATGCCGGTGGAACAAGACGAACAACTCGATACTCTGTGGTCTCAATATAAGGAGACCGCAGATAGCGACGTTCGCAGCCGGCTAATTCTTCACTATTCGCCACTGGTCAAGTTCGTTGCAGGACGTGTCGCCGTTGGCCTTCCGCATAACGTCGACCAGCGCGACCTGGTGAGTTATGGAATGTTCGGCCTTATCGACGCGATCGAGAAGTTCGATTTGGGTCGAGGTTTCAAATTCGAGACCTACGCAATAAGTCGAATCAAAGGCGCAATCATCGATGAGCTGCGCTCGATGGACTGGGTGCCTCGTTCGGTTCGGGCCAAAGCGCGAGAGATCGAACGCGCGTGTTCCAAACTGGAAAACGAGCTGAAGCGTTCGCCGACAGACGCCGAAATCGCTGAAGAGGTCGGAATGTCCGATCGGCAGTTGCGTGACACCTTGTCGCAGATCAGCTTCGTCGGGCTCGTTTCCGTTGAAGAAACGGCGGGGCGAGACGAAAACGGCGCAACCATCCGCGAAACGATTGCCGACACCGGCGCCGACCCGATGCGGGCGTTCGAAGTCGAAGAGATGCGCTACCTGCTCGCCGACGCGATTAACCGGCTTTCCGAACGCGAGCGGCTGGTGCTCACCTTCTACTATTACGAAGGCATGACGCTGGCCGAGATCGGCGACATCATCGGGGTGACCGAATCTCGAGTCTGCCAAATCCACACCAAGGCAATCATGCAGCTTCGGTCCAAGTTCGTCGACGCTGAAGGGCGTTGACCACTACCCGCAACGTGGCCGGTTGCCGCCGCCTTTTGTAAGAACTCGCTGCTGGGCGAGCCGAGGCTTTTTGGTTGGCTACTCCCCATGATTTGCCCTTCGTTCGCGGCGCGCTGGTTCTCCTCCAGCCCGAGCGGATCCGACCCGGATCCCTTCTGAGCTTTCACGTTCTCAACGGAGGAACCGTGCCTGTGTGTTATGCCGAGCTCCGGCCATTTTGGTCCATTTCGCCAAGTCGAAACCGGCTGCTCTCGACGATCAAGACGCTTCTCGTTCTCCTCGTGATCGGTGCTTCTTTCATCCTGCCCGGGAGTGCGTCTGCCCAGGTGAGGGGCACGTGTGGAGCCTGGTCCGCTGTTTCGGGCACGATCGTCAAGGATTTTGATCCTCCGGTGACCCGGTTCGGCAGGGGCCATCGCGGAATCAAGGTGGACGTGGGCGCTGGAGCTCCCATTAGGGCTACGCAGGCCGGCGTGATCCGCTTCGTGGGTTCGGTGGCTGGCACGCCGTGGGTCAGCGTTCAGCTCGGTGATGGGACGATCTCGACCTTTGGCGGAGCGGTCGGGGTGGGGTTTAATCCCGGTGACAGCGTTTCGCCGGGCGATGTGGTCGCGCAGGCGCAAAGCGCCATCATCCACGTCGGTCTTCGCTCCGGCGAGGACTACCTGGACCCGATTGGACTGCTGGGCGGGGTTCCCGGTCGTGTGAGGCTGACGCGCTGGGGTGGAGACCTCGGTCCACCTCCCGAGCTCTGCCGCGTTCTGGCTCAAACCTCAGACGCCCTCGTGGCAGTCGTCTCACGAGGCTTCCCTGCTCCGTAAGCGGAAGTATCCGATGAAAGACGCGAGAGATGTTCCGATAGAGTTGTCGGGCTAATCGCCTGTCAATCCCGATGGGTGCTTATTCATCTCAGACTTGCGATCCCAAGGTCACCAGGCCGCTTCCGAGCGTTGGTGCGCGCGAGTCGACGTCGAACCGAGGGAAGGACCCACCGTGGCCGTTGTCACTATGAAAGAACTGCTCCAGGCAGGTATGCATTTCGGGCATCAAACCCGTCGCTGGAACCCGAAGATGAAGCGATACATCCTCGGCGAGCGCAATGGAATTTACTTGCTCGACCTGCGCCAAAGCCTGAGCGGCATCGAGCAGTCCTACATTTACATCCGCGACATGGTTGCCGATGGCGGCAACATTTTGTTCGTGGGTACCAAGAAGCAAGCCCAGGATGCGGTTTCCAACGAGGCTCACCGTGTCGGCATGCCGTATGTGAACGAGCGTTGGTTGGGTGGTCTCTTGACCAACTTCACCACCATGAGCGCTCGGACCGCCAAAATGCGGGACCTCGAACGTCGCCAACGACTTGGCGAGTTCGAACTGATGCCTAAGAAGGAAGCCCTGCTGCTGACCCGCGAGATGGAGAAGCTTCAGCGTTACCTCGGCGGAATCCGCCACATGGAGCGTGTCCCTGACGCGTTGTTTGTCATCGACACCAAGAAGGAATACATCGCCGTCACCGAAGCGAACCGCCTCGGAATCCCGGTTGTCGCGATCGTCGACACCAACTGTGACCCCGATGTGATCGACTTCCCGATCCCGGGCAACGACGACGCGATCCGTTCCACGAGCCTGATCGCACGGGTCATCGCCGACGCCGTCTCGGAAGGTCGCCGTCTGGCCGCACACCGTGGGAACGCGTCAGCGGTCGCAACCGAAGACGTCGCTACACCGGCAGCCAATCCGGAAGAGATCAAGCGCAAGGCCCAAGAGCAGATGCGAGCACGCGTCCTGGCCCAGCAGCAACAAAAAGAGCGTGAAGCCCGCCTGCTCGAGGCAAAGCGCAAGGCCAAGGAAGAGCGGGATGCCGCCGAAGCAACTCAGGAAGATGCCGAGGAATCTTCCGAACCTGCTGAAGCGCCGGTAGCTGAAGCTCCCGCTGCGGCGGCCGAGGCACCCGCAGAGTCGTCCGGCGACGAAAGTGCGGCCGAGGCCTAAAACTCTGGGACTTTCAACAGTCCGTCTCGGGTTACAAGTCATTCCACGCGGCCCGATCGATCGGGCCGCGTGTCGAATTCACCAGAAAGCAGAATCACCATGGCGAACATCGCTGCAAAGGACGTCGCCGCGCTCCGCAAGCTGACGGGCGCAGGCATGATGGATTGCAAGAAGGCACTCGGTGAGACCGAAGGCGACATCGAAGCGGCCAAGACATGGCTGCGGGAAAAGGGACTCGCGGCTGCTGCAAAGCGTACGGGTCGTGACGCCACACAAGGGTCGGTTGTTGTCGCGCGTAGCGAGGACACAGCCGTCGTCCTCGAACTGGCGTGCGAAACCGACTTCGTCGCAAAGGGCGAGGGGTTCTTGGACTTTGCTCAGCAGTTGGCAGATCAAGCGCTCACCGATGGGTCAGATCTCCTCAGCCAGAAGTTCGGGGACACTACAGAGACCGTCGACGAGGCGATCAAGTCCCTCGCGGGGTCTCTTGGCGAGAACATCAGCCTCGGCCGTGTCGAGCGGTTCCAGTCCGACAGCGGCCTGCTCGATGTCTACCTCCACGTTCAATCCGATCGTGGCGTGCTTGGTGTCGTCGTCGAGATCGACGGTGTGGATCGCGGTTCGCAACAAGCCAAGGACACCGCTCACGATGTGGCCCTTCACATCGCGTCGGCCACTCCCCGCTACGTGACCGATGACCAGGTCCCCGAGTCGGAGATCGTGGCTGAGCGCGAAGTTGTCGCGGTCCAGGCGCAAGGTGAAGGAAAGCCTGAGAACGTCACGGCCAAGATCGTCGAAGGACGGATGAAGGCCTTCCTCAAAGAGATCGTGCTCGTCGATCAGCCGTACATCCGTGATACCTCGGTGACCGTGGGCCAGCTGGTTTCACAGCTCGGCCCGGACGCCAAGGTGACGCGCTTTGCCCGCGTCAAGATCGGCGAAAACTAGGCTTGGGAGTGTGAACGCTCCCGCCAGGTACCAAAGAGTCGTCCTCAAGCTTTCCGGAGAGGCATTTGCCAATGCCCAAACCGGATACGGCATCGATGCTGGTGTCGTTCAGCGCATCGCTGAGGAGGTGACTCAAGCCCGGCGGGAGCTCAACACCGACATCGCCATCGTGGTCGGTGGCGGCAACATCTTCCGGGGCCTCCAAGGATCTGACCGCGGTATGGACCGGGTGACTGCAGACCATATGGGAATGCTCGGCACCGTGATCAACGCCCTTGCTATTCAGGACGCCCTGGAAGCGGCGGGACAGCCCACAAGGGTGCAGACCGCCCTTGAGGTCCGAGCGGTCGCTGAGCCCTACATTCGCCGGCGTGCCATGCGTCACCTCGAAAAGGGGCGGGTCGTCGTGTTCGCTGCGGGGACGGGCAACCCGTATTTCACTACCGACTCGACCGCCGCCCTCCGCGCCGCCGAGATCGGTGCCGACGTGATCTTGAAGGGAACCCATTCAGGAGTCGACGGTGTCTATGACGATGACCCTCGAGCCAATCCTGATGCTTCGCGGTTCGACTCAATCTCGTTTCGCGAGGTCATGGAACGCAACCTCGGCGTCATGGATTCGACGGCGGTCGCCCTCGCTATGGATAACGACATCCCCATCGTCGTTTTTGACATGACCACACCGGGAAACATCAACAGTGCTCTCGCTGGAAGTGACATCGGTACCTTCGTCGGTTCAGACGCCCCGCTCGGGTAGTCTTTGCCCCCGGTTAGTCAGGTACACCAGAGGGAGCTGTCGTGACCGACGAGGTCTTGTTAGAAGCCGAAGAGTCCATGGACGCGGCGCTCGTTCACCTTCGCGACGAGTTTTCACGGGTTCGGAGTGGGCGGGCTTCGCCGGTCTTGGTCGAAAAGATTCCTGTGGAGTACTACGGCTCGACCGTTCCGCTTCAGCAACTTGCTGGAGTGACCGCGCCCGAGGCGCGCGTTCTCCTGATCAACCCTTACGACAAGGGTGCGCTCACCGGCATTGAGCGGGCAATACAAGCCTCTGACCTTGGAGTTACTCCTTCGAATGACGGGTCGATCATCCGGCTGAACTTCCCTCCCCTCACCGAAGAGCGCCGCCGGGATTTGGTCAAGGTCGTAAAGAAGAGTGCAGAGCAGGGGCGGGTGTCTGTCCGCAATGCTCGACGCACTGCTCGTCAAAACTTGGAGTCCTCTCAAAAGGACGGCGACATTTCTGAGGACGACTTGGTCCGAGCAGAAAAAGAGCTCGACGCTCTGACTGACAAGTACGTCAAAGAGGTCGACAACATCCTCGAGCGCAAAGAAGCAGAGCTTCTCGAGGTCTGAGTCAAGCGCAGATGCGCCTGTTATCTATTCGGTGAAGTGAGATTCCACCATCGCGCCTTTTGCGAGGTCTAGCCTCCTGCTGGCGGGTCAGTAACAACGTTTGGAGGACCGGGTGCCCAATTCGCGTGACGACGACTTTGGCGCCGTCGACGATGATGGCGAACCTGCGGATTGGGATCTGAGCTTTCGGATCGCTCCGACCCGCGACCCTTACTCGCCCCCGGGGGAGGACGGTGAGTACCAGCGGTGGGGCACCCAAGAAGATCCTGACCCTCAATTCCGTGACGAAGAATCGACCCGTGCCTTTGATTCGTATCGAGGCGACGACGCCGACGCGTCTGCTTGGTACGAGGACGACGATGTCGACTCCGATGAGTCGGGCTCTTACTCGGGTGGGTTAGGCCGGCCAGGTGCCGACCAGCGAACCGCAAGCGACCTCTACGCCAACGATGATTCTGATGGCGATGAGGGCTTACACGACTACCGCTCCGGTCGATTCGATACCGAGCGCGGTGGAACTGCTGAATACGACGAATTGGGTCGGCGGACAGCAGATACTTGGGGAGAACCGCCGCGTCATGGCGACGGCGACTTTGAAACTCACGGACGATCAGGTAGTCCGTCCGGGTACGACGGCGCCTTTGACGACGCTGACGACGACTTCCCAGCTGGTCGTTACGCCGTCGGCGATGCCGAAGCGGCTCGCTCGCACGGACGAGCGCATTCGAACTACGACGAGCATCGCGATGACGGTGGCTCCCAGCGCGATGCCCGCGTCCCTTCCCGGCAAGGATCCGATCGGGGCGAGCGTTCCGGCTGGTCCGAAGCCCCTCGGGAGCCCAAGCGCCGTCCGGCCGAGGCCGACAAGGGTTCGGCGAAGAAGCGCGGTACCCCAGCACAAGCCAAACCCGCAGCGAAGAAGCCAAGCGGTGGTGGGCGCGATCTGGGCATGGCCGCCCTGGTGGGTGCGGCACTTCTCGTCCTGGGACTTTTGGCGATGGAGCTCGGCGCCGCAGCCACAACCGTGTTGATCATGGTCATCGTTGGGCTGGGGAGCGCAGAATTCTTCGCTGTGCTACGTGAACGCGGCTACCGGCCGGCAACCCTGCTTGGGATCGCCGGATCGGTCGGGGTCGTCTTGGCCGCTTACCACCATGGTCCGAGAGCTGTCGCGATGCTCACCGTCCTCATGGTGTTTTTCAGTTTTGCGTGGTTCCTGTTCAAGGTCGAAGAAGCGCCGCCGCTCACCAATGTGGCTTTCACCATGCTCGGCTTCCTCATGGTCGGGGTCTTTGGCTCCTACGGGACGATGTTGGTGGTGCTACCAGATGGCATCGGGCGGCTTGCTGGTGCCGTTGCATGCATCGTTGCGGCTGACGTCGGCGGATATTTCGTCGGTCGAGCAATTGGACGGATCAAGTTGGCGCCCGATGTTTCGCCTGGCAAAACCCTAGAAGGATTTCTCGGTGGGGTTGCCGCGTCGGTCCTGGTCGCGGTTCTGCTGCTCGGGATGATCGCCCCGTGGGACGCCGACATCATGGATCGCCTCTTGTTGGGCCTGGTACTTGGGTGTATCGGACCTTTGGGTGACCTGTCGGCCTCCATGGTGAAGCGAGAGCTGGGCGTCAAAGACTTCGGTGCACTGCTCCCCGAGCACGGCGGGGTTTTGGATCGTTTCGACGCCATGCTCTTCGCCCTGCCCGTGACCTACTACCTGTCGGTAGTGTTCATCCTCAACTAGGGCGCATTCTGTTCATCTTGTGCTGCGACCTGTCTGGGTTTTTGGGTGAAGAACAACACTGACGGCCGCGTCGGCGTCGCTGTACTCGGCAGCACTGGCTCGGTCGGTACGCAAGCGCTCAACGTGATTGAAGCGCACCAGGAGCGTTTTCGGGTCGTGGCCTTGGCTGCGGGTCGCAATGCGTCCGTCCTTCAGGCCCAGGCCGACCAGCACGGCGTCCCGTCGACACACGCGCGGCTGTGTGCAGATGCTCCCGAGTCCTTGGCCGAGTTGGCTGCACTACCCGAAGTGGACGTGGTGATCAACGGGATCGTCGGTTTCGCTGGGCTTCCGGCAACATTGGCTGCGCTTCGCAGCGGGAAACGCCTGGGTCTGGCCAACAAAGAGAGCCTCATCGCTGCAGGTCCTGTCGTCAACCAAGCGAGGCTCGACGGGGGCGGTGTCATCGTCCCGGTCGACTCTGAACACAGCGCGATCTTTCAGTCGATGCAGGCGGGTCACTCACCTGAGCTCCGACGAATCTTGTTGACTGCCAGCGGGGGACCGTTCCGGGGCAAGACCGAGTTAGAACTCGAAGCGGTGACCATCGCCGACGCTCTCGCTCACCCGACCTGGTCGATGGGTCCCAAGATCACGGTCGACAGCTCGACCCTGATGAATAAGGGGCTCGAAGTCATCGAGGCTTGCGAACTGTTCACCGTTTCCGCAGATGCGGTCGAGGTGGTGGTCCATCCGCAGTCCATCGTTCATTCGATGGTTGAGTTCGTCGACGGCACCACGATCGCCCAACTCTCCCGCCCTGATATGCGTTTGCCGATAGCGTATGCGCTGTCCTATCCCGAGCGTCTTGACGAATCTCGGGGGGAACCGAGTCCGCCTGCCGCGATCGACTGGGCGAGCATCGGGTCCTTGTCCTTCGAAGCTCCCGACCTCGAGACGTTCGTCTGCCTTCGGCTTGCTTTCGAAGCGGCCCGCCGAGGCGGCATTGCGCCTGCGGCATTGTCTGCGGCGAACGAAATCTCGGTCGAGGCCTTTCTTGACGGTCGCCTTTCGTGGATCGACATCAGTCGCGTCAACGAAGGCGTGCTCGACGACATTTCGTGGCGTCCGGCCGATAGCCTTGAGGCGGTTCTCGAAGCTGACAGCGAAGGGCGGGCGTTAGCTCGCAACCGGGTTTCGCGGCTCGAGCGTTAAATTCTCTGAGAGGTTTCTTGTGCAGTACCTGCTGGCGGTGACCCTCTTTTTTGGGGTCATGATCTTTCTCCATGAGCTCGGTCACTTCGTGACGGCCCGAGCGACCGGCATGAAAGTGAGCGAGTTCTTCGTCGGTTTCGGGCCGCGCCTCTGGTCGTTTCGACGGGGCGAGACCGAGTACGGCATCAAATGGCTCCCGCTTGGCGGGTACGTCCGCATTGTCGGGATGACGTCACTCGACGAAGTAGATCCTGAAGACGAAGATCGCACATATCGCTCAAAGTCGCTCCCCGCCAAGTTGCTGGTCGTGTCGGCTGGTTCGCTTGTCCACTTCACGCTGGCCTTCATTGCTGCGTTTGTCTTGTTGGTGGCGGCTGGTCGTGTCACCGGGGTTCTTCCTGTGCCGTCGGAGATCGTCGACGGTTCCGCCGCAGAAGCTGCCGGCCTTGAGGTAGGCGATGAGATCGTCGCAGTTAACGGGAGCGCCGTTGATGAGTGGGAAGACGTGACCGACGTCGTCAAAGCTTCGGTCGACGAACCTGTCGAACTCGAGGTCATGCGTGACGGCAAACCCGTGGCTCTGACTGCGGTCCCCAGCCCGCATCCAGATGATCCGTCTATGGGTTTTCTCGGGGTTGCTCCAACACTCGAAAAAGAAAAGCCAGGTGTGATTGCTTCTGTCGGTGAAGCAGCACGCCTTGTGCCGCGATCGATGGGCGACGCGGTGACCTCGATCACCGACATCTTTTCGCCGAGCGGACTCTGGCGCCAAGCATCGTTAACTGCCGACGCCGTCTCTGGAACGGCAGAAGAAGACGATCCCGCCAACGCTCAGCGACCAATTTCGCCTGTTGGTGTGGCTCGGGTGGGTGCTCAGGCTTTGGATTCGGGTTGGGAAGACTTCCTGGCCTTGTGGTTTGGCTTCAACATCTTCGTCGGCGTGTTCAACCTCGTCCCCCTGTTGCCGTTCGATGGCGGACACATCGCCATTGCGATCTACGAATCGATCGCCTCTCGGATTCGGGGGCGCAAGGTTACGGTCGATGTCGTCAAGCTGATGCCCATTACGGTGGGGGTTGTCTCGATGCTGGGGTTGTTGCTGATCTCGGCATTCCTGCTCGACGTGTACAACCCGATCCAGGATCCTTTCTAGATGTCAACACCGCCATCGTTTGCTCGACGCGAAACTCGCCAGGTCAAGGTCGGCTCGGTCCTCGTCGGCGGCGCCGCACCCGTATCGGTGCAGTCGATGACCACAACCAAGACCGCAGATGTCGATGCAACGTTGGCGCAGATCTACGCCCTGGCCGGCGCCGGCGTCGACATTGTGCGGTGCACCTGCAACGACGTCGACGCCGCTCGCGGATTGGCCCAAATTGTCCCCAGATCGCCGGTGCCCATCGTCGCCGACATCCACTTTCAATACCGCTTGGCGCTCGCCGCATTGGAGGCCGGTGTCGATGCCCTTCGACTGAACCCGGGCAACATCCGCAAACCCGAACACATTCGGGCGGTGGCCTCGGCAGCCAAAGAGCGCGGGGTGCCGATCCGAATCGGTGTCAACGGGGGATCCCTAGATCCTGACATCGCCGATCGTTTTGGGGGCATCACAGCGGAAGCGCTGGTCGCCTCGGCGTTGCAAGAGCTCGCCTACTTCGAACAGGTCGACTTTCACGACGTCAAGATCTCGGTGAAGGCATCAAACGTGCCCCTCATGATCGAGGCATACCGCCTGTTGTCCTCAAGGACTGACCATCCATTGCACCTCGGGGTGACCGAGGCCGGACCCCTTCCGGGCGGTCTGATCAAGTCGGTGACAGGTATCGGTACCCTTCTTGCCGAAGGGATTGGGGACACCATTCGGTTGTCCCTCACTGCCGACCCGGTTGAAGAAGCAAAGGCAGGACGTCAGCTCCTTGAGATTCTTGGTCTCAGGGAGCGCAAATCGGTTGATCTCATCAGTTGCCCCAGTTGCGGGCGCGCCGAAGTAGATGTGATTGCGGTTGCATCGCAAGCGCAGGAGGCACTGGCTTCGCGTTCGATTCCCCTGCAGGTCGCGGTAATGGGATGTGTCGTTAATGGTCCCGGCGAGGCCAGGGATGCAGATCTGGGGATCGCTGCTGGCCGATCGAAGGGCCATCTGTTTGTTCGTGGCCAGGTAGTGCGCGTTGTCGACGAGGCCGACATGGTCCGAGCGCTTGTCGATGAGGCTGAAGCCATCATGGCTGAAGGTATCGAAGCTCGCCTCGCGGCGGCAGATCAAAACGCGGCGGCTGAGGCCGAAGCCGATCGGGCGGCAATGCTCGAGGACAAAGGACTGGACGCGAACAACGTTGAAGTGCTGATCAAGCGGATCGAATCCAGCGCCTCGGCGATCGCTGCCGAACCTCACGTGCAGTAGGCGAGCTTCGGTCGGGCGCGCCCCGGCCCCCGCAACAATTGACAA
>CXWK01004958.1_pt1 | contig 13945 bp, 9 predicted proteins | sample 590851 | NCBI WGS metagenome assembly CXWK01 (sample SAMEA3498364, study PRJEB10139) | wastewater metagenome | biome: wastewater treatment plant; material: activated sludge | place: Denmark | collected 2014-08-01 | reverse complement strand
CGAAAACGAAATCGTCGTCGGCACGCGCGACGGCCGGCTGCACAGCCTGAGCGGCGACCGCACCATCCGCTGGCTCAACGCGCCGGGCGAGGAGATCGCCTTCCTGGCTCGCGCCCGCCACTCGCTCAGCGAGCCGCCGCGGGTGGCAGTCGTTCGCCGGCCGCGGTCGCTGGACGGCAGCGCCGCCGACGCCGCGCGCAACGGCTGGCTCGAACTGCGCGAGGCCTCGGGCGAGCGACTGTGGTCGAACGCCGTCGATGGTGCCATCACCGCCCTGGTGGTCGACGACCGCAGTAGCGGCGACGCACCAACGATCATCCTGGGCACGGGCGACGGCCGCGTTCTGGCTTACGACCTCACCGGCAACCCTTTGTGGGAACACGATTTCCCAGGGCTGGAGGGGGGTGTACGCCACCTGATTGTCCAGGACCAACCGGGCGACCAGGCTGATCGTCTGTTGGTAGGTGGGCAGTGGGCGCTCTACTCTCTGATGCGGGTCTCCACCGGCGTGATTGGCACGCCACTAGCCGCCTTTGACCAGCCGATTGAGGCCCTCTATGGTGTCGGCCAGGCGACTGATCAGGAGACGGCCGTCGGCCTGGTGGTCTTTCTGCAGGATGGCGCCGTCCGTGGCCTGAGCCATAGTGGTCTAGAGATCAGCCAACGGGCATGGCCGCTGCAACTGGAAGGTCGCCCCATCATCACTGACGCCAGCGAAGGGGCCATCGAAGCTTTCCAGGAGAACGTCAGCGCCTTCCTCGTGGCCACAGATAACGGCTACCTGGAGCAACTGACAGTCAATGACAATCAGCCGGTCATCTCCTGGCGGCTCGATGGACTGACGCCGATACAGGCTGCGGACTGGGCCGACCTGGACAAAGATGGGCGGCCGGATACCGGATTGGTAGGCACGCGCGACGGCAACCTTTGGCTCTACGAACAACTCTACACGCGCACCCCGCAACGCATCCTTGAAATACCACTTGCCAGTGGCCTCTTTCACCTGGCTCTACTGGAGCGGGCCTCCGACCAATCGCCCGACCTGCTGGCCGTCACCCAGAACGGCCTGGTGCGTCTATTCCGCGAAGAAGAGAACCGGCCGCCGCTCCTGACGCAGCCGCGCATCGAATCCGAGTCCGGCCAGTACACCATCGGCGTCCTGGTCAGCGACGTGGAAAACGATACAGTCCGCGTCCAACTGGAGCTTCAGGACGCGGCCGGCGACTGGTTGCCACAGGGCGAGCAGCAGTTGGCATCAGGCAATGGCCAGTTGTTCTGGCCGGCCGTCGCCATTCCACCCGACACCGGCCGCATTCACTACCGGTTTCGCTACGATGACGGGGTCTACGAAGGCATCGTTAGCCCACCGCCCGGCCCGGTCTACGTCGGCGGCGGCGCGGACAACGTCTGGCCGCTCCTGGCCGCGGGCGTCGGTGTGTTGTTGCTGGGCGGCTCAATCCTGTTGGCCCGCCAGGCGCAGACCCCGGCCGCCCAGGCGGCGCGCTTCCATCGACGGCTGGGCCAGCAGCCGAACGAAACACTGCTACGGCTAGAGGGGCGCTATGCCGCCGTCGCCGGTTCGCCCGACTTCTTGCTGCAATTGGCCAACCGCGCCCGGCAAGCGGGCGACATCGACCTGGCCAATCTGGCCGACGGCCTCTTCCTGCTGCCCAACCGCCCCCAGGCCGGCCTGTCCATCATCACCCGTACGCTCGATGACCTCCACGCCGCCGGCCGGCAGTGGGTCAATCTGCAACGCCGGCGACTCATCTATAAAACGTGTCAGGCGTTGCTCGAAGCGCCGTCGATCATCGAATTGGGGCTGCTGCGCCCACAACTGGCCCACCTGCTGGGCATGTTGGAAGAGAAGCAGGATTGGTCGCCCATCTTCGAGAGCCTGCTGCCGGTCATCACCAACATGCGCGATAGCGAACGGGTGGAGCTGATCGAGGATCGACTGGTCTATCTCAATCAGGCCATGACCCGCTTGCGCCAGCTTCAGGAGCAACTGGATGGGTTTGCGCCCAGCATAGAGCGGACGTTGGCCCAGGCGATCACCCGCCGCTGGTCGGGCCTGCTGACGGCCGAGATCGAGGAGCAGCGCGGCCGGGCCGAACTGGAGGTCGCGCTGATGACCAAGCGTCTGGCCCCCAACGGCCAGACGCACGTCGCCCTGGAGATTCGCAACACCGGCCGGGCGGCGGCCGAAAACGTGGTGGCCACGTTGGATCGTGACCCGGCCTATCGCGTCCTGAGCGAGCCGCAGACCATCCCCCTGCTGCCGTCGGGGCGCACGCGGGAAGTGCGCTTTCTGGTGGAGCCGCAGGCCGAGGCGCGTTTCCGCGTCGGCATGTCGTTGACCTACGACGACCGCAACCGGCGCGACAAGGTCGTCGCCTTCGGCGACATGGTGCATCTGCTGCCGCCGGTGCGCGAATACACCCCCATCGTCAACCCCTATCTGCCGGGCACGGCGCTACGCAAGAACAGCCCGCTCTTCTTCGGCCGCGAGGAGTTGTTCGACTTCATCGCCGAACACGCCGGCGCCCAGCGTCAACGCAACGTGCTAATGCTCGTCGGCCAGCGCCGCACGGGCAAAACGTCGGTACTGCTGCGACTGGAGGAGTATCTGCCGCCGTCCATCGTCCCGGTCTACATTGACTGCCAGTCGCTGGGCGTTTCGCCCGGCATGGCGGCGCTGCTGCAGGAGTTCGCCTGGCACATCGCCGACACGCTGAACGCGCGCGGCCTCGACTGCCCCGTAGCCGACAGCGACCGCTGGCAAGACGACCCGGCGCGGCTCTTCCAGCGCGAGTTCTTGCCGGCCGTACGCCGCCTGCTGCCGCCGGAGGCGACGCTGCTGTTGGTGTTCGACGAGTTCGAGGCGTTCGAGTCGATGGTGGCCGACGGCATCTTGCCACGCACCTTCTTCCCTTACATGCGCCACCTGATGCAGCACAGCACCGGGCTGGGCTTCGTCTTCGTCGGCACGCGCCGGCTGGAGGAGATGAGTGCCGATTATTGGTCGGTACTGTTCAACATCGCCCTCTATCGCAAGATCGACTTCCTCAGTGAGCCGGCGACGGTGCACCTGATCTGTGAACCGGTCGCGCCTCACATTGTCTACGACGACTTGGCGCTGGACAAAATCAAGCGCGTCACAGCCGGCCACCCGTACTTTCTGCAACTGGTTTGCTACACCCTGGTCAAACAGGCCAACCAGCAGAAGACGGGCTACGTCACCATTTCCGACGTCAACGTCGCGCTGGACGAGATGTTGCGGCTGGGCGAGGTGCACTTCGCCTACCTCTGGCAGCGCTCCTCCCATGCCGAGCGCGCCCTGCTGACCGCGGCGGCCCACCTGATGGACCGCAACGAGCCGTTGCGCCCGGAGGTCTTCATCGAGTACCTCCAGTCCTATAGCATCGAACTCGATCCGATGCAGATGACCGAGGGCCTCAACTCGTTGGTGGCGCGCGACATCATGCGCGAAGTGACCGAAGAGGGCAAGGCGCTCTATGAGTTGCGGATCGGGTTAGTCGGGCTGTGGGTGGCGCGCAACAAGAGCCTGAGCCGGCTGCACGCCCATCTGGAAAGCTAGTTGTAGCGCGGGTTGGCAACCCGCCGCTTCGGCCACGACTAAAGCGGCGGGTTGCCAACCCGCGCTACAATTCCTTGGGCCGCCACAGGTGGAGCAACTCGGCCGCCGTCTCGTCGCTCAAGTCGCCCCAGTGGTCGATAGCCAGTTGGAAGCAGGCCAGCGCCGCTGTTGGCATCCGCTCGTCGCGGCCGGCCAGCCCCGTAACCAGTTCCTCAATGCCCGGGTTGTGACCAACGAGCATCAGCCGCGCCACATCGTCGGGCGTGTCGCGGGCTACGTCGAGGAACGTCTCCGGGTCGGCCAGGTAGAGTTCATCGGTGTAGTGGATGTCGCCGCCGTACTCCGCGGCCAGGGCAATCAGTTCGGCCGTCGTCGCCGCGCGCCGGGCGGACGAGGTCACGAGGAGATCGGGCGTCAGGTCGTGCTGGATCAGCAGTTGGCCCATGTGCGGCGCGTCACGACGGCCGCGGCCGTTCAGCGGCCGGTCGTAGTCAGCCAACTCGCTGTTGTCCCAACTGGACTTGGCGTGACGCAGAAGTAACAGAGTCTTCATGAAGAGTTAGAACCACAGATTACACAGATTTCACAGATTACCTCTGTAATCTGTGAAATCTGTGTAATCTGTGGTTTCTTTTCTTACAGTTCAGCCGCGCCGTTGATGATGTGGCCGACGAGGCCGTACTCCTGCGCCTGGCGAGCCGACATCCAGAAGTTGCGGTCGGTGTCTTCCTCCACCTTCTCGATCGGCTGGCCGGTCTGCTGGGCGAAGATCTCGTTCAGGCGGCGGCGCATCTTGATGATCTCCTGCGCCTCGATGGCGATGTCGGCCGCCTGGCCGCTGGCCCCACCCGCCGGCTGGTGCAGCAGGAAGCGCGTGTTGGGCAGGCTGTAGCGGTTCTCGCGCTCGGCCGCGGCGTAGATGAGCGCTCCGGCGCTGGCCACCCAGCCCGTGCCGATCACCTTGACCGGCGACTGGACGAAGCGGATCATGTCGAAGATGGTATCGCCCGATTCCACGTGGCCGCCCGGCGAGTTGATGAAGATGCGAATCTCGTCCTGCGACTGGGCGTCGAGGATGAGTAGCTTGCGGGTGACGTCCATGGCCACGTCCATGTTGATCTCGCCATAGATCAAGATGGTACGATTCTTCAGCAGCTTGTCATCCATCGAGCCGGGGGCGTCACGCTTCTCTTCCGGCTTCTCTTCCTCTTCTTCGGGTTCCTCGTCCGGCTCGATATCCGGCGGGAAGTCGTCGTCATCGTCATCGAACATGGGCTTATCCCACGGATGGCTCATAAGTCACTTCTCCTTTGCAAGAAGTAGCCACATATTACACACGGCTGAGGACAGACGTGTGTAATATGTGGCTACTTCTCTCTTATCGCCGCAGGTTCGAGAAGGCCTTCATGCCCGGATAGATGGCCGAGTCACCCAGGTCTTCCTCGATGCGCAACAGTTGATTGTACTTGGCGATGCGGTCGCTGCGGGCCGGCGCGCCGGTCTTGATCTGCCCGGCGTTGAGGGCCACGGCCAGGTCGGCGATGGTCGCGTCTTCCGTCTCGCCGCTGCGGTGGGAGGCCACGGCCGTCCAGCCGTTGCGCTGCACCAGCGTCACCGACTCGATGGCCTCGGTCAGCGTGCCGATCTGGTTGACCTTGCACAGCAGGCTGTTGGCCGCCTTGCGGTCCAGCGCGGTGTGGATGCGCTTGACGTTGGTCACCAGCAGGTCGTCGCCGACGATCTGCAAGCGGTCGCCCAGCCGCTCCACCATCAGCGCCCAGTTGTCCCAGTCGTCTTCGGCCAGGCCGTCTTCGATGGAGATGATCGGGTACTTATCGACCCATGACTCCCAGAAGTCGACCATCTCGCGGCCGGTCAGCGACTTACCCTCGACCTTCAAGTGGTACTTGCCGTCCTCGTACAGTTCTGTCGCCGCCGGGTCCATGGCCAGCATGATCTGCTCGCCGGCGGTGTAGCCCGCCTCGCGGATGGCTTCCAGGATCAGGTCGAGCGCCTCGCTGTTGGCCGAGACGCTGGGCGCGAAACCGCCCTCGTCGCCGACGGTCGTGGCGTAGCCCTTCTTGCTGAGCACCTTCTTGAGACTCTGGTAGATTTCCACGCCCCAGCGCAACCCTTCGCGATAGGACGACGCGCCGACGGGCATGACCATGAACTCCTGCATGTCCGTGGCCCCGGCGGCGTGCTTGCCGCCGTTCATGATGTTCATCATCGGCACAGGCAGGGTGCGGCCGGAGACGCCGCCCAGGTAGCGGTAGAGCGGCAAATCCTGGCTGGCGGCGGCGGCGTGGGCCACGGCCAGCGACACGCCCAGGATGGCGTTGGCTCCCAGCCGGCTCTTGTTTTCCGTGCCGTCTAGCTCGATCATCGCCTGATCGATGCCGATCTGGTCGGTCGCTGTCCAGCCGATAATGGCATCGGCGATCTCTTCGTTGACCGCCTCGACCGCGCCGAGCACGCCCTTGCCGCCGTAGCGCTTCTTGTCGCCGTCGCGCTTCTCCCAGGCCTCATGCACGCCGGTGGACGCGCCGGAAGGAACCATAGCCCGCCCCTTGGCGCCATCATACAGAGCGACTTCGACTTCCACGGTCGGATTGCCGCGCGAATCGAGAACCTCGCGCGCGAGTACGGATTCAATGTAGTCCATTGTGATTCTCCTTGGTTGGTAAACACGCAGAAAAAGCAGGTGCGGTTAGGCCAACTATACAGAATCCGTCTCTGTCTCGCAAGCGCGATGCGGGGACAGATGAACGCCAGACGAGGCCGGTTTGCCTCCGTCGCCCGGCGGCGTTACACTGTCGCGCCATGAGTCACGCGCCCGCCGTCCCCCAGAACGACCTGTCTGCTCTCTGGCGAGACCTGCTGCTCGACCTGCGCGACGTATTCGACGTTCACTTCGTCTGCGCCACCTTCGCCTATCACGTGGCCCGCCACACCGGCGCGTCGGCCGTGGTGGCCGTGGCCGACGTGCAGGCCAAGTGCTACGACGTCTGGCTCAACGAACCATCGGGCCGGGCCACGCAGATGCGCTGGTCGAATGAGGAGGCCGGGCTGGAGCCGCTGCTGGCCCTGGGCGGCCCGACGCGGCTGGACAAGCTGGAGCGCTCGGCGGCCGAGGTCATCGGCGGACGCATCTGGCTGCTGGCCAAGCGCCGCCTGCTGGCCGCGCCGTTGCCGCGCGAGGAACGCCTCTACAGCGCCTATCCGCCTACCCTGTTGGCCCTGCTCGACCCCGATTTGCAGCCCGAACTAGAACCGCTGCTGAACGAAGTGACCAGCCTGATGTGCGTCTTCCTCGACCGGGCCGCCCTGCGCCAGGAGGTCGACCGGCGCACCGTCGAGTTCGCCGTCATTAGCGACATTAGCCGCGCCCTCAGTTCGACGCTCAATATCCAGCAGATCTACCAACTGCTGACCGGCCCCATTCGCCAGACGCTCAACGTCGAAACGCTGTCCATCGGCCTCATCGAGTCGGTGACGGGCGACATCGTCTTCGTCGAGAAGCTGTTTGGGCCGATGTTCCAACGCCTGCCGCCGGTGCGGTTGAAGCGCGGCCAGGGGATCGCCGGCTGGGTGGCCGAACACAAGGAGCCGGTCATCATCACCGACGCCTACTCCGACCAGCGCTTCTTCTCCGGTGTCGACACGCGCTCCGGCTTCCGCACTCACTCGATGATCTGCATCCCGCTGCAAGTGGATGAGCGCACCATCGGTATCCTACAAGCCATCAACCGCCAGTTCGGCCGCTTCAGCGACCACGATGTGCAACTGATGCAGGCGCTCGGTGGGCCGCTGGCCGCGGCCATCGAAAACGCCAACCTCCATACCGACGTACTGGCCGAGAAGCGGCGCGTCGAAACGCTGTTCACCAGCATGTCCGACGGGCTGATCACCGTCAACCGCGACGGCGTCATCACCCGCGTCAATAGCGCCTTTGCCTCGATGCTCTTCAGCGACGTGGACGACGTCGTCGGCCGGCTGCTGCACGAGCGTGTGCGCCCCAAGCAGGGGGATCTGCAAAAGCTGGTCGCCCGGCTGCTATCCGGGGCCGAGGACACGGTGCAGTTGGCCACCGACATCGCCCGCGACGACGGCCGCCTGCTGCCGGTGCTCATCAGCGGCGCGCCGGTAGACGACGAAACCGGCGCGGCCCAGGAGGCCATCTTCGTCTTCAGCGACCTGACCCAGATCCGCGAAGTCGAGCGCATGCGCGACGATCTCTTCCAGGGCATCATCCACGAGTTGCGCACGCCGCTGGCGACCATCCTCATGTACTCCCGCCTGCTGCGCGAAGGCCGGGCGCAGGCCGACAAGGCCGAGCGCTTCCTGGGCGTCATCGAGCGCGAGAGCGACCGGCTGCAACGCATGGTGCGCCAAATGCTCGACCTGGCCAAGCTGGAGGCGCGCGAGATGCAGCGCAGCGCCGAGCCGGTGTGGCTCAACCCCCTCTTCGACGAGGCGCTGCCGCCGTTGGCCGAGCGGGCGGTGCAGAAGGGGCTGCTGTTCCGCCAGCGCATCGAGACTGACCTGCCGCCGGTGATGGGCAACCGCGACGTGTACGAGATGGTCGTGCGCAATCTGCTGGACAACGCCATCAAGTTCACCCCGTCGGGCAGCATCCAGGTGGCGGCCCGCCGCGATAACGGCGCGGTGGTCATCGAAGTCAGCGATGATGGCATCGGCATCCCCACCGAATCCATAAACAACCTTTTCAAACGCTTCTATCGCACCCAGACGGCCGTCGAGCGCGGTATCGCCGGCACCGGCCTGGGCCTCTACATGGTCAAAGAGAACCTGCGCAACTATAATGGGCACATCGCCGTACAGAGCACGCTGGGCAAGGGCACAACCTTCACCATCCGCCTGCCTGTGGCGCAGATTTGACCATGACGCGACGCACCCAAGGCAACGCCATCTACCTGGATCATAGCGCGACGACGCCCGTTCATCCGGCGGTCGTCGCGGCCATGGCCCCTTACTGGAGCGAGGAGTACGGCAACCCGTCCTCCCACCACCGGACGGGCTACGCCGCGGCGCGGGCCGTCGAGGGCGCGCGCGAGACGTTCGCCGACCTGCTGGGCGTCGCGCCGTCGGCCGTCGTCTTCACCGGCTGCGGCTCGGAGAGCAACAACCTGGCCCTGCGTGGGGCGCTGTTGACCGCGCGCGAGGCGGGCCGCGGCGACCATCTGATCACCAGCGCCGTCGAGCACAGCGCCGTGCTGGCCACCGCCCGCCAACTGCGCGACCACTTTGGCTTCGCGCTGACTGTGCTGCCGGTGGACGCGTTCGGCCGCGTCCGCCCCGACGACGTGGCCGCGGCCATCCGCCCCGAGACAGCGCTGATCAGCATCATGGCCGCCAACAACGAGATCGGCACGCTGCAACCGTGGGCCGAGATCGGCGCGCTGGCCCGCGAGCGCGGCATTCTCTTTCATAGCGACGCCGTGCAGTTGGCCGCGGCGCGGCGCTGGAACCTGGCCGAAGAGCCGGTCGATCTGCTGGCTTTGGCCCCGCACAAGTTCTACGGGCCGAAGGGGGTTGGTGTGCTCGTCGTGCGGCCGGGCGTCGAACTGCTGCCGGCGTTGACCGGCGGCGGCCACGAAGGCGGGCTGCGCGCCGGCACAACCAACGTGCCCCTGGTCGTCGGCGCGGCCGAGGCGTTCCGGCTGGCGATGGTTGAACTCGATGAGCGGCTGGCCCACGTCACCCCCTTGCGCGACCGCTTGCTACACGAACTTCCCGCCGCGTTGCCCGACCTCTGCCGCGTCACCGGCCACCCCACCGAGCGCCTGCCGCACCACGCCAGCTTTGCCCTGCGCGGGCTGAGCGGCAACGATCTGCTAATGCACCTCGACCTGGCCGGCATTGCCGCCGGCAGTGGTTCGGCCTGCTCCAGCGGCGACCCCAAGCCATCGGCCATCCTCCAGGCCACCGGCCTTGGCCCGGAGTGGACGCTGGGCGGGCTGCGGCTGACGTTGGGGCGACAGAACACGGCCGCCGACGTGGACGCCGTGCTCCACGAGCTACCTGCCATCGTCCGGCGGTTGGCAGCGGTCGAGGCACGCTTCGCCGCGCCCGCCTAACCGACTCACCTGATGGACGCCAACTGCACCACCCCGGATACGAGCCTGCCGCCCGCGCTGCCCAGCGGCGACCGGCCGCGCGTCGTCGTCGCCATGAGCGGCGGCGTCGATAGCTCGGTGGCCGCGGCGCTGCTGGCCGATCAGGGGTATGAGGTCATCGGCGTCATGATGCGCCTGTGGAACGAACCGGCCAACGGCGCCGCCACCCCGGCCAACCGCTGCTGCACGCCCGACCAGATGGCCGACGCCCGCCGCGTGGCCGACCGCCTGAACATTCCTTTCTACGTCATCGACGTGCGCGACCACTTCCGGCGCGCCATCGTCCAGTTCTTTATCGATGAGCATGCCGCCGGCCGCACGCCCAACCCGTGCGTCGAATGCAACCGGCAGATTCGCTTCACCTACCTGCTGGAGCGGGCGCTGGCCCTGGGGGCCGGCTATCTGGCCACCGGCCACTACGCCCGCGTGCGGCGCGACGCCGGCGGCTTTCGCCTGCTGCGCGGCGTGGACGCCGACAAGGATCAGTCCTACGTCCTGCACATGCTCAGCCAGGCCCATCTGGCCCAGGTGCTCTTCCCTATCGGTGGCTACACGAAAACTGAGGTGCGCGAACTGGCCCGCGCCTACAACCTGCCCGTGGCCGCCAAACAGGAGAGCCAGGACTTGTGCTTCCTGAAGGACAACGACTACCGCGGCTTCCTGCGCCGCCACGGCGACGCCGAGCCGCAGCCGGGCGAGATCGTCACTGCCGACGGCCGCCACCTGGGCCGGCACGCCGGGCTGGCCGACTACACCATCGGCCAGCGCAAGGGGCTGGGCATCGCCGCCGCCGAGCCGCTGTTCGTCGTCGGCAAGGACGCGGCGCGCAACGCGCTCGTCGTCGGCCCGCGCGCGGCGCTGGCCCAGGCGCAACTGACGGCGCGCCAGGTCAACTGGATCAGCGGCCCGCCGGCCGCGCCCATCGCCGCCGCGGTCAAGATCCGCTACAAGGCCGATCCCGTGGTGGCGCAGATCGCCCCCGGCCCCGATGGGTCGGCCGTGGTGCAACTGGCCGAACCGGCCTATGGCGTGACGCCCGGCCAGGCGGCCGTCTTCTACGACGGCGACGTCTGCCTGGGCGGCGGCATCATTGCCGATGAGGCCTGGGAGCCGGCCACGCCAGTCAAGGAGTTGGAAGCGCGATGATCCCCATTCCCGGCGCGGCCTCCGGCCTGGTTCTGGGCTTCCTGCTGGCCAGCGCCTATGGCGCCATCTTCCACCTGGTCTACGGCGGCTCGTTGCGGCGCATTGTGCTCTACCTGGCCGCGGCCTGGGTTGGCTTTCTGTTGGGCCAACTGGCGGGCGACTTCCTGAACCTGGAGTGGTTCAAGGTCGGCAAAATCCACCTACTGAGCGCCAGCGTCGGGGCCTGGGCGCTGCTGCTGGCGGCGCGCTGGCTGGCCGGCCAGGAACCGGAACGAGAATAAGGCCGCAACGCCCTTGCGTGCTATACTAGTGAGTTGGGATTCATGCGATGAGCAATATTCAACTGCCCGCCACAACTGAGCCGGCCCCGCGCCGGGAATCGCTGATTCCGATCGGCTACGTGATCGCCGGTGTGGCCGTCACGCTGATCGTGTCGGTTCTCTTCGTGCTCCTGCTGGTCTACCTGGCCAACAACTTCGCCGACACCATTCTCGTCGTGCGCGACATCTTCATCATCGGCCTGGGCATCATGTCGTGTCTGTCGGGCATTGTGCTCATTCTGTTGCTGATCGCCGTCATCCGTCTGGTCAATATGCTGGAGTTTGAGCTGAAGCCCATTCTGATGAAGACCAACGAGACGCTGGGGACCATCCGCGGCACGACGGTGTTCATGAGCGAAAACGTGGTGCGGCCGATGACCACCGCCAGCAGCTACGTCGCCGGCATCCGGCGCGGTGTGTCCACTTTGTTCGGCAACCCACGGCGCAGATAGCGATACGGGAGAAATGAAATGAACGAAAACGAAAGTGACCTTGGCGCTTTTCTGGCCGGATTTGTCATCGGCGCGCTGGTTGGCGCGGCCACCGCGTTGATTCTCGCTCCTCAATCGGGCCAGGCCACCCGCAGCCAGTTAGCCGGCTTCAGCACCGATCTGCGCCAGGCGAGCGAAGAGCGGCTGGACCAGGTGCGCCACGCCGCCGACAGCTACAGCCGCGAGTACCGCGACCGCGCCGAAGCCATCATCTCCGACACGCGCAGTCGCGCGCAAGACCTGGCCCAACAGGCCACCGACCAGGGGCGCATCGTCCTCGACGCCGGGCGCGACCAGGTCGAGAACGGTAGCAGCGCCGGCTAGATTGGCCCGCTTTTTGCTCCGGTTCCCTTCTCTGAGCGCGCGGCGGGGGTATGGCTGCGCGTGATCGCGTTGGTTGTAGGGCGGACCGTGCTGCGCGTCCGTCGGACTAGCCATGATCCAGGCCATCGACAACTTCCTGGGCGAGCTTCTCAAGAGGCTGCCCGGCAATCAGACCAGCGAAACCGACCGCGAGCGGCTGCGGGCGGCGCTGTCGCTGGCCGCCCGCGTCCACGGCGACCACAAGCGGCCGTCGGGCGAACCCTATCTCGACCACGCCCGCGCCGTGGCCGCCGGCCTCAACGAGTTGGGTGTGGACGACACCGACACCATCGTCGCCGCCCTGCTCCACGACGCGCTGTTGCCCCACACCGGATTGACCGAGGCGATGCTGACGGCCGAGTTTGGCCCGACTGTGGCCGGCCTCGTCCGCAGCGCCCGCTCCCTCGACAACTACGCCCAACGCGCCAGCCAGAACAAGACGGCCGGCGAGTTGGGCCTGGAGGCGCAGCAAGATCGCCAAACGCTGGAAGCCATCCGGCGCGCCCTGCTGTCGATCATCGAGGGCGACATCCGCATCATCCTCATCCGCATGGTCGACTGCCTGCAGGATTTGCGCCGCGCCGGCACACCCGACCGCGACCAGCAGCGCCGCCGCGCCTGGGAGGCGCTGCACATCTACGCCCCCATCGCCAATCGCCTCGGCATCTGGCATCTGAAGTGGCAACTGGAGGACAACGCCTTCCGCTACCTGGAGCCGGAGAAGTACCGCGAGATCGCCCTGCGGCTGGACGACGGGCGCGACCGGCGGGCGCTGAAGGTGGACAAGGCTGCCGCCCGCCTGCGCCGCCGGATGGCCAACCTGGGCGTGAAAGCGGTCGTCACCGGCCGGCCCAAGCATATGTACTCCATCTACCGCAAGATGGCGCGCAAGGAGTTGGACTTCGAGCAGATCTACGACATCCAGGCCTTACGGGTCATCCTGGAGCCGCAAGATAAGGTCGCCTATCGCGCGCTGAGCAGCAAAGCCAAGGACGACGCCGACCGCGACCTGTGCTACCAGGTGCTCGGCGCGGTGCATAGCCTGTGGCAGCCCATCCGCGGCGAGTTCGACGACTACATCGGCTCGCCCAAGCCCAACGGCTACATGTCGCTGCACACGGCGGTCATCGACGAGACGGGCCAAAAGCTGGAGGTGCAGATTCGCACCCAGCGCATGCACGAAGATGCCGAGCACGGTATCGCCGCCCACTGGGCCTATAAGGAACAAGGAGCCAAGGTCAGCTCCTCGTCGCAGAAGCGTATCCAAAACCTGCGCGAACTGCTGGCCACGTTGCAAGAGGTTGAGGACGACTTCGACGGCGCGCCGCCGCTCGATTTGGCCCGGCTGGAAGAGCGCATTCACGTCTTCACCCCCAAGGACGACGTGCTGGACATGCCCGCCGGAGCGACGCCCATTGACTTCGCCTACCAGATTCACACCGAAGTCGGCCACCGCTGCCGCGGCGCGCGGGTCAACGGCAAGATGGTCAGCCTGGACTATCGCCTCAAGTCGGGCGACAAGGTCGAGATCATCACCGCCAAGCGCGGCGGGCCGAACCGCGACTGGATGAACCCCAGCCTGGGCTATACCGGCAGCGCCCGCACGCGCAGCAAGATTCGCCACTGGTTCCGCCAGCAAGACCGCGAACAGAACATCCAGCAGGGGCGCGAAGTGGTCGAGCGCGAACTGCGGCGGCTCAATCTGTCCGACGACATCAGTGTCGATGACATCGCTACGGTGATGAAGTACGACGACGTCGAGGACTTCCTGTGTCTGGTGGGCTTTGGCGACATCCAGCCCAACCAGATCATCGGGGCTATCGCCGCCCGCGGCCAGAAGCGCCCCGAAACGCAAGACCTCCAGGCGCTACTGCGCAACAACCC
>CXWK01011381.1_pt1 | contig 13947 bp, 10 predicted proteins | sample 590851 | NCBI WGS metagenome assembly CXWK01 (sample SAMEA3498364, study PRJEB10139) | wastewater metagenome | biome: wastewater treatment plant; material: activated sludge | place: Denmark | collected 2014-08-01 | reverse complement strand
GCCGTGGGGATGGCCAGAGGGTTGTTGAGTAGTCGCGCCTGGGCCAGCGCCGCGTCGGCCGCCCCATATTCGCTTAGTTGCCGCCGCACCTCAGCCAACTGCACCCAGGCGCGGATGTTGCCCGCGCCCAGCAGCAGGGCCGTATCCAGCGACTCGGCGGCGACGCGGAAGTGCTCGATGCGTTCGGCCTGGGGCAGCGGGTCGCCACAGGCGATGTAGGCGTCGGCCCGCGCCAGGTGCGTCTGGCCGTAGAACGGGTCAATGCGCGCCGACTCGTCATACATGGCCAGAGCGCGGTCGCAGTCGCCGACGACTTCCAGCAGCAGCCGGGCCAGTTCGTTGCGGATGACGGAGTTCTGCGGGCTGAGGGTCAGGGCCCTTTCGTAGTAGCTTCCGGCCAACTGGAGCCGTTCGCTCAATTCGTCGGGGTCGGTCGTGGCCGCGTACCAGCGCGCGCTGAGGCGGGCCAGGTTGGCGGTGTGGTCGGTGTTCAGTGGGGCGATGTCCTGAGCCTGCAACAACAGCGTCTCGGCGCGGGTCAGCAACTCCGCTCTCTCGTTTGCGTTCTGGCTCACCCCAGCCCGTTCCAGCAGGGCGCGGCCCAGGAACAGGTAGTAGAAGTCCTCGTTTGGCGCGCGGGCGATGGCCTGCTCATAGATGGCGATGGCCGCGTCCCATGCCGCGCTGGCGCTGGCCGGGTCGGCGCTGCCGGTGCGCGTGGCCTGGTTGTCGAACGGCCGGCCGCGCTTATAGACCATGTCAGCCTGCACGGCGCGCACGTTGCCGCGCGCGCCCAGCACCAGCGCGGCGACGACCAGCACGGCCAGCGCGCCCAGGGCCAGCGGGTGCGACCCGGTGGTCAGCGGCCGGCGGCTTTCCACGGGCGCGGGCCAACTGATGACCAGCGACAGCAGGAACAGCATCAGGAAGAGGAAGATGGTGAAAGTCGTCAGCAGCCCGGCGACCTGGCCCGCTTCCAGCGCGCGCAACTGGGCCGCGCTGTCGGCCGCGGCGCTGCCCTGATAGAAGAGGGCCGAGCGGTAGCGCATGGCGTGGAGGAAGGTGAAGAAGAAACCGGCCGCCAACGACGCCGGCACGACGACGGCCACCGGCCGCGCCGCGTCGCCGCCACTCCAGAGCAGCCACAGCAGCGCCACCCCGCCGGCCAGCAAGACCAGAGCGGGCACAAGCCCCCCGGCGATGAGCACCGGCAGCGCCAGAGAAGCCAGAACAACGCCGGCAAGAGCGCCGGCGACGCCCGCGCCGGGCCGGTCGAGCCACAGCCAGACCGCCGCCGCCGCGCAGGCCAGCGCGCCGACCAGGGCCAGACTCCGGCCCATGGCCGCCGTCAACGTCGGGGCCGACAGAGCGAAAGTGGCCGCAACTCCGGCCAGGGCCAGCGCGCCCAGCAGCCCGGCCGCGGCCCGCCGCCGGCCGGGCGGGCCGCCCGGCGACGCCCAGCGCAACTCGCCGCTCTTGACCATCTCGCTCAGGTAGACCAGCCAGCCCAGCCCCCAGGCCAGCACGAACAGCGATAGCACGTAGGGCGATTCGCTGAAATCGGCCCGCGCATTCTGGACGAGCGACTGGCGGAATATCTCGCCCGCGGTCAGATCGGCCGGGCCGGCAATCTGCTTGCCCGGCGGCAGGGCGTAGGTGACGAAGTTGTAGCCGAGGATGCCCAGCATGAGCGTCAGCAGCAGGCCGGGCACGAGCAGCGCGCTCCAGACGCCGGGCGCGGCGGTGGCCGGCGTGGTGGCGGTCGCTTTGCGACGGCGCTTGTCCGGCCGGGCAGCCACGGCAGCCTCGTCTGGGATCACTTCGGCCCGCGCGGCCCGCGCGCCGGCCAAAGCCAGCATCAGCGCCGCGTAGACGAAGAAGTAGAGCCGCGTGGCCGAGATGGCGATGCCGAAGTGAATCTCGACGTAGTGAGCCAGCACGGCGGCAACGAGGCCGTTCATCAGCAGCCTGTCGGTGGCGAAGAGGTTGGCAGGGGCGTCGTCGGTCGCCGGGCGGCCGAACAGGGCGTGGTAGATGAGGTAGACGACCACACCCAGGATGACGCCGACGGGCACGGCCACGCCCAGATAGATTGGCCCGGCCACGAGAAGGGCAACCAGCGCCGCCAGCAGCGCGCCGCCGATCCACAGCCCGGCCAGCACCCACGTGTCGCGCCGGCTGCTGACGACACCCAGGTAGCGGAAGGCGAAGTGGACGACGCTCAGGTAGAGCGCCTGCCAGGCCAGCAGGCCGAACAGGCCAGTGATGACCAGAGCGTCGAACGTCTCGTTGTGGGAGCGGTCGGGCGAGGCGTTGCGCGCCTCCACCGTGGCCAGTTCGGACGGGTAGAAGCGGTTGTAGGCGACGTACATCGTCTCCGGCCCGTAGCCCAGCAGCGGCCGCAGCCAGTTGAACGGGTCTGCGCGCCCGTCGGGATAGGTCAGCGGTTCGTGGGGCGAAATGAGGTCAACGACCCCTTCCCAGATGAGGACGCGCACCCGGCCGCTCTTCTCGCGCCCGGTGGTGTTGCTGGGGTCCAGCATGCGGCCGTAGGAGCCGATGGTTGGCAGTTCGCGCCATTCGTCCAGTACGTCGAAGACGCCGCCCACCAGGGGCGCGCCCCGCAGCCCGGCGGTGCGGTCGGCGGGCAGGTTGAACATCAGCAGCCAGCCGGCCATGAAGACGGTCAGCAGAATCCAGGCCAGCCATAGCCAGCCCCGCCCGCGCCGTAGGGCCAGCAAGACGAAGATGGCCAGCACCGACAGGGCCACGACGCCGAAGAAGAAGGCCAACGCCGCCAGCGGCCCGGCCGCGGCGGACACCAACGGGCTGAGTAGCAGAGCCAGCAGGGCAGGCAGCAGGAACAGGAAGCCGCGCAGCGCGTCGCGCCGCCGTCGCCCCTCGCCCGCGCCGCGCAAGGAGACCAGCAGCACCAGGGTGAACGAGAATAGCCCCACCGCCAGACCGATCAGCGGCCCGCGGCTGCCCGACCAGTAGATGGTCAGCAGTTGGATGGCCAGGATGAAGATGTAGGCCGCGGCGCGGGCGATGTCGGCCCCGGATAGCCGCTCATCGCCCAGAATGGCCCCCAGCGCTTCGATGATGCGCCCCAGCGTCAGCGGCACGACCATGATCAGATAAGCGGCGATAAAGATGGCGTTGCCCATGTGGCCGGCCACGCGCTCCTGCACGTCGCCGCCCCAGGGCAGCGGGTCGTGGCCGAAGTGCTGGATCATGCCGTAGAGAGCCACCGGGATGCTGGCGACGATAGCGGTGCTGACGATGCGCCGCACCTGCGACGGCGTGCGAATGGTCGCCGCCATCAGGGCGAAGATGACACTATAGGACAGAGTCGTGTACGTCCCTTGCAGACGTTGATAAGAGCCGATCCAACTGACGCGGGGCGAGATGGAGAAGAGGGTGGCCAGGGCGTAGACCAGCACCAGGGCCAGCACGGGCAAGACGAACGGCCGGTGCCAGATGGCCGCGGCGTTGCTCGGCCGCAGTCGGCCCAGGTTCTGCCAGGCGCGGTTGTCCACCAGGCGCGCCAGCCACACGGCTGACATGACCAGGGCCAGCGAGCGCAGCAGAGCCAGCTTGTCCGGCTCGAACACGCGCTCGGAGTGGATGTTGAAGAAGAGTGGAATGGCGAGAATGGCGACGAGCCAGCCCGCTTCCAGCAGGCCATCGCACCAGCGTGAGAGTCGAGAGTCCATTGACCCTAAGGATAGCATTACCGATAAGGGGAAACCACAGATTACGCCGATTCCACAGATTCAAGAGACAAATCTGTGGAATCGGCGTAATCTGTGGTTTCTTCACGCTTCTTGCCGCCAGTGTTGATCTTGGCTACACTTTCGCCCCTATGGAACCGCTGCCCGTTGACGTCTTCCAACTCCAGCGCCGCGACCCGGTGGCCTGGACGGTGCTCCTTTCCCGCGTGCCGGAGTTGGCCGACGTGATCGTGACCGCCGTCACCGCTGAACCATTGTGGGACACCGCGCTCGTCACGCCCGGCCGGGCGAGGGTGGAGCGGGCGCGCCACATGCGCCGCTACATCCTGACGCTGGCCGGCAGTTCTGACCCCGTCTCGTTCATCGCCAAGCAGACAAACGCCGCCGAAGCGCTGGTCTACCAATCGTTGGGCGACCCGGCGGCGACGGGCATTGTTCCCTGCCACTACGCCCACGTGGACGGCGACAACAGCTGGATCATCCTGGAAGATGTGCCCGACCACTTCCCACCGGCCACGTGGCGGCCTGAGCACGTAGACGCAGTCATCGCTACCCTGGCCCGCATCCACGCCGCCCACTGGCAGACGGACATCGTTAGCAACGGCGCTATTCCCCACTTCCTCCACCGCCCGGAAGGGCCGTACCCGTGGGAGACACTCCAGCGCGAGCATCTGCCGCTGTTTGAGGACGGGCCGGGGGCCATCCTCTCGCGCCACGCCGTGCGCCATGCCGGGCGTTTGGCGCCGCTGCTGTTGGAGGCGGCCAATGGTCTGGTCGTTCTGCGCGATCTGGGCGGCTGGCCGGGGGTGCTGGGCGAGAGCCATCTGGCGGCGGCGGCCGATCTGCTGGACGACCCGGTGCCGCTGCTGGCCGCGCTGGACGAACTGCCCGATACGCTGCTCCACGGCGCGCCCCATCCCGACCACTGGCGGCAGACGCTGTTCGAGGAGCAGTACTTGATTGACTGGTCAACCGCCCAACTGGGGCCGGGCGTGCTCGATCTGGTGAGCTTCCTGGAGCGCTATCAGTTGATCTATGACCGGTCAGACGGAGAGAGCGGTGAGGCGGGGCAACTGCGGTTGCGCCTGCGCGAGGTAGCGCCACTGTTCGAGGAGACGGCGATTGACACCTATTTGCTGACGCTGTCGGTCGAGATGGGGCGGCGCTTTTCGGCCCGCGCCTTCCGCGCTGCTGTGCCCGCGGCACGCTGCCTCCACGTGTTGACGACGTGGTTCCCGTTCTTCGCCCAGTGGATTGACGACATGCCGGGTAAGTACGTCTGGCAGCGGGTCAATCGTCTCAGCGAGGCCGAGCTGGCCCACTATCGCGTTGGGCCGATGGCCGGTATGCGCCCCTACCTGGCCGGCGTCTTCGAGCGCTTCCTGCGCGCCTATCGCAGCCTCTAAGCCCGTAACGCGATTCTCCAGAATCGCGGGTTGTGTAGTACGAGAGGACGCGATTCTGGAGAATCGCGCTACGCGACGCGATCTCGCCACACGACGCGATTCCGAGAACCGCGCCACACTACAACCGGCCGGCCTGAATTGCGTATAGACCTTTGATTATGGACGCACTCGGTGAAAGTCTCGCCCTTCTAATTGTCGTCATCGCCTTCGGTGTCGGCTTGCTCGGCTCCTTTCTGCCCATTCTGCCCGGCACGCTGGTCGTCTGGGGGGCGGTGCTCTTTTACGCCTGGCCGGTGGACGGCTTTGACACGTTCTCGCCGTGGGTGTTCGCATTGATTACCCTTGTCGGACTGGTAGCCGGCACGGCCGACCTGTGGCTGCCAATGCTGGGAGCCAAGAAGACGGGCGCGTCATGGCGCACCTTAGGGGTCGGTTTGATCGGCGGGGTGGCGGGCACGTTTCTGCTACCATTGCCAATATTCGGCACGGTGATCGGCTATGGCGCGGGCATCCTGCTGGCCGAGTACGTGCGCCTTGGTGCGTGGCGGCCGGCCTGGCGGGCCACGCTGGGCGGCGTGGTCGGCTGGGGTCTCAGTTCCGTAGTCGAACTAGCCGGCGCGATTATCATGATCCTGCTCTTCTTCACTCAGGCATAGTTCCCGGAGCAGCCGTTTCGTTGTGCTGTACGGTTGGTGGGCAGTCGTTGGGCGGCCGCCGGCCCTTTGCCCGCGCCATTGGCGCGCGGGAGGATGGTGTGATGGAAGAGTTTTTGCAGAACTTTGGATTGGTCTTGTTGGGCGTGATGGGCGTCGCCGGCATTCTGGCGCTCATTCTGCTCCTGATTATCATCATTCAGGTGCGGCGCATCAACGTCCCGCCCGATGCCGGTTTTAGCGAGACGCTGCTCTATACCCCGTTTCTGGTCGTCCTGTTCCTCGACGTGCTCGACCTGGCGCTGGACTTTCTCTCCGCGCCCATTGCCTGGATCGTCCTCGATCGTCTGGGGCTAAAGGGATTGCGGGGGATCGCTACAGTCGAGTCATTCGTGCCCTTCACGCAGATGATCCCGACGATGACGATGGCCTGGATTGGCGTGCGGCTGTTTGGCCGCGAGCGGGTCCTGGAAAATCGCGGCTACGATTCGCGAATGTAGCGCGATTCTGGAGAATCGCGCTACGACCGCGGGACGACCGGCAGGGCCAGATAAAAGACGCTGCCCTCGCCGGGCGCGCTTTCGCACCAGACCCGCGCGCCGTGCAGGTCGGCGATAGACTTCACAATAGCCAGACCCAGCCCGGAGCCATGCGGCCGCTCGGCCGCGCCCTGTCCGCCGCGATAGAACTTCTGGAAGACGTTCGGCTGATCGGCCGGGGCGATGCCGGGGCCGCGGTCGCGCACGCTCAGCACAACCTCTTCCCCCTGCCGGGCGGCGCGCAACACCACCGGCCCGCTACCCGGCGCGTACTTTAGCGCGTTGGTGACCAGATTGGTGATGGCCCGCCGCATCAATGTGGGGTCGGCCTTCATCGGCGGCAGGTCGGGTTCAACCTCGACCACAAGGCGCACCCCTCGCATTTGGGCCAGCGAGGCATACTCCTGGGCCACGTCATCCAGTACGTCACCGGCGCTCAGCCGGTCAAATTGAGGGCTGGTGACGGCGCGCAGGTTGGCCATCTCCAGCAGCCCTTCCACCAGCCCCGACATGCGGTCAATGCCGGTCATGATCTTGTTGACGTACTCCTGTTCCAGCGCCGGATCCTCGGGCAGGGGCAGTAACCCCGCGTAGTTGCGCATATAGGTGAGAGGGCTGCGCAGATCGTGGGAGATACCATCCAGAAACTCCGACTTCAGGCGATCAACCTGTTTGATCTCGGTCACATCTTGCAGCACGGCGACGCGGCCGATGGTCTGGCCGTCGCCGGTAGTCACCGTCGAGACGCCGGCGAGAAAGTCACGGCCGTCGGCGGTCAGCTCCAGCCTGGTGTCCGTGGCCCGGCTGTCGTCCGTCAGCCGCCGGGTCAACTCCCGTCCGGCGGCGCTGCCGGCCAGCGCGTCGGCCAGCAGCCGGCCGACGACCTCGGCCGCGCGCAGGCCAAAGGCGCGCTCCATGGCCGGATTGAGCAGCAGCACCCGGTCGGTCTGATCGGTAACGATGACGGCGTTGGGCGTGCTGGCCAATACGGCGGCCAGGCGACGACGCCCACCCTCGGCCGCGGCGAACAAGTGGGCGTTCTGCACCAACACCGCCGCCTGTCCGGCCAGNNAACAGCGCGGCCACGGGCGGCGCGACCCCCAGCTCGGCCTCGATCTCGGCCGCGCTGGCCAGGCCCAGCTCGTCCGCGGCGCGCATGTGGCGGACGACGGCGCGGTCGAGCACGGCCAGGGCGTCAGCCGCCGGCCCTTCGGCAAAAGCCAGCGGCGCGGGGCCGTTGGGGTTGCGGATGACCGCCCGCGCCCCGGCCGCGCCTGTGCCCCGCAGCACGCCCTGCAAGACAGCGGTCATGCCCTCGCTGAGGTTCACCGTCGCCGCCACGCCGTTGCTGACGCCCAACAGCAGCGCCAGCTCATCGAGGCGCTGGCGCAGGGCGCGCTGCATCTGGGCGAAGGCCAGGCCCAGTTGGCCAATCTCATCCTCGCGCTGGCTGCGCACCGGCCGCTCCAGCCCACCACCGCCGGCAATGGCCCGCGACGCCTGGCTGATCTCGCCGATGGGCCGGGCGATAGCTTGCCCCAGATTGGTAACGTAGACGAAGAATAGCCCGCTGGCGGCCAGCAGCAGCAGCGCCAGCGGCCCGACGACGCCCAGCGCACTGCCCAGAACGCGCGCGCGCGGCACGACGGCCACGACGCGCCAGCCACTTTCGGGCACAAGGGAGTAGGCTATGAGCTGGCGCGCGCCGGCGTCGTCGAGGGTTTCGTAGACGGCGCGACCGCCGGGCAGCGCCATCACCTGTTGGTCGGCCGTGGGTGCGGCCCAGCCTGACGACCTGCTGGTAGTCCCAGCCGGGCCGGCCGCGGCGACGACGCGCGATTGTTCGTCCACCAAAAGCCCGCCGGCGTGGCCGTCGGCCCGCAGAGCGGCTGCCACGTCAGCCAGCGCCGCCGGAGCCACGCGGCCGAGTAGCACCTCACCGTTGGCCCGTGGTAGGGCCACGGTGACCAGTGGCTCGCCATCGCCCGGCTCGACGCCGAAACGCGCCTCGCCGGCGGCCAGCGCGGCGGCCACCAGCGCGCTCTCGGCCGCCGACAGGGTCGTTTGCCCCGCGTCGCTACTGGCGACAACCGTATCGGCGACGACAGCAATGCGGCTGAATTGGGGCGCGCCGCGCTGGAGGCGGCCCAGAGCGGTCGAGCGGACTTGCGGGTTGGCGTCGGCCAGCCCGGCGTCGGATTGATAAGCGGCCAGGGTGGCCACCAGGTCGGTCTGCAACGCGCCCAGGCGAACGGCGGCGGCGTCGGCGGTGGTGGCCATCTGTGCGGCCACCACTTGCCGGGTAGCGCGCGCCGACAGCGCCAGGGCGACGAGCGTGCTGAGCAGCAGGCTGACAGCAGCGAAGGCAACGAAGGCGGTCGTCAATTGGCGTTGTAGCGTGCGTTTGAGCGGCGAGGGCACGAGGCCGCGATCCGGCCGCCAGTGGGGAGCGATCCACAGGATGAGGCCGACCAGCAGACCGCTAACCAGCCCTTCGAGCGCCAGCGGCACGGCCGCCGCCAGCCCGAGGAACAGGCCCAGGTCGAGCGCGCCAAGCAGCCCGGCGCGCGGGGCGACGTCGGCCAGCGTTCCCAACACGACGAAGACGACCCACGTTGACCGGCCCAGCGCTCCCGCCACGGCCGGGCGGCGGAGCGTTCTGAACAGGCGGCCGGCGTAGTTCTGCTGCATGAGCCAGGCTGACGCGCCCGCGGCCACGCCGGCGGCCAGGATGTCTAGCGGCGTACCCGTCTGCCCAACGGCCCGGCCCAGCCCGGCGAACAGGCCGACGAGAATAGCGGCCGGGATGTTGAGTGTCGCCCCGGCCAACAGATAGGGCACGGCAGCCAGGAGCATCAGGTAGGCCGTCGCCGGGTGCTGGCGCAAGATGGGACTCGACCAGGGCAAGTGAAGGGGCAGAAATTGGCTGAGGGCCAGCGACACCAGGCAAAGCCCGCCCAGGGCCAGCCATTGCCGCCGACTCATAGCCCGCAGGAGGGCCGGGGCGCGCAGGCGATGGAGAACGGCCAACAACATGGCCACGACCAGCAGCAGGAAGGCAACCGCCAGGGGCCCGCTGGGCGACAGTAGCCCCAACGGCCCGACTCCCCAGATGTTGGTGGGCGTGCTCACGTGCTCGATACCCGCCTTCCACTACGCCAAATCTAGGCCAATACTCCCGCCCCCTGGCGATACATGGTCGTTCACGAACAGTATAGCAGCCGCGGCGGGATTTGTCATTGATAGACCTCAGAGGTCTCCGAAGACCTCTGAGGTCTGGGCGCGGTGTTTGTCAATTGTCTACCACTCTACTATGATAGCGTCCCCATGGATACGCGCCGCCGGACCTATGCCATCCTCATCGGCATCATCTTGCTCACTATTCCCTGTTACCTGTCCGGCATCGCCCTGCTGGCGCGCGCGCCCAACCGCGGCGGGCCGACGCCGACGGCCGAAGCGCCGACCGAGACGCCCACGACCACGCCGACACGCCTGCCGCCGTCGCTCGTCACCGTGACGCCGCCCGGCACGCCCACGCCGCAGGCCACCGGCACTGCCTCCATCACGCCCACGCCTTCGCCGACGACGACGGCCACGCCGACGCAGACCCCCACAGCGACACCGACCGAGACACCGACCGAAACGCCGACGTTGACAGCGACGCCGACCGAAACGCCGTCGCCTACGCCAACCGAGACGCCAACGGCGACGCCGACCGAGACACCAACGGCGACGCCGACCGAGACGCCCGACGTCACGCTAACGACGACGCTAACCGCCACGCCAACGGCCAGCCCAACGGCGACGGATGAGCCTTAATCCTTCCCAATTGAGTTGCTTTCATGGAAACGTTCGATTTGCTCAAACGCCTGACGGAGACGCCCGGCCCCTCCGGCAATGAGGCTGCTATCGCCGCGGTTATCGCCGAGTTGTGGCGGCCGCTGGTAGACGAGGCGACTGTTGACCGCGTCGGCAGCCTGTTGGCCACCAAGCGCGGCGCGGGAGAAGAGCCACGCCCCACCATCCTGTTGGCCGCCCACGCTGACGAGTTGGGGCTAATGGTCACACGCATCATGGATCAGCGCGGCCAGGGCTTTCTGCGGGTTACGAACCTGGGTGGCGTTGACCGGCGGCACCTTCTGGGGCAGACAGCCATCGTCCACGGCCGCGAGACGCTGACCGGCGTGTTGGGCGGCCTGCCCGCTTCGATGCTGCCGGACGCGGCGCGCGGTCAGGCTTACTCCTACGACAATCTGGTGCTCGACGTGGGCTTGCCCACCGACCGGCTGCGCGAACTGGTGTCGGTTGGCGACTTTGTCAGCTTCCGCCAGCCGTTGCGCCGCCTGCAAAACGGTCGCGTGACCGGCAAGGCGCTGGACAATCGCGCCTCGCTGGCCGCGGTGACCATTTGCCTGGAGCACCTGCAAGGCCGCCGCCACACTTGGGACGTGGTAGCCGTGGCCACGGCGCAGGAGGAGACGGTCTATCTGGGAGCCTATACCAGCGCCTACGCCCGCCGGCCGGACGTGGCCGTGGCCATTGACGTGGCCCACGCCAAGGGGCCGGGGGCCAATGACAGCGAGTTGAGCGAATTGGGCAGCGGGCCGATCATCGGCCTGGGCGCGGAGATTCACCCGGCAGTTCACCGGGCGTTGCGCGAGGCGGCTAAGGGCCTGGAGATGAGCGTCAGCGTGGAGCCGAACGCCACCGGCCGCGGCACCGACGCCTACGCCCTGCAAACGGCGCGCGAGGGCATTCCGACCGGCCTGGTCTTGATCCCGCTGCGCTACATGCACACGATGGTTGAGACGGGCGACCTGAACGACATCGAGCGCGCCGGCCGTTTGCTGGCGGAGATGATCGCCCGCCTCGACGACGCTTTCCTGCCCGACCTGCGCGAAGAACTGATGCGGCCGGACAAGCCCAAGGACGACAGCCAATGAACGAACTGTTGCGGCAATTGACGGAGGCGACCGGCGTCTCCGGCGCGGAGAAGGAAGTCCGGCTGCTCATCCGCGACCTCGTCGCTGACCACGTGGATGAGTGGTCGGTGGATACGATGGGCAACCTGCTGGCGACGAAGCGCGGCACGGGCGAGAGTGCGTTGCGCGTGCTGGTTGACGCCCACATGGACGAGGTTGGCCTGCTGGTGGTCGAGATCGAAAGCAGCGGCATGCTCAAATTCGTCACCGTCGGCGGATTCGACGACCGGGCGCTGCTGGGCAAGGTCGTCCAGATCGGGCCACAGAAGATCGTTGGCGTCATTGGCGCGCGGGCGGTGCATCTGTTGAAGTCGGGCGAGTACGGCAAAGTGGTCAAAGCTGACGCGATGCGCATTGACATCGGCGCGAAGAACAAGGACAGCGCCGCGGCCAAGGTCAAGGTGGGCGAGTACGCCGCCTTCGTGACGGCCTATGAGGAGAGCGGCGCGCCCGGCGGCCGGACGGCCATCGGCAAGGCGTTCGACAACCGCGCCGGCTGCGCCGCCCTGGTGGAGCTGTTGCGCGGCGAGCGCTACCCGTTCCATCTGGTGGCGGCCTTCACGGTGCAAGAGGAGGTCGGCCTGCGAGGGGCGCAGATCGCCGCCTATAGCGTCCGGCCCGACGCGGCACTGGTGCTGGAATGCACCCCAGCCTACGACCTGCCCAACGAGAAGGACGTCAGCCCCAACGTTGCCCTGGGCCAGGGGCCGTCCATCTACGTCATGGACGCGCGCACGATGCAAGACCCGCGCCTGGTGGCCCACCTGACGCGCACCGGCGACGCCCACGCCATTCCCTACCAGATTCGCCAGCCGGGCGGCGGCGGAACCAACACCGGAGCCATCCAGCGCGCTGCGGCCGGCATCCCGGTGGCCACGGTGGCCGTGCCCGGCCGCTATGCCCACACGCCGACGATGATGATCAACCTGGACGATTACGACAACGTTGTGCGCCTGGCCGACGCGGCCCTGCGGGGCCTGACGGCCGACATCGTGCGCCGTTGAGGCAGAAGAGAAAGCATCCACAGATTACGCAGATGTCACAGATTAAAGAGATATGATCCGCAGATTGGGCAGATTAGGCAGATTTTCAGAAAAAGAGTTCTTGTCTCCTCTGAAAATCTGCCTAATCTGCCCAATCTGCGGATAACATTTCTGTCTCTGTGGTCACTGTCTATATGAGACACGCTATGAATGACTTGATTCGCTCTCTGGTAGAAGCCTATGGCCCGTCGGGCTATGAAGACGTGGTGCGCGAGCTAATTCGCCCGCTGGTGGAGCCTCACGCCGATGAGGTCAGCGTGGACGCGATGGGTAACCTCATTGTCCGCAAGCGCGCGACGGCTGAAAACCCGCTCAAGGTGATGATCGCCGCCCACATGGACGAGATCGGCGTCATGGCCAGCCACATCACCGCCGAGGGCTTCCTGCGCTTCACCAATATCGGCGGCGTCGGCCCGCACACGTTGCTGGGCGGGCGGGTTCGCTTCGCCGACGGCACGCTGGGCCTCATCGGCGCCGACCGCAACGACGACCGCTCCGCCATTCACCCCCTCAGCAAGCACTACATTGACGTAGGGGCGACGAGCCGCGACGACTGCCCGGTGAGGGTGGGCGACGCGGCCCACTTCGAGCGGCCGTTCGTCGCCCAGGGCAACCGCCTGACGGCCAAGAGTATGGACGACCGCATCGGCTGCGTCGTGGCCATCGAGGCCCTGCGCCGGCTGCCGGCGGACGTGCCCCACGATCTCTACTTCGTCTTTAGCGTCCAGGAAGAGGTGGGCACGCGCGGCGCAGAGGCGGCGGCCAACCGCATCCTGCCTGACGTGGGCATCGCTCTCGACGTGACCCTGACCGGCGACGTGCCCGAAGCGCGGCCAATGAGCGTGCGCCTGGGCGACGGCCCGGCCATCAAGGTGCGCGACAGCGGCATGATCGCCCACGCTGGGCTGGTGCGGCTGATGCGGAGGCGGGCGGAGGAGGCGGGCATTACCCATCAGATGGAAGTGCTCGACGGCGGCTCGACCGACGCCCGGCCGATGCAGGTGGCCGGCCCCGGCTGCGCCGCCGGCTGCATCTCCATCCCCTGCCGCTACGTCCACACCCCCAGCGAGACGGTGGACGCCCGCGACGTGGAGGGAGCGGTGCAACTGCTGGTGGCCGTGCTGAGCAACCCAATCGAACTGTAGCTAAGGGGCCAGGTTTCAGGTTCCAGGGGCCAGGGGAAGAGCGCTCTTCCCCTGGCCCCTGGAACCTGAAACCTGGCCCCTTCTTTAGCCCGACAGGCGAGACAAGACAGCTTGCAGGTCGTCGGGTAGTTCGGCGGTGATGTGTAGCTCTTCGTCGTCCGAGGGGCGGCGGAAGGACAGTTCGGCGGCGTGGAGGAAGTGGCGGTCGAGGCCGAGGGGGTCTTTGCGCCGGCCGTAGAGATGATCGCCGACGACAGGGAAGCCGATATAGGCCAGGTGGACGCGAATCTGGTGTTTGCGGCCGGTGCGGGGGCGACACTCGACTGAGGTGTAGGCGTTGGCGTCACCGCCCGACCCGAAGTAGGTCAGGGCGCGGAAGGCGGTCTGCGCCGGGCGGGCGTCGCCACGCGCCGTCACCACCGCCATCTTCTGCCGGTGGCGTGGG
>CXWK01018755.1_pt1 | contig 13953 bp, 18 predicted proteins | sample 590851 | NCBI WGS metagenome assembly CXWK01 (sample SAMEA3498364, study PRJEB10139) | wastewater metagenome | biome: wastewater treatment plant; material: activated sludge | place: Denmark | collected 2014-08-01 | reverse complement strand
CTTTATTAACAAATGTTTTTGTAAATGGAATAGACAGCAATTCGGCTGAGGATAATTGCCATTCTGAAAAATTTTTTATCCAAATATAGTTTCCTTCGGTAGCTATTTTCAAATTGTCCCAATGCCTTATTTGTCCCAAATGTTCCTTATGAACCGACTCAATTTGTACTAAATGGTCTGTAAAATTTTCTGCCATAAATTTTCTATTTCAATTTGAATGTATTGCTTTTGCTCCATATTTTTAATCCAGGCACACCTATTTTGTACATAACGGAGTTTGTCTTTTATTACATTTTGTTCTTCAAAAGTTAAAGTATTGTTTTGCCATTTATCTTTTAAATACTGTACTTCTTTCATTACTTCCTCTGGATTTGGAGCTTTGTTTAAAAGTGCCTGTGGGTGGGATTTTTCATCCTCCTCTTTGTCAATTATATTATTGATAATGCCTTCCAGAATTTCTATTTGATCTTCGGTATCCCAAATATATTTCAGTACCCACATATCGGTTTTTATTGCTTCAGTTCGGCCACATATTAATGCACTTGCTGCTATTAGATTTTGTAATTTTACCGCTCGCCTGTCCGAAACTTTAATGCCTGTATTTCTCAAAGAATGTACAATATCAATATACAATTTTCGGATAGGAGTTAAATCTATATTACGAGCTTGTAATTGTAGGGATCTTATCTCATTGGATGTAATAGTCTGTATTTCTCTTTGACTATTATTTTCCAAACTCCAACCAGCCAAAAGCACATCGTGCAACTTATCTGGATCTACATAATCACATTTAGCCCTTATTAAAAATCGGTCAAGCAACGCATTCAAGGACTCCTCTTCGGGCAATACATTACTAGCCCCTACAAACATTAATGTGGGCAACTTCTTTGTTTCTTTACCTCGCCTAAATATTTTTTCGTTCAATGCCATCAACAAACTATTCAAAATAGCACTATTGGCATTAAAGATCTCATCTAAAAAAACCAAAGAAGCCTCTGGCAACATACCTTCAGTATTAGTAATGAGTTCCCCCTCTTTGAGTTTTCGAATATCAAAGGGTCCAAAAATTTCATTGGGTTCGGTAAATCGTGTCAATAGATATTCAAAGTTTTTTCCATCTTCGATACATTGCGATAGCATTTTTACAATGGCACTTTTAGCCGTTCCAGGAGGACCAAGAAGAAAAGCATTTTCTCTTGCTATCAAGGAAATACCTAGCAAGTCAATAATCTCATCTTTACCAATAAATGCATGCTTTACATAATTTAGCACCGCATTGAGTTTATTTAAATTTTCCATTTATTTAATCTGATTTCTTAAATTCATTCCAATATTTATCGGTATAATTACCAAGTGTTGCTCTAACCTTTTCAAGCATTTGAGGCAATTCAGCCCGTTTTCTATCTTTTTTTTCAATCACTCTGTCAATATACAATTGCTCCAAACATGGATTACAAAAAATCGGATCAAAATCTAAATTGTCAAGAGTTAAAATTAATCCAATTCCAGAATAATGCCATTGGTTTAAAATACTTTCAAGAATGGGAATCACCTTATCCTCAGGGTCTATCAGTTTGGCTTCTGATAATATTTGAGGTAAAAAACGTAAACATAAATCCGCCGAAAGTATAGCTTCTGTAGTAATTGGCTGTGCAAATAAGGGCAATAAATTTGTTAATTCTGCTACTTGATGCTCTCGGTACAATAAAATTTGGCAAGCGGTATAAATTGTTTTTGCTGCCCACAAAGCCGATTCAGCATCGAATTTGGGTGTAGAAAAAGGATGATTTTTGGACTCAACAAAAAATTCAATTTGCAAAAATTCCTTTACCAACGCTTCATCATCTGCATTAATATTAAGCAACTTATCGTACAAAATAATTTCTTCATTTGTTCGAAGTTGATAAATTGTCTCGTAAAAATAGTGAGGCATAATATTCATTTCTTTTACATAATATTAATATCAAACAAAGATCCAACTTTTGATTGCCAATACATATAATTTCTTGATATTATACCCAATAAAAATTGCTTCAGCAGTTTGTTTTGTGTTTTGTTTCCGTTCCACTTTAAATGTTGGTAAAATATAGGCAAAAATTATCATTTTTTGTACTTTTATCGATTGTGATATGGATTAGTATAGTGGCTTAGAACGTTTTGCATCTAAAAAGAAATTGGCGATTTCGAAGCACTAAAACTGGTTTCATTTCTAAAATTCAATAGAAGAGCTGCTGTTGAATTGAGCACTTCAGCCCGCCATTGGGTTTTGAGTAAATGTCGCAAAACGGCTGTTATAGGGGGGCATTTTTCTCATCATACGGTTGTTTGTCTATTTTTATTCAAACTGTTTGTCAATTTGTTCTCTATCATAGTCAAGTATCCAGTCGTTATGCTTTTTATAAATAGGTCGTAAATTTTCTTTGACAGCCGAAATAATGTCAAGTCCTCTGTCGTCATACATATGAAAAATAAGTTTCTTGTCAATATTCACAAAATAAATTTCTTTTCCTGTTAAAGGTCCGTTTTGGTCAAGTCGTGGTTGTCTTGACGAAAAGTCTGTATGTCCAATTGCTGTAAGAATATTCTTATAGTTAATTCTGTCCACAGTTAATTTAATAATTGCAATATTTCTTATGTCAAATTTGTCGTCTGGTTCATAAAGTCGCAACTCTTTCGAGTAGCAGATTTCAGTCTTTTGGAGATTGTCAATTTGCTTAAATGTAAAATTTGAAAATCTGATTTTTCTCCGTTTGTATTTATAGTCCATAAAAACCAAATACACTTTGTCAGAATTGTCAAATACAGTTTGAAAAATTGTCGATGCTCGTCTTGTGACTTCTTGAAAATATTCGTCCGTGTCGGTTTTACCAACTTGTAAGTCAAAACGAAGTCCGAAGCCCCAACTATAAAACAAAGGTTTCCGTAGTCTTAGACCTTTGAAATTGTCGTTTAAAAATTGTCTATATTCTCGTTTTGTTGTCAAGTTGTTGTCGTATTTTAAAATATACTATAACTATTTTGGTATGCAACGTTTGGTTTTTCGGAGCGAATATCTGTCGCCCCGTTGCAAAAATAGAAATGCAAACGCGAACTACTGAATGCCAAATGTTTCATACCCTTTATTGTAGCTCGTTTATTCTTCATTGTACGATTCTTTAATTGAACTATACATCTTTTTAGTCCAAACTATAATGTCATTTTGAAGATTTAGTCTTTCAGATTCGATTTTGTTAGAAGCCTTTATGTGACCCAAATTATAGTTGTCATAGAGAAAAACGAGATAATTAGAGCTTAAGTCACCATAAATAAACCTATAAAAAGGCATATCTGTTGCACCTTCAAAGAAATCCTTAGTTGTTTCACTTTTCTCTATTTTCAGTTTTTCTATGAACTTTCTCAATTTGGCTTCCAACTTTTTAGGCAGCCTTGTTTCGATTGTCGATATAAATATGCCATTTCCGGTATTTACGTCCATAAATGACTCCAATTGTAAGCTACAGTTAAAATCATATTCAACTAAAAGGTTTATACGCAGTAATCGATGAGAAAAACCATCACCATAAGTGTAGCTAAAAATGTATTTTTCTTCAATTTTATAATTACCATTTTCGTCAGTTGTGATGAAGAATTTATCCATAGTCATTTTTTTATTTAGTTAATGAGTTAACGGTTAGTATATGCGTAGTGCGCGTTTAGGGAGCATTATTGCATATAGTTAGCTCTTCTTTTTTTCTTTATTCGTCCTTTTTCGGTAATTCTCTCCAAGTGTAGCTTTTGTGAACTATCTTCCAAGAACCTTCGTATTTGAGTAATAAAAAATAGTCTATGAACACTCTCCAATTTGGAATTAGAATCTCAGCTTTGGCAATAGCAGCGTTATTTTCAAAATCAATGGATATTATTCGTCCAATTCGATTAGACTTTTTTCCCGGCTCAATACCTCCAATATATTCTTCTCCTTTCCAAACCCTTAAGCTATCCTCTTTTGTTACGGAATATAGGTTGAAGTCAGGATGAAAAGCTTTTCTTAATTTATCGATTTCCCCATTTGCTGTTCCATCAATGTAATTCATAAGCGTTTCAGTTATTTCTTCAATTTCAGATTTACTGCTTTCGCTTTGAGCATTTACATTAATTCCGAAAAGAATCAGCGTTATTACTATTCCAAATTTGATTGTTTTAAGCATTTTATTTGTCATTTTTGTTTTATTTTAAATGAAAGCTAACGGTTTACAGCTTGGCGAAGTAGGGGAAATCGGAGCACAAATGTTCAATAGTCCACAAATGTTGATAGAAGTACGAATGTTCAAATGTAGTACAAATGCCCCACTTTTGCAAAACCCTCGTTAGCTGTTTGTTGCTTTTGATTTGTATTCGTGTTATAAGTATCTTTCATTTATAATTTTAATATGGTGTAGAATATGTCCCATCATTATCAAACCTAAAGCTCTTGCACTGAAATTGTGAGTAACACCATTTCCTAGAAATTTACTTTGTTCTTCTGTAATATTCTGAAAGAGCAGATTTGAATTTCTTCTGACTACTTGAAATTCCTCAAGCAAACTTTTCATAGTTCTTGAAGTTACATCAATATTAGAAGCATATAAATTGTCGTCCATACTATGTAACGGCGTTTTGTTATCTCCTCTCAAACAAACAAGAGTTCTATATGCAAATACTCTTTCTGTGTCAATAATATGCATTAAAACTGCTTTTATTGTCCACTTGTCAGTTCCATATTTATAATTATGCTTTTCAAATGGAATACTATTGAAAAAATCAATTGTAAACTTTGTGTTTTTTATAAAGATTTCTTGAAAATCTCCTAATTCAACCAAGTTCAATATAACTTTGAAAATAAGGATTATATTCTATTTCTTTTGGTCTATTCATTTCGGTTTCCTTTTTATAATTTTATGAGGATTATTGTCTTATAATGACAGCTAACGTTTTCGGGCTTTGCGTTCGGGCGAATTTCTAGACACGAAACCGTCTAACCTACATTGCAAAGCCCTTTACGACCGATTGGTAGAGAAAGGAAAAAACAAAAAAGCAGCCCTCATAGCGGTATGCAACAAGCTCTTAAAATTAGTTTTTGGTGTAGTAAAAAATCAAATCCCATACAGCAAAAATTATTTAGAAATTTCTATCTAATTTTCTTGATTTTTTGCACAGTTCGTGTTGTGCGAGGTTTAAATACTATTTTTATTTAAATTGTTATTTTTTTATAAATTTTTTAACCCAATCATTAGTTTTAATAAAATACAAACCAGCACTCAAGTTTGATACATCTATTTTGGCATTATATACTTTTACAGATTTTACTTTGCCGTTTTGATTTAAAATTTCTACGTTTTCAATATTATTCAAACCAACTAAATTTATAAAATCATCAACTAAACTAGGATAAATAAAAGGTTCTTTTTTATTAAAATCGTCTGTGCCTAAGTTACTTAAATCAATCCTTGCAACTTTATTAAAATCTCCTTCTTTAGTTGTTACAAACAAAGAATTATTATTAAAGATAATGTCGTGAGTTCCTACGAAATTAATTATTTGAGTTAATAAGGAATATGTTTGTGTTTGTAAATCAACTTGATAAACAGCTGAAAAATCAGAACCCCCTGTTGTATATATTTCGTTGTTATTTCCAAGTGCGAAACTTGTTCCAGTAAAGTTAGTAACTGACTCTTTTTCATAATTTCCAGAAGTTAAATTGATTTTTGAAATACCAATAGATTCAGAAAGATACAGATAATCCCCATAAACCTTTAATCCAATTGTACTACTATCAAAGCCTTCAGTACCAAGGATGTTATCAGCAATAATAACAGGTGTTATCGGCGTAGAATTCAAATTTACTTTATAAATTTTGTTAGTAGAACTATAATATAATTCAGAATCTTTACTAGCCATTCCAAAAACTGAAGGCAAACTTATAAACAATTCTAGGTTAACACTACCAGAATCAGGATTAAATTTATAAATCCCAGGAGATCCATTTGCGTATTTTGAAACATAAACAAAATTACCAACTTTACAAATACCACTATAACCACTTCCTCCGATATTAAAAGTTTCAAACAAATTGTCACTTGTATCCATATCTTTTCTGTGCACTTTTCCATCTGAAGCAATCACATATAGAAAATTATTACTTGTACAAAGTCCACCGCAACCAAAGCTTGTTGTTTCCATAAATGTTGAAACGACTTGTGCTTCTGCAATAGTAAAATAACAAACAATAAGAGAAAGTAATATTTTTTTCATTTTTAATTATTTTAAGGTTATTGAATTTTTCGTTTTTTGGTCAAAATCTCGTACAACGTTTTTCGGCTTGGCGATGTGGCGGATTTTTAGCACAAAAGTTCAATAGAATTACGNNGTTGAACCTTGCACAAATGTTTCATAGAAGCACTTCAGCCGCCATATTGCCAAACCGATGTTAGTGGCTGGGCTTTTTTATACTATCTGTTTCTTGGTTCAAAAGGTGGTGTCCATTTTTTCTTTGACATTATGTTTTTCACATCTTGATATGAAAGAGGATAAAAGTCGTGGCTGTCAACACCAACGTCAAATGAAAGCGAAGTCTCATCGTCTGGTAAATCTCCGTGCGAATGTCCATATAAATGCCAAGTTCCATAGTGACTTGCGTTCCAAACTCTCATTGCATAATGAAATAATACAATAAATCTTTGTCCTTTATGTGCTTCATTGTCCGAAACTGTTAATTCATAATAATCTTTTATCCATTCAAAAATGTCAGAACATTCTAAAGCAGAACTTTCGTGATTTCCCGTAATCAAACAAATTCTTCCGTTAAGTTGACTTCTTAATTGTCTAACTTTTCCTGCTGACATTAATGCAAAGTCTCCTAAGTGATAAACTAAGTCGTCTTGTCCAACTTTCTCATTCCAACGCTTTACCATTTCTGCATTCATTTCGTCAGCATTAGCAAAAGGTCTTTTAGAAAATTCAATTATATTCTTGTGTCCAAAGTGGTGGTCAGAAGTAAACCATATCTTATTTGTGTCCATATTTTAATTCTATTTTTTGTCTTTTTGTTTTGTCGTGGCATCAGTCTCATAGCCTTGCCACTAACGTGCAGGGCTTTGCGTTCGGGCGGGGTTTCAATGCTCAAATTTATCAATAAACCCCGAATTTCAATAGAATTTCTAAACTTCAATTCACCTCGTCTGCCCGACTGACGCAAAGCCTATGTTGTGCGTAGTATTATTTTTTCTTTGGCTCATTTTTCTTATCTGTCGGTTCAATATCAATTAGACCTATCAATCTGTATTTTATTGTGTCATTTACGGGAAGAATTATTAATGCTTCTAAACTTATTGTTACTTCTTTATCAAGTAATTCTATGGGAATGTTTACCGTCCTTACTCTATCTTCTTTGTAGCCAACACAAGAAAATAAAACTTGAATTTGGTCGAGTTTTATTAAGGACGTGTCAATAGTTAGAGAAAACTTCCCATCAAAATCTGTCTGTGTCTTTGTTAAAATCGTGTCCGAAGTTTTAGCAATTACAGAAGCAAACGGAATTGGCTCATTAGTTTCTTTGTCCTTAACAAGTCCATTTAATTTTACACTGTTTTCTTTTTGTTGAGTTAAAACTGCTTTCTCTACAGGATTTTGTCCGAGCAATGGCTGTGAAACAACTGATACTCCAAGAAGACTCAATAGCGAAATTGTCAAGACACTTACATTTTTTATTGTTAATTGTCTTTGAATATTACTTACCTGCCCTAATGAAAAATGTCCGCAATAAATTTTATTGCTGTCAAAGTCTTGTTTAGCAGAAAAGTCAACAATGTTTTTGTCGCAAAGGGAACAGTGTCTTGTTGAATTGTTCAGATTGGTCATTAAACACCATTGTTGGTCGCAGGCATACTTTATTTTTACTTTCTTATTCATCGTCAAAATATTACGCACAACGTTTTTCGGCTTGGCGATGTGGCGGATTTTTAGCACAAAAGTTCAATAGAATTACTGCTGTTGAACCTTGCACAAATGTTTCACAGAAGCACTTCAGCCGCCATATTGCCAAACCGATGTTATAGCCAGTGGTTCTTGTCATTCTTGTTCAGTTGGTATGTTTTTGTCGTTACAATATTTTTCTACTTCTGTGTCGTTTGCGAAATAGTCGTCACAGAATTCATCAAGTTCTTTTTCTATTGATTTGTAATATCGTTCGTCAGTTAATGTCAATAGCTTTTCAGTCTGCTCGATAAACTTATTAAACTCGCTGTTCATTTTGCATAGTTTGTCAATTGTCTTGAAGTCCAAGTCACGATAAGTTGCAGGGAAAAGTATCTTGCTTTGATAAGGATTAGAATTCAGTTCTATAATTCCAATTCCGAATGATTGATTAAGTCTCGCCATTTCTTCGTTTAAACTGTCGCTAAACTCAAAAGCCACTAAATAGCCATAGTTAGCCCAACTTGAATTTGATACTGCTTGAAAGAATGCTTTTTTAAGTTCGCTGTCGCTGTTGATTTCCTTTTTTAGTTCGTATGAACTCATTTTAAAAGTGTCAACACGATTTATTGATTTTAAAAAATTCTGGCTGGCTTTAGTCTGTAAGTTCAAAAACTTAATTCCAACCATATCCGGGTGTGTCCAAATTTGGTTGTTGTCTTTACCGTTTGATTGTTCGTGGAAAATTGTCTTTGAGTAAGTTCCTGAATTTTTAAGGTAACTGCTTAAAAGTTTGTGTAAGTCTCGTTCTTCAAAGGTCTTTGTCTTAGTTGTCTTGGTGATTTTTGTCGTCTTTGTTTCAGTTTCACCGCTCAAAATGTCTATGCCGATATTTTGCTCGTTTTTTGTCAGGTAGTAAGCATATGTTCCACCTTCTTGTTTTATTCTTTTTACTCTCGTGTCACCGTTGCGAATAAAGTCACCAAGCAAAGCCGAAATTGTCGAAGCAGGTGTTTTAGCAGTCCCAAAGTCGTAATAGTTGTTTTTAACTATATGGTTGTAAACGTCCATATACGTTGTCAAGTCGTTAATCTCGTCAAGACTTTTTAAAATCGCTTCTTTTATTGTCATTGTCTGTTTGTTTTTCTGTTACGGTTCGGTCGTCCTACCATTGGCTATAACGGTTCCGGGCTTTGCGTTCGGGCGGGTTTTGGAACGCTAAACTGTCGGCAACCACGAATGTAAATAAAAGCTGTAAACTTTCGGCTTGCACTTCGCCCCGCCTGACGCAAAGCCCGTGTTATAGCCAGTGGTTCTTTTCGTCATTCTGCTATTTGTCTTGTTTAATAATTGGAAGATAAGTTCCTGTAAACTTAAATGAAATCCTGTTGCCATCAGATAAGTCAAACCCCATCATTTTTGTCATACTTCCTTGTCTGTCTTGATGCCAAAAAGAAACTGTAAAAGAATAAATTTTATTTGGAATTAACTGCTCTTTCGGATATTCACATATAAAATGGGGGTCGCCAGTCCAAGCTCCTGTAATAAATATGGGTTCTGTCCCGATATATTTAAAATACTTTACTAAACGATTATTGTCATTAGTCGGAACTATTTGTCCAAGGTTATGAGAAATTGAGTCCAATGCAATGCTGAAAACAGTATCCTTAAAAGAAATATTTATAGAGTCCTGTATAGTTTTTTGCGACTGTCCATTTTGTCCGAAAGTCAAAGCAACGGTGAAGGTGAAAATCATTAGTAAAAGTATTTTCAGTTTAATCATTGTCTGTTCGTTTTTATTTTACGGTTCGACCCTTCTACCATTGGCTATAACGGTTCTCGGCTTTGCGAAGTGGCGGATTTTCAGTACAAAACTTCAATTGAAAAACTGAACTTGAACCTTGCAGCAAACTGTCATAGAAGCACTTAACCCGCCATTTTGCAAAACCGATGTTAGCACTTCGCCCTTCTTTTCTGTCGTGTTTGTTCGTTATCATTTGTGTCTATCTTGGTGCGTTGGCTTGGTGGCTCTTTTGCTGTTTTTTGATTGGCTTTGTGCGGTTGGGAAAACTGCAAATGTGCCACCAAATGCGTTGGCTAATTATCTTGTACTTGCATAATATTTTGCTCTACTTTCTTTGAATAATTTCAGTTGTTCAACGTGTTCTTTGTATAGAATTTGCATCCCATTTTTTGAAGTTTTCTGGTCAGGAAATGTCAAAGAAAAAGCATCGCTATCGTTCGTATGAATGGCACTTTTCGGAACAACTTCTTTGATTTTTTCTAATGAGTTCAAATAATATGTTTCGCTAATTTCACAAGCGGTTAAACTCAATCCTGCATTGTAACAAGCAATTGCAATCGTACCACTTCCTAAATGTGTGTCTAAAATTTTGTCTCCTTGTTTGGCATACATTTTCAAAAGCCATTCGTAAAGTTCAATAGGCTTTTGTGTAGGGTGTATTTTGTTTCTATTTTTTCTAACGCTAAATCTGAAAATTTTTGATGGCTTATCAAGTGAACTCCAAGCCATTTCAGCCATCGAAAAGTTGTTTAATGTTTCGGGTTGGTTTTTGTCCCAAATGATAAATCCCTTATTCTAAGGACTTCTTGCCCAAATTTGTCCAAAATAATTTCCGCCCCAAATAATTTGATTTTTTGAAACACGAAATAACTCATTAAAATACTCGTCATCGGGTTTTACATCCCATTGACTGTATTCATCCATATTAAATTTATGGTCTCCTCCTCGTTTGGTTTTGTTCAAAATTCCGTAAGGCGGGTCAACTATGGCAAGGTCAAAATAGTTATCGGGATACCTTGCCATTAACTCCATATTATTTTCTCTTGTAATTGTAATCATAGCAGGTTTTATTTTTGTGTTGCGAACCTTGAAATCGTTAAGTCCGAAATGTTTTTACTAATATCTTTTCCAAGATTATTGACAATAATGCTGTCAAAATCTTCATAATCTATTTCTCTTATGTCATTGTCAATACAGTTGTATAAATACTCTGAAAATGTATTAGCACGAATTATTACGATTGGGCTTGTGCGAATATCTTGGAGTACAGCAGGAACATATCTTGGAGTTACAACGATTGTGTAAGCACCTCCAATTTTAACTCTATGTCCTGCTAATCTTCCTGCATTTACGCTTGAAAGTTTGTTTTTAGTTGATTTGGCTTCAACTGTGAATTTTTTCTTTCTTGGGATATATAAACACTCTAAGTCTGTGTTTCCAGCTCCGCTAATTTTCTGTGCTTCTACATTGTGGAACATATTGAACCCATCTGCCAAAGCATCTTCAAAAAGATAGGCTTCTGCTCCGTCATTATTATTTGCGTATTGTTCAATGAGTTTTGGGAGATTAAGTAATTCAAATTTGAAGTCGTCAACAGCTTCCCCAATTTCAACCAAAAGTGTTTTCGGATAGAAACTGTAAATTTCCTTGATAACATCAATTTTCAGACGTTCAGGGTCGTTAAGCAGCAATGGTTTTTCTAAAACCGAATATTCGTTTTCTAATTGTTCTACTAATGATTTTAGGTTTTCGGGAATTGAAAATTCATTTCGGGTTATTTTTCTGAAAGTATTTGTATTTCCGTGTTGTAATTTTGTAAAAACCACACCGTTCTTTTTCTCTAAAACACCAGTACTTTCAAACAAATTTGAAACATAATAATCCCATTCATAAGCTGAATTTACAAAAGCGTGTCTGTCTTCTTGGAATTTTTCTGCAAGTTCTTCATCTGTAAGTTTTCTTAATTCTAATAGTTCATTTACTAATTCTTTGTAGGTAGTTTTTGTTGCTTCTTTTAGAAAAACAACCGAGTAAGCAACCTCAAAAGCATAAAGCTTATTTGAAAGTTTTGGTTCTGAAAGAAGTTTGTAAATTAAACGAAAAGGGTAAAGTTGAAAATCGCTGTCAGTTCCGCTATGCGGATGTTGGTATTGAACCGCCCAAAGCATCGTAAGAAATATTTTGGCTATTTTTTCTTTGTCTTCAACGTGTTTCAAAAACAAGTTACCAAGTGGACTGAATAAAAATCTGTCTTGCTCGTCAACCTTGGCTTGGTAGCCAAACATATAAAACGAAAGCTGATTGATTTTGTGATTTATTGCATCAAGTGGTAAATCGGGATTTCTTTCACTATACAAACCTAATTCACGTAGCTTTAAATTTAATTGCGTTTTTTCGTCTGTAGAAATTCCTGTTTTGGTGTACGACTTCAAAAATTCTGCAACCACACAAAGTTTATCGAAGTCCCTTGTGTGTCGGTACAAAATCCATTTTTTACTATCAATTCTTAAAGTCATATTATTGATTTATTTGAGCAACAATGTTTTTAATAAGCAATGGAGGAATACATTCGCCAATACATTTTCTGATGAGCAATTCTGGTGTATTGTCTGGGATATTCCAATCTTGTGGCAAAGACGACAACAACATCAATTCTAATGGTGTTAAAACTCTTGCATCGGAATACGTCCCATTTTTCAATTTTCTTCCTGGATGTACATTTAGTTGCGAACTGATTGCATCATTTCGCATTGTAATTGTTGGAGCAGGTTCGTCCCAATTAATTCGTCTGTACGATGTATTGTAGCTTTTGATTTTTTCTCCGTTTGGTTTTACAGGAAAATATTTTTTATTTTCAAACGCAGTTTGTCCTGTTGGCGTGTGCTTCATCCATTGAACGTGGCTGTCTGAATGTTTTCGGGCAAAGTGCCATTTTACATTTGATTTTTGTCCCGCTTCAATGCTTGGCAAGAAACCAATTTTTTCTTCTACGGTTATTTGCTTTTCAGATTTTATTGGTTGTCCCCATTTTTTACCTTTTCGATACAATTTTATAATTGCTCTTGTTCGTCTTTGAGCAACACCAAATTCAGCTGCATCATAAACATTTGCATCAATGTTATATTCTTTTCCAAAAAGGAGATTTAAAATTTCAACTACTTTTAATTGTTGATTTTTGTAAGGCAAAACCAATTTGAAAAATGTCGGAACATTTTCAATCAACACAAAGTCTGGCGATTTTAGTTTAATAAAATCAATGATTTTGAAAACTAGATAATTTCTTTCGTCATTAAGCATTTGCTCAATATTTCTATTTTTTCCTGCAACGCTCATTCCTTGGCAAGGCGGTGAAGCAATCAGAAAGTCTAATTTTTCGGGAGTATTTTTTACGAGTGTTTTAAAAACATTTTCTTCTAAAATACTTCCTGCAATCATTTTAGAATTGGGATATAATGCCTGATATAATTCGGCTCTTTCCTGAACCAATTCATTCGCAGCAACAATATTTATTCCTACTTCTTCAAAGTAAGTTTCTGCAATGCCTGCACTTGAAAATAGTGATGCTCCTAGCATAGTTAAAAATTGAGTGTACTTTGTTGTTGGTTTTTAATTCTCATATATTTTGCCTTTTCTTCGGCAGCTAAAAAAAGCTTTTGGGTTTCTTCCTGCGGATAAATCAGTTCTGCAATTCTTTCGCTTAAATATTCGTGTTGTAATCTCTTTAAGTCAAGATTGAAAAATGATGAAAGTTTAGGAATTATTTTAGACGGAACATTTCTTTTCCCATTTTCAATTTTTGATAGGGTAGATTGGTCTATATCTAAAGCAGCGGCAAGTTTAGTTAATGTCAAGCCATTATCTAACCTCAGTTTGTGAATGTATTCGCCAAATGTTTCTTTCATAATCTTGAAATTTATTTCTTGACACTTTTGGCAAATTTAATCATTTTGGTTTTGATACCAAAGTTTTAGATGAAAATCTTGTTTGGGTGGTGGGTGGGCTTGGGTGCGGTTGGGCAAAATTAAATGTGGTGTTTTTGTGTAGGCAAGTTCGTTGGCAAAACACCTCTTTTAATTTTGAGAAGTGTTGGCATTTGTCTTTCCTTTTTCTGTCCGTTTGTTGTCGGTCTTGTCGGTTTTTAGGGTGAGTGCTAACGTTTTGCGGCTTGGCGAAGGTGGCGATTTAACCACAAATGTTCATACGAAGCACACACTTCAAAT
>CXWK01013550.1_pt1 | contig 13966 bp, 12 predicted proteins | sample 590851 | NCBI WGS metagenome assembly CXWK01 (sample SAMEA3498364, study PRJEB10139) | wastewater metagenome | biome: wastewater treatment plant; material: activated sludge | place: Denmark | collected 2014-08-01 | reverse complement strand
GGCGTGGCTGGCGTGGGCGTCACGCAGTCGGCTGCAGCCGGTGATCAAGGTCGCGCGCATGATTCGCACGCACCTCGAAGGCATCCTCAATGCGATCGTGCTGGGCGCCACGAATGCCAAGGCCGAGGCGCTGAACGCGAAGATCCAGTGGATCAAGCGCAAGGCCTGCGGATTCCGCAACCGCGACCGCTTCCGGACCGCGATTTACTTCCACTGCGGCGGGCTGGACCTTCGGCCGCAGGTACTTGTTACCCACACGAAAGCCTGAAGCCCCAAAATATTTTCGCACTGTGATTCAGTGCGAGTAGGAGCGGGCGAAGGGACTCGACGCGGAGCGCGCCGTGCGGCGCAGCCGCGCGGCAACCCCGCGCTCCGCGGAGTCCCGAGCCTGCGAGAGCCCGCGCCGTGTGCACAGCGCACGAGCGCGGGATGGAGCGGGCGAAGGGACTCGACGCGGAGCGCGCCGTGCGGCGCAGCCGCGCGGCAACCCCGCGCTCCGCGGAGTCCCGAGCCTGCGAGAGCCCGCGCCGTGTGCGCAGCGCACGAGCGCGGGATGGAGCGGGCGAAGGGACTCGACGCGGAGCGCGCCGTGCGGCGCAGCCGCGCGGCAACCCCGCGCTCCGCGGAGTCCCGAGTCTGCGAGAGCCCGCGCCGTGCGCACAGCGCACGAGCGCGGGATGGAGCGGGCGAAGGGACTCGAACCCTCGACATTCAGCTTGGGAAGCTGACACTCTACCAACTGAGTTACGCCCGCCTTGGCCGTACGAAGCGGCATAGTCTAGCGTTCCTTCCTCCTACTGCCGTTGCTTGATCACTGTGCACGTTGAATCCAACAAGGGATCGATGAAACGCGACGGATGAAGCAGAAGCAGACAAGCGGGGCTCCGGTGGAACCCCGCACACTTCACGCGGCTGCTTCAGCGTTCAGCGCGAGAGTCACCGTTCGCCGTCATCGCGCCGCTGAATGCCGGGTGACGCCGGGAGGTTTGCTGGGGCACCCGTCGTGAACGCCGCTGCCGCTCCGTGGCGATAGACCAACTCACCGCCTGACTCGCCGACGCGATAGCCGAGAAACAGAACGACCACCGTTCCAGCAACCACCGCAAGCCCGGCCCCCCGCGCTGCACCAGACCGCTTCAGCAGGAACGGCAGGAGTCCCAGAGCCAGGACGATTCCGCTGCCCCAAACGAACAACTCGGCCGCTTCTTCGTGCGCTTCGATGGCGATATCCGGCACGATCCGCTCGACGCGCTCCTCGTCGTCTTCACCGGTACGCAATGCAAACACGCCACTCGCGAGCAGCACTGCTTGAGCAAAAACGACGAGCGCCCAGGTTCGCTTGGGGAACCAGCCCCGCCACCAGGCCAGGAGCAGGCCGCTCGTCAACAGGGGCATCAAGACCGCCAGTGCGATCGGTAGGTGGACAAGTTTGGGATGCAGGGGAAGGTTTTCCATGGCTTTGTTTCTGGTCCGGGTTACGGTGGCCTGATTGGCCACGCTTTCGGTCCATGGAGAAGATCGGCTCATAATGCCGGAGAGTCCATCCGACAGGTGCGATACGCTGTTACAGCCATGGGTTTATCCCACCCACAACTCACGGACGTAGGATCGGAGAAGCGACGGGTCATGCTCGTCGCGGTTGTCTTCGCCGCAGTGGCGGGCCTTGCGGCACTCGACCTGTTCAGCGATCTGCGCGAAGGCACGACCCTGCGTCACGCCTTCACCGAGGGCCTCATCGTGCTCGCCGGGAGCATCGGGGTGGGGATTCTGAGCTACCGATGGGCGGAGTTGCGCCGACGCGAGCGCGAAGCGCGCGAGGAAGTGGCTGGCTTGCAACTGGAGCTGACTCGGTCGCGGGCTGACGGGGAACGCTGGCAGGCCGAAGCGCATGACTTGCTCGCCGGATTGGGCGAGCTCATCGACCGACAGCTCGGGCGCTGGGAACTGACCCCGGCAGAAAAAACAGTGGCTCTGCTCTTGCTGAAAGGCTTCAGCCACAAAGGGATTGCGTCCTTTCGAAAGGTGGGAGAAGCCACCGTTCGGCAGCAAGCGGCGGCGATCTATCGCAAGGCAGGGCTGTCCGGGCGGCACGACCTCGCCGCCTTCTTTCTCGAAGACCTGCTGGCGCCGCGGCCCTCCGCGCTTGACTAGCAAGTACTTGCTTGCTAAAGTGGCCGCATGGCGGCACCCGAACGTCTTCCGACCGCAGAGCGCCAGCGCCAAATCGCTGAGGCAGCACTGCGGATCATCTCCACCCAAGGGGTGAGCCGACTGACGGCCGCAGCCTTGGCGGAGCAGGTTGGCATCGCCGACGGGACCATCTTCCGGCACTTCAAGGACAAGGGAGAGATCATCGACGCGGCAATCTCGCTGTTCGAGACAGCCCTCGAGGGAACCTTTCCTTCACCTGATGGGGAACCGCTGGACCGGCTCGGATCGTTCCTGGTGAAGCGTTTGGCGCTGGTGCGCAAGCACCCAGAGCTTCTCCAGCTCGCCTTCAACGACCGTTTGGCGGAGGCCGCTGGCGAGGAAGGCGCGGTTCGTGTCGAACGGCTCGTCGGGCGCTCGGTGAGCTTCGTCCACGACTGCCTTGTCGAAGCGCAAGCCCGAGGCCACGTCACTCGAGACGCTCCGGTGATGCTCCTGGTCTGGATGGTCATCGGCGTCGTCCGGGGCGCATCCACGACGGCGACCCACCGCATGCCAGGGCGAAAGGCGCTTGCGACCGCGTCTCCTAAGAAGATCTGGACGACCCTGGAACGCTTTCTTCGGGGCACTGTTGAGGAACACACTTCATGAACGCAACTCCTTCTCTCGTGGCGACAGCCCTTCTTGCGCTGGCCCTCGCTGGCTGCACATCGACAAACCTTCATCACGCTCCTTTACCGCTCGCATCACCGAGCAATCAGACCATGGATCTCCCACAGAGTGTGGGGAGTGGCATCGGCAAGGAGGTCTCTGTTCTTCTCGACGAGAGTCATTTGAAGCTCGCGATGATCGCCCTACGTGATGGCACGGTGCTCCCACTCCACACCGCCCCGGTCCCGGTCACGATTCACGTGCTCGCAGGAGAAGGAGCCATTCATGTCGGCAGCGAGACGGTGACGGTGACCGCTGGGAGCTTGGTTTCCCTCATGGCAAACGAGGAGCACGATGTCATCCCGAGGCCGGGCGGCGACATGTTGCTTCTCGTTCACTACCTGCGCGGTACGCAATGAAAACGGCAACACCTCCGGTATCCGCACGCGGTCTCTTGCTGACTGCAGCGCTCTTCGTGACCGGTTGCGCGGCGGTCGGACCCGACTACGTCCAACCCACGGTCGCCGTACCCGACGCCTGGAGCTCGGACATCATCGAAGGCGTCCGCACCGGCGAAGCGGAGCTCCATGAGTGGTGGAAGCTCTTCGAGGATCCAGTCCTCAGCGACCTGATCCATCGCGCATCGCGAGACAACCTCGACCTGCGCGCGGCCGTCTCCCGCATCGATGAGGCGCGGGCCATGCTCGGCGTTGCGCGCGGCGCGAGGTTGCCAAGGGTCGACGTGGATGCTGCCTACAGCCGAAGCCGACAAAGCTCCGAGTCGAGTCTCGGCGGCAAGCCGCTCGGAGATCTTGTCTCGGTGAGCGACGTCGACACCTACTCGACGGCAGTCGGTGCGGGCTGGGAGATTGATCTGTTCGGCCGTGTACGAAGAGCGATCGAGTCCTCGCACGCGAACTGGCAAGCATCCGTCGAGGATTACGGGGGTGTGCTCGTCGCTCTGCAGGCAGAAGTTGCGCTGGTCTACATCGAGGTCCGCTCCCTGCAAAGCCGCATCGTGATCTCGGAGCGAAACATTGCCTCACAACGAGAGAGTCGAGAGATCGTGCGTCGACGTCGGGAAGCCGGCACGGCGCCGGGCCTCGAACTCGCGCAGGCGGATGCGAACGTAGCAGGCACCGAGGCGGCACTGCCTCAACTTCGCGCGCAGCTTCGGCTCGCGACGAACCGTCTCAGCGTCCTGCTTGGTGAACACCCTGGCGCGCTCGAGGAAGAGCTGAGGATTCAAGTCCCGGTCCCTTCCCCGCCGGAAAGCACTCTGGTCAGCATTCCTGCGGATCTCCTGCGCAAACGGCCCGACATTCGGCGCGCAGAGCGGCTGCTTGCTGCACAAGCCGCACGCGTGGGCATCGCGACTGCTGACCTCTATCCGCGGCTCTCTCTGAGCGGGGTCTTCGGGTTCAGCGCGCAGAGCCCCGGAGATCTCTTCCAAGCCTCCAGTCGGACCTTCGGCATCGGGCCGTCGCTGACTTGGAACGTGTTCGCGGGAGGAAGCGTTCGCAGCGCCATCGACGCCGAGGACGCTCGCGTCCAACAGGCGCTGACTGCCTACGAGCAGACGGTGCTCCGAGCGCTCGAAGACGTCGAGAGCGCACTCATCAGGTACGGCCACGAGCGGACACGCAACACGTCGCTCGGCGAAGCTGTCGACGCCTACCGCCGCGCGGTGGGATTCGCCGAAGACCTCTACCAAGGCGGAAAGACCGACTTCCAGAACGTTCTGGATGCACAGCGCAACCTGCTGGCTTTCGAGGACCAGCTCGCCATCAGCGACGCGGCACTCGTCGAGCACCTCGTCGCAATGTACCGCGCGATGGGAGGAGGCTGGAAGGTACGGCTGGATGACCAAGCGGGCGCCGCGCCGCAAATCGAAGACGAGAGAGGTGAACGATAATGAAAAACTGGCAAGCACACCTGCGTCGAGTCGTTACTTGGCTTCTCGTGATCGGGGGCGCACTCGCAGCGAGTTACATCCTGTTCTTCAAGCCGACCGACGTGAGTCCGCATCGCGTATCCAAGGGCGTGGTCCTGGTGGAGGCACTCGGCACAGGTTCCGTCGAAAGTCGCCGGACCGTCGACGTGAGCTTCGAAGTCACGGCCCGCCTTGTCCAGATCCACGTGGACCAGGGAGACTACGTCACTGAGGGTCAGGAACTCGCGTCCATCGACAACAGCACCTTCAAGGCCGAAGTCGCGCTGGCTGAGCAAGAGGTGGTGCTGGCAGAGTCGACTCGGCAACGACTCGACGCGGACATCGAACGTTCCCGCGCCATCCTGAAAGGCGCGGACGATGGACTCGAGAGGATCCGTCCTCTCGTCGCAAGCGATGCCGCCTCGGAGGAAGCGCTCGACCTTGCCGAGGAACGCCAGAAGGTGGCGACGGCGGAGCTTGCTCGGTCGCTAGCAGCTCAGCTCGAAGGGCAAGAAGCGATCACGGCTGCACGACGGCGACTCGACCGGGCAGTCACGGCGTTCGACCGAACCGTCGTGCGCAGCCCATTCGACGGAATCGTTCTGCGCAGAGCACGCGAAGTCGGAGACGTGGCCGTTCCAGGGGCGGCAGTGCTCGAGCTCGCGGCCACGGATACGGTCTGGGCGAGCGTTTGGGTGGACGAGACCTACCTCGACGCCCTGAAAGTTGGACTCTCGGCGCGCATCGCGTTGCGGTCCGACGTCGAGCAGACCCTCCACGGAGAAGTGACGCGGATTGGTCACGAGGTGGACCGTGAGACGCGTGAGCTTCTCGTCGATGTGTCGTTCGACAAAACGCCGGAGAAGCTCGTGTTCGGGCAACGTGTGGACTTGTGGATCGAGCTGGCGCGACGCGCTGACGTCATTCGCATTCCGGCCCACGTGGTAGTTCAGCGCGACGGCCAGGAAGGAGCTTTCATCGCGGAGGGCGCGCGCGCCAAGTTTCGGCCGCTCGAGTTCGGTAAGAGAGGTCGCGAGTGGGTCGAAGTGACTCGCGGCCTATCCCTCGACGATGCGGTGCTCGATCCAACGTTGGCGAGCAATAAGTCGTTGAAGGAGGGTCAGAGAGTTCGGTTACTGGCCTACGCCGACGAGGATTCCACCAGATGAACCTTGCGCTGCGAGACGTTCGCCACGACTTCAGTCGGTTCCTACTCACGGCCGTCGGCCTCGGGCTGCTCCTGACTGTCGTCTTGGCAATGACCGGGATCTACAACGGGATCATCAAGGATGCGACCGCGCTTCCCGACAGTCTCGGTGCGGACCTGTGGATTGTTCAGCGAGACACACGGGGTCCATTTGCGGAACTCTCCCGAGTGTCCAGCGACATGGAGGAGCGCGCGCGCGCCATTCCGGGAGTCGCCAGGGCTCGCAGCTACGTCTCGCACACCATTCAGCGCCAACTGCCGAACGGCAAGCCTCTGCGATTCACCGCGGTTGGTCTCTCTTGGCCGGATGACTTGGGAAAGAATCTCCCGATCGTCAAAGGGCGGCCACTCGCCCAACCCCACTACGAGTGCCTGGTCGACGGTTCTCTCGGCTTGTCACTCGGCCAGCGCATTCCGCTCGGCAGGGACGTCTACACCGTAGTGGGCATCACCGATGGTTTGTTGGCCTCTGGTGGCGATCCAGCTGCGTTCTTCACCTTGTCCGATGCACAGAGAATTCAGAACGACGCCTCCAACGAAGCCATCCGCCTCGATCGTGAGGCACGTTCGGAACGGGTTCGACAGAGTGCGCTCGGCCGGGATCCGGAACTCGTGCGTTTCTCAGGGAATGCTGCCCGGTTCATTCCGGCACTCGCCCCTCCCCCGGTGTCCGCGGTGATGTTGAACCTCGAACCGGGCGTGTCGCTGGAGACGGTGCAGGCGAGATTGCAAGGCTGGCAAGACGTCTCCGTGTACTCCCAAGACCAAGAACACGGCCTGATTCTAGGCGGAGTCGTGGAGAAGACGCGGCGCCAGATCGGCCTGTTCCGAGGTCTGCTCGTCGTCATCTCGGCCATTCTCATGGGTCTCATCATCTACACGATGACCGTCGACAAGATTCACTCGATTGCGCTCCTGAAACTGCTCGGAGCACGCATCACGGTCATCCTGGGGATGATTCTCGAGGAAGCCTTGCTCCTCGGCGGCATCGCCTACCTACTCGCGGTGATCCTCGGCAACTTCGCGTTCGAGATCTTTCCGCGGCGCGTGGTGGTCGAAAACGAGCACCGCTTGGCTCTCCTCGGCATCGTGACCGTCATCTCTGTTGCCGCCAGCGTGATCGGGATGAAGAAGGCACTCGCAGCGGATCCGAACGAGGTGTTGGCAGCATGAGCGATTCTGGTCCCGCAGTCGAGGCACGCGCGCTCTCGAAGCACTACGGAGAGGGCAATACCTACGTACTCGCACTCAAGGAGGCGACCTTCCAAATTGCTCCGGGAGAAGTTGTGGCGCTCCTCGGACCGTCGGGGTCTGGAAAGTCAACGCTGCTGACGATTTTGGGCCTCATCAATCCACCGAACGCCGGATGGCTTCGGGTCGGCGGAGTCGAGGTCATTCGAGATGGCGTAACCGTTGGTGACGCGAACCTCATTCGGCGGCGCAACCTCGGGTTCGTGTTTCAGCGTTCGAATCTCATCCCATTCCTCACCGCCGAGGAGAACGTGCGACTCGTTTTGGAGTTGGATCAAGTGCCCCGCCGCGAGGCGATCCGACGCACACGTGAGATCCTGGAATCACTCGACGTGGCAGATCGCGCAAGGCATCTCCCCATGCAGCTCTCGGGAGGGCAACAGCAACGCGTCGCCATCGCACGCGCACTAGTGCATCAACCGTCGCTGCTGCTGGCCGATGAGCCAACCGCTTCCCTCGACAAAGAGCTCGGGAGACGCGTCATGGAACTCCTGAGGACGGCCGCCATCGAACGGGGCGCGGCCGTACTCGTCGTCACTCATGATCACCGCGCCCTGGACCTCGTCGACCGCGTTTTTCAGATCGAAGATGGCGTCTTGGACACTCAAGGGGTCGGCGTTCCGGGCGCTACCTCCTGAATCACTCAACGGGATGCCGAGTATTGCACTCGAGCGACGCGAAGGTCGACTCCTCGCTACAGGTACCCTCTTGAGATGCTGCTGACCGCCCTGCTGTTCGGCCTGTGCCAGGAACCTGCCCGGATCGAGAACCGGGAACACGGCTTTGCGCTGACGGCGCCGGTCGAGGGCTGGACGCTGTCGGAGTCTGCGGCGGACGGCCTGCTCTGGCGCGTCATTGCGCAGCCTTCGGCGGAGGACCTGAATGCCGTCGGCGGACCCGGCATGGTGCAACTGCGCATCGAAGTCGCGCACGCGACCAGCAGCGCCGCCGCGACTTGTGACGAAGTGTTCGGGCAGCTCGGTGCGGTCGGCGCGGTCACGAACCCGAAGCGCACGGAGTTCAAGATCGGCGACACGACCTGGCCTGGGTTCACGGTCGACTATCAAGAAGGACAACTCTCACTCGTCCTGCGCCAGTACTACCTCGTCGTGCGCGAGCGGTTGTTCCGGTTCCAACTCCACGCACCGGCAGCGCACTGGGAAAGATTCGGACCGATGCTCGAGCAGACGATGGCGACCTTCTCGCTCGTCGACTTGGCGCCCGAAGCCGCCGCCGCCGAGAGACTGCACGCACTCGCACGCCTGTGCGGCAGTGAAGTGGCTTGGGCGGCCGACTGGGATCTGGCCGCCGCGCGCGCGCGCGCCGAACAGAAACTCGTCCTCGTTGCGATGCAGGCCTACGGTGGCTTCGAACTCGGCGACCTGCTCGCAACCGGACCCTTCATGGATCCGGACGTGGTCGGACTGGTGCAGACGCGCTTCATCGCCCTCCGCTACCACAAGGGCATGCCCGCGCCCTTCGTCGCGCCCGAGAAGTACGGCCTCTCCGGAAGCGCCTTCGGCCTCGCGTTGATGTTGGTGACGCCCGACGGCGACGTCGTGCGCGAAACCTTCACTTCCGATGGCATCTTGCTCGCGCGCTTCCTGCGCGAAGGACTGCGCGGACACGCGCGCCTTAGTGGTCCACCGCCGCCGCCGGATGGCACCAATCAGTTCGGAAAGATCGCCTGGCTGCAACGCTGCGGTGAACTCGAAGCCTCGGCGCAACTGATCGAGTCCGCGACGGCACGCGGCGCAGAGGAGATCCCGCTGCATCTGGCGCGCGCCGAGCAACATCGCCTGCAGTTGCAAGGCGAAGCCGCGTTGGTCTCGCTGCTCGCAGCGACCGTACTCGCCAAGGGCGATGCGGACCGGCTCGCAGAGATCGAGGTCAGGCGCATCGCGGTGCATGCCGGCCTCGGTGATCTGGTCGAGGCCGCTGCGGCGGCTGCGCGCGCCAATCGGCACGCCGCACCCACGAACGAAACGATGTGGTGGCTCGGCCTGATCGCACTCGCCAAGGACGACCTGCCGGGAGCGAAGCAGCAGTGGATGGACCTCATCGCGCACGACCCTGAGGACCGCTGGTCATGGTTGGCCGCAGGGATGCTCACGCATCCGCTGTTCGAGCAGATGGGTGGCGCCTCCCTCGCGTGGCCGTCCGATGCCGACTACGCGCTCGTCGCCGAAACCGAGCCGGGACCGTTCCCGGTCGCCCGCGCCGCCGAAGCGCACGCTGACGCGCGCGCCTGGCTGCTCGCCGAGCAACGCGACGACGGCTCTTGGCCGACGCCGTCGGAGGTCGGACAGACGCAGGAATTACGCCACCGCAATCGCTTCCTGCACGCCAATGCCGCGCTCGGCGGTTGGGCGCTGCTCGAATCTCACCCCGACGCCGCCGAACGCGCGCTCGACTATCTGCTCAGCGCCCTCGAGCGCGAACGCGCGCGCGACACCAGCGGCGACGACCCGCAGTTCATGGACTACACGGTGTGGTCCGCGTCCTATGCCTTGCACTTCCTCGCCGAAGCACTCGACGCCGAACTCGGTGATGCATCGCGTGTGCGCGCCGCGCTTGCTCAGTGCACCGCCTCACTCGCGGTACGGCAGAAGGCCAACGGCGGCTGGTCCTACTATCTCTCGCCTACGCTGGCCGGCTCGAAGCAACCCTCGGGCCAAGCGATCAGCTTCACGACCGCGACCGTGGTGCTCGCACTGCAGCGCGCCGAAGAAAGTGGAATCTCGCTGCCGGAAGGAGTGCTCGCGGCGGGCCTCGACGCTCTCGAAGGCATGCGCGATCCGTCCGGCGTGTTCGCTTACCTCCTCGAGGCCGACGGCAGTCGCACGCTGCGGACCGGCATCCCGGGCGCCGCTGGCCGCGGACCGATCTGCTGCTTGCCACTCCTGCACGCCGGGCGGGAATCGCTCGACGACTTGCGCACGCGACTCCGCATCTTCGAGGAGCACCTGCCGGAACTCGCGCGCGAGCAGGGCAAGGTCATGATGCACGCCGGCGCGGACACCCAAGGCTCGCACTATCTACTCTACGACTACGCGATGACGGCGATCGCGCTGCGCAGTCTCCCGGTGCGGGATCGCAGGAATGTGGCCGAGGAAGTGCTCGGCGCCCTGCTCGCCGCCCGCTGCGCTGATGGCTCCTTCGTGGACAATCCGCAGATCGGACGGCATGCGGCGACGGCCCTCGCGCTGCTCGCCTTCGATGCGCTCGAAGTGCCGGTGAAGTAGCTCGCGCGATGCTCACCCTGCTGCTGCTCGCTGGTGCCACTTATGGAGCCTTCCAAGAAGTCGAGCCGAAGGTCCCGCAGCGAGTTCCCGAGCTCCTCGTCTTTCATCCCCCACTCACGACGGGAGCCGAGCGAGAGGTTCTGAGCAGCGTCATGGACGCCGTCGGAAGCCAGGCGCGGCTCACGCTGCTCGAAGACTCCGTCCTCGAGACGGCGGTGGCAGCGGAAGCAGCCGACGGCAGCGATCCGCGCCTGCGCATCTATCACGCGATGCGGCGCGCCGGAGCGCAAGGCACTTGGCAGCTCCGTTTCCTACGACCGCTCGGGATCGTGCAGCTCGAGGGATTCGACGACTTGCAGGGCGTGCGCGCCTCGGCGGGGACCAAGTTGCGCTCGATCGCTCTGGATGCCTTGAGCGAGGAGCATCGCGTGCGGCTCGATCAGATGATCGCAGCAGTCCGCGGCCAGCTCGCCGAGCGAAGCGAGGCGCTTGCTCGAGCGCAGACCACTCCCTTCACCGAAATCGTCACTTGGCCGCAGCTCGACGATCCTCCGCAGCCCGGCTTTCGTTGGAGATTCCAGGGTAGCGATGCCTTCGTGAGCTACGTGTACGACGGCGCTTCGATTCAGAAGGCAGGACTCGCCGCCGGCGACCAGATCTTGAGCATCAATGGCTTCTCCGTGGAAAGCGCAGCGCATCTCGGACGGGCGCTCGGGCCTTTGCACGCGAACGACCATCTCGAGCTCCGCACTCGTCGGGGCGGAACTCTGATGAAGGTTTCAGGAAACGTCGAAGCCTCCGCCGACTTCATTCCTCGCTGGCAGGCCGCGCTCCTCGGTCAAGCGGTGTCCGCGCTCAATCCACAATTCGCACTGCCGACGTCGAGCGAGGACGAGCGGGATCCTCCCAAGCTGCTGATCGTGGTTTACGATCCTGCGCAGGCGGAGTCCATGGACGGATTCAGCGTGTTGCGCTGGATCCGGGACCACCACCCGGAAGCGGAACTCGCGCTCCTCGGCGTCGCACACGGCGCCGGAGAAGAAGTCCTCGCGCGCCTGCAGCAGGAACTCCGGCCCGATTGGCCTTCGCTCCCCGATCCGGACGGCAAGCTCAGCGACGCCTTGCGCGTCGAGCGCTTCCCGAGCTATCTCTTGGTGGATCGCGCCGGCATCTTGCGTTATCGGCAACTTGACGAGACGCAGTTGCGGCCCGCGATTGCCTCACTCTGACGCTTAGGGAAGAATCGTCACTCGGTAAGGATTGGAAGCCCAAGTCCATCCAGAGCTTCCTTCGACCAAGGTCGCGAAGTCCAGTTGCGCCCCGACGAGGGAAGGATTCAGAGGGCCGAGGGTGCTCAGCGTCGCCGATCCGCTGCCGGTCGCATCCAGCGTGCCGGCAAATCCGGCGAAGGCGGCCGAGTTCGCGGAGCGACGGGTCAGGCGCGAGAAGGCATCCAGGTTGAGCGGCAGCACGAGGCCGTTGCCGAAGGTGTAGCCAGGCTCGGTGCCGCTGCGCGAACCGATCACCATGTAAGGCGCGCCTGAGTGGAGCGGCCCCGGATTGAGCGTGAAGCGAATCTGTCCACCACTTGCGGCCGAGAGAGTGGCGGCGTCGCCGTAGAAGTCGAGCTGGACGCGCGAAGTGAAGACGTCGTTGGTGGCGTTGCGACCGTCCGCCCACAGCGCATGCACGCTGCGATCCGATGCCGCTAGTCCGTTGTAGTCACCCAGAAAATTTCCGTTCGGATAGCTGTTCGGATCGTAGGACTGATCCGAGACGCGCAGGTTCGGTTGGAAGCTCAGGCCGCCGTCGGAACTGCGCGCCAGCCAGAAATCAATGCGGCGGTCGTTGACGTCGAGACGACGGTCGAAGAAGCCGACGTTCAAGTTGCCGTTGACGTCCACCTCCAGCCACGGCGACCACTGGCTGCGCGTCAGGCCGTCGTCGTTGACGACCATCGGTGCCGACCAAGTAGCACCACCATCGGTCGAGCGGCACATCAAGACGTCGGCATGCGTGCCGCGGTTGTCGCCCCAGCAGACGTAGAGATTGCCGTGATGCGGTCCACCGCTCAGGTCCACGCCGAGGCTCGGACTCGAATTCGCGCGGAAGGATCCGTTCGGGAGGCCAGACAACTGGCCGACGCTGGCCACGTCCACGTCGGTCCCGAAACTCATGCCGCCGTCGTGCGAGACGTCCACCTGAATCTTGGAACTGCTCCAATCGAACCATGCGATGTAGAGCTCGCCGTTCGGTCCGACGGCGGGGCAGGCGCCCGAGCACTGGAAGCTCTCGCTCACGCGCATCGGCGCGGTCCAACTTGCGGCAGCGTCGTAGGAGGTTACGGCGTGAATGGGGAAGGATTGAAATGAATTCGAGAAGCGAGTCCACGCCATGTAGAGCGTGCCGCGCAAGGGACCGGTGGTGTGGTCCGCAGCGAGGAATTGCTTGTCCTGAAATCCGCCGGGAGGCGAGATCACTGCGGGCGTCCAAGCCGGCACCGTGAGTCCGCCGTCGAAGGAGCGGCCGACGTAGAGAGTGGAGAAGGCGTAGTTCCGCTCCGATGCAATCGCGGAGAAGTAGGACTCCCCACTCGGCCCCATCGCGGTCGCCGGGTCGCCGGCGAAGTGGAAGCCTCCGGGCGGCAGCGGGAAAAGCAGCTCGCTCCAACTGAGGCCGAGGTCGAAGCTCGCATAAAAAGCGCAGGTGTAGAAGCCGTTGCGGTCGTCGTTGGCGCCGGCGATGAGATGGCGCCGATCGGTCGGATCCACTTCGATCGTCGTCTCGTTCTGGTTCCCGGGCGAGGGGCTCGAGACCTGCACGTCACTCGCGCCCGGGCCGAAAGATCCTGGACCGGTGAGAGGTGGAGTGAGCGTCGGAGCCGCCGCACCAGGCGTCGTACTCGATGCGGGCGGGGCACCAAGAGAGGCCTGTCCGGCGACAAGGGCTCCGAGAATGAGAAGCATGCCCCAAATGATAGGTCAAAAAAACCCTGCCAGCAGGGCGATCAGATCAGGAACAGAGCCAAGGCCGTGGCAAGCACGAGCACGGCGCCAAGGCGCACGAGCACGAGCGCGCGCGGCAGTCGTCGGAGCTGCTCCGCGTCCACTTCGACTTCGTTTTGATGCGTGAGGGTGCGCGTCATGTTTGCCCTAAGTATCGCACTGCATACGCGCGATCGGATGAATACTTAGGGAATCTGCGTTGAAGTCGTGAACTTAACAGTGTTCACTGATTCGCGGTCGCACCGCGAAGCGGAACACGAGCGCACCGAGCGCGATCCACGCACAACCAATCAGGCTTGCACCGCGCACTGCCGGATCGAGGAAAGTGGCGCCGAGCCCGATCCCCGCTCCAACGAGGAACACCAGTGCAGCCAGCCTTGCGCCAGCACTCGCCGCGCTGGCAACGCGCAGCAATCCGGCCGCCGCGATCATGTGAAAGATCCAATCCACGAACACCACGCCGGTGGTGAGCTGGTCGAGGGAGTTCCCGCGCGCCGCCCACAGCACCACCACCGCAAGGGCCGCA
>CXWK01012837.1_pt2 | contig 13979 bp, 9 predicted proteins | sample 590851 | NCBI WGS metagenome assembly CXWK01 (sample SAMEA3498364, study PRJEB10139) | wastewater metagenome | biome: wastewater treatment plant; material: activated sludge | place: Denmark | collected 2014-08-01 | reverse complement strand
ACCATTCGTAAGTATAAGGGGGAGTGCCGCCGCTTACATTAATTCCACTGATACCGCCATTGGCATCGCCACAAGCGGCATTATTTACTATTCCCCCTGTGGCTACTATATCGGGTGTATGGCTCACGGTAAAAGGACCTATCTCGTCTTCACAATTGGCATTATCTACAACAGTAAGTGTATAAGAACCTTCAGTAACATTATATAAATCAATGCTATCCGTACCTACTGTCGTTCCGTTGGCATCAGTCCAGGTATAAGTATAAGGTGTCGCTCCGCCTGTAATAGAAATTCCCACCACTGCTCCGTCATTTTCCGAGCAGGTTTCGGGTTCGGTGCTGCCGCCACTCAAAGTAGGTCCCGGCAAATCATCAACAGTAAAAACAGGTAAAGAAACTTCACAATCATTTTCATCAATTACTATAAAAGTATAAGTACCCGCCGGAACGTTGGAAAGGTCTGTAGTAAGAGCTATTTCGTTACCGTTGCTGTCTTGCCAACTATAAACAGCATTGGTGACACCCGTTGCTAAAGTAACACTAATACCCGAAATACTGCCGTTGCTTTGTCCCTAATAGGCATTTTGTACGATGCCGCCGTTCAATATAGGGCTAGCAAAGGCATCAATAGTGAGCGACAAAGAATCATCGCAACCGTTGGCATCGGTGGCTACCAAAGTATAAGTACCGCCTGCTACATTATTTAAATCAATACTTGCAGCACCGTTTATAGTAGTGCCTGCACCGTTGAGCCATTCGTAGGTGATATTGCCGGTGCCGCCTGATATAACAATATCTGTAATACTACCGTTGTTGAGGTTGCAAGTGGCTGCCGTTGCAGCACCGCCGCTTAATACAGGCGAAGGTTGGTCGGGAATATCGTAAGTGGCAGTATCCACACAGCCACCCGCATTATGAAGATACAAAGTATAAGTTCCCGCATTTACATCTGTTAAATCATCGGTGGTAGCTACTGTATCTCCGGCTGCCGACACCCAGTAATATTCCAAACTGTTAGTGCCCACACCGGAATAGGTGACATTGGTAACAGCACCATTGGCGGCATCACAGGTTTCGGGCGTAATGTCAGCATCGGTAATAGCAAAAGTACCAATGACGAAGTTGCCGTTGTTGATAGTAGGTGTGCAACCCAAAGCATCACTCAAGCCGGGTAAAGGGGTAGTATTGATGACGAAAGTACCCGGAATATTGTTATTCAGAGATTGTGCCGAAATATTCAGCAAATACACGCCATTGGCATCTAATTGCGCTGCTGTAATATTTTGTATAAGCGGTACATCATTATTCAAACCATCAAATTTAGCGGACAGAAAAAAGGGTGGCGTACCTGTGAAAGTGATAGGCACTTGTACGGCAGTACCTGTATAGCAAATGGTGCTGTCGGGAAATGTTACGGTTAAAGGGGGAGCTGTTTCTACCACCGCTTCATTGAAGCCCACTCCCGTACAGTTGATATCAGAAACGATTTCTATTATATAAGTTCCGGCTGTGCAGGCTTGTAAATTATACAATACCGTATCTCCTGTGCCGGCTTGTGTTTGGCTTTGTGTAATATTGAGAGCCGCCTGATTCGTACCGTCAATAGAATAGGTCAGTGACCAAGGAGCTTGTCCGGTGAGTTTGATAGGGATATTGGTACAATCAACACCACCGGGGCAAATCTGATAGGTTTTACCATCTAAAGTAGCCGTAGGAGATTCTACAAAATTTAATTGTATTTCATCAACAATAGTGTAACAAAAATTGGGTGTGGTATAAGCATAAGATACCATATAGGGNNTACCATATAGGGCGGATTTCCCGTAAATCCTGTTACTTCTCCATTATCACCAATAAATACATTGGCGGTAGGTGTACTCCAATAGCCGCTGCCGGGGGCATTTGCCAATATATCACCATTAATATAGGCATCTAATACGATAGTATCGCCAATACAAATATCTCCGGGGTCTATAATTTCTACCTCCGGCTCGCTCTCCATTTGTACATCTACGGTTGCTGTTACTTCGGCTCCGCATTCGTCGGATACCTCATAAATAATAGTATATGTATATGGCTGACCGCCGGTAGGAAATTGAGGTGCTTCGGCAAAAGCAGTATCTACATTAAAAATTCCATTCCTGTCATCTACAATACCCGGACCACTCCACACACCATTCGCCACATTGGATATTAAAAATATTTCTTCTACATAGCCGTCAGAACCCGGCGGACACAAAATACCCGGGTCTTCAATGACGGGCTGTTCGGGCAAGCCGCCCACTGTAACGAGTACATTTTCTGTTACCGTATTTCCGCAGGCATCTTCAACCTGTACTTGATAATACAGTGTTTGCCCGGGTGCACCCGGAAATACCACATTGCTGGCATTAACGCAGTTGGTAAAACCCGCATTGCATTGTTTCCATTGAATAATATAATTTTCGCCTTGTGGCAAATAACCGCCCGAAGGGCTGGCGATAAGCAACTGAGGTTGTCCACCCGGACACAATTCGGTATCATTTACCAAAACTGCCAAATTATTTTCCAGAATTTTCAACTCCAAAGGAGGCGGATTTGCTCCGCAAGGGCAAGTATTGTTGGTAATTTCCAAAGTAAATGTTTCTTCACCTTCCAAAATACCGTCATCAGCAACAGGTACTTCCAGCTCTATACACTCAATACCTGCCGGAATGGGCACCGTAAAAGTATTGCCGGGTGGCAGTCCCGTATAATCTACACCATTGGTAGCAGTGCCTCCAAGAATCACTTCAATTTCAGCAGGTTCGCTGATGGGGTTTATTTCTATATCTTTACAAAAAGTGAATACAATATTTTGGCAGCCTTCAAAAGCATTTGTCAACTCCTCGCCGGCGATGGTAGCAGCTACCGTAGATGCACTGCCCGTAGAAAAACTTTTTCCTTCCAGAAAAACCGCCGAATCAAAAATACCGTCACCTACATCGGCAACGGCAATGGTAATCGTATATTCTTCGCAGCTATCCACAGCGGCATAAATAGATGCCGACACATAACCGTCGTATTCCATAAAAGAGCCGCCAACGTTGTTGGTATAAATAACAGGGTCGCCGCAGCCTTGGTCGTTGAAATTATTAATGGTGATAGGTATGCCGTTGTATAAGGCGATATTGGTATTGTTATAATTTCCGCCACCCGGATTGGGTCCTGTCAGAAAAAAACCGAATACATCATTAAATACCGAACAATCATAATCGCCGCCATATTCTTCGGAAGCAAAAACGAAATTAAACTCCACAAAATCTTCTACCGGTGTAAAGGTGAATTGCAAGTACGACCCTTCGGTAGTATTGCCCGGCAAAGCCGAATAAGCTCCACAGCCGCCCGTGCCCGATGTACCTTGGCTGTCGTTGGGACCGGCAGCATTTGCCAAAGGACCACTTGCCAGCATAATACCCACACCGCCATTTCCTNNAGCAAGCAATTGCCGGAGATAAACACATCTTGCACCAAACCTTCAAAATCATTACTCGGTGAAGTGCCGATACCTTGTGCCAATAATAAATCACCGGAAAACAGAAGTACAAGGAGAGATAGAATAGAACGTAACATAATCAAAGAAATAAGGGGGTAAAGGAAAAAAACAACAAGAAATACTGTATTATGATAGATGTAATTTCATATAAAACAAGATAGAGGTTTGAATCAAAAATTTACAAATTAACAAACAAATATATAAAAAACAACTTGATTATCAACAAAAAAGGATATATGAAATAACAAAACTGTCAAAATTAAAACATTTTTCAACAATCATCAAGCATCATTTCTTTTATAAAATCAATCATTACAAAACTAAGATACGATAAAATCCTATTTCGTTGTCAGTATTTTTCAAAGATAATGAATTTATTTTAGCGAAATTTCGCTAACAGCGAATTTTTTTTATATAAAAATATACGCTAAATTCGCCCTTATATTTTGTTAACGTATTCAATATAAACAGATACAATGAGCAACGAAACCACTCATCTTGTTTTGAAAGGTGGCGAATTTTTGATAAAAACGACTGCCGCCGCCGAATTATTTACGCCAGAAGATTTAAACGAAGAGCAACGCCTTTTTGGTGATGCCACTTACGATTTTATCAACGCGCGTATTGCGCCCAACATAGAAAAAATAGATAAAATGGAACCCGGCTTAATGGAGCAACTCCTCAATGAAGCCGGCGAACTCGGTATTTTAGGTGCGGGCTTGCCCGAAGAATACGGCGGAGCAGGTGCAGATTTGCTCACCGAAACCCTCATCTCCGACNNCTCCGAAAAACTCGGTCACAGCCATTCCTTTGGTGTTGCCGTAGCTGCACACACCGGTATCGGTACTTTACCTATTTTTTATTTTGGCACCGATGCCCAAAAAGAAAAATATCTGCCCAAAATGGCGAGCGGCGAAATTAAAGCCGCCTATTGCCTCACCGAACCCGACTCCGGCTCTGATGCCCTCGCCGCCAAAACCAAAGCTATATTAAGTGCCGATGGTAAAAATTATATCATCAACGGGCAAAAAATGTGGATTACCAACTCCGGTTTTGCCGACTTGTTTATCGTATTTGCACAAGTAGATGGCACCCAATTCACCGGCTTTGTTGTTGAAGCCGACCGCAAAGGCATTACTTTGGGTGCAGAAGAACAAAAAATGGGTATCAAAGGCTCTTCTACCCGTCAAGTGTTTTTTGAAAATGTAGAAGTTCCTGTTGAAAATGTATTGGGCGAAATCGGCAAAGGACACAAAATCGCTTTCAACGTACTCAACATCGGTCGTTTTAAATTGTGCGCTATGGTAATGGGCGGCAGCAAAGCAGGCTGCGCCAAAGCCGTACAATATGCCAATGAAAGACAACAATTCAAACAACCCATTGCCAATTTCGGTGCTATCCAGCACAAACTCGCCGAACAAGCCATTCGTATTTTTGCTTGTGAATCAGCCACTTATCGCGTGGCAGATTTGATGAAAGAAAAAGTAGATGAACTTTTGGCAAGCGGTGTAGATAAAGCACAGGCTAAATTACAGGCAGCCGAAGAATACGCCATCGAGTGCGCCGCCCTCAAAGTGTTGGGTTCTGAAACCTTGGATTATGTGGTAGATGAAACCGTACAAATATACGGCGGTATGGGTTTCAGCGAAGAAGCTCCCGCTGCCCGCGCCTACCGCGACAGCCGCATTAATCGTATCTTTGAAGGCACCAACGAAATCAACCGTTTGCTGGCAGTAGATATGTTGTTGCGCCGCGCTATGAAAGGCGAGTTGGATTTGATTGGACCCGCCATGAAAGTACAACAAGAACTGATGGCAGTACCCGACTTCGGCGGCAGTGGCAGTGGTTCATTGTTTGATGAAGAGAAAAAAGCCATCGCCAACGGCAAAAAAGCGGTATTGATGATTGCAGGGGCTGCCGTACAGAAATTTATGCAAAAACTCTCCACACAACAGGAAATTCTGATGTGTATTGCAGATATGGCAATAGAACTGTTTGCGGCAGAATCTACTTTATTACGCGTTGAAAAAATGGTAGCTACACGCGGCGAAGCAGCCTGCGCTGCACAAATTGCCATCGCAAAAACTTATATTTCGGATATATCAGACCGTATGTTTATCTATGGAAAAACGGCGTTGGCTGCCTTTGCCGAAGGCGATATGATGCGCATGATGCAATTAGGATTAAAACGTTTTACCAAATATCCAACCTACAATACTATCGGCGCACGCCGTATTATTGCTCAGGAACTCATACAAGCAAACAACTATTGTTTTTAATAGCGTCATTCTTTATAAGAAAATAATAATCAATAATTTATTGATGTTTTTTAAATAAAAAGTTTAAATATTTTTTTCATAAAAAATACTTAATTGTTGAATTTAAAAGGCTGCGATACTTTTATAGTGTTGCAGCTTTTTTCATTTTTCCTGATATATAAGCATTATATCCGCCAAGCATTTTAAGCGGCGGCGGTGCTTTGTATATGAAAATATACTTTATAGTGCATTTTACAATCATTCTGTTTTACCTTTGCTTTCTTATTGTATTTGGCTTTTTAAAAAATTATAATGGCAGTATCTGATAAAAATATGCCCTTGGTAGTAGCGATTCTGGGAGCAACAGCCACCGGAAAAACGGCGGCAGCTATTCAGGTAGCGCAGCATTTTGGCACGGAAATCGTTTCGTGTGATGCACGCCAGTTTTATCGCGAAATGAGCATCGGTACTGCAAAGCCCTCCGCCGAAGAATTAGCCGCCGTTCCTCATCATTTCATCAACTGCCTGTCGGTGCGCGACACCTATACCGCCGGCACTTACGAGCACGAAGCATTGGCGTGTATAGCTGCTTTGCACCGCCGCCGCCCCATTGTGATACTCTGTGGCGGCTCTGGGCTTTTTGCGCGGGCAGTGCTACACGGCTTTGATGCCACGCCCGACACTGACCCCGCCATTCGCCGACAATTAGAAACACAACTGCAAAATGAAGGACTGCAATCGCTGTGCCAACAACTCGCCTCTCTCGACCCTCACTACAACAGCTACGAACTCCAAAATCCACACCGCGTGATGCGTGCTTTGGGAGTAATACTCACCAGTGGCAAAAGCCTACGCGAATTTCATACTCAATTTGCCGCACCGCCGCGCCCCTTTCGCAGCCTTAAAATAGTTTTGGAATTGCCGCGTCCTTCGCTCTATGAGCGCATTGATAAGCGAGTGCTGAACATGATGCAAAACGGACTACTCAAAGAAGCAGAAAACCTTTTGCCCTTTCGCCATTACAATGCCCTGCAAACTGTGGGTTATCAGGAATTATTTGATTATTTTGACAGAAAAACAAATTTGGAAAAAGCGGTTCAACTCATACAACAACATAGCCGCAACTATGCAAAAAGGCAAGTGACTTGGTTTAAAAAAGAAAGTGAAGCTGTTTTTTTTGCTCCCGACAATATCCCTGCCCTTATTCAACACATTGAAAATCATCTTTTTATTCAATGAAACATATCGGACTGATTTCGGATACGCACGGTTTTTTGGACGAGCGCGTTTTTAAACATTTTGAAACCTGTGATGAAGTGTGGCATGCGGGCGATTTCGGTACGATGGAAGTACTCGAACAACTGCGCAATTTTAAACCTTTGCGCGGCGTATATGGCAATATTGACGGTGCTGCGCTGCGCCGCGAGTTGCCTTTAGATACACAGTTTATTTGCGAAAATGTGCGTGTGTGGATAACACATATCGGCGGCTACCCCAAACGCTACGACAAAAGGGTGCGCGATTTGTTGTTACAACAGCCCGAAGCACCACAACTTTTTATCTGCGGACATTCCCATATCCTCAAAGTGATGTACGATGCACAATACCAAATGCTTACGATGAATCCGGGAGCTTTTGGCAAAGAAGGCTGGCACAAAGTGCGTACTTTGCTGCGATTTACGATAGACGGTGACCGCATCGGCGATTTAAAAATTATAGAAGCACCACGCCACTTGTAAAGTATTTTTTGTAGAAGCCGATATTTTATTTTTTTTAAATAATTTATTGATATTCAACTTATTACAAATACTTTATTGAGTTTTTTTTACTGTTCGGCTTTAAATAAAAAAGCATTATTTATTTTTACTGCATGAATCAAGACAACAAAATTTTTGTATTAGTAGATTTTCAGCGTATTTGGCAGCAAATGTTGCCGCTTACCTACACACGCCCCATCTCTGATTTGCGTATCGGGGTGCTTACTTTGCGCAAAAAGTGGGAATTGATGCTCAAAAGCAACGTTCAGGTTATTACAGCCCCCTACTTAATGCAAAAAGGCAATATAACTTTGCCCGAAGAAGCGATATTTATCAACAGCAGCATATTGCCGGAGCGTACATTGGCACGAAAAATCCGCACCCTCAAACCCGCCCAAGCTTTGCAAGACGGCGGCGAAATTATTGCGTGGAATGGCACATTGCAGCAGAGTTCTCAACAATTCAGTGCCTATCAGTGGGAGTCGCCGTGTATTTGGCTGCACCGTCCCTGGGATTTGTTTTTGCACAATGCCACCGCCATTGAGCGCGATTTTCAACTGCTCACACAAGGGCGTACCTCTACACCTTTGAGCAAGAGCAATCGTATTATCGGCGACAAAAAACGTATTTTTTTGGAAGAAGGAGCTATTATAGAAGGAGCTACGCTCAATGCCAACGGCGCAATGATGTATTTCGGTGCAGGCTGCGAAGTGATGGAGGGTACAATGCTGCGCGGAGCTATAGCTGTGGGCGAGCACGCTGTGGTGAAAATGGGAGCTAAAATTTATGGTGCTACCACCATCGGTGATTATGCCAAAGTAGGCGGCGAAATCAACAACTCGGTAATATGGGGCAACAGCAACAAAGCACACGACGGTTATTTAGGAAATTCGGTGCTGGGCGAATGGTGTAATCTGGGTGCTGACACCAATAATTCCAACCTAAAAAACGACTACGGGAAAGTGCGTATGTGGAGCTATGCCGAGCGCGGTTTTATTGATACCAACTTACAATTCTGTGGCTTGATAATGGGCGACCATTCCAAATGCGGCATCAATACGATGTTCAATACCGGAACGGTGGTGGGCGTTTCCTGCAATATTTTCGGCAGCGACTTTCCGCCCAAACATATTCCTTCATTTGCGTGGGGCGGCGGCGAACAATTTACCGACTACCGCTACGACAAAGCGATGGAAACCGCAGCGCGAGTATTGGCACGGCGCAACCAAAATTTGAGCGATTTTGATTACGACCTCCTCTATCAAATATGGCAAGACAGTGAGCCTTATCGTATTTGGAATCGGAAACCATAAGTTATAGAATCATTTTTCTGCCTCTCGTAGAAAATATCCTTTATTAATTTTTATCTATCTCTTAAAATTTTATAGAATGTTTTTTTACATTTGCACTAAGAGTCAATATAAAAATTATCTTTCTGTTCAAAAATGCTGCAAACCTGCTTTTTCTTTTTAAAATTTATTGGCTCGTTTTTATATATTTTTTCATCAATATTACACATATAATATATGCAAAAAAAAATGTTAACAGTTTTTGTTGCTTTGTTCCTCTTTACTTCTTTTTTGCAAGCACAAAGTAAAAAAGTAAAAATAGTAACAGATATGGGTACTATTAAAGTAATGCTATATGACGGCACTCCTCAACACCGCGATAATTTTGTAAAATTGGTACAGGAAAAATTTTATGACGGCTTGTTGTTTCATCGTGTTATTAAAGATTTTATGATACAAGGCGGCGACCCCAAATCCAAAGATGCCGCCCCCGACCAAGCCCTGGGCAACGGCGATGTAGGCTATACAGTGCCGGCGGAGTTCAACGACAACTATTTTCATAAAAAAGGTGCACTCGCCGCCGCCCGCGATAATAATCCGCAAAAGGCCTCATCGGGCTGCCAGTTTTATTTGGTGCAGGGCAAAGTATTTGATGAGGAATCGCTGCAGTCGGCGGCACGCCGCGGCGCACGCCCTTTGAGCGATGAGCAAAAAGAAGTGTATAAAACCATCGGCGGCACGCCGCACTTAGACGGCAACTATACTGTATTTGGCGAAATATATAAAGGTTTGAAAGTAGTGGATAAAATAGCAGCACAGTCCACCGGAGCCAATGACCGTCCTAAAAAAGATATTCATATAAAAAAAATGCGCCTGATTCGTTAAACAGTAAACACACACACATTACCCGAAGCCAATTCATTATTTCACTTTTCTTTTCTGATGCACAAAAGAGATTATTTTTAAATACAAAAAATAAATCTTATCACCATTATTTTGGGATAAAGACAAAAAAAATTAATTACTCACATATTTATTACTACACTACAATATTTGTTTGGCAATCCTACAAACAACACTTTTTTAAACGCTATTCATGCGAGAACTTATAGTAAAATCACAAGGCAAGGGAACAGAAATTGCACTGCTGGAGGAAGGCATACTTACCGAACTACACTATGAACACGAGAATACCCGCTTTGTAGTGGGAGATATTTTGCTGGCAAAAGTAAAACGTATTTTGCCCAGTCTCAATGCTGCTTTTATTGACTTAGGAAAAGAAGAAGGATTTTTGCACTATACCGATTTGGGCACACAAGTGCGCTCGCTCAATAATTTTGTAAAAGCTGCCCTATCCACCCAACAAACCACCCATCTTTTAGCCGACTTTAATATAGAGCCTTACACCGAAAAAAATGGAAAAATAGGTGATTTGCTGCAAAAAGGGCAACCTTTAGTAGTACAAATTATCAAAGAGCCGATTGCCAACAAAGGGGCGCGTTTGAGTACCGAAATTTCTTTTGCCGGCAGGTACTTGGTGCTCATTCCTTTTTCCAAAGAAATTTCCGTATCGCAAAAAATAGAATCCAAAGAGGAGCGCAAACGTTTGGAACGCCTCGCCAAAAGTATATGCCCACGCAACTTTGGTATGATAATCCGAACAGCCGCCGAAAGCAAAAGTGTCGCCGACCTCCACGCCGACCTCCACGAATTACTCGGAAAATGGGAGCAAGTGTATAAAGGGATTTTATCGGATACGCCGCCCGCCAAACTGCTCGGCGAATTAGACAAAGCCTCCGCCATTTTGCGCGATTTGCTCAATGCTTCTTTTCATCGGGTAGCGGTAGATGATGCCCGTTTGAGTGCCGAAATTCGGACTTACATCAGCCGCATTGCTCCGGGCAAAGAGAGCATCGTGCAACATTATAGCGGCAAAAAACCCATCTTTGACCACTTTGCCGTTAATAAAAATATCAAGGCTTCTTTCGGAAAACACGTCAATTTGAATGGCGGTGCTTATATTATTATAGAGCATACCGAAGCCATGCACGTCATTGATGTAAACAGCGGCTACAAGGTGAGCACCAGCACCGATTTGGACAACAATGCCTTATCGGTAAATTTATTGGCAGCAGCCGAAATTGTGCGCCAAATCAGGCTGCGCGATTTGGGTGGTATCATTACCATTGATTTTATTGATATGAAATCAAACGAAAACCGGAAAAAGGTATATGATACGATGGTGGAGTTGATGAAAAATGACCGCGCCAAGCATACTATTTTGCCTTTGTCAAAATTTTGCCTGATGCAGATAACCCGCCAACGGGTGCGCCCCGAATTGCAAATTACCAATACCGAAACCTGCCCTCATTGCAATGGTAGCGGTGTAGCACAACCCAGTTTGCTGCTCATCGACCATGTTTATGAAGATTTGAGCTACTTGTTCAAAGAATTAAATTATAAAGAACTAAAAATAAAAGTACATCCTTTTGTAGAGAGCCACTTGCAACGCGGTTGGTGGTCTTTGCGCTACCAATGGATGTGGGAATTTAAAAAACGAATCAATATCAGCTCTGACGCTGCTTTGTCATTAATGGATTACCATATTTATAACAAAGAAGGCGAAGAAATAGAATTATAAAGCAACTCGTTTTTTACTCAAAAAAAGTTATATTCTAACAGGAACTTTCTTACAATATTTTAGGTTGATTTCTTTTAGAAAAAAGCAATCAAACATTGTCAGTTTTTAGCAACAGATAAATTATTTCTTAACAAAGAAAATTCATTCATTAACCCAAAAACATTATTTATCAAACATGAAAACATTGAAGTTTATTTCTGTATTTGTATTATGCCTTGTTTTTAGCAACCAAGTGTCTGCACAATACAAATATTTTACAGGTGGTACGCTTTCTTTTTTATCTTCCGGCGTAAAAGATGTAGATGAGCGCACCACCACTTATTCTGTAATGCCTTATTTGGGCTATAATATGTCCGACAATTTGGTATTAGGTTTGGGAGCGGGTATTTCAGGCGAATCTTATGACAATGACAAAGAAACCATGTTTAATTTGATGCCTTTTGTGCGTTTTCGCCATACTCCTAACGAAAAAATGGGCGTTTATTTACAAGCTGATGCTACTGTTGGTTTTGGCAACATAGAAGTAAATAGCATAAAAAACAAAAGAAGCAGTTTTGAGATTGGTGTGCGTCCGGGTATTGATTATGCGTTATCAGACCGTTGGTTTATCACTGCCAATTATGGTTTCTTGGGATTCAGCACTGCTACCACTAAACCTGACGGCGGCGGCGACGGCACTACTGCCAATGTATTTGGTTTGGCACTTGACCCTGCTACTTTGGGCTTTAGTTTGAACTATGCGTTTTAATAATAATTAGCAAAATTTAAAACCCCAAAAAACGCTTTCAACACGAATGTTGAAAGCGTTTTTTTATNNCGCCGCCCCCCACAATACCTGATATGGAAAATGCGACATTAATTGTGTTCCTATCAACGGTGCTACCACATTGGAGGTAGCATACGCCATTCCATACAACGACATATATTTTCCTTCTTGTCCTTCCGGTGCGCATTTCAGTGCCCAAGTGGTACTGAAAGGCATCACCCATATTTCGCGCAACGAAATAATGGTCATATATAACACGGCAGCTGTCCAAGCCTGCGCCAAAGGCAACATCAATGCCACATAGCTCGCTGCATACAGCAAAGTGCCCATACGAATGAGCGACATCATTTTGTAGTGGCGTTCCAAATAATGCACCACCGGCATTTCGAGCAGCATCACCACTACGCCATTGATGGCAGATACACAGCCGATAGTAAATTCGTTCCAATGATAATATTGCTTAAAAAAAGGCGGTACCGACCACACTAACTGCATAAAAGATAAAGCACCCAAAAAAGTGCCTATTATAAAACGCACATAAAGAGGATCTTTGAAAGCAATCCAAGCATCGTCAGCTGTGTGCTGCTGCTGTGAGGCGGCAAGCGTTTCAGAAAACTCCTGCGCCGGTGCTTCGGGCAACAGAAAAAACAAAGCCGCTGCTGCTGCAAAACAAGTGAGTGCATCTACCCAAAAAATATAATGCCAACTCTGCAAAATAAGCCAACCGCCCAAGGTGAGCGATAAAGTAATGGCTAAATTAAATGCTACCCGCAGCAGCGAAAAAGAGCGCGTGCGTGTAGCGGCAGTGCTGTTGAAGCTGATAGCCACAGAATTTGCCGGACGAAAAGCTTCAGATACACAACTCAATGTAAAAAGTGTGGCGCACAATACATAATAATCGCGCACCTGCAACAGCACCAATGCCATCGCACCGGTAGCTACCAAGGAAACAAGTTGTACGCGACGATAGCCTATTTTATCTGTCAGAGAACCACCGATTTGCTGCCCGATAATGGCACCTATGCCAAAACAAGCCATCGCTATACCCGCCTGCGACAAACTGTAATGCAGCGACTCAATAATATACAATGACAAAAAGCACATAATCATAGAGCCGCTGCGATTGATAAAATTCACAAATGCCAACAACCAAATGCGCCCCGATAATCCTTTAAAGGAAGTAAAAATGTTAGTCATAAAAAAAGTGCTGCAAGGTAGCTATAAAACAATAAAGGTCAGCATCACGCCGACCTTTATTGCAATAACATATATGAAACAATTAATAAAACAATTCTATATTAAATAATAAAAACGAGATTTAGTCTGTAATATTTTAATTTTTAAAATATTTATTAAAAAATACTTTAGTTAATTTAATCATTTTCAAGCACAAATATAAATACAAAGTTAAAAAATTAATTCATTAATTAAATATTTTTTTTTATTATACCAATATTAGTAATACTTAATCTCTTTTTAATTCTACTAAAAACTTCACATTCAACAACATACGTTGTTCGTTCCACGCTTGGAGCACAAAAATATAAGGTGCTTCGGGCAGTGCATCGCCGCCCCATTGAAGCTGCTGCAAAGTGCTGCGCTGCTCATAGACGAGTTGTCCCGACAAAGTAAACACCTGCAACAAAGCCGTAGTTTCATCACCATTTGCTACTTTCCATACATCATTACTGCCATCGCTATTGGGCGAAAAAGCATTCGGAATCCGCCATTTTGCAGTAGCAACATTCATTTCGT
>CXWK01021157.1_pt1 | contig 13980 bp, 14 predicted proteins | sample 590851 | NCBI WGS metagenome assembly CXWK01 (sample SAMEA3498364, study PRJEB10139) | wastewater metagenome | biome: wastewater treatment plant; material: activated sludge | place: Denmark | collected 2014-08-01 | reverse complement strand
TCTTCGTGGCCGAGTTCTTCCACGCCGATCCCCACCCCGGCAATCTGTTCGTCCGTCCGGCCGCGCCCGCGCCAGCGGCTGACACGGGCGCGGCCCCGGCTCCGACGACCTTCCAGCTTATTTTCGTCGATTTCGGCATGGCCATCCGCCTGCCGGCGTCGATGGGCGAGAATCTGCGCAAGGTGCTCATCGGTGTGACCCAGCGCGACACGCGCCAATTGACCGAGGCCTATCGCGACATGGGTTTCTTCCTGCCCGGCGCGGATCTCGACCGCATCACCGAGGCGCAGGAAGTTGTCCTGGGCCACATCTACGGGCGTAATTTACTCGACCTGGCCCAACCTGACCCGAAGGAGATCGAGGCCATCGGCCGCGAGTTCCGCGACCTGCTGTTCGATTTCCCGTTCCAGATTCCTCAGGACTTCATTTATCTCGGCCGGGCGTTGGGGATGATCTCCGGGCTGGTCTCGCGGCTCGACCCGCACATCAACCCGTGGCGGCAGATCGAGCACTACGGCCAGCACCTTATCCGCGGCCAGGGTTTGCAGCAGTTCCGCGACCGCGGGCTGGCCGGGTTAGTGGAGTTGTTGCGGCCCTATCTGGAGACGCCGGCGCGCCTGCAGCGGTTGCTGGCAGAGGCGGAGAAGGGGCGGTTGCGCGTCCAACTCAAGTCCGACCGCGACGTGTTGCGCCAGCAAGAGCGGCTGGAGAAGCGCATTGGTCAACTGGGCTGGAGCATCGTCAGTGCGGCAGGCATCCTGTCGGCGACGCTGATCTATCTGGATAGGCGGCGGGGGAAGCAGTAAGCAGTATTCAGCAGGTCAGTGGGTCAGTAGACGACAGATGACAGACCACAGACGACGGCCAGAGGGGAGACTATCGGCGGTCAGCAGTCTATCGTCTTTCGCCTATCGTCTATCGTCTGTGGTCTGTGGTCTTTCCTCTAGCTCGTCACTCGTCGTTCGTCGCTGCTCCGCCAAGAGCAACTCATACTCCCCGGCCGTGATATAGTGTCCGCCGGTGATCTCGTGGCGGGTCATGGTGTAGTGGCTGTCGAGGTAGACCACGGTGGGCATGGGCCGGAAGCAGCGATTGTCGACGATGGTCTTGTGCCAGACGTAGCCGCCCTCTTCGTTGATCAGATCATACTGTTTGTCGGCCCGCAGGCGCACGGCCGCGCCGCAGCGGTCGCACTGGACGTAGAAGTAAAGCCCCTGGAGGTCACCTGGGTTGCCGCCGTCGGTCGCCTTCGACGCAGACTGGTCTGCATGGCCGAAGAGTTTCTTGAGGAAGTCCATACGTTACTCCATTTATGGCGCGGGATTCTTATCCCGCGTCTTGAGTTCAGTGGCAGCCGAAACGACAGGTAAAAAACCCGCGCTACAGGTCACCCAGGGCGGCGGCCAGAATGTGGCGCACGACCGGCCGGTCGAACTGCTCGTAGAGCGGGCGAAAGTCGGCCGTCAGGCGATCTATAAGCGCCACCTGGTGGTCACGATAGGCCGCCGACTCATCGGGACAGCACCGCAGCCCATCCAGGAGATCGACGGCCACGCTGGCGTCGTTCAGGTGGCCCAGGTGCTCCTGCATCAGGCGCGTCAACTCGATGACCGCGCCGCTCGTCTCGCCCAGCACGTCGGCGAAGTAGGTCAGCGTGTAGCGCAACTCCTTAAACTGGATGCGCAACTGGTGGAACTGGCGCGGCGTGGCCGTGGGCATGATGTCGCCCCAGGCCCGCACCAAGCCGACGCGCTGGAAGATCAGCGAGGGCAGGGCATGACGCACAAGCAAAGGCGCGCCGCCCGTGGGCAGACCCTCACCCGCGTGGGTGGTGAACGTCCGGTAATGGCGCAAGGACTTGCCCACGCGCTTGCGGTCGAGGTACAGGCACAGCCACCGGTCGGCGTCGTCCTGGCGCTCCTCGGCGTAGTGGGCCAGTTCGACGAGCGGCGGATCGGCTGTCTCGTTGTAGGCGGCCAGCTTCAGCCGGAACACGGCCAGATCGCGGCAGGGGGCCAGCCGGCGCATCAGGCGACGCAGCGCCTTGTGGTGCGGCGTCAAGACGTCAGGCGCGAAGTAGGGTGCGAACAGCTTGAAGAGCGTGAAGCTGCGCCGGATGGCCTTGCGCGTCTCGTGGACGGCGGTCACGGCCGGGCCAGCGTGAAGCGCGGGCAGGTGCAACTGGATGGTATCCAGCTCTTCGGCCATCATCAGCCGGCCGGCTTCGGTGAAGGGTAGATCGGGCGTGATCGGCGTGTGTGTCATGGCGTGGCCATTCTACCACATCGCCACGAGCAGGCAGAAAGACCAGAGGCTCAAGAATAGGGCGCAAAGGGCACGCCAAAGACGCAAAGCTTCGAAGGTTCTTTACTGGCTTAGCGCTCTTTGCGTCTTTCGTTGGCGTTCTTTGCGTGAACCTCTTCCGCTTCAACCAGGTTTGCCCGGCGTGGGGGGCGGCCGTATAATGCGCTCATCGCAACAACGAACCACCAAGTGAGGTGACAGGAGCGAACTGTGGCTATTGCAAGGGAAAAAACCGACGCTGAGCGACGCGAAGAACAACGGGCGGCGCTAGAGCGTATTCGCAAGGGGCTGGCGACGCGCGTGCGCATTCTCGTCGCGTCCGATGCCTGCCCCGTGTGCCGGGCCTATGAGGGCGCGTATGAGCTGGACGCCGTGCCCGAATTGCCGCTGGAAGGGTGTTCGCGCGTCGGCGACTGTAACGCGGTCTATGCGCCGGTGCTCGACCTCTACGGGCCTTAATCCACGTCGTCGAGGATATCCTCGACCTCTTCTGTGTCGGCGTCGTTGGTTTCCCAGGGGGAGCGGCGTTGGCGGGGTTGCCACGCCCGATCCGGCTCCACCAGTCCCTCGTCGCCGGCTTGCTCCAGCCCCAGGTTATAGACGATGTCGGCCAGGTCGTCGGCGCTCAGCTCGACACCTTCCCGCTCCACTTCCTCTAGCTGCGTCTCCAGCACATCGCGCTCCACCAGCTTCTCGGAAATGCGCCGGCGCAGGTCGGCCGCCAGTTCGTTGAGCAAATCGCGCCCCTCGGCCGCGGCCCGTTCGGCGCGGCGCAGCAGCCGGGCGCTGTCGTGGCGCTCCAGCGTCGCCAGTTCGGCGGCGATCTCGTCCAACCGGCGGAGGCAGTGTTCCACCTCGCGCGCCAGGGCCACGGCCAACTCCTCGTCGGTCTGCGGCGCGCGGGGGGCGCTGTCCGGCTCGTCGGCCAGCCGTTGCAGCGCGGCCAGATCGGCCGCGGCATAGGCGGCGTTGATGGCCATCATCAGGTCGGTGCGATAGGCGCGGTCGGGCTCATCCAGGGCCAGATCGGGGTGGAAGCGGCGGGCCAGTTGGCGATAGAGCTGCTTCAACGCCGCCTGCTGCTCGGCGGCCAGCACCGGCCGCGGCGCGTCGGGCCGGGCGCGCTGGTGGTCGCGGTAGCGGTAGTCGCCGGCGGCAGCCGCGCCCTGGGCAAAGCGCCACGCCCCTTCGCCACGCGCCGTGCCGGGCACACCGTCCAGTTCGAGCGCGTCTTCCTGATAGCGCCGCAGCGCGTCGCGCAGGTCGTCGATCTCCGCTTGCAGCGCGTCGAGGCGATGGGTGAGCGGTTCCAGCCGGGCGCGCAGCCGGAACTCGAACGCGCCGATGGCCGCCAGACGGTCGGCCAATTGCGCCTCGGCGTCGATCAGGCGCGGCCGGAGTTCGGCCAGCTTCGCTTCCAGTTGGCGCACGCGCTCGCCCCAGTTGGGGCCGGTGGGGGTTACGTCGCGGTTCATGGGTGTCGTTCGTTGGCGCAATCATAGCATAGAATACACGTCCAGCGGCGCGACGCACTTTGTTGCGTGCGTTGCCTTTTTTAGGGCTTATCGCCAGGGTTATTCTTTAGTCGAACTTGCACCTGCTCTATTGACAGCGTTCACGCGCAGCGCTAGAGTGCAGAGTGGCGCAAGAGGGTAGTCCATGATCCACACTGACAACCTCACCAAGTCCTTCGGCGACCACCTGGCCGTGGATCGTCTGTCGCTCGATATCGGCGACGGCGAAGTGTTCGGCTTCCTGGGGCCGAACGGCGCGGGCAAGACGACCACCATCCGCATGTTGACCAGCCTGATCGCGCCGACCGCCGGCAGCGCACGCGTGCTGGGTTACGAGGTCGGCCGCGACGACCAGCAGATCCGCCGCAACGTGGGCATCCTGACCGAAACGCCGGGCATGTATGATCGTCTGTCGGCCGGGCGCAATCTGGCTATCTTCGCCCGGCTGTACGAAGTAGCCGACGTGGCCGGTCAGGTGGAGAAGTACCTGCGGCTATTGGGCCTCTGGGAACGGCGCGACGATGCGGTGGGCGAGTTCAGCAAGGGCATGCGCCAGAAGCTGGCCATCGCCCGTGCCCTGCTCCACGAGCCGCGGGTGTTGTTTCTCGACGAGCCGACGGCGGCGCTGGACCCGGAGGCGTCGCGCCTCGTGCATGATTTCATCGCCGACCTGAAAGGGCAGGGGCGCACCATCTTCCTTTGCACCCACAACCTGGACGAGGCCGACCGGCTGTGTGACCGGGTGGCGGTGTTCAAGACCAGCCTGCGCGTGGTTGATACCCCCGGCCGGCTGCGGCGGCAGGTCTACGGGCGGCAGGTGGTCGTGCATCTGGGTGGGGCGGCTGAGCCGTTTGCGCCGCACCTGCGGCCCATGCCGTTTTTGACCGAGGTCGAGGCGCAGGAGAACAAGCTTATCCTGACCCTGGAAGAGCCGGAGACGCACAACCCGGACATCGTCCGCGCCCTCGTCGGCGCGGGGGCCGACATCCAGTTCGTCGGCGAGTTGCGCTACTCGCTGGAGGATGTCTATTTACACCTGATGAAGGACGAGAAGAGGTAAAGCATCCACCGATTACACAGATTGAAAAGAGCCTTCTTTAATCTGTGAAATCTGTGGTCAAAAACTGTCATGGATAAGATTCGCACCATCGTAGGTAAGGAGTGGTCGGAAGTTTTCAAGAACAAGCTGGTGCTGTTCACCGTCTTGTTCCTGCCGCTTATCCTGGCAATTCTGCCGATGGGCATGTTATTCACTTTCAGTCGGGCGGGCCAGGCCGGGATGCAGGCGGAGATGAGCGATCCGGAGATCGTGGCGTTGGCCGGCGACATGTGCGTCGGGCTGTCGACCATCGATTGCACAACGGTCTACCTGCTGAACATCTTCGTGTTGCTGTTTATGATCCTGCCCGTTTCCATTCCCGTGACTATCGCCGCCTACAGCATCGTCGGCGAGAAGGCCACACGCAGCCTGGAGCCGCTGCTGGCGACGCCGATCACGACCGTGGAGTTGCTCATCGCCAAGCTCGTCGCCGCCATCGTTCCGGGCATTCTGGCGACGTGGCTGGCCTTCGGCATCTTCCTGGTCGGCGCGCGGCTGCTGACGACGCCGGTCGTCTTCGGCCAGTTCTTCGCCGTCCACTGGCTGATCGCCATCTTCATCGTCGCGCCGCTGCTGACCCTCTTCGCCGGCTGTGTGGCCGTCATCATCTCCTCGCGCGTCACCGACCCGCGGGTGGCCGAACAACTGGCCTCGGTGGTCGTGTTGCCGCTGGTGCTGCTGGTCATCGGCCAGGCGGTCGGCTTCATCCTCATCAACCGGCAGCTTATGGTACTACTGGGGCTGATCGTCCTGCTGCTCGACGCAGGCCTGGTCTACCTGTCGGTGCGGCTCTTCCAGCGCGAGACGATTCTCACGCGCTGGAAGTAGGCGCGCTTGCGTTTTCCGGCTGATTGACTATAATCAAGACGATTTTCTGCCATCGCTTCCCTTTCCCGGTTAGCAGGCAAATTTAACAGATCACACACGCCTGGACTGAAGTGGTTGTGCTTGCACGGCAACTCGACACCCTCCCAGGCCTCTTGCACGTGAGGCCACCGCGGGACGGAGGCAAGTTGCCCCCGGCCATGCAAGTTCCACTTCGGGATGAAGGGCGTGGACGACAAAACAACGTAAAAGGAGAATAACCCCATGGCCATTGTTTCAATGAAAGCCCTCCTGGAAACAGGCGTGCACTTCGGTCACCGGACGCGCCGCTGGAACCCGAAGATGAAACCGTATATTTTCACCGAGCGCAACGGGATCCATATCCTCGATTTGCAGCAGACGATCGTGCTCATCGAGGAGGCGTATAACGCCATCCGCGACGCGGTGTCGGCCGGCGGCGATGTGCTGTTTGTCGGCACGAAGCGCCAGGCCCAGGATACCGTCGCCCGCGAGGCGGCCCGCGCCGTCCAACCCTACGTCAATGACCGCTGGCTCGGCGGCACGCTGACCAACTGGCGCACCATCCGCCAGCGCATCAACTACCTGCGCGAGCTAGAATCGCGTCGCGACGCCGGCGAGTTCGACCTGCTGAAGAAGACGGAGCGCCTGCGCATCGAACGCGAGATCGAAAAGCTCAACCTGCGCCTGGGCGGCATCCGCGAACTGCGCGATCTGCCGGCGCTGTTGTTCGTCATCGACGTCAGCCACGAAGAAACGGCCGTGCGCGAAGCCAACAGCCTGAACATCCCGGTCATCGGCATCGTGGACACCAACAGCGACCCGGACGCCATTGACTACGTCATCCCGTCCAACGACGACGCTATCCGGGCCATCAAGCTTATCGTTGGCAAGATGGCCGACGCGGCGCTGGAAGGCATCGCCATGCGCAAGGAAACGATGCAGGAAGAGGTCACCGACTTCGACCGCTATCGCTACGAAAGCTTCGACGGCATGGAAGACGCCGAGGATGAGATGTTGCTGGGCGCGTCGACGCTGAAGTTAATGCGCGAGGCGGTTCCGGCGGCGGCCGAGGCCGTGGCCGAGGAAGTGAAAGAAGAGATCGAGGTTGATGTGTCCGACATCTTCCCCGAAGCGGCCGATCTGGCCGAAACGACGGCCGATGAGTCCGTGGAAGCCGTCGAAAGCGTCGGCGAGTAGACTTTACGGAGAGAGACAAAGATGGCAATCACAGCCGCAATGGTGAAAGAATTGCGCGATACTACCGGGGCAGGCGTCCTGGAAGCCAAGAAGGCCCTGGAGCAGACCGACGGTAACTTCGATAAGGCGGTCGACATTCTGCGCGAGAAGGGCGCGGCCCGCGCCGCCAAGCGCGCCGACCGCGCCGCGAAAGAGGGCCTGGTGGAGCTATATGCCCATCCGGGCAACCGCGTCGGCGTCATGGTCGAACTGAATTGTGAGACCGATTTCGTCGGCCGCACGGAGCAGTTCGCCGCGTTGGCCCACAACCTGGCGCTGCATATTGCCGCCGCGTCGCCGCGCTACCTGAAGCCGGAAGACGTGCCCGCGGCCGAGTTGGAGCGCGAGACGTCGGTGCTGAAGGCCCAGGCCATGGCCGAGGGCAAGCCGGAGGCCATCGCCGAGAAGATGGTTGCTGGCCGGCTGACCAAGTTCTACGAAGAGATGTGTCTGCTGGAGCAGCCGTTCATCAAGGACGAGAAGGTCAAGATCAAGGACATGCTGGCCGACGCCATCCGCACCACGGGCGAGAACATCGTCGTCCGCCGCTTTGCCCGCTACGAGCTGGGCGAAGCACTGGGCGAGTAGGGCCGGGTCGGGGAGCCGCCGGTTTCGCTCGTCGAATCCGGTGACGGAAGACGAGGAACCACAAGCCAATGTCGGACGTTCGCTATAAGCGTATACTCCTGAAGATGGGCGGCGAAGCGCTGGCCGGCCCAGGCGAGACGGGCATCGACCCGCAACGCGCCGCCGAGGTCGCCCAGGTCGTGAAGAATGTTCACGACCTGGGCGTCCAGGTCTCCCTGGTCATCGGCGGCGGCAACCTGTGGCGTGGCTCCGTCGGCACGAAGTACGGCATGGACCAGACGACGGCCGACCACATCGGCATGGTGGCGACGGTCATGAACGCCCTGGCGCTGAAAGACGTGCTGGAGCGGGCCGGCGTCGTCACCCGCGTACAGACGGCGTTCGAGATTCGGGCCATCGCCGAGCCGTACATCCGCCTGCGCGCCATTCGCCACATGGAGAAAGGGCGCGTCGTCATCCTGGCCGGCGGCACGGGCAACCCGTACTTCACCACCGACTCGGCCGGAGCGCTGCGGGCGATGGAGCTGAATGCCGAGGTGATGATCAAGGCCACGAAGGTGGGGGCCATCTACGACGACGATCCCATGAAGAACCCCGCCGCCCGGCCGTTTGATCGCATCACCTATCAGGAGTTCCTGCAAATGCGCCTGCGGGTGCTCGACACGACGGCCGTGTCGCTGTGCATGGACAACAACATGCCCATTGTCGTGTTAAACTTCTGGCAACAAGACAGCGTCAAGCGCTTCGTCCTGGGCGAAACGGTCGGGACGATGATCACCACCTGACGGTGTCGATGATCACCGACTGACTGTGTTGATGATCGCCGCCTGGCGGTGTTCATTGGCTCACAACCGCTCTGGCCCCCGCCGCGGGGCCGGAGGCAACCGAAACGGAGGGTCCTGTGATTGCTGATGTGATTCGAGAGGCCAATAGCCGCATGAAGGGCGCGATCACGTCGCTGGAGTCCGACCTGGGGGCGTTTCGTACCGGGCGCGCCTCGACCAAGCTGGTCGAGCATCTCAAGGTCGAGCAGTACGGCGTGGAGATGCAGTTGAACCAGATGGCGACCATCTCGGTGCCGGAGCCGCAACAGTTGGCCATTCGCCCCTATGACCGCAGTTCGCTGTCGGTCATCGAGAAGGCCATATTGAGGTCCGATCTGGGCATCATGCCCAACAACGACGGCCAGGTCATCCGCCTCAACATCCCCCGCCTGACAGAAGAGCGCCGCCGCGACCTGACACGCATCGTCGGCCGGCGCATCGAGGAGGCCAAAGTCGCCGTGCGTAACGTGCGCCGCGACCTGGTTCATGACCTGAAGGAACTCAAGGAAGAGAAAATGGTCGCCGAAGATGACTTCGAGCGCGGCGAGAAGCAGCTTCAGGACGTGACCGACAAATTCATTGCCCAGATTGACCAGATCGGTCGGGCCAAAGAAGCCGAGATCATGGAAGTTTGAGCATGGCTCGCCGACAAGAGCCGCTGGATTTCTCATCGCTGGATGTACCCACCCATGTGGCGATCATCATGGACGGCAACGGGCGCTGGGCGCGGCGTCGCGGGTTGCCGCGTCAAGCCGGCCACCGCGCCGGGGCCGAGAATCTGCGCCGCATCATCCGCGCCTGCGTCGAATTCAACATCAAGGTTCTGACCATCTACGCCTTCTCGACCGAGAATTGGGGCCGGCCTAAGAATGAGGTGCAGGCGCTGATGAAGATCTTCGCCCGCGTGCTGGACCAGGAGACGGACGAACTGAACGCTAACGGCGTCTGCGTCCACCATCTGGGCGACCTGACCGGCGTCGATCCCCGGTTGCAGGAGAAGGTGCGGCGCGCGCTGGAACTGACGCGCGACAACGAGCGGCTCATCCTGAACGTTGCCTTCAACTATGGCGGCCGGGCCGAGATTCTCCACGCCGTGCGCGCGATGCTGGCCGACGGCATCCGCCCCGACGCGCTGAACGAGGAACTGTTCAGTTCCTATCTGTTCACCAAGGGCTTGCCTGACCCTGACCTGGTCATTCGCACCAGCGGCGAACTGCGCATCAGCAACTTCCTGATCTGGCAGGCGGCCTACTCCGAGTATTACCCCACGCCCGCCCTCTGGCCCGACTTCGGGCGCGAAGACCTCTATGAAGCGATCGTGGCCTTTAACCGCCGTGACCGCCGCTTTGGCCTCGTCACCGACAGCGGGCCATCCTGACGCTCCATGGACCCCCAGCGCGCCATCGTTGCTCTCGTCGTCGGCCCGGTGCTGCTCACGGCTACTTACCTCGGCGGTTGGTTCTACTTTGTGCCCATCGCGCTGCTGCTGCTGACCGCCGGGTCGGAGTATGCCCACATCATGAGCGCGCTGAAGCATAACACGCCGCGCTGGCTCTTGCTGCCGTCCATCGCCCTGGTGCTGGTGGCGCTGTGGTGGCCGCAGTGGAATCTGCTAGGGCTGGCCCTCTTCCTGACCTTTTTCGTGTCGCTCATTTACTGCCTGTGGCTCTTCGAGCGCGGCCGGGCGGCCGACGCGGCGCTGGACTGGTTCGCGCTGGTGACGGGCATCGTCCTGCTCGGCTGGCTGGGCGGCCACTTCCTGCTGCTGCGGCAACTGCCCAACAACGGCATGGAGTGGACGATGGTCGGCCTACTGGGCATCTGGTCGGCCGATATGGCCGCCTACGCCGTCGGTTCGCTGCTGGCCGGGCGCGTGCTCGGCCGCCACGCCCTGGCCCCGCGCCTCAGCCCCAAGAAGACCGTCGAGGGCTACGTCGGCGGCATCATCGCCGGGACGCTCGTGGCCGTCATCGTGGCCCTGATCCTGGGCGTGTCGCCGGTGCTGGCCGGTCTGGCCGGGCTGGCCGTCAGCGTCCTGGGCCTCTTCGGCGACCTGAGCATCTCGCTGCTGAAGCGCGAGGCGGGGCTGAAGGATTCCGGCACCATCTTCCGCAGCCACGGCGGCGCGCTCGACCGGCTCGATTCGGTCATTTGGGCCATCGCCATTGTCTACTACCTGGTGATCTTCCTCGGCCCTGTTCTGGAAGGATGAAAGATGAAGGATGAAAAGAGGCAGGTCAGATGAGCACTGACCCACCGATCACTGAAAAAGGAGCTGGCCCGTGTCTAAAGTGACGACGATCGAGCGTTTCATTCTTGAGCAGCAGCCGGAGTATGCGCGCGGCGAGTTGACCAACCTGCTCTACGACATCGCTCTGGCGGCCAAGATCATCGCTCACAAGACCAACCGCGCCGGGCTGGTCGATATCCTGGGCGAGATCGGCCAGATCAACGTGCAGGGCGAGTCGCAGCAGAAGCTCGACCTCTACGCCCACGACATCATGCTCCAACTGTGCGAGCACACCGGCCGGCTGTGCCTGATGGTCTCGGAGGAGCAGGAAGACGTCATCACTATCCCCGGCCGTTACAAGAAGGGCAGCTACGTGCTAGTGTTCGACCCGCTGGACGGCTCGTCCAACATCGACGTGAACGTCAGCATCGGCACGATTTTCGGCGTCTACCACTGTGTCGACGAGGCGCGGCGCGGCCGGCTGGAAGACGCGCTGCAACCGGCGCGGTCGCTTGTCGCCGCCGGCTACGTGCTCTACGGGGCCAGCACCATGCTGGTCTACACCACCGGCGAGGGCGTCCACGGCTTCACGCTCAACCCGGAGTATGGCGAGTTTCTGCTGTCGCATCCTCACCTGCGTCTGCCGAAGCCGCCGGCCTATTACAGCGTCAATGCCGCCTACTATAGCCGCTGGTCGTCGGGCGTGCAGCATTTCGTCGATTGGCTGGAGGGCAAGGACGCCGACAGCCCCAACGTCTCGGCCCGCTACATCGGCTCGCTGGTGGCCGACTTTCATCGCAACTTGCTGCGCGGCGGCATCTTCTGTTACCCGGCGGAGCGCAACCGCAAGGAAGGTAAGCTGCGGCTGCTCTATGAGGCCGGGCCGCTAGCCTACATCATCGAGCAGGCCGGCGGCTATGCCTCGGACGGCCGCCGCCCTATCCTCGACATCACACCGACCCACCCCCACCAGCGCGTCGCCCTGTTCATGGGTAATCGATCGCTGGTGGAACGTTTGGAGGCGTTCATACGTCAAGAAGAGGGCGACGCAGCGAGCCAAGCTTGAGCAGAAATGAGGACATTCTTGTGGGACCGAGGTCTTGTTGACCCCCGTAGCAGGTCATGCTATACTAAGGGTCATCCCACGTTGCGGTTGCGATCTGAGCCGCATGGTGGGCCACCTAGTGGGGCCGCCTTCTGGAACCACCCTGTGGAACTGAACCAAGCTCCCTCAGTCCTAGCAAACGAATAGCGACAGCACCTATCGATCTGCCTGAACCGGTTCCTTTGCCTTAATCCCCTTTAATCACCGGGTGACCGTCCCCTCTGGCGGGCGGCTGTCCGGCGATGGGGCGGCCCCATGCGTGGGGTCTCAACCGGCGGGCCAAATCATCAACCTGAGACTGACTGGAATTGAATATCTAAACGGCCGCGGTGGCTGCCCCAGGGGCAAGCACCGCGCCCAAGAGAAGTAATGTATGGACATTGGCGAACTTGAGAGCAAGAAACTGAGCGAGCTGCGCGACATCGGCCAGGAGATGAAGATCCCCGGCTATTCGACGATGAAGAAGCAGGACCTCGTCTTTCGGATCATGCAGTCGGACGCCGAAGCGGGCGGCTACCACTTCCGCGGCGGCGTGCTGGAGATCGTCGAGGACGACAAGCAGACGATGGGTTTTCTGCGCTCCGGCTCCTATCTGCCGGGCAAGGACGACATCTACGTCTCCAACTCGCAGATCCGGCGCATCGGGCTGAAGACCGGGGACATGGTCTATGGCCAGGTGCGTGTGCCGAAGGACAACGAGAAGTACTTCAGCCTGTTGCGCGTCGAGGCAGTCAACGGCATGAGTCCGGAGATGCTGAAGAACCGCGTGCGCTATGAGTCGTTGACGCCTATCTTCCCCGACCAGAAGATGAAGCTGGAGACGAAGCCCCACATCCTGTCGACGCGCCTTATCGATCTCATCGTGCCTATCGGCCGCGGCCAACGTGGTCTGATCGTCTCACCGCCCAAAGCCGGCAAGACGACGGTGCTCAAGGAGATCGCCAACGGCATCTCCGAGAACTACCCCGAAATCCACCTGATGGTCGTGCTCATCGGCGAGCGGCCGGAAGAAGTGACAGACATGGAGCGCTCGACGCAGGGCGAAGTCGTCAGTTCGACCTTCGATGAGCCGGTGAAGCACCACTGCCGCGTAGCCGAAATGGCCCTGGAGCGGGGGAAGCGGCTGGTAGAATCGGGCCGCGACGTGGTCATCCTGCTCGACTCCATCACCCGGCTGGCCCGCGCCTATAACCTGACCGTGCCGCCCAGCGGCCGCACGCTGTCCGGTGGTCTCGACCCCGGCGCGCTCTACCCGCCGAAGCGTTTCTTCGGCACGGCGCGCAACCTGGAGTTCGGCGGCAGCCTGACTTGCATCGCCACAACGCTGGTAGACACCGGCAGCCGTATGGATGACGTCATCTACGAGGAGTTCAAGGGCACGGGCAACATGGAACTGTTGCTCAGCCGCCGCCTGCAGGAACGTCGCATCTTCCCCGCCTTCGACATCGAGCGATCCAGCACCCGGCGCGAGGAACTGCTCATGTCGGCTGACGAGTTGCAGCGAGTCTACACGATGCGCCGTATGCTCAGCCACCTCATGGACACCCCCGGCTACGACATCAGCAGCGCCACCGCGGCCGTCCTCCAACGCCTGCGCGGCACGAAGACGAATTACGAGTTCTTGGAAACGCTGACAAAGGACATGGCTTAACATGCATGCGTAGGGGCGGGTCTGAGACCCGTCCCTACCATTACCTGTGGCGGCGGCAAGCTGAACGCTGCTTGAGAAGGCGCATCCGCGCCTTTTTCTTGTCTCTGGCCTGTGGTAGCATCCACGGTTGCTTATGCACAACAACAAGAGCGCGTGGCAACGCTACGCCGGGTACGTCGTTCTGGCCCTGGTGGCCGGGATGATCGCCCTGGCGTGGCGCGCCGGAGCCGCCCACAACGCCGCCCAAACCGGCCAGCCCGTCGCCGCCCTGGCCCAGATCGAGGGCACGGGAGCCGAACCGGCCACGTCCGCCGGCCCCGCCGTCGACACGATGGCCGTGACCGTGCCAATCGTCGAGGACATCGCCTTTTCGCCCGCGGCCGTGCCGGAGACCTTCGTCGGCCGCAAGCCCGAACATCAGATACAGACCTACACCGTCGAGCGCGGCGACACGCCTAACGGCATCGCCGACAAGTTCGGCATCCAGGCCACGACGTTGCTGGGCGGCAACCCGCTGCTGAGTCAGGAGTCGAGCCTGTTGCAGACGGGCGTGACGCTGCTCATCCTGCCGGTCGACGGTGTG
>CXWK01014229.1_pt3 | contig 13983 bp, 25 predicted proteins | sample 590851 | NCBI WGS metagenome assembly CXWK01 (sample SAMEA3498364, study PRJEB10139) | wastewater metagenome | biome: wastewater treatment plant; material: activated sludge | place: Denmark | collected 2014-08-01 | reverse complement strand
GGGCGAATTCGTCGCGCCTGGTCGAATTCGATCAGAAGATCATCACGAACAGCGGACGGTTGTTGTCTCTCGAATCGCGTGATTTGTCTCAGATCGTGCAGATCTCCGCGCAGGACCAAGCGAACAAGGAAATCCTGCGACGGCTAGAGCGTATCGAGGACAAGCTTGATGGTCGCTGAACCGCTGTGGCTGCAGGTCGCACGCCGGTACATCGGCGTCGCGGAGATTCCCGGCAAGGACTCGAATCCGCTGCTGGTGAAGTGGTGGCTCAAGGGCGGCGCGGCCGTGTGGAACACGCTTGGTCGAGACGATTCCAGAGCCCCTTGGTGCGGCACGTATGTTGGCGAGTGCCTCGATGAAGTCGGCCTGCCGCGCCCGCAGAATTGGTATCGCGCGCGCGTATGGCTCGACTACGGCACGCGAATTCCCGCGCCGGTCTACGGCTGCATCGTGGTCTACGAACGCAAGGGCGGCGGGCACGTCGGCTTTGCCGTGGGCCGGGATGAGCATGGCAATATCCTGACCTTGGGCGGAAACCAAGGTGACATGGTGAGTATTCGGCCGTTCGATCCCGCTCGCGTGCTTGGCTACGTCTGGCCGCCCGGCGGGCCGTACTCGCATCAGCCGCTGCCGCGATTTGTCGGCAACCTTCCCGTCAGTCGAAACGAGGCTTGAACATGGATACCCTGCAGCGCGTCTGGCAGTTCGTGATCGGTTCCTTCGACTACCTGCTCGCGCACACGCAGCTCGGCTCGGTCGTGGTCGGCACGCTCGCTGCGATCTCGATTACCCAGGTCGTGAAGATGGCCGTGATCCAGTGGGCGCCGAAGAACGGCGGCCGGGGCCTGTGGTACTGCGTGCAGTTCGTGATCGGCATCGGCGTGACGTGGCTGAACTGGCGCACCCCGCTGGGGCTGTCGTGGGGGCTCGCCGTGGGCGGGTTCATCGCGCCCTCGCTGTACACGATTGGAACGCGGCTGCTGTACCGCTACTTCCCGGACGCTGAAGCGATGATTTCGGCGACGCCGCGCAGATGATCTTCCCGCCCCTATCCGCCCTGCCGTGGCGGCTGATCGGCGCCGGGGCGGCGGTCGTGGCCGTTCTGGGCAGCGCCTGGCACTACGGCCATACCCGCTACGAGGCCGGTGAGGCCGCCGTACAGGCCCGATGGGACGCTGAACGGCTGATCGCGGCAGAGGCTTTCGCCAAACAATCCGCCGCCGTAGCGGCCACCGTGGAGGCCGACAAGGCCATTTCCGACAAGGTGCAGCATGAACTGGAAACCCGTCTCGGTGACTCTGACGCTCGCGCTCGCGACCTCGCTGGCCGCCTGCGTGACTACCAAGCCAGTGCCCGTGGTTGCGCCGTGTCCGGCGCTGCCGACCGTGCCGCCGGGCCTGCTACAGCCCCCGGAGAGCCCGGAGGCGATGAAGCGATTGAGCGAGCTACTGCCGCCGTCCTGACCGCCTGCGGGCATGATGCCAGCCGATTGCAGGGGTTTCAGGATTGGTGGCGCGGGGTGGTCGAGAGTCGGCGGTAACACCGCTCCGCATCCACCTTCGCCTCGGCGAGTTCGGCGCGCAGGCGTTCGATCTCGTCGGCGGCTTCGCACATCAACGCGCCCCGAAACGGTTCGCCGCTCCCCAGAAAGCGCAGTCGCTCTACGATGTCGCTCATAAGAACGATGGCATCGTTTTGCCGGGTCCGCGTGGAACGGACACCAAAATGGTCGAGCCATCGTACTCGTGTACGAAAAAGACCCTCTTGTTTGTCCACGCAAAAAGCGCGTAGCAGGACGGCGCCCCGAACGGCCCCCCTATGTTCCAGTCATACAGTAGATGCTTGTTCGGCTCGAATTCCAGCACCTTCCCCCGGAACGCAAATGGCACTGGCGTCGGGTCCGGTTCCCGATAGCCAGGTTTCCAAGCCTCTTTTTTTGATTGGGGTGCCGACCCCCAGCCCCACGGGCCGATGACGAAGTGGGTGAAACGCTCCTCGTCGTTCAAAGCATCGAGCAGTTCATTGTATGCGCTCATTTCCTCGTCCTCTCTTCCTCATTTCGCGAACTTGCTCGGCGCGCAGGCGCTCGATCTCGTCTGCGGCTTCGCACATCAACGCGCCCCGAAACGGTTCGCCGCTCCCCAGAAAGCGCAGCCGCTCTACGATGTCGGTCATGGCTGTACCTCCAGCGTCTGCGCATCGGCGTATGACACAGTAAATCCTGCTGCGTTTTTGTGCCCGCCGCCGCCGTACTGCGTGGCAATTTCTGATACATCTACGCCTCCTTCTGCTGAGCGCAGTCCGAACACGCGGCCTTTCGGCGTATCCCAATAGCAACCTGCGAACGGTTCGCCTTGCGCCATCGTGTGAGCGGCATCGGAGACGAGCGTGTAGGGCAAATTCGCGACTGGTACATTGAACCCGCCGATCACCATACGACGCTGCGTCACCGTAAGTAATTCAGCGACATCCTTGAAGTGCTTGCGTTCGATTGCCGCGCCTTCGACTGCAAGCGCCTCAGGATCGCTACTCATAAGACGCTCCCATGTCTCAAAGTCATACGGATACGAGAAGATGTTGGCCTGAATCTCTCGTGTTTTTGGCAGCGAGAATTTCCACAAATCTCTATCCTCGACATGCAGCAGTACGGGTGGCGGAGACTCGTCCGGAAAATAAAAATCCCATGCGATTCGGCAGCCTGATCGTTCCACGTCAAACACGACGCGGGCACCAGCCAAGTTGGCTAGGTCGGCCTCAGCCGTCTTGTGGTGGTCGAGGATTGTTACGCTGCGCGCGTCAGCGACAAGCCGCTCCATCACGGGACGTTTGTACGAAAAGTCCACCAGTACAACTTCACGGCCCGTCACGTCAGGCGGAGGTGTCTGATAAACCCCCGCGTGAAACTTAACTGCGGACCCAAGCGCACGGCGCACTACCCAAGCGGCCGTAAAGCCGTCTGCACAATTTCCGTGGTAGATACAAATAGTCATGGCTTCTTACCTCCAATGAAGTTGAACGGCTGCCGCTGCGGGGAATTCTCGGCGACAATGTGCTTGAGGTCGCTGCGCAGTCGAGCAGCGTGACACGCGCGACATACCCGCTTGACGGGTCTAAGGCTCTGACTGTTTCGATCCGGCACTTCTGCCGGATGTTCGCGGCAAATGATGCAGATACTCACGGCTTGTACGCCTCCGGCTCGATGATGGGCTGCCAAGCGAGGACGGGGGAAAGGATTGGCCTTGCGTCTATGTGCTGCCAATTCCCGCTGCGCTCGCAGTAGGCGAGCCGCGTGATTACCTCGTATCGCATTTCAATAGCGACCCAACAGGTGGCGGCTATTTCCGGCATCCGCTCGGTCACGGGAATCCAGCGGGACGCGCCGTCTCGCAGCCGCTCGATTTCGTCGGCGGCTTCCGTGCGATCGTCTTTTGTGGCGCACGATTCGCACGTAGGGTCGAGCATGTCTCGCGTCCTGTACGCCTCGTGGCATGTGCAGTAATCGGCGCGCAGCCGTTGCAGGATGTCGGTCATGTCTTGCTCCTCGTCCTCGCTTCCTCGGCCATGCAGGCGTCGGCAGCTATGCTCGCGCGCGCTGCTAGTTCACTCACGTTGAAATGTTCTTGGTTCGCGAGCAGTCCCGTCATCGCCGCCATCACGAACTGCTGGCGGACGGTCGGCGGCTCGATGCGCGGCTTGTCGATCTCATCCGCAGCAGCACAGATCATGATCGCCTCGCGTTCCTCGCAGAATTCGCCTGCGTAGTCGCGCAGCCGTTGCGCGGCGGCTCCGCTCCGGGCTCGACGTATTCGGCGACGAGGTCGGCGCATCGCGGCGTGCGGTCGTTGTATTCTCGACCATCGCACAGATAGCTGGTCTTTTCAGTCGCGTCCCAAAACGAGTAATAGCCGTTTACGACAGTTAGCACACCGCTAATCAGGCCATCGCGCCTCACGTATCGCTTGCCCACTTGTGGCGCTATCGTCGGGCGGGTGTCTGGGGTGGTCATGTCGTTCCTTCCTCGGTCGTGTCGATCCGGCGCTGCACGGCGTACCAACCCGCCGCCGCGCGTGCGAGTTGCTTCTCGCGTTCCCCTACGCAGTTGATAGTGGGGGCCTCCAGATGTTTGCGAATGGACCAGCTCTGCGGCTTTTTCTCCCGCCACCATCGGACCGCCATATCCGCCGCACGCAGTAAGATCAAGTGCATTTCCTGCGGGACTATTTTTTCCAGTGCTGTGCTTTTCACGCTGCCTCCCGCTGGCGCTGGTCGGTGAATAGATCGCGCTGCACCGGCTCGTGCTGCGCTCGCAGCCGTGCGTTCGCGGCCCATTGCAGCAGCGTGAATGCAAACGGCTGGCCGCGTCGGCGCTTGGCCTCGCCGATATAGGTGCGCGCGCACAGCAGGTGCACGGCGCGCGCGATCCGGCGCAGAGTGGCCTCGACCAGCGGCCGCTCACGGGTGAAAATCGACGGGCACGGGATCGACCAGTCGATGCGCTCAGCAGCGGTACGGTACGACTCGGCGACTTCGCGGACCAGGTACGTTTCGATTGTAGATTCACGCATCCCGTCTCTCCGCTAGGCAAATAGTATCGTTGTGCGCGCCACCGTGGCACACGAGCAGTATTTCCTCTTGCACGAAGCCGCGAGACTTCCCCATGCCGACCGAATTCCATCCAAAAGACAGCACCACGGCGTTTGCGGATAGCAGTGGCATGCAGGCATCCCGCACCGCCTTGTACAAAAGCGCGCTCTGTGTATCTTTCATTCCGACAGTTTTCCCGGCGGCTTTATAGCACTCTGAAATTTGTCTAGGAGAGTAGGGCGGATCTAAAATAACTAAGTCAATGAGCCCACCGACCTGATTCTCTAACATCTCCAGGAATGAAACGGCATCCATGTGGTGCTCCGCTTCCGTTTCCGGGTTCAAATCGTTGGTGTACGTGGCCCACCGCTTGTTGCGGGCAAAGGGATCGACGCTGAATGAAGATTCGATTAAGTAACGCCGCACGAAGTTTCCGATTGGTTTCACACTGAAAGTGTCTGCATTTGGCATAGCCCATGCACGGGAAAAACGCATATCAACCCTCTCCACCACGCAGCCCGGAATCATCCGTAACGCGTTGTCCGCATCCCCCGGCGCGAGCCTGCACTTCGGTTTGCAGTACACCTGATCGGCCCGGCGCGGGTTGAAGTCGGTCTGGCAGTGCGGGCAGACAAATCCGGTGCTCATGCCGTCGCCCGCATTTTCGCAACGGTTTCGCGTGCAACTTTCGCGAGCCGTTCAGCTTCTTCGGCTTGCCGTTCAAGCCCGGCCGCGACGAAGCCAACGCCATGTCGTTGATCGCTGTAGTCGAGATCCAGCAGAGATTTAACGATCTGGCCAACGGGGCCCGCTTTCCAGTCATCGATCTGAACGCCAGCCGCATCTTCAAACTCCTTGACACGACTACGCAGGGCTGCGAGTTCTTTCCCTTCGCGGATTCTCGCCACCTCCCGCTCGACACGGCGATCGGCGTCCACCTTGGCTTCCTCGCGTATAGCGTTGATACGCGTGCGCACGTCCGCAGAGTCCATGAGACTGTCTTGCAGCTTGCGCAGCAGCCCGACTGTGAACGCCCACGGTAGCGTTTCCTTGTCCTGCGGCAGTTTCGTCGCGGGTCGTTGCGTCCTCAGGCCGTTCGGCGTGCAACTCAGCCATCCCCAACACGCCGGGACTTCCTCGATCTTCGCTATGCTGGCGTCGGTCGTGACCAGATAAAAGTAGTCGCAGACGGCGATGAACGGATCGGCTTTGTTCACCTGCTTCACTTCACGCAGCCAGTCCGATCGTGATGCCTTGAATTCGAACCCGGAAATGTTCCGCCCAACGCTTTTCCATACGCCCACGGCAACCGCGTCGATACGTCGGCGGGCGTCCAAGCTGACCGCATCCGGCACCTCGAAGAACAGCGCGTAGCGATCGGCGGGGTACTTCGTACGCAATTGGTCGTGTATATCGCTCACGCCGCCCGCCTTCGCTCAAGCAGCGCATCCACTTCCGCCAGTAATTCCGCGTCACTGCGCGCGCGCGCGGCGCGGGTCATAGCGCCGCCTCGTCGTCGTCCAGCATGGTCGCTTGCGTCATAGGCGGAAGTTTGACCTTCTGCGGCCGCCATACGCGCACCACCTTGCCGTTGCGCCATTCGTTCACGCTGACGTAGCCATTCATGCGCAGGATCGCGCGCACACGAGCGATGTGTCCCTTGTCCTGAATATCCAGCGGCTTGTTGAGTGCATCGCGCAATACTTCGTCCGGCCGCACTTCGCTGCGCTGGCTCGCGTAGTACAGCACCGCTTCCTCCCACGGATCGCCTTCGCGCGCGTCGTCCTGCAATGCTTTGGCCTTATCAAGCGGGACATCCCAATGGGGCTCGTGGCGCATGACGCGCGCCATCGCCTCGGCGAACATCTGCTCGCGATGCTTTTCGATCCACTCCACGTCAATCAGCCCGGTGCGCGCGCGCCAGAACCTGCGAGCGCCAGTATCAGACTTGTTCCAGTCGTCGCGGTTTGTCGTGCAAGTGAATACGCATTGGCGCGGGTAGTCGCCCGGAAGGAAGCCATACGACTTGCGGTATGTGTCCACTCGATTCGTGATGACCGCCTTCACCTTCTCGATCGACACGCGGTCGAAGCTGGACATCTCCGACAGTTCCACCAACATCTTGCCCTGCAAACACTGGTAGAAGTCTTTCGATGTGATGGACTCCGACGCTTCGGTGAACCAGTCGCCGCCGATCGCGCGCAGCGCGGACGACTTGCCGTTGCCTTCGCCGCCCTCAAGCAGCAAAACATTGTCCACCTGGCACCCTGGCTCCATGATGCGCCGGACCATCCCCATGAGGAAGCAGCGACCGACCGAGCGGTGGTATTCGTCATCGTCCGTGCCTAGCGCGGCGGGGAGCAGCATCTCAAGCCTAGATGTTTCGTCCCATTTGAGACTCTGCAACCATTCTTGTGCGCAGTTGCGTCGATTACGGCCGCAGTAGGCTGCGATGCCTTGCTTCACTTTCTCCACCGACATTTTCGGGAGCATCAGGTGACGCTGAAAAAAGATTGTCAGCTCCGACAATATTTCGTCGTTGATCGGCTGTTGGTTCCTGCCGGAGAATGTCGTCATCGGCCGCATCAGGAAACTGTCGAACCAGAACTCGCCCTCCAGATACGCGCACAGACGATGAACAGTGTCCTCATTCGCGGGCGGTCGCCCGTTCGACATGACAGTAGGATCAATCCCAATGGTTTGCCACCGCTGACCCGTGGCGGCGGGTATGGCGAGAAGGAAATCAATGCGGTCCCGCCCTGACGGCGGAGGAAGCGAGCCCGCAGCGCCGCGCGCTTCGGGGGGAGGCGGTACGTCGCTAACAGAAGCGACAGCGAACACTGCGGGCTCGTCCGAGATACTAACATCCCGGATGAACTTTTTCCCGTCGCGCCGCGCCCATTCAAGAATGGCTTTTCCGTCCATGCCGGACGCTACGGCGTCCGCCACGTCCCACCCATCGGGCTGCCCTTGCGGGTCAATGATGCGCAGCGCGCCAGCGCCTTGAGTCAGTAATTTCTCAGAAATGCGCCGCATCGCTTCGCGGCCCGGATCGTCCGCGTCAGGCCATAGGTCAACGTCGCGCCCACGCAGCGGCGACCAATCGACTTGTTCGATCGCGTTTGCGCCGCCAGGCCATGACACTACCGCAAACCCCGACAGCGTATGGTGCGCCGCATCGGCGGCCTTCTCTCCCTCGACGAGCAGTACGCGCTTGTCAGGATGGGCGGCGAGACGATCAAGGCCGTAGAGAGGGCGCGGCTTGTGGAACGCTTTCGCTTCCCACTTCGAGCCGCTCCACCTGTAGGGCGCGAAGGTCTTTCCGCTGTCCGTGTCCCATCGGGCGATGTAGCCGATCAGCGCGCCGTCGGCCGCGCGGTAGGCGTAAAGCGTCGTGGGAGCCCCGTGGTCGCGATGTGGTGGTGGCAATGGCGCATCGGTGGGCGGGAGTTTAATTGCGGCATCGTCGGGTTCGCTCACGGCTTTCCGTGCGACGGCGGGCCTCGGCAATGTGGCGCTCGCTTCGCCATTCGTGTATCCGAGCGCCTTAGCCGCCTCGCCTTGCTTCATGCCATTGGCCGCTGCGTAGAGGCTCAGCAGGTCGCCGCCCTTTTCTCCCGTGGCGAAGTCCGCCCATAGCCCCGTGCGCATGTTCACGCTGAGGCTGTCGCCAGCATCGCCGCCGAGCGAGCCGCAGACGTACTCGTGCCCGCGCTTACGCCCGGCTGGCAGCCACTGAGGAAGGAGCGCATCGGCGCTCGCGAGCAGATCGGCCGCGATGCTGTTGAAGTCGAGCATTAGCGCCTCGCGACCGTCGATTCTAGAAGTTTTATTGCATACGCCGGCGTGCGACGCGCGCCGCACGTCCAAGCGCGAACCGTTTGGGCGCGACGGAACGTGATAGCGCCTACGGTTTCAGCGTTTAGCCCGTGCTTCTCCATCAGCTCTCGCAATTTCGCGCGTCGCGCCTTGTCGCTCATCACTTGATGTCTCCCGTTAAAAGGCATCGCGCTTCGGCCACGCTTGAAAATACACCAGCGATCCCGCCAGCGTCCCGCACGACTGACAGGAACTGCTGCTGCAACTTGGTCGGCTTCGCAGCGGCATCGCGCTTGCCTTCCAATGCGCAGAAAATCGCGACGCGCTGGCCGACCTGGCTAGGCGTTATCACGACTGACCTGTAGCCGATCAGGTCGGACGACCCAGGGCATAGTCCGTAAGTGACGAATGCGCCGGTGCGGTCCTGAAGCACGCCGACGTTGTTGCGCCATAGGCGCGCGTCGCCGCTGCTCAACTCCGCGCGCACCGAGTTCACGATAGCGGTTTCTCTCATGTACAACCCTTCTGTTTAGCGAACGCGCTCACCGCGCCCGCATGATCCGGTTGAACGACTCGATACTGCTGCGATCGTCCGCTTTCGGCGCGGGCAGGATCACGCGGTTGCGTCGCTTCCACGCGATCCAGCGGCGGCGCTGGTAGGCGCGATAGAGTTTGATGAGAGCATTCATGTCAGTTCCTTTCGCTTCTCTCGCACCGGATGCGCAATGGCCTTGCCGCAAATCCACTGCACGACGAACGACACTTCGTACTCGTCGTCACTGAACGCGCGGCACATGCGGCCGATGTCGGCGATGGTCGTGTGCGGCCCGACGATCAGCGTGTCGAGTGCCGCCGAGACGATGTCCTGCAGTTCGTTCTCGTGCTCGATGTCGGCATTGGCCTTGACCCATGCAGCGCGGTCGCGGTTGATGATGCAGTCGTTCATGCGACCGCCGCTTCGGGCATCGTGATTTCGTCGCACACGGTTTCGTACACGTCCTGCTCTACGGTGCGGGTGCCGACTTTCACGCGGCGGCAGACGGACGACGAGAACGACAAGTACCAACGCAATTCGCAGTCGCACTTCTCGTAAAAAGCGGTCCACGAGCTACTGCCCTTCTTGGGTGGCGAATTGAACGTGCTGAATCCGTGAGTGCGAAAGATGCGCACCGCGGCGGCCAGCGTGTGTTTGTCGCCTGAAATGGCGACGTCCAGCGAGTTTGGAAAGTAAATGGTCGCGTTCAATTTCTGGAACGCACGGACCATTGGCAAAAGTTCGTTCCGATACCGCGCCCAACGCGCGCGTCGCTCCGTCAGCGCCAGCGCGTCTTTGTCGAGCAGCAATTCAATTTCGGTTGGCTCAATTGCTTGGGTCGTGTTGCTCATGTTGATACTCCGTCGGCAATATCCGCATTGCGCTGGCTGTCGGCCTCGCTCGCGGCGTAGGCCAGTTCGCTGTCGTGATCGTCAGGGATGTGTTCGAGGCGGACGTCATCGGAGACGTAGTTGAGCAGGCTCTCGTCGAGCAGCAGCCGCAAGCTGCGCAGCTTGGCGAGCGCGGTCTGCGGATCGTCGGTGGTGCACCACGCGCGCAGGTCGCCGATGGCATCGAGCGCGTCGTTGTCGGCGTCGAGGCTGTACTCGGCGTAGGCGATGGCGAGTTCAGCCGCCGTCAGTTCGCCGAGCATTTCACCGTGACGATTGACGCGCGTCTCGTCGTCGGCAATCGCGCGGATCAGGTCGGTGTAGGCGCTCACTTCGCGCCCCCTTCGCTGGCGCGGCGACTGGCGGCGATGTCGGCTGCTGACGAGAATAAACGGGAAAGTTTCATGTCAGAATACCTCGCCGTCTGATGTGCGATCGTCATCATTCGGCACCGACTCCGCGTCGTCGTGCGTCGCTTGCTCAACGACCGCTTGCAAGCCTCGCGGGCGCTTCTTCGGCGTCGCTTGTGCGGCGGGCTGCTGCGCGACGACATCTGCAATCGGTGCGCTGGCCGCCGCGTCCGGCTCGCCGGTGTCGTAGTCCGCCGCTTCGTCCTGCTGCATGTGCTCCACGATATCGTCGTGTCCGATGATAGGCACGCGCTTGCGCACGCGATGGAGCACGGTTTTCTGCTCCATGCGTTCCGGGCTGTCGCGCCACGGGCCGACCGGATTGCCTTCCTTATCCTTCGACCTGGATTTCGCCATCACGCGAGCCAGTTCGTCGAGGTCCATGGCTTCGACGTAAGTGCGCCCGTCAGCGTCCGTTGCGACTGCCAGCGCGCCGATGCGCTCGCCGCGCTCGCCAAACACAATCGGCTTGTGCTTGACGTGCTGGCCGGTCTCATCGTTCCAGAAGTCAATCTCGTCGTTCTGGTACACGGACACTGCATACGCCTTCACGCCCGCCTTGGCCATCTCCTTGACGATGCCTTCAACCATCGGCATGAACTGGACCTTCTTGACCCATTCGCTGTTCACCTTCGTGTTGAACACCGACAGCGCGCCTTCTTTGCCGTCCGGCATGAGTCCGCGCGACGCCGCATTGACGCACGCGCTGTACAGTGTCTGGCGGTCGGCATCGAGCACAGCGGGGTTCTGCTGGATTGCCGTGATCGTGACGCGCGTGAACCTGTCCAAGCTGACGCTTGGCGGCAGAACGGAACGGAACTTGTCGGTCATCGCGGGGTCGGCGATTGCCCGGCAGACTGTCGTGAGTGCGTTCTCATTCATGGCTGTTCTCCTGAATGGCGGCCGGCTCCGGCGCCAACGGCACGAAATCGTCGATCGTTGCGCGCCGCACGCTGACGCTGGCATTGACGACCTGATTGCGCGCGGCCTGCGGCGACTTCGCGCGCACCACCGTTCGCAGCGTTTTCTGCTCCCCGTCGATCAGCACCATCATGTTCACGATGTACACCTTAGACACTGGCTTTCTCCCTCTTGGCAGTTACCCGGATGTTTCGATACGCCTTGCGCGTGTAGGCGGGAATTTCTGCCTCGGCCGTCACGCCTGCCGACACGCTGTAACCGTTCGCGAGCACGCGCTCAGCATCGCCGATGGCCAGCAGCAGCTTTGCCTTCGCGGCACTCTTGGCGTCGCTGGCGGTTTTCTCCGCGCGGCCCGCCTCGTGGTATTCACGGCAGATGCCCTCAATTTCGTCATTGCCTTGCGCGTCGAGCACTTTGCCAGGCTCTGCATAGCGGTACATTTGCGCGATGATCGCAGCGTCGGCCGGCAACTCGATCGGCGGCATGACGCCTCGATCCATGTCGGACCAGAACTTCTCGCATTTCGCGCGCAGCGCCTTGCATACCGCATAGTCGCGTTCGCGCACCAGCAATTCCAGCGTGTTGCCACCGACCAGTACGCCGATCGCGGCCCACGATCGCGCGATGCACGCAAGCTGGTGTTGCACCTGAATCTCGATATGCGCGGGAGCCTCGATCGTGCCGTCGCCTGCCTGCCATTTCTTGAATTGCAGCCAGTCCACATTTTTGATTTCCAGCACGCCCGCGCCGTGCTTCGCGTACATATCGCGCAGCACCGTATCGCCCTCGAACGCGCCATCTTTTGCGCCCACGATCTCGTAATCGAAGCTCGCGCCCATTTTGCAATGGAGAAACCCGTCGATCGCATAGCCGCTGATCGCGCGCGCCTTCACACCGTAAGTTTCGGCGATGCCGCGCGCAATGGAATTCTGCAACCGGATGCCCCACTCCATGCGCTCGCTGGCCTCGCGCTCGTCCGGCGCTGCCGCCTTCTTGATCGTCGCCAGCTCGAATGCGGTCATATACGGGTTGAGTCCGAACAGTGCGGATACTTCGGTGCTGCTGACGTACTGATGTCGCAGCGCAAGCCATTCGTCGCGCGTTTTCGGATAATGGAGCATCTCGCCTTCCCCAAGTCGTTGCCGTTTGCCGGGCATTGTTATACGCTTACTGTCAACGACGTGTCAACAATCATAGTATGATCGAACTGCGACCTTATCAGCAAGTCATGGTTGACGGCATTCGTGCCGAGTACCGATCAGGCGCGCGCGCCGTGCTCGCCGTCGCCCCGACAGGTAGCGGCAAGACCGTAACCTTTGCCTTCGTGACGCACGGCGCACTGGCCAAGGGACATCGCGTGATGATTCTGGCGCACCGCATCGAACTGGTGGATCAGATCAGCGAGACCCTGAAAGCCTTCGACGTGCAGCACGGGTTCATCGCCGCGAACTATCCGCGCTCGCCGCGTCTGCCCGTGCAAGTGGCGAGCGTGCAGACACTTGCGCGGCGACTTGCGCAGACTCCTGAGCCGGACCTGGTGGTGATCGACGAGGCGCACCATGCAACCGCGCGCAACACCTTGGGGACCGTTCTGCGCCACTTCCCGCGCGCGCGCGTCCTCGGGGTAACCGCGACACCGCTGCGACTGTCGGGCGAGGGGCTCGGCGAATGCTTCCAGCGGATGGTCATCGGCCCTTCTGTGCAGGAGATGATCGACCTCGGCGCGCTGTCGCAAGTCAAGGTCTATGCGCCGCCGACCATCGACGCTTCCGGGCTGCGCCTCACGCGCGGCGATTTCGCCATGGCCGACCTCGCGGGCATCGCCGACAAGCCGACGATCACGGGCGATGTGTTGGACCACTATCGACGACTGGCGTGCGGGCTGCCTGCGGTCGCGTTCTGCGTCAGCGTCGAGCACGCCCGGCACGTCGCGCAGCAGTTCACCGAGGCGGGCATATCCTCGGCGCACATTGACGGCGGCATGGATAGCGCCCTTCGGCGCGGCGTCGTCCAGAGTTTCCGGCGCGGGCAGATCAAGGTGATGACCTCCTGCGAGCTGGTGTCCGAGGGCTTCGATTGTCCCGGCATCGTCGCCGGGCTGCTTCTGCGCCCGACCGCGAGCCTGGGGCTGTACATGCAGCAGGTCGGCCGCTGCCTGCGCCCTGCGCCCGGCAAGACCCATGCGATCATTCTCGATCATGCGGGCAACACACGGCGCCACGGGCTACCGACCGAGGCGCGGGAATGGAGTTTGACCGGGACCGAGCGCAGCCAGCGAAAGGCGCCGGACGAGGACGCCATGAGTGTCAGAGTCTGCCCGCGCTGTTTCGCCGCTGAGCGTTCGGGGCGGTCGCATTGCAGCAATTGCGGCGCGGCCTATCCGATCGCGGCGCGCAAGGTGGCGCACGTCAACGGCGAGCTGGAGGAAGTCACCGAGCCAAGCGACGGCCGGCGCGAGCAAGGCGCGGCGCGCAGCTTAGCGGCGCTGGTAGAGCTCGGCAAACTGCGAGGCTACCGTAACCCTGGCGCTTGGGCGCGGCACGTCATGGCCGGGCGATCAGCCAAGGGACGTGCCTAATGCGCAAGCTGCGCCGCGGCGAGCATCGCACGCGCCACCCATGGCGCCCTCCGTGGCCGTCAGTACCAGCCGAGCGCGCGCCCGACCAGCAGCGCGGCGAGCCAGAACGCGAACCCGGCAAGTCCCCAAGCGTAAATGCCGACAGGGCGATCGTCGCGCCACCTGGCGGGCGGCAAGTCTAGCGCCCGCCCGTACCGATGGCGCTGCGCGAGCCGGTCGCGCCATCGGTCGGCAGCGACCGTCGTC
>CXWK01004938.1_pt2 | contig 13986 bp, 11 predicted proteins | sample 590851 | NCBI WGS metagenome assembly CXWK01 (sample SAMEA3498364, study PRJEB10139) | wastewater metagenome | biome: wastewater treatment plant; material: activated sludge | place: Denmark | collected 2014-08-01 | reverse complement strand
GCATCCATTACACGGCGAATTAGAACTCCCGCAAAATTCATTTCCTCAGAAATCAAAAATGAATCTTTTACTTGTTTAAAAATCTGGTTATCACCAATCAACAGTGATTCAATACCACAAGCAACACGAAAAAGATGTTCGATAGATTCGCGGGAAATAAAGTGTTGAAAGTTTTCATCCTTTACTTCAAAACTTGATTTATAATTTTTTATCAGGTTCTCTAAATCTTTTAAACTTGTTTTATCACTCTTTGGAATCGCATAAATCTCAGTTCTGTTGCAAGTGGAAATAATTATTCCCTCTGCAAAAGCACTATCTTTTGTCTGCTGTATGAACTTACGAATTTCATCTTCACTTAAATGAAGTGCTTCTCTAAGTTCTACTGGAGCAGTGCGATGATTTATTGATATTCCTAGAAGATTCATATTCTAATAGAATGAGTGAAAACTTTTTCCTAAAAAATTTGTGAGCATTGTTGATAAAATTGCCAGACAAAATCCGATGATTGAGAGAATAATTAATTTCTTACCTCTCCATTTGCCTAAAAATTTATTGATAAGTCCAATTCCATATAGAACCCAAACTGCAAATGTTCCAATCAATTTTGGATCTGCAAAAGTAATATTTGGAAATGCTTGCGGCAGCCAGATTATTCCGATAATTATTGTAATAGTCAACAAAACAAATCCTATAATCGCTGCAATAAAACTCATACGTTCTAATATTTCTAAACTTGGTAAGCGATTAAATATCAAACCAAACTTATTAAGTTTTATTTCGTTATATAGGATGAGATATAAAACTCCATAAACCGCGGAAATTGTAATTCCAGAATATCCAATTAGAGCGCTGATAACATGAATGCCTAGTAAGTTACTTCTTAAAACTTCTTTTACTTCAGTTAGATCCTGAATAAATAAAGTAGATATAACTTGAAAGATTATTGAGATGATAATTATAAATGGACCTGTTCCACGAATATCCGTTACTAATTCTAGAATGAAGTAAGCAAAACTAATTGCACAAGCAAGAACAGTAAAAATCTCAAAAACATTTGTAATTGGAGGATGATTGAATTCGATAGTTCTTAAAACTAAATATATAAAATGAAGAATCAGTGTTAAGAAAAGAAAAACACGTTTTGAGTTTTCAAATTTTTTGCCGCCTTGTTGAAAATCATAGAAGTAAATCGCAAATGTTGCGATGTAAAAAAACGGCAATAATAAGTTTATTGTATGTATCGATGGAAGCATATTTTATAGCTTATCTAATTATTTGACTTATGAGTTCAAAAATAGCAAATGAATTGTAAATTCAAAATGACCAATCAGTTTATTATTGATTTCCCAATATAATTGGTAACCCATCTTTGCCAGAACCAATCACAATTACCTTAGAATTTTGCGAATTTGCAAGCTTTTCAGTCGCTTCAATTCCTTTCCATCTAAGTATCTGGTCACTTAAACCTTGACTTACAATCGTCTGAAAATCTGAAATTCCTTTTGCTTCGATACGTTTTCTATCAGCTTCTTGTCTTTCCTTTTCAAGAATAAACTGCATTCTCTGGCTTTCCTGTTCAGATTTTAGCTTTTCTTCTATGGCATTTTTCAATCCAATTGGAAGAGTAATTTGTCTTAACGGAGTTGAAAGCACAATTGCTTCTTTCATTTCAGGAACTTCAGCAAGTTTAGTTTTTATTTCGCTCTCAAGTTTTTCACGCTCTGCAGTATAAAGAGCTTTAGCTTCATACTTTGTTGTTACTCCACGAACAACTGATCTGAAATTTGGAGTTACTATTTTTTGAAGATATTCTTCGTAATCTCCTGCAGTTTTATAAATCTCATTTACTTTATCCATACTTAAACGAAAAATTAAACTCAATTCAAGGTCGATACTTAATCCCTCTTTTGAAGGAACGTTCATACTTTCTTTTAACTCCTGTTTACGCGTATCAAACTTTACAACGTTAGCAATTGGATTTACAAAGTTAACTCCGGGTTTCAATGTATTATCACTTACAGAACCAAACATATCTATAACGCCGGCAAATCCTGCAGGAATAACAGTAAAGCATTGTGCAAAAGCTATTACAATTGCCACAATCATTCCGATGAATGAAAATGTGGCCTGAGCTTTTATATTATATTTCTTTGCATTTTTATAGATAAAAAAAGCTGCAACTGCTGCGATAAGTGCTACGATAAAAAGCATTTCATTTCTCCTTAAGATTAGATATTCGTGTTATAAAATATAACACTAGAGGGTTGGAATTGAAAGAAGTGGAAACTTTAATTATTGATAGTCTCCACTTAAAAGTGCTCTAATTAATAATAGTCTTAATCAGTTTTAGTTTTTGTGGTTTTGATCTGGAAATTTTTATTGAGTTGGCAATTCTTTTCTTTGCGTTATCAATTCCGGATTTGGAATCTGAAAACAACTCAGCCAATACAACACCTTTACTAATAGTATCACCAACTTTGTAATTAAAAATTACTCCTGCTTTGGGATCAATTTTATCATCTTTTGTTTTTCTTCCAGCACCTAGATCAATTGCCGCCATTCCAAGTTCGTAAGTATTTACTTCGGATAAATATCCAGCAGAAGTTGATTTTATAACTTCTTTAAATTTTGATTTGGGATATTTTTCCGGATGTAAGATAAAATCAGTTTTGCCGTTTTGTGCTTTTACAATCTCAACAAATTTATCAAAAGCTTTTCCTGATTTTAAAATTCTTATCGCTTCCTCAATTCCTTCATCAAGTGATTTTGATTTTTTACCAAGATAAATCATTGCTCCGGCTAGAATTAATGATAACTCCGTCAAATCATTTTTCTTCCCATCACGCAAAACCTGTATTGATTCATAAACTTCTAACCAGTTGCCAATATAATTCCCAAGCGGCTGATTCATATCCGTAACAAATCCTATTACTTTTTTATCAAACGCTTTTGCCGTTTGGATAAGTGAATCTGCAAGAGCAATTGCATCTTCTGTCTTTTGCATAAATGCACCGTTGCCGGTTTTAACATCAAGCACAAGTCCATCAATCCCTTCGGCAAGTTTTTTACTCATTATACTTCCGGTAATTAATGGAATCGATTCAACAGTAGCGGTAACATCACGCAAAGCGTAAATAAGTTTATCGGCCGGAGCAATTTCTTTTGTCTGTCCTATTAAAACAGCGCCAACTTTTTTTAGAACATTTTTATATTCGGATAAAGTAAGATTGGTTCTAAAACCGGGAATCGCTTCAAGCTTATCGAGCGTTCCACCGGAATGTCCCAACCCCCTTCCGGAAATCATTGGAACTTTAACACCAGTCGCAGAAACAATAGGTGCAATTATTAAAGATGTTTTATCTCCAACTCCGCCAGTTGAATGTTTATCGATTTTTATTCCTGGAATTGAATTAAGATTTAAAACTTTTCCACTATAAAGCATTGCTTCCGTAAGAGATGCGGTTTCTTCTTTGCTCATTCCATTAAAATAAACTGTCATTAAGAATGCGGAGAATTGGTAATCTGGAATTTTATTTTTTGTATAGTTATTAATAAGAAATAAAATTTCTTCTTTAGAAAGATTTTCTTTATTCCTTTTTTTACGGATTAGTTCTACTGTGTTCATACTTGCGTGCTTTAGAATTAGTGATAAAGATCTTTAAAAACAATTTATTTAAAATTATAGCAAATAATAAGTAAGTAAATATTTCAGTGTAATATCTAAATCTGTTGTTTTCGCCGTATTCCAAGAAATTTCCAACAAACATAACATAAAGTATATTGAATAGTGCAAAAATTAAAAAAGCTTTTAGTATAAAATCACTATTAGATTTAAATAACAAATAGAATGAACCAACTAAAATTAGAAGTGTCAATAAAATAGTTGTATAGCCGGTATTTGTTTTAGAAGAACTTCCATAAATAAACGAATCAAAAACTTTGTTATATAGGTTTATTCTAAAAACATTGATAGTTAATAATTTGTATTTGGTTGGAGAATCAAAATATCTTAGGAATGCTTTTGTAATCCCTCGTAAATAAACCTGGGGATAATTTCTCATTACATAAATGTCGTCATTTAAAACTTGATTTGAGATTTTTATATATCCATAGTTGTTGAAATTTGTTCTACCACTTTCCTTTATTGTTTGATCTAAAACATCTATCCCGGTATTAGAGCCAAAATACTTTTTTTCAAAAGTGCCCAAATCCTTAAAGTGCGTAAAAGGGGGGAGCAAAGAAGCATCCGATATTTTTTTAACTTCTATCAATTGTACTTTTGTTGTTTTATCAAGTTGTTGAACGGTAATTCTTGATAGATTCAAGCCAACCCATGAACTGGTATTAAACTGATTAAACACAATAAAGTTTTTAAAATATAAAGCAAACAAAATGATGAAGGGTATTAAAGATGTAAGAAATATTTCCCTTCTTTTAGGTTTATTAATTAACCAGAGCAAAAACAATAGACTTATAAACCAAATAAGATGAAAAAAACTAGTAGTAAGAACAGAAAAGCTTAATCCTAATGTTAGATAGAAAAGATTTCCCCTTTTCCCATCTTTTATATACCTGAGCAAATTGTAACAAGAAAAAACTAGAAAGAATATTATAGGGTGTGTATAAAAAAACAAATTTTCGTAAACTATAGTTGCTGGAGTAAGTAGATAAAAAACTATTATAAAAACTGATAGATTTTTATTAATCCAAAGCATAGATAGGATATGAAAACCAAGTAATGCAATGTAAATTCCTATAAAATGGAACAACAAAAAAAAGATAAATTTTGCATCATTGCCAAATAATGCTTCATTTATGCCAATTAGAAAATTAAACAATGGTGGTTGTGAATGGAGGTAAAATAAACTTTCCCACAAATTATTTTTCAATAAACTTACATCTAAGTATTGTATTAAGAAATCTTTCAGATGATATGTAAACTCAAACTTTAAAATTAAATGAAAATATAATCTTGAAAGAAAATATGTTGATAGAATTATAATAAAATATAAATTGGGTAATGATATGTTCTTTTTAGACAGTGCCATTTAATTCTTTTAAACTCTATGCTAAATTTACAAAACTGTCGTTTGCTTCAAAACAAGGTTGATTGCCCTCAATCATTTAGTTATTTTTAGCCCTCAAATTCATTTAGGAGTTACTTAGAGCATTATGCAATTTAAAAGAAGAACACACACTTGCGGCGAGTTACGCGAATCAAATATTGGTGAAAATGTTGTACTTAACGGCTGGGTTGATAGAAGAAGAGATCTTGGTGGAGTTATTTTTATTGAAGTGCGCGATAGACACGGAATTACACAAATTGTATTTGAACCAACATTTAATGAAACCGCACATCAAGCAGCAAAAGATTTACGAAGTGAATTTGTAATTGCAATAGAAGGTGTTGTTCGCAAACGTCCTGCTGATACGGATAATGCTGATCTTGCGACCGGACATATTGATGTAATGGTTAATAATTTAATAATTCTTAATGAAGCCGAAACACCGCCTTTTGCAATTAAAGATGATATCGATACACACGAAGATCTAAGATTAAAGTACAGATATTTAGATTTACGAAGACCAAAGCTTCAAAAAAGTTTGATATTACGGCACAAAATGGCTCAAGTTACTCGCCAATATTTTGATGAGAATGGATTTGTTGAAGTTGAAACGCCTGTGCTGATGAAAAGTACTCCGGAAGGTGCGCGAGATTTTCTCGTTCCAAGTAGAATGCACAAAGGTAAGTTTTATGCTCTTCCACAATCACCACAAACCTACAAGCAATTACTTATGGTTGCTGGAATGGATCGTTATTTTCAAATCGTAAAATGTTTTAGAGATGAAGATTTACGTGCCGATAGACAACTTGAGTTTACCCAAATTGATGTTGAAATGTCTTTTATCGATCAGGAAGATATTTTTACGATTGTTGAAGGATTGATGAAACGATTTTTTAAACAAGTTTGGAATCGAGAGCTACAAATTCCGTTGCCACGATTATCGTTTGATGAAGCAATGGAAAAATATGGAAGCGATAAACCTGATCTGCGTTTTAATCTTGAAATGAAAACCCTAAATGATATTTTTAATAATACAGGATTTAAAGTATTTAAAGATGCTGTTGATGCAAAAGGAGTTATTACAGGATTATTAGCTCCAGGCTGTGGTGATTACACTCGAAATCAGTTAGATGTTCTTACAGATTTTGTAAAAGGACATGGTGCAAAAGGATTAATTTGGATTCGTGTGAAAGAAAATGAACTTGAATCACCAACAATGAAATTCTTTAGTGATCAAGAAAAACAAAATATTACTAAATCACTTATTGCAAAACCAGGGGATTTAATTTTTATCCTATCTGGACCCAAACTTAAAACTCTAAATACAATGGGTGCATTAAGATTAGAAATGGCAAAGAGATTGAATCTTATAAAAGAAGATTCTGCCCCAAAATTGCTGTGGGTTACAGATTTCCCTTTATTTGAGTGGGACGAGGAATCCGGTAGATTTTACGCAATGCATCACCCTTTTACTTCCCCACGAGTTGAGGATATACCATTAATGTCTTCTGATCCTGGAAAAGTTAAAGCACGCGCATACGATTTGGTGCTAAATGGAAGCGAAATTGCAGGTGGAAGTATAAGAATTCACAATTCTGATTTACAATCTAAAATGTTTCAAGCACTCGGAATTTCCGATGAAGAAGCTCAATATAAATTTGGCTTTTTAATGAATGCTTTCAAGTATGGCGCTCCACCTCATGGAGGAATTGCTTTTGGTTTTGATAGAATGGCAATGATTTTCGCTGGTGAACATTCAATTCGTGATGTAATTGCATTTCCTAAAACAGCAAGTGCAATATCTTTAATGGATGATTCTCCATCTACAGTTGATGAAAACCAATTAAAAGAATTGCATATAAAGATTAGATAAAATTTTAGTAAAAAAATAATTTTATCTATTTGATTGCAAATAAAACCTTAAAAAGAATTAATCATTAGACATTTTAAGTAGAAAGATGTAATTATTATCAGTAATAATTACATCTTCAGTGAGAATATACCGCATTATTTGTTTAAAGTAGAAGTATAATATTTACGTAAAGCTTAACTGACAATTTAAAGACAACATTATTTCGTTTATAACTCTTATTGATCGAAAGCATTGTAATTAAAACAATGTTTTTCCAGACTCTTAATTTTCTACATTAATCTAATCTCATAGAAAAATAGTAACTGAAACACTATTACCCAAATATTGCCGCCACATTTTACAGGAAATATTTACATCTTCGGAAATAATTACTTGCTAAAAAAAATATTCTAACTGCATTTTGAAGTTATATTATTGAATTGGCATAGTATTTTATAAGTGTATATCAATTGAACGTAATATTGCGAGTTATTTTTAAATTTTGATAGTACCAGAAACAATTAGGTAAGAAAATATTACAGGTAATGTAATAATTGCGAGTATATTTTACCGTTTTATTAAGTATTATCTTAAATGTTCTCGATAACTCGTTAAAATATAAATATTTAAGTTCGGCATTAAATTAGATTTTATTATTATTTGAGGTAATTTTATGGGTCAACAACAACTGTTATTAATAGTACTTGGTGCAATAATAGTCGGTATTGCGATAATAACTGCAATCGTACTATTTCGCTCAAGTGCAGTTGAAAATAAACGAGATTTAATTTTTAATGAGCTAATGAATGTTGCACTTATGGCGCAAGAGTATTATAAGAAGCCCATTATCCTAGGTGGTGGTGGTGGGTCCTTTACAGATTGGCAATTGCCTTCAGATTTAAGTAATACTCCAAGTGGGCATTATACCGCAATTATTCAAGCTGAGGAAATTACTTTAAATGGAACCGGAAATGAAGTTGTTAATGGCACGGATTCTGTACAGGTACAACTAATTGTTTTTAGTGATTCCATTGCAACGACAGTTATTCACTAAATAAAAATAAATTATTCATTAAATATATTTCATAAACATTCTTAAAGGAGATCTATCATGGGTCAACAACAACTTCTCTTAATCGTTCTTGGTGTTATCATAGTTGGTATCGCAATAGTAGTTGGTATCAATTTATTCAATGCAAATGCTGAAGAATCAGCTAAAGATACAATGGCTTCTGAAGGTACAAACCTAGCAGCGTTAGCTCAGCAATATTACAAGAAACCAGTAGCCTTAGGTGGCGGTGGTAATGCTTTTGATGCTTCAAACGGTGGGCAGGGATTTGCAATTCCTCCAAAATTAGTTGCCTCTGGTATTGGTGGTGCTTGGGTTGCTACAGTTGCTGCAAATAACGTATCATTGGTTGGAACACCAGATGACGCAAATTATGAATGGACAGTTACAGTTGATGTTTTTGATGATAGTATTGCAACTACTATCAATTAATTTTTAACATTAACCAAAAATATTTTTTAGTGGCTGATAAAATGAGTAATTTTATCAGCCTATTATAATTTTAAAGGGAAATTATGGTTGAGTACAAGTTTACAGCTCAAAAAATGAATGGGCAAACAATCTCTGGAACTTTAACTGCAGAATCTTCTATAGAATGTAAGAAAAAGATTCAAAGACTTGCCGAAAAAAATCAACTAAAAATTTTAGCTTCCGAAAAAAAATCTACTTTTCTTTATAAAGCACAAAAGGGAACAGACAAACCAATACGTGGCGAGCAAAAAGCCTTCAACAAAAAAGAAGTTGAAGATGCTTTAGCAAGGCTTGGATACAAACCCCTTTCTGTAAACAAAAAATTAATTGATTTTCAAGCTAAACCACCAGTTGCAGATATTGTAACGTTTGTTAAAATTAGTGCCGAACTTTTAGAGCAAAAACTTGCATACGGAGAAATTCTAACTCTTCTAATCAACGACACTCAAAATCTAGCATTAAAAAACACTTTAAAAGAAATTAATAACGAATTAAAAAAGGGAGCAGATAGTCAGGCAACTTTTCTGAAGTATCAAGATATTTTTGGAAAGTTTACTGCTTATATGCTCGGTCTTGCTTCTAAAAGTGGTAACATGACTGAGATTTATAGAGCTACTGCAAAATTCTTGGAAAGGAATCAAGAATTTAGAAAGAATATGCGAAGTGCATTAATAACACCTATGGTTACAGTCTTTGTGTTATTCCTAGCTGTGTTATTTTATGTTGGATATATTTTTCCAGAAACTGCAAAATTATTTGTCCGCTTTGGTGTTGAACTTCCTCCGATGACTGCATTCACTTTAAAAATAAGTGATTTTTTAATGGAAAATCCTTATTTAGTTGCTGCTTTTATGATAATACCACCAATTGCTCTTTTCCAATTTTCAAAAACTGATAAAGGCCGGTTTATTATAGATCAGTACACTCTTAAATTACCAATTATTGGATCACTTGTACACAAAACATTGATTGAAGTTTTCTGTCGTGTGTTTTATACTTTATATAGTGGATCTGCGGAAAGTATTGAACCGATTAGAATTGCTGCAGAAGCAAGTGGTAACGCTTATTTTGAAGACAAAGTTAAGAATGTGGCAATACCATTGATGGTAAAAAAAGGAATTGGAGTTACTGATGCATTTGAGGCTTCAGGAGTGTTTACAGAAACTGCATTATCAAGATTTCATTCAGGTGAAGAAACAGGTACAATTAAAAACACAGCACTGCAGTTAGCAAATTATTATGAAACTGAAACCGTATATAAGCTAAAAAATTTAATTGAACTAATACAGGTTGGCATTGCAATGTTTATTATGATCGTAATGATTTTATTAACTTTAGTATCAGCAGAAACAGCAACTGTAAGACCTAAAACTCCGGGTACTGCAAGTATAACCAATAATGTTGATGGAAATTTTGCATGATCGATACAAATCTTGAGATGACAGATAAGATTGGTTATTTACTTTTTAAGAAAGGAATAATCGATGGTCAAATGCTCGAGAAAGCGCTCCAGGCAAAGAATAATGACAAGAGTAAAATTAAAAGAAATTTAGCTCAAATTCTTGTGCAGGATTTTAAATTTGATCACGATGTTATTTTCCGTGAAGTTGCCATTCTTTATGCCTTTCGCGAATTAGAAACACGTCCAGAAGATATACCAGATGCTCGATTAGATTCAATTAAAAATATGATTCTTGGTTCGGGAGATGGAATAAAACAACAAATACTTGAGAACAAGATAATTCCATTTATGTTTGATGAGCGCAATAAAGAAAAACTTATTATTGCCGCAATCGATCCTACAGATAGAAACATTCCTAAAATCGCATTCGGATTAAATGCTAAAAAGTATGAAGTAATATTTATACGAAAAAAAGATTATGAAAAACTAATCGAAAAAATTCTACCTCCTGAAAATGAATTTCTAAAAGCAATGGAAAGTGATGCTAATTTAGAAATTGATGAAAGAGAAGATACTTCACTAGATGAACAAGAATTAGATGCGGAAATAAATAAAAGTGCATTAATAAATCTTGTCGAAGCAGCATTGATTGAAGGGGTAAGAAAAGGTGTAAGTGATATACATTTTATTCCACGTTCTGGAAATAAAACACATATAATGATGCGTATTGATGGCAATTTACAAACTTGGTATGTGCAAGAAAACACTTTACCGGAAGCAGTTGTAGCAGTTGTTAAAGATCGTGCAAAAGGTATGGATAGATTTGAGCGCGAAATGGCGCAAGATGGTTTTATTCAAAGAGACATCGATAATATTATTATAAGATTTAGAGTTTCAATATTGCCGATGGTGGGAACAGAATTAAAAAATAAATTTGAAAGCGTTGTAATAAGAATTCTTGATGATAGAAAAGTTATCAGGGATCTTGATAAATTAGGTCTAGCCGGTAATGCTAGAAAATCTTTTGAAAAAGCCATTAACCAACCACAAGGTATGGTTATCTTAACCGGACCTACGGGAAGTGGTAAAAGCACAACACTTGTTGCAGCATTATATCAAGTTATATCTCCGGAAGTTAATGTGCTAACAGTCGAAGATCCTGTGGAATATGTTATTGAAGGCGCAAGACAGCTTAAGATTGGATACAAAATGGGTTTTGAACAAGCTATTCGATCGATTTTACGACACGATCCTGATATAGTTCTTGTAGGTGAAATGAGAGATAAAGAGACCGCAGAAATTGCTATCAAATTGGCAAACACAGGTCACTTAACTTTTTCTACGCTTCACACTAACGATGCGCCAAGTGCTGTTGCAAGATTGTACAAAATGGGTATTGAACCATTTCTTATTGCGTATGCAATAAATCTTATAGTTGCTCAGCGTTTAATTAGAAAGCTATGTCCTAAATGTAAAAAGCGCGTTGTAAATTTTGATGAAGCATTAATGTCAGCGGCAGAGCTTAATATTGCTGAATGGAGAAGTTACACTATTTATCAAGCTGTTGGATGTGAAGAATGCAATGGTACCGGATATAAAGGAAGACTTGCTATACACGAAGCGCTATATTTTACAAGAGAGTTAAGACAACTAATCGTAAAATCTGGTGTTGAAGTAGATGAAGAAAGTTTGCGAATTCAGGCAAAGAAAGATGGTACACTTAATTTGAGGGAAGCTGGTTTAGAGAAAGTTAAGATGGGTTTAACATCCATCGAAGAAGTTCTTGCGGGCACCAGCGAATCGTAAAATTTATTACTTAAGTGTAAATTTTACATTAAAAATATTACAAAATCACAAAAAAAATAATTATTTACCTAAAAACCTGTTTTTATAAGCTGGTATAGTTTTATCTAACATTATATAGTTTTTAAAAATTATATAGGACTAAAGTGAACGTTTCTGAAGAAAAAAAGATATTAGAAAATTTTTGTAAAACAATTCCTGAATCATTATTCGGTCCGGATAGGGTACACTTTATTCTTGAAAATGTAGACAAAGTTAAAGAAGCAGATAGACTTACTTTAAGAAAGTTTTATAACAAGCTTCTTACCAATATGATTGAAAAGGATGCTTCTGATATTGAAATCGGCGGGCACGGTAACGTTGGTTATGTTTGGATGAGAATATTTGGTATCAAGGAGAGAGTTAAGGAAATTCCCCAATTTACAAATGATGAATCTGCATTAATAATTATTAATCTGCTCAACACAAGTCAAAGAGATCAATTAGGTAAAAAAAGAAATTTAGATTTTAGTTATACGTTTTTATATGAAAGAAGAAATTTAAATGTAAGATTTCGTTCAGATGCCTTTTTTGATCTTGATACTCTCGCAATGAATATGAGAGCGATCAATCAAACTATTAGACCGTTATCTTCATTAGATTTTCATCCGAATATCGTAAGAGCATTAAGCCACGGATATATAAAATTTGGATTATCACTCATAACCGGAATTACTGGTTCTGGTAAATCTACAACATTAGATTCTATTATTGATCATCATAATAAAATAGACCCTTGTCATGTTATTATTATCGCAGCACCGATTGAGTATGTTCATACTTCAAACATTTCTTTGATCAAACACCGAGAAGTTGGAAGAGATGTTCTATCATTCAAAGAAGGTATCGTCCAATCACTTCGCCAGGATCCTGATATTATTGTTGTTGGTGAAATGAGAGATCCAGATACTATAATGGCGGCATTAGAAGTAACAGATACTGGACACAAAGTTTTTTCAACTCTTCACACATCATCAGCTGTAGAATCTATAGATAGAATTATTGCTGAATGTGATCCTGGAGAACAAGAAAGAGTAAGAAACAGACTTGCAGACGTATTAATTTCAGTTGTATCTCAAAAACTAGTTCCAAGTCTTGATGGCAAACGTGTTCTTGCAAAAGAAGTTTTACTTGTAACACCAAGTGTCAAGGCTGCAATCAAGAATAACAACACAAGTGAAATTTATATGATGATAAATCAAGGTGGGGCGCAAGGTATGATAACTATGGAACAAGACCTAAAACGTTTATATCTTGCAAAGAAGATTTCCTTAGAGACGGCAATTACATATTCCAATAATAAAACAAGAATTCAGCAAATACTGGCGGCTTAAATTATGAAAACAATAGCCTGCATATATTGCGAAGGCAACGATACAAAACTTGCAGTTGTAAGTCAGGATAAAACTGGCAACAGATTAAAAGTTATTAGTACGGCATCTGTAGATGTTGTTGCTAATAAAACTGATCTACATCCAACGGCAGGGTTTAACCTGGAAAGTGATGGGCTTCAACTTGAAGGAGTTGACACCTCAAAAAACTCTACACTTGCCAGTGACATTGACGCACCAAGTATAAGTTCTATTGGCGCGGCACTCAAAGGTGTAAACTTAAGTAAGCTTGAGTTTATTCCTGCATTAACAGAACCGGCAATTTATTATCATCCTTTTGAAGGCAAGAGAGATTTGAAAAGCAACAAGTTGCTTGATGAAATTCTTGCGGATATCCGGCAAACAAAAGGTGTTAATGTTGAAAAAGAAAGCTTGGATTATCTAGAACTTTCTGATGGTTCATTGTTATCTGCTTTTATAGATGGACCAGTAGCCTGTGTTAATCTAACAGATAACATTGCAGGGTATTTTGGCAAAAAGTTTTTTAAAGTACCAACTATAAAAAGTGCTGATATTGCATTAGCCTATTATGTTGGCAAACGAAAAAAATTTTTTCCAGATGATCAGAGCTTAATTGTTTATATCGGTAAAGAATATAGTAAGCTAATTTTTCTACAAGGTAGAAAACTTAAGCATATCGGCAGTACACTTGATATTGGAACTAGTAATCTTCATACATATGATGTTTACTTCTCTAAAATTCTACTTGAGATGGAAAATGGCGGAATAACTTCTCTTGATAACATAATTGTTTGCGGTGAGGATGATTCTGAAAATCTCATTCTATCTTTTTATGGCACTTTTCCTGAAGCCAACGTTAGCAAATTAGAATTTGATGATGTTGATATAACACAGATTGATGAAGATACTAAAGCAAAATTTTCTACTTACAG
>CXWK01001635.1_pt1 | contig 14011 bp, 13 predicted proteins | sample 590851 | NCBI WGS metagenome assembly CXWK01 (sample SAMEA3498364, study PRJEB10139) | wastewater metagenome | biome: wastewater treatment plant; material: activated sludge | place: Denmark | collected 2014-08-01 | reverse complement strand
AGCGCCTCGGGGCAATCGCCGCCGATGGTTTCAGGTGGCCGCTTGGAGCGAATCAGTTGCTCCAGGCGCCGCGTGTCGTCCGCGCGGAAGGGCTGGCGGCCGCGGATCATTTCGTAGAGCAAGACTCCAAGAGCCCACGCATCGGAATGCAGATCGCGGTCGCCGCTCTCCAGGCACTCCGGCGACAAGTACGCGGTGCTGCCGAAGTCGTTTCGGGTCACCTTGCGGCTCAGGGACAGGGATTTCGCGGCGCCAAAGTCCAGGACTTTGATGCCATCGCCAGGCACAAGCCTGATATTGCGCGGCTTGAGGTCGTTGTGCAGCAGCACGCGACGAGACGAGGCGTCCGTCTCAAACCGATCCGCTTCCTCCAGGAACTCACAGAGTTGACTCGTGATCGCGACGGCGCGTTTCCAGGGCAGCGGCCCGCGGTGGATCGCCTGCGACAGGTCCTCTCCCTCGATGTATTCCATCGAAATGTAGAAATAGTCGGAGGCGAATCCTGAGTCGTAGACCTTTGGGACAAACCGGCTCATCGAGGCAAACCGCTGCTGAAGCTCCGCCCCACGTTGTTCGGACTGCAGCACCTCCTGCGCTTCTTCGTCGCTCGAGACGTGAACGACCTTCAGCGCAACCACGGCGCCATTCCTGGTGTCGCGTGCAAGAAACACGGACGCCATGCCACCGTGGCCGATGGGCCGCTCGATCGTGAAGGGACCGATCTGGCGATAAAGCGTGGAGCTCATTTGGCGCCGCGTCCTCGGCCGCCAGCTCTGCCGGTCGCTATGGGAGGCGCATCCGGAAAGACATTCGATTTCCTGATCTGCGCGCGAAAGGTGGTGTCGATGCCGGCAATCGACAGCGGATCCAGTTGGCGGAAGACGTTACGCTGAAGGAGCGGCCGCGCGCCCGATTCGATCACCAGCGCGGACGATGCCTGCTCGGAGGACCCGTTCCCGGAAAACTCGTTGTGAGCAATCAGAGGCGACGAATCCCGTCGCAGCGCCAGTCCGGCTCCGGGATTGTCGTGAATCTCGCTGGTGAGCAGCATGACGTTATCCCCGGCCCCGATGTCCACCGCGACTCTTGCGGCGCCCACCACTTCAATGTCGATAAGCCTGACGCCGGCCGATCGAACCAGCACGCCAACGCCCAGAGGGGAAGCCGCATCGCCGACGATCCGGAAACCGGTGAACTCAGCGTCTGTCACGTCGGCTGCCGTGACCGCCACGTCCTCATCCGTTGCGGTGCTGGGCAGACGCAGGGTGGCCCCCCTTGAGTCGCGGCTGAGAAGACGAACGCCATTCTTCAAGGTGAGACGCTCGCGGTATTCTCCCGGTTCAACCATCACCGTGGTTCCAGGCACGGCGTCGGCAAGCGCTGCTCCGATCGATTCACCAGCCCTGACCAGAATCAGATTCGCAGACGAAGGCGCGAGCGCGTGTTCGAGCGCGGCGGGTACGGGATACCCCGCTGATCGCCAGGCAGCCGCAAGGGCGATGACGATGAGCAGCCACGAGGTCAGGTGGAGCAGTCGTCTTCGGGATCGGGACGGAACTGCCGATCCCGCTCGCGCAAACTGGTCGCCTTCGACGTACACCACCGTGATGTTGTCTTTGCCACCGGCGTCATTGGCAGCCTTGACCAGTTGGTGCGCAACCTGATCGGGATGGCCGGCATACCTTCGGATGACGCCCAGGATCGCGTCCGAGGCGACCAGGTCAGTCAACCCATCGCTGCAGAGGAGCAGGGCCGCATCGGGTTCCCAGGTCGTTTCGTGGACCTCCACGAAGTCGGTGTCGCCGGGTTCATGCTGTTCCGATCCGACGTCTCGATACACCTCGTTGCGCCGCGGGTGCTGCATGGCTTCAACTTCGGAAAGCTCTCCCGCGTCTTCGCGCTCGCCGACGGGTGAATGGTCTGCAGTAATCTTCTGGAGTTTATCGGCATGCACTTTGTAGAGGCGTGTGTCGCCAACATGGCCCGCGAGCGCGCGGTCGCCATCAATCATGGCCACCGTAAGGACACACGCCATGCCATTCCACTCCGGTCGCGCGTCCGCCTGACGGAGCACTTCGTTGTTGGCGGCGGTAATCGCTTCCCGAATCCCGGCGGCGCTGGGCGCCCGGCCTGACGTCAACCGCCCACGAATGACATCGAGCGCCAGGTCGGCGGCGCGGCCACCGGCGGCCTGTCCGCCGACGCCGTCCACGACGATGAAGAGGCCGCGAGTGGAGTCGGCGTGAAAGCGATCCTCGTTGACGAGGCGCTGAGAGCCGACATCCGTCAGGCCGGCCGAGCGGAACCTCACTCGCGGCCCCTCCAGACGGCCCATCCGAGCGTCAGCACGGTTGCCGCCAGCACCGCCAGCAGCCCGAAGCGTGCCCAGAGCAGGAGCGTCATTTATCAGGCGCGCCTGTCGCGCGCGCTTGCACCTGTTCAAAGTCCAGGAACACCGTGTCGGCCAGGCCGATGCGCGCCTGTGGCGGCAGCGGAGTAACGGCTTCCGCACCACGGGGGATGTGACGGCCGTTCAGTGTGGTGCCGAGCGTGCTGACGTCGATGAGGAAGAACTGTCCGGTCTGCTCGTCGCGGCGAATGCGCGCGTGCTCACGCGACACGTCTTCAGACGTCGACACCCGAACGTCTACCGGGAACGCCTGTCCTCCTCGCCCGATCGTCGTCTCACCACGCACGACTTCATGTTCGTGCCGGCCCAGATTGTCCTCAAAGACCAGTCGCGCATGAGCGCCTCCCGATGCCGGGGCCTTCGCGGCCACGACCTGCGCTCGGGTGGTCTTGTGCTCTCCCATGCGCACGGTGGTGATGCGTCGCGTTCGCTCGCCGACGCCCAGTTCCAGGTCGGGTGCGAGCATCAGGTCCGAGTGCACGATGATGTCGCCCTCGGCGGCGAGGTCGCCGTCGGTGTCGGGGAGAAACTCGATGTGCCAGCGCGGCGCCGCATTTTCGAGAGGGGCCGGCCGCCGCCCGGGCCACGCCGGCAGTCCCAGGGATGACGCCTGCCGCCGCAGCCACGATGGCCGATTGTGCCGCGCCAGTTCCTCATCGAGCGCGCGTGTGGCTTCGGCCTGCAGCCGCGGAATGATTCCCTCGAGGCGTGTGAGCTCCGCCGACGACAGATAGACGGTGTAGCGGCTCGGGGCGAGCGTGGAATACTTCAGCTCCTCCAGGTTCTGCCGCATGTTGTCCACAATCGCGTCGATGAGTGCTCCCGCCGGCCGTCGAACGTTCGTCATAATGTCCCTGTCGAAATGCTGTCGCTGACTATGACGCAAAGGGCCGGCAGGGGAGTTCAGGGTTTTCCTACGTATTTCCTAAGATGAAGCTCACCTTCGGCGACTTCACGCTCGATACGGGCACGCGTCAGCTTCTGCGAGGCGGGGAGCATGCCGAGGTCCATCTCTCCCCGAAGGCATTCGACCTGCTTGCGGTCCTCGTCGCCAACCGGCCCGGCGTCGTCACCAAGGAATCACTTCGGGATCGTCTCTGGGCCGGCACAAACGTTGTCGCCGCCAATCTGAACAATCTCGCGTCCGAAGTCCGTGCGGCCCTGGGTGACGATCCGCAGCAGCCGCGTTTTGTGCGAACGGCGCACGGTGTGGGTTATGCCTTTTGCGGCCAGGCCGAGGAGAACCGCGCGGTTGCTCAAGAACACGCCGACAGCCGGCTCTGGCTGGTCTTTGATGGCCGTTCGATTGTGCTGGAGCAGCCCGAGACCATCATCGGCCGCGACCCGAAGTGTGGCATCTGGATCGATGTGCCTGGCGTCTCTCGCCGGCATGCCTCGATTCGCCTCGTGTCATCAACAGCGGTGCTCGAGGACCTCGCGAGCACCAATGGGACGTTGGTGAACGATCGACCCGTCAGTTCGCCTGTCACGCTCGCGGACGGCCAGACCATTCGGCTCGGTGAGGCCACGCTGACGTTCAGGGCCTCGACTTCGGCAGGCGCGGCCACGAAGAAGATCAGGCGGCCGTGAAAGGCGTGGTCCGCGCCGCTGATAGTGACCACCCCCGTTCAGCGAGTGTTCAGCCGGGCGCCCCTATGCTGCGGGCATGACCCTGATCCGAAAGACGCTCGTGGGCCTCACTCTTGCGGCGGGAGTCGTCGCGGCCGTGACCTTCGCTGCGCGCAGCGATCAGGCCACGCCCGCCCACCTCGCGGCGCCGGTCGCCATCCCGTTCGAGTCGCTCAACGGCCTGATCCTGTTCCCGATCCGCGTCAATGGTTCCGAACCGCTCACGGTCATCCTCGATTCCGGCGCCAAGCCCTCCATTGTCAGCCTCGAACGCGCCAAGGCGCTGGCACTCGACCTGGGCGCATCGGTGAGTGTGGGGGGCACAGGGGCTGGCTCGTCGACCGGGGCGTTCGTCAAGAACGCCACGCTCACACTCGACGCGTTGCCCGGGTTTTCGCACCCCGTCACCCTCGCGATCTCCCTCGACGCCATCGCCCGCCGGACCGGGCGACGTCTCGACGGCATCGTCGGCACCGACTTCATGCGCGCATTTGTTGTCGAGCTCGACTATGAGAAACAGATCCTGACGCTGCACGATGCGCGCACATTCAGCTACCACGGCCCCGGCACCGCGCTGCCGATGACCGTCGACTCGAACGGCCATCCCACGTTCACGGCCATCGTCACGCCAGTCGGCAGGCCGGCCATTGAGGCGACCGTGAAGCTGGATATCGGCGCGTCGGGTGCGGTCACGCTTCACACGCCGTTCGTCCAGCAACATGGCCTGCCCGGGCCGAACCTGACGACCACGCGCGTGATCGGTGTCACCGGGATGGGCGGCCGGTCATCAGGCCGATTGGGTCGCCTCGCCTCACTCCAGGTGGCCGGCGTCACCCTCGAACGCCCGACGGTCGTGTTCTCCGCAGACACGTCTGGCGCGAACGCCAATCCCCTGGTGGCTGGTCGCGCCGGCGCCAAAATCGCCAGCCGCTTCCGCGTGTTTCTGGACTTCACCCGCGGCCAGTTGATCCTGGAGCCGCATGCGACGACGAACACGTCGTTCGACGTCGCCTCCGCAGGGATCGCGTTCGAGGCCGACGGACCCGAATATCGCACCGTCCGCGTGATCGACGTACTCGAGGATGGGCCTGGCGCACTCGCGGGAATTCAGCAGGGCGATGTGCTCACCGCCATCGACGGAAAGCCGGCCTCCACTGTCACGATGCTCGACGTGATCAGGCGCCTGGAGCGGGTTGCCCCGTGTGAATTGACCCTGCAACGCGCCGGGCGCTTCTTGACACTGACGGTGACTCCGAAGTGAGGCGCCATATCAGCAGACTCCGGGCGCAGTTGCGGCCAGCGTCAGCGGGTCACGGGCACTAATTCCCACTGTCAGCAACGCCTGCAAGTGTGGCGCGAGCAAGAGGGAGCTGGTGTGACGGGGCCTCTCAGCGCGGCCGGGCGAACATTCCGTCGTTGAGCGGCACGTTCACGGCCAGCGTCTTGATCATCGCGCGCCAGGTGCCGTCGGGTGACGACACCCAGAGCGGGTGATGAATACCGTCGTGCACGTACTCCCACGGGCCCGACGCGGTGCCGGCATCATTGGTGTGCGCGCCAAACGCATACGGCTCGCCTTTGGCATCGAGGGCAAACCACAGGATGCGGGCGCCGTTTTCATGAATCTCCAGCCGGCGCTGCGCATTGATCGACAACGACAGCGCGGCATCCCGCGCGGCCACGCGGTGCAACGTCCGATAGACATGCCCGGCATACCACTCCATGTCGGTCTTCATGATGTTGTCGGGCACGTCCTGGACGACGCCGGCTCGGGTCAGCATCCAGCTCCGAGGGCCGTCGATGACGCGCACGACCTTGAGATTGGGACCCGTCGTATCGATTCGGAATCGTGGACGCGTGAAGTCCATCGTGATGACGACACGCAGCACGGTGGGGTCTGCGACGAGGTTCTGCTGGGAGTCATTCACCGTGTTGGTGACGGTGGCCCACCTGGCGCGACCGCCGATCGCGCCCAGCAGCCGGTCAGCCATCTGCTCCGGAGTTTCGGCCGCCTGCGGTGAAACGCCTGAGACCACGGCAAGGATGAGAGCAAGTTCGGCGAATCGAATCACCATGATGATCTAACAGAACCTCTGACGCCTGTCGATTGGTTTGGGATGAGTCGCAGGGTTGGGACCATTGGCCTTCTCGTCACTGGTTGTCAGGACTTGAGGGCCTCCGACGGATCGCCCTGTGCGGCCCGGCGCGCCGGACCGAGTGAGGCGAGCAGCGCACACACGCCGAAGGCGGTCAGCGCGCCGAACATGACGACGGGATCGTTGGGTTCAACCCCGAATAGTTGCGACCGCAAGAGGCGTCCGAGCGCCAATGCACCGGCGAGTCCAGCCGTGAGACCGAGGCCGATCATCACCAGTCCCTGACGAAGGAAGAGCGCTGTAATGTGTCCACGCGTGGCGCCTATCGCCAGACGAATGGCCACCTCGCGCCGCCGCTGGCCGGCGGCATAGGCAGTGACCCCGTGGATGCCGACCAGGGCGAGCACCACGGCCAGCCCAGAGAAGACGGCGAGCAACTGCGCGAGAAAACGCGCGCCGGCCCGCTGCTGGTCGAGGATGTCGGCGAGCGGCCGCCAACTTCCGGCCACGAGGCCCTCGTCGATCCGTTTCAACGCACCGCGGAGCTGATCAAACGCGATTTCCGGCCGTGCGCTGCGCAAGTACACGAATGGCGACAGCGATCCTGATTGCGACATCGGCGTGTACAGGTCAGCCATATCCGTATCCGAATGGCTGAATCGGGTGTCGGCCGCCACCCCGACGACCTCGTAGATCGTCGGCGCCGTGCCGGCCGGCGCCTGTGGTGACGGTGATACTTCGAGTCGCTGACCGACTGCGCGCTGCCCGGGCCACAGCCGCTCGGCAAGCGTACGGCTGGCGACAATCACCGGAGGTTGTCCGGCCCGATCGGCCGGAGTGAAGCGGCGTCCGTCGACGAGTGGAATACCGAGCAGATCGAAATAGTTCGCGCTGACAGACATCAGACCCGACCGCGTGCGCGGAATCTGCGTCCGGTCAGCGCTTCGCACCTCGCGTTCGGGCGCGGCCTGGAGCGGAAACGAGCCGGCGAACGCCAGGCCCTCCAAATCAGGGAGCCCATCGGTCTCATCGGTGATTCGCTGCAGCAGCGCCTCCCAGCTTGCGGCGTCGGGATATGACGCCTGTCGCACGCTGATGCGACTAGTCAAGATGTCTTGCATCGAAAGCCCCACGTCGGTGTTGAGGATGCGCAAGCTGCTTTGCACCATCAATGTGGCGGCGATGAGCAGGGCCAGGCACGCACCCACCTCGGCGGCCACCAGTGCCAGCCGCGCGCGCTGCTGTGCGTGTCCGCCCGTTGATCCCTTCTGGCCTGCGGAGAGTGACAACGCGCCCATGCCGCGGGCCGCGGCCCATGCGGGGAACACTGAACACACGAGCACAATGAACACGGCGGCGGCCAGCGCGCCGGCCCAGACGACGCCATCAATCTGCAGCGCAGACACGCCTCCAGGCACCGCGCGACCGAGCTGACGTCCCACCATCGGCGCCATTGCGCCAATCAGCGCGTACGCGGCGGCGAGGCCCACGGCTCCTGCCGCAACGCCAAGGACGACCGCTTCGGCGACGACGACCCGCACGATGCGCGCGGCAGTGGCGCCCAGTGCCTTGCGCACCGCCATTTCCTGCCGGCGTTCGTTGGCGCGCACCAAGAGGAGTACGGCGACGTTGGCGGCGGCAATGAGCAACACGAGTGCGGCGCCGGCAGCGAGTGTGAGCAACAGGGGTTTGACCGTGCTGACGTATCCGTCCTGCGCCGAGACCACATCAGCGCTCCATGCGTCGGGCAGGCTGTGCCTGGCTCTGACCAGAGCCGTGACGCGGCCGGCAATCATCGAGGATGTCACGCCGGTTCGGGCGCGCACGACGTACGGGTAGGACGGCGCACGCAGCGGCGCCAGGACGTCTGTGAAGGCCTGTTGGATGTGCCAGTGTCCCTCGGGGAGCACGCCGACGATCGTGAAGACGCCAATATCGTCGGGCCGGTCGTTTGAGTACGACTCGAAGTGGCGTCCGACAATGTTGACGTCTCCGCCGAAGCGGCTCTGCCAGAGCCGGTGACTGATGATGGCCACGGCCTGGCTCCCGGGCGCGTAGTCGTCCGGCCGAAAGACCCGGCCGAGCGCCGTGCGGATGCCGAACCCCTCCATGTAGCCGGGTGTGACCCACGTGCCCTGTGCCGCTTCGGTGTAGGGTGCGCCGCGAAGGTTGAACAAATCGAGATCCCAGGAGATCTGCAGATCGAGCAGGTCGTTGAGCGACGACCAGTCGAGCTCCTCGAGTCCCTGCGGCATGTCTACGCCGGGCCTGAAGAGGTTCACGTTGTGGAGGCGGTCGCTGTCCGGATAGGGCAGTCCGCGAATCAGGTAGGCGTTGACACCGGCAAGCACTGACAGACTCAGGGCAACGCCGAAGCCGAGTGTGGTCGTCGCCACCAGTGCCAGTCGGCGCTGGCGGGCGAGCGTGCGTGCCGCGAGTCGTACATCGTGGGCGAACGCGGCGAGGCCCGAGAGCGCTCGGCCGACAAGGTGCGCACACGCCGACTTGAAGGCCTGGCGCCAGTACCACGCGCCGCTACGCCCACGGGCGAACTCCTCGTCGAGGTCGCCGGCCACGACTTCAAAGGCCGTGGGGCCGAGACAGGCGCGCAGCAGGCGGACGGCGAACGACGGTGGGCGCCGCATCACGATCGCTCCAGCTTGGCGTCGAGTCCCTCGGCGACCCGACGCACGGTGTCAAGCGCGTGTGCCAGCGCGCGCCGGCCCTGGGGTCGCAGCCGGTAATAGCGTTTGCGACGCCCCCCGCGCTCAGGTGTGGGCTCTCCGTAGCGGGACGCGACCAGGCCCCGGCCTTCGAGCCGTTCGAGTGTGGTGAAGACCGCACCGGGTGAGACATCGCGGCCGGCACGCTCCTGCAGTTCCAATCGGACTGCGGCACTGTACGCGCCCTCATCCAGGCGCAGGACGGTCAACATGACGAGTTGTTCGAACTCTCCGAGGACTTCAGGCATTGGAAAAGACTCCGACGACTAGTCAACTACGCTGTAGGAAAAATGTCAACGACGGCCGATTCCGAACGGTTGCCGCCTCCCTGCACAGTCCCGCACAATCCGTGTCATGTTGACGACCGTCCTTCTCTTGACCGTGTGCCTGCTTGGGCAAAGACACGCGTCTCTGAAAAAGGAACGCGACCTCATCGGTTAAGGGAACTAGGGGACCCGCTTGGCGAGACACACTCAGAAAGGACTGCAATGAGCCCGTTCGGGATATTTCAAGCGATCAGTGGAGCCACCAATGCCATGTATGCATTTCTGTTGGCGGTCGCCTTGGCATCGACGCCCGTGGCGCAGGTGGCGGCTCGCTCCACCTACTATTCCGTTCCGTCGTGGGCGCCAGACGGCAACACGATCACGTTCGAATCCAACAGGGATGGCGAAGCGGCCGTCTATTCCATCCGGCCGGATGGCTCCAACCTGAGGAGGCTGACTCCCGCCGGGACCAGAGGAGAACAGCCCAATTGGTCGGCGGATGGTCGATTTCTCGTCTACTCATCAGCCAAAGACGGCGTGAAGCAGTTGCACCGGATGACACCTGACGGCCGGAATGTGGAGACTTTGCCGGGCACGACAAATGGATTCCTCGCGGCCTTCTCACCCGATGGTCGCTGGCTCCTCTTCGCGGCCCAGGATCGAATCCCTTCGATCCACTATCGCGTCTATGTCATGCGCCCGGACGGATCGGACCGGCGGTCGCTTGGCGACATGGCGAAGAGCAATGAAGACCCGCGGTGGACCACCGACGGTGCACGCGTGGTGTTCAACGAAGTGCCGCTGCTCGAGAGGTTGCCGGACGAAGCGCCAAGAGACTTCGTCCGAAGACGGACACAGGCACAACGGCTGGTCAGTGTCACACCAGACGGACGTGAGACGCGCATCCTGGAGCCCGAGGAGGCGAGTCGTCTCACTCGAGACCGTGGGCTGTCGCCCGATGGCAAGTGGCTGGTGTATGCCAAGGCCGTCGACGGTGTCAGCGGACTCGTTCTTCGGGATCAGGCCTCGGGAACTGAGCGCCTGCTTGACGGGGGCACGCGCGCCGCAGTGTCTCTGCGTGGGCAGAGTCCAGCGCCTGTCACGCGCGACTTCTGACCTTATGGCCGCCGCCATCATGCCGGTGGTGGCGGCACTGATGGTCTTTTCGCAAAAGGACCAGCCGGCGTCTGTGTAAAGGGAAGTCATGGACATCAATTATCTGGCTGTGTTGCTGGCCGCGTTCTCAGCGTTTGCGCTCGGCGGTGTGTGGTATTCGCCCCTGCTGTTTCAGAAGCCGTGGATGGAGGTCAACGGCCTCTCAGACTCGGATCTCGCGAAGGGCAATTCCGCTGCCATCTTTGGAGGCTCGTTCGTGTTGTGCCTGGTGATGGCGGCAAATCTCGCGGCCTTTCTCGGCGGCCCCGATACGACCATGGCCTGGGGCGCTGCGGCCGGGGCTCTCGCGGGCGCCGGGTGGGTCGCGTGCGGAGTCGGGGTCGTGGCGCTCTTCGAGCGCCGCCCGGCGGCCTACACCTTCATCAACGGCGGCTATTGGACGGTCGCGCTCACGATCATGGGTGCGATCATCGGCGCCTGGCGCTGACGAGGTTTCACCCCCTCTTGAACACGGTGTTCTCCGCCGGACCGGGCGCGATCATCCAGAGGATCGCTGTTGCCAACCCGACCACCCGCGCGCGCCTGCACAGCACGGGAGGCCCGCGACTATTCAAGCTGTCGAATCGCATCCAACGGGTCGATTCGCCAGGCACGCCACGCCGGCACAGCCACCGCGATCAACGTTGACCCGATCAGCGTGGCGATCACGGACACTGCGGTGAACCCGTCCGGGACTGTGACTCCTGGTACAAGTACTCGAAGCAGCTGAAACACCAGCAGCGCGCCTGTCGCACCCACGGCTGCACCAATGGTGGCCATCAAGAGAGCCGGACGGATCACGGCGGCTACGATATTGCCTGCGGTGGCTCCCAGTGCAGACCGAATCCCGAACTCTCCCCAGCGCGACGCGGTTTGCAGCGAGACAACTCCGTACGTGCCGACAGCGGCCAGGAGCAGGGCCACGCCGGCAAAGGCACCGACGATGACGAGGGCGGTGCGGTAGGGCGCTGTCTCCTGGCTGAGCACGTCATCAAGTGTCCGCACGGCATACAACGACGCATCGGGATGGGCCGCTGCGACCCCCGCGCGGAGAGTCGGCACGTGCTGCAGAACGTCGTCGTCAGCCCGCACGAGCAGCGTGAGCAGGGGGCGCCACTGCAGAGCCCAACCGGGTGGCTGACCGAGCGGCAGGTACACGTGCCCGATGCGCGGCTCGTCACGCAGCGCGGAATAGGACGCCCGCTGTGCCACTCCGATGATCTCCCGCCATGCCGGTGCTCCGTCGGCACCTGGCTGGTCATCGACCGCGATGTGACGGCCGACCCCGGTTCCGTCGGGGAACAGTCGGGTCGCAAGCCATTCGTCGATGATTGCGGTCGGCGGTTGCGTGCCCGAACCTCGTGCGCTGAACGCCCGCCCGGCCACGAGCGGAATGCCCATGGTCTCAAAGTAGCCGTCCGTCACAACGAACTGCGACACGGGCTCAGCCGGAAGCACTGATATCCCCTCCCGAGTCGGGCGCACCACCAGGCTGCCCTCAATCCCGTTGCCGGACAGCGGAGTATTGGAGCCAAACGCGGCGGCGGTGACGCCGGGGACGGACTGCGCTCTGAGAATCATGTCTTGGTGAAGCGTCATCCAGGCCGCTGGTGATTGGAGCGACCCAGGTGGCAGGGCCACCTCGGCCTTCAGCACTCCTGTCGGTGAGAAGCCCGGGTCAATAGCCCACAGCGACGTGAGCGTCCGCCCGAGGACAGCGGAGCAGCTGAGCAGCACGACCGCGAGCGAGAGCTGGCCGATCACCAGCAGTCGCTGCGTCCGACCGTGCCGGACCGCTGCACGGTCCCGACCGTCGCGCAACGCGCCCATCAAGTCGATTGAAGATCCACGCAACGCCGGGAACGATGCGGCAAGGAGCCCCACCGCAACCGTGAGGCCCCAGGCACCGACCAACATCCACGCGTCGACGGCGAGGAGATCCCAGCGGGGCAGATCGAGGGCGATGGCGGCACCGGCGAACCCGACTGCGGCATACGCGATTCCGGCGGCGGCGGCACCACCCAGGCCCGCCGTGATCAGGGCTTCACCAAGCAGCAGCCGAATCAATCGTCCGCGGAAGGCGCCGAGCGCACTTCTGACACTCAATTCGCGTCGGCGGGCCTCGTTGCGCACAAACAGCAGCGTGGCAAAGTTGAGCGCAGTGATCACCAGGACCAGGCCAGCCGCGCCAGTGACGAGCCACAGGGGTGTCGACGTATCGCCGAGCAACGAAGTGAGGTACGGAGTCACAACGATCGTGCTATTGGTGTTGGTCGCGGGATACTCCAGCGCGAGCGCGGCGGCGAGCGCGCCCAGGGCCGCTCCGGCCGACGCAACTGGGACGCCGGACTTGACCCGCCCGATCGCCGTGAGACCCGCGTGATTGTCCCGTGATCGTGGGATGGACTCCAGCGCGGGTCCCAGCGGGAACCATGCGTCGATCAGCGGAGTCGGGAAGCGGAACGTGGCCGGCATGACGCCGACAATGACATGTGGCACCCGGTTGAACAGGACCGTTGTCCCGACCACGGTCGTCTCCCCGCCAAACCTGGTCGTCCAGAGGCGCTCGCTCAGGATGACTGAGGGCCGCGCGCCCGGCTCGTCGTCGGCGTCCACGAAGGGACGGCCAAGTCTGGGAACGACACCCAACGTGCGAAATACGGACGCCGAGAGCACGGTGCCGCGAACCCTCTCTGCGGTGCCTCGTCCGGTCAGCGTCACGGCGTTGTTCCGGTACACTCCCAGCTCATCGAACACGTCCGACCGGTCGCGCCAGTCGGCGAAGTTGGCCAACGAGACAGACAGCGCGCGTTCGTTCTGCCGCTCTGTCAACAGAACCACGCGGTCGAGATCGGGGTAGGGAAAGGGGCGAAGGATGGTCTGGTCCAGGATGGCGAACGTCGCGGTGGACAGTCCGACACCGAGGGCGAGCGTGGTTGTGGTCGTCAGTGCGAAGGCGGGCGCGCGCCGCAGCGTGCGGAGGGCGAGTCGTGCGTCGCGCAGGCCATCGGCCAACCACGCGCCTGGCCTGGCACCACGGTGCAGCTCTTTCGCCTGTTCGATCCCACCCAGCGTCAGCCTGGCCTGGCGCCTCGCCTCCGCCAGCGACGCGCCCCCGCGCCGAAATCGTTCTTCTGCCAACGCGAGATGTGCCTCGATCTCGCGTTGAAGGGCGGCATCGGCGTCGCTGCCGTTCCACCAGGACCGCGCCATCCTTAGAAGACCTCGCAGGCGTTCCACTGTTACCCCTCTTCGCCGAGCAATCGGTCGACGAGCCCCGCCAACTGACGCCAACGTTCCGCCTGCGCCGCAGAGGCCTTTCGACCTGCGCGCGTAATGTCGTAGGTCTTCGCCTCCCGGCCACTGTCGGTCGTCTGCCAGGTGCCCTTGATCCAGCCCCGGGTCTCCAGCCGGACCAGCGCCGGGTACAAGGTGCCCTGGTTGAGGATGAGCGAGTGCTCGCCCATCTGCTCAAGGCGGTTGGCCAGTGAGTAGGCGTGCTGCGGTCCCATCGTGATGAGCGCCTGCAGCACGATAAGGTCAAGGGAGCCTTGGAGGAGGGGCACGCTCGCACGCGCCGGAGCTTTACTTGTCATTCAAGTGGAGAGTGGCACGAATGCACTAGACTGTCAAGTGAAGCGTGCGGATTAGGGCCGAGCGTCTCGCGTGTCAAAGCACCCGCACTGGGCGCTGGGAAGTGTGGACGGTCAAGATCGATGGCACCGAATTGAG
>CXWK01000265.1_pt5 | contig 14016 bp, 9 predicted proteins | sample 590851 | NCBI WGS metagenome assembly CXWK01 (sample SAMEA3498364, study PRJEB10139) | wastewater metagenome | biome: wastewater treatment plant; material: activated sludge | place: Denmark | collected 2014-08-01 | reverse complement strand
GATCACGCTGAAGGCTCAGTGGTTCGCCACGCGAATCCGGCCGAACGCAGTCTGCGCCTGCTGGAACGCGTGCGCGCATCGGGAGCGCAGGGGGTGATGTTCTGCATCGCCAAGTTCTGCGAACCCGCCTTTTATGACTTTGTGCTGCACAAGCGCGCGCTCGAGCGCGAGGGCATTCCCTTCGTGACCGTCGAGTTCGAGGAGAAAATGGGAAGCTTCGACTCCATCCGCACCCAGGCCGAGACTTTCTCGGAATCGATCCTGTTTTTCGCCGATGAGGAGGTGACGGCGTGACCGAGGCCTTCCTTCATCAGGGCGACGGCCAGCGGCTGCAGAAGGACATGCTGACCGACTGGTACCAGCACGTCGAGCAAGCACCCGCACGCGGCGAGAAGGTCGCCTACCTGTTCATTTCCGGAAACATCGGCGAACTGCTGCAGGCTTGCGGCATGCATCTCGTGTTCCCTGAGGTCAACGCGCTGCAGTGCGGCATCAAGAAGGTCGCCGGCACCAACATCCTGGCCGCTGAGGACATCGGCTACTCCGGCGACGTCTGCGGCTACGTCAAGAACGACATCGGCATGATGCTGAAGGGCAACCACATGCCGCACGGCGTGTCGCTGCCGCCGCCGGACCTGCTGGTGTGCAACTACGCGGGCTGCGCGACCTACCTGCGCTGGTTCGAAGCCCTCGCCGAGTTCTACGGCGCCGAGATGGTCGTGGTGGACGTACCGTACTTGCGCGGCACCGCCGGGCCGACGCCTGAGGAAATCAAGTACGTCGAGAAGCAACTTCACGAATTGGTGAAGGTTTGCGAACGCGTGACCGGCAAACCCTTCGACGAAGCCGAGTATCAGGCCGCAATTGCGCGCACCGCGCGCTGCGAGGATCTGTGGGTCGAGGTTCTGCACAGTGCGAAGAAGCGCCCGTCGCCGGTGGACGCGTACTTCGAAGCAGTCTTCTTCATGGCTCCGATGTACACTCTGCGTGGCACCCAGCAGTGCCTCGACTATTACGAGGCGCTGCACAAGGAAGTACAGGAGCGCGTGGAGCGCGGCATCGGCGCGCTGCCCGAAGAGCGCTTCCGGGTGGTGGTGGAAGGGCCGCCGGCGTGGCCGCACTTCCGCTCGTTCTGGGAGATGTTCAAGCGCTGGGGCGTGGTGACGGTCGCTTCCACCTACTCGAAGGTCGGTGGCGTGTGGGACCTCGGCTTCCGGCACGATCCGGAGCGCCCCTTCGAGTCCATGGCCGAGTACATGCTCGGCTGTTACACCAATCGCAACTGGGAGATGCGCTCAAACCTGATTCGGCAATACGTGAGGGACTACGAAGCCGATGCGCTGGTGATCCATTCGGTCAAGTCGTGCCGCTCCTTCTCGGTGGGGCAAGCCGACCTACGCGAACAATTCATTCGCGATTACGACATCCCGACCCTCTTCATCGAGAGCGATCTCGCCGACCCGCGCTACTTCGCGCAAGCTCAGATGAAGAATCGCATTGACGCTTTTTTCGAATCCCAAGAACACCGCCGGGTCACGGCGGGGGCGTGAGCCAGGAAATTCACATGTACTCCGCAGGAATCGACATCGGAAGCACTCAGACCAAGGCCATCGTGCTCGACGCCAATGGCAAGATCGCCGGTCGCGGGCTGCGCATGACCGGCGCCGACGTGGTGCGCGCCGGCGAGGAGGTGCTCGCCAACGCCTGCACCCAGGCCGGCATCGAAACGCATGAAGTGCTCTACACGGTGGGCACTGGCTACGGACGCTTCCGCGTATCGACCGGCGACGATCAGATCACCGAGATCTCGTGTCACGCCCGCGGTGCGGTGCATCTGTTTCCCGGTACGCGCACGATCCTCGACATCGGAGGGCAGGACACCAAGGCGATTCGCGTCACTGCGAAGGGTGAAGTCGTTGAGTTCTGCATGAACGACAAGTGTGCTGCGGGCACCGGGCGCTTCCTGGCTGCGGCCGCCGAAGTGATGGGAATGGAAGTCGCCGAGATCGGACCGCTTTCGCTAGAGAGCACCGAACAACTCAAGATCACCAACGTTTGCACCGTGTTCGTCGAGAGCGAGATCCTCAACCAGTTGTCGCGCGGCCGCAAGCGTGAGGACATCCTTGCCGGCGTACACCGTGCGATTGCGGGCCGCAGCGCGTCCTTGCTCCGCCGTGTCGGTCTCGAGGAGGAGTTGAGTTTCACCGGAGGCGTGGCGCGTAACCCCGGCATGGTGCTGGCGGTCGGCGAGCGCCTCGGCATGAAGGTAAACGTGTGCGAGGACAGCCAGTTCATGGGTGCGCTCGGTGCCGCCATCTTCGCCCTGGAGCGCGCGCAGGCAGGAGCCCGCGCGCAGGAGGCGACGCGATGAGTGTGGTGCTCGGAGTAGACGTGGGTTCCCGAATGACCAAGGCGGTCGTGATCGACGCCAACTCGGCGAACGGCGTGTGCATTCTCGGCCGCGGCGCAACTCTGACGCATTTCGATCTCGACGCTGCCGCCGAACGCGCGGTCATGGCGGCGCTCGACGACGCCGACGCTGCGCGCTCCGAAGTTGTTTATCTCGCTGCCACTGGCTACGGCCGCTACCAGGTCGCTGGCCGCCAGATTCAGATCACGGAAATTACCTGCCATGCGCGCGGCGCGGTGGCGTTGATGCCCGGACTGCAGACCCTGCTCGATGTCGGCGCGCAGAACGCGCGAGCAGTACGCACGCTCGCCAACGGGCGCGTCGCCGGATTCCGGATGAACGACAAATGCGCCTCCGGCGCCGGACGATTCGTGGAACGCGTGGCGCGCGCGCTCGAGATCGAGCTGGAAGACGTTGGCCCGCTTGCGATGCAAGCCACGCAACCATGCACGATCTCCTCGATCTGCGCGGTGTTGGCCGAGTCGGAGGTCATCAATCACGTCACCAACGGCGAATCGATTCCCGACATCCTGCAGGGTACGCACGAATCCATCGCCGATCGGCTCGCTTCGCTGGTGCGCCAAGTCGGAGTCGAAGAACCGCTCGGATTGACGGGCGGAGTTTCGAAGAACCGCGCTATGGTGCACGCGCTCGAGAGCAAGCTCGGCGTGAGCGTTCAGATCCACCCGGACGCCGAGTTCGCCGGCGCCTATGGCGCAGCATTGCTCGGACGCCAGCGGCTCGCGCGGCGAGTTGCGGCTCACGCATCGGCATGAACCCTGGCGCACAGCGTCCTGCCTTGGTCACCGGCGGCAGCGGCGGCATCGGCCGAGCCGTGGTGCGAGCTCTTGCGCTCGGCGGCGCCAAGGTTGCCTTCACTCATCTCAACGACGCAGCGGTTGCCACCACCCTGGTCGCCGCATTGAAGGAGGAAGGCGCTGCGGTGTGTGCCATCGAGTGCGACGGAGCGGAAGCCGCCGCGGTGGAGTCCCTGCATCGCGAGTTCACACCGCTGGTGCTGGTGCACTGCGCCGGCATTGCGCGCGACGGGGTGTGCTGGAAGCAGGATCCGTCGGACTTCGACGCCGTCATCGCGGCAAATCTTCGCTCCGCTTGGTTGCATCTGCGCGCGGCCGCGCCCTCGATGCGCGAGGCGCGCTGGGGACGCGTGGTCTTCATCGGCTCGATCAACGGCAGCCGCGGCAAAGCCGGACAGACCGCGTATTCCGCGAGCAAAGCCGGTCTGATCGGTCTCGCGCGCAGCGCGGCCAAGGAAATGGGGACGCGCGGCATCACCGTCAACGTCCTTGAGCCCGGGTGGGTGGACACGCCGATGACGACCGCGCTGCCACCCGCGTTTCGCGCCCGCGCACTGTCGGAGACGATGACCGGCGCCCTCACCACTCCTGAGGACATCGCGGCGGCAGTTGCTTTCTTGTGCTCCGAGAGCGCTTCCCAGATCACCGGGCAGGTGCTTCGGGTGGATGGCGGTCAGTGGTGCTCGGCGTGAGCGCGCCAGCCAGCGTGCGCGCCACGCCGATGCCATCGAGCGCAGCGCTGACGATGCCGCCGGCGTAGCCGCCACCCTCTCCGCACGGAAACAGACCGGGCACCTCAGCCGCCTCACGCGTCTCCTCATCACGCACGATGCGCACAGGTGAAGAGGTGCGCGTCTCGACGCCGACCACCTGTCCGATCGGGCCATCGAAGCTGGGCAGCACGCGGCCGAATTCGCGGAATCCGTCGCGCAGGCGCTGCGCGAGACCCTTGGGCAGCATGCTGCCGAAATCCACCGGGCTGAGGCCGGGCAGATAGGAACTCTCGCGCAGATCTTCCGCTTGCGAAGGCTCGCCGCGCACAAAGCGATCCGCACGTTGCGCCGGCGCGCGGCCGGAAGCGCCCGCCGCGTGATGCGCAACGATCTCCAACGCGAGCTGAATGCGCGCGCCGCAGAGCGGATCCTCCTCCGGCCGCTCCGGCAGTCTGCCTTGCGCGGTGAGGCCATCGTGCAAGAGCGGATGCGGCGAGAGGATCGCGGCACGCCGCAGCAGATCCGGCCAGCCCCAGCGTCCACCGCGTTTGCCGCACCAATCCTCGGGGCGCAGCTCGACCACGATGCCGCTGTTCGCATACGGCGAATCGCGCTTCGAGAGCGACATGCCGTTCACCACCAGCGTATCGGGCTGAGATTGACTCGGCACGATCCAACCGCCCGGACACATGCAGAAGGAATAGACGGTGCGATCGCTTGAGCGACCGACCAGTTCGTAGAAGGAGGGCGGCAGTCCCGCTTCCTCCTTGCGTCCGTGGTACTGCAGCTCGTCGAGCCAAGCTTGCGGATGCTCGACGCGCACGCCCATCGCGAAGCCCTTGGGCTCCAACTGCGCGCCGGCGCGTTTTGCCATCAGCAGTGCGTCGAGCGCGCTGTGTCCGGCGGCGAGCACGACGGATTCGCCGCGCAGTTCTTCTCCGCTCGCCAGTCGTACGCCGACGGCGCGGCCGGACTCAATCAGGATTTCCTCAGCGCGCGCGTGGAAGCGCACCTCGCCGCCGCAGCCGCGGATGGTCTCGCGCAGCGCCTCGATCACCTTTGGCAGCAGATTGCTGCCGACGTGCGGACGCCACGACCACAGGATGCGCTCGGGCGCGCCGTGTGCGACGAGCTCGCGCAGCACGTGTTGGACGTCGCCGCGCTTGCCGCTACGCGTGTAGAGCTTGCCGTCCGAATAGGTGCCCGCGCCACCCTCCCCGAAGGCGTAGTTGGCCTCCGGATCGGTGCCTTCACCGCGATTGAGCAGCGCGATGGCGCGGCGCCGCTCCTGCACGTCAGGACCGCGTTCGAGGACGATCGGTCGCAGCCCCGCGCGTGCGAGTTCCAGCGCGCAGAACAGGCCCGCCGGGCCGCTGCCCACGATGATCACGCGCGGAGCACCTTCCACGAGCGCCTTGGGCGGCCACGGCGCGGTGCGCGCAGGGGGGGGGACTTCCTCCTCTGGGCGCCAGGCGCGCACGGCGACGCGCCAGTTCATGGACTTCGGCCGCGCGTCGAAGGAGACGCGCTGGAGCCGCACCGTCGCGAAGGCGTCGGCGGGAAGGCCGAGCGCCTGGGTCGCGAGCTTGCTCAGCTCCGTGGCATCCAGACGCTCGGGGTCGCGTCCGGGTTCGAGCCGGAAAACGATCTCCTCGGGCACGCGCTAAGGATACCCGCGCGCCCGAGGAGGTCTGGTTCTGCGGAGCCCTAAGGCAGCACCACGACCGGCGAGGGCATCGAGGCCAGGTCCGGACCGCCCGCGAAACTCACCGCGGCGAACCACAGCGTCTTGCCGACGTAGGAGGCCGCGAGTCCACTCGGAATCGGCAGCGAGGAAGCCGCGTCACCCGCCGCGTCGAGCACGCCATCGTGACCGGTCCACACCGCGGGCGGCAGGTTGTGCATGCGCTTGAAGAGGAAGTCCACGCTCAGCGGCATCTTGAAACCGCCGCGGATGGTGGGACCGGTGCCGAGCGCTGAGGCGAAGATCTCGTAGGCGTCGCCGGCAGAGGAAGTCGGGAAGTCAATCGCGAAATTGACCACTGCGCCGCCCGAGGACGAGAAGGAATCGAGGTCCACGGTCATCCAAGGATCAATCTCGAAGATGTCCACCGCGCCAGCGTTGGGCAACGCGCCCGGATCGAAGCCGGGCGTGCCAACCATGATCGCGGGCCGCCGATCGCCGTCGAGGTCGCCGGCGCAAGCCACGGCGGTGCCCATGTGCGCGTCGGTTCCTGCACCGTCGGCGACGCGGCTGTGGAAGCCGGTTGCACCCGAGACGAACCAGAACGCGCCGTTGTCCGTGAAGCCGCCACTGTCCGCGTGCGGTGCACCCACCAGCACGTCTTCGACGCCGTCGCGATCCACGTCGCCGGCGCCGGCCACGGCACTGCCGTAGCGGGTGTCGGTTTCGTTCGGCACGTACTGCTTGTGGAAGTCGCCGGTGTCCCCGAAGTAGATGCGAGCGGCGCCGTAAGTCGCGCCGAGCGGTCCGGTTGCTCCCGGGGAGCCGACGATGAATTCATTCACTCCGTCGTGGTTGCGGTCGGCGATGATCGCGAGCGCCGCGCCGAACTCAGCCGCGTCGGTACCGCCGCTGCGCGAGTAGAGGAAGGTGCCGGTCGCGCCGTCGTAGGCCTCGACCGCGCCAGCGCGCAGGCCGGGACCGATGTCGGAGCCCGGGATGCCGAGCACGTAGTCGCCCTGGAGGTCAGCATTCACGTCTCCGAGCAGCAGCACCGCGGTGCCGAGGTGATCCTCGGCGGCGACGCCGTCGTGCGAGCGAATCAGCGCGCCGGTGGCACCGCTGTAGAGGAAGGCGCGACCAGCTCCGGCCAGACCACCGACCTCCGCGTCGGGCGCGCCGATCAGCACGTCGGGCACGTTGTCACCGTCCACGTCCACGCCGCCGGAGATGCTCATGCCGAAGTGACCGTTGACGTTGGTGCCGAGCCAGGTGCGCACCTTCGCGCGCGTGGCGCCGTTGTAGAGATAGACCACGCCGCCGTTGTTTGCGCCGACGTCATGAAAGGGCGCGCCGCAGAGGAAATCGTCCACACCGTCGCCGGTGATGTCGCCGGCGTTCGCCACGGCGGTGCCGAGACGGTCGCCGGTGGCGGCGCCGAGAACGCGGTCAATTTGAGCACCATTGGCTCCGGAGCGAATCTGCACCTTGCCGTTGGTGGTCAGTGCGCCCGAGAAGGAGCCGGGTGAACCCTGCAAGGTGTCGGGGATGAGGTCTCCGTCAATGTCGCCGATGCACGCGAGCGAAGTGCCGAGGTCGAAGTCGGCGAAGGTGCTCTGCTGGTGCTGAACCGGCTGCCAGCCGCCGCCGGATTGGGCGATGCCCGGAGCCGAGAGGATGAGAACGAGCGAAGTCGCTCCCGTCATGTGACGAAAGAGTTTCATGTTTCCTGAATGGTTTGAGGGGACGTTCGCGGTTGACGGGAAAAGCTCCCGCCACGGCCGGGTGAACCGGCTTGCGACACTCAAAGCTAAGTTACCACGAAACGGCCGCGCGGGCCGGAATTATTTCACGGCACCGGGCTCCGCTCGGGCTCATGCGCCGGCCGATTTCTCGCGCGTCGCGCCGTTGCCGAGCGCTGCACGTAGGACAGCCGCCGGCGCCGCACCGCCCCCCTGTGCCTGCATGCAGGCGATGGCCGTGAGGTGCACCACGTCGCGCACCCCACAGGAGTGCGGTTGCAGCATGTGCGCGGGCTTCGAAAGTCCGAGCATGAGCGGACCCACCACCGGCAGATCGGCGAGCAAGCGCACCAGATTGAAGCCGATGTTCGCGGACTCAAGGTTCGGAAACACCAGCACGTTGGCGCGGCGACCGGCAAGAATGCAATCCGGATAGCGCTGCTGAACGGTGGGGTCGAGCGCGCAATCCACCCTCATTTCGCCGTCAACCACGAGATGCGGCGCTTCCTCACGCGCGATGCGCACCGCACGGCGTACGAGGTCGGACTGCGGGTGCGGGGTGCCGCCGAAGGAGGAGAAGGAAATCATCGCAACGATGGGTTCGATCCCGAACTCGCGCACCTGCTCGGCGGAGAGCAACGCGATTTCGGCGAGTTGTTCGTCCGTAGGATTGATGTTGACCGAGGTATCGGCGAGGAAGACGGTGCCGTGACTGGTGAAGACCATGGTCAAGCCACAAGCCAGTCGTGCGTCGGGTCGCAGCGGGATGGTCTTGAGCATCGGCGCCATGGTCTTGCGCACTTGGCGTCGCACTCCGCAAACCAGGCCATCGGCGTCGCCCATCCGCAGCATCATCGGGCCGAACCACAACGGATCGAGCATCAGGCGGTGGGCGGTTTCGGCGTCCACACGACGGTGACGGCGCAGTTCGTGCAATTCGTTGGCGTACTGCGCGAGCTTCGGCGAACGCGCGGGATCGGCGATTTCGACTCCGTTCAGGCTCACGCCGAATTCGTCAGCGCGGGCGCGAATCAAAGCTTCGTCGCCGACCAGCACCGGTTGCGCGATGCGCTCGTTCACGACGGCTTCGGCGGCGATCAGAATGCGCTCGGCATCGCCCTCGGGGTAAACGATGCGTCGCGGATTGCGGCGCGCGTGCGACACCGCCATGCGCATCAGGTCGCGTTCCTCGCCGATGCGCTCGCCGAGGGTGCGCACGTACTCCTCCAGGTCCACGATCTTGCGCGCGACACCGGTCTCCATCGCTGCGCGCGCCACCGCAGTGGCGACGCGGCGGATGACGCGGTGGTCGAGCGGCTTCGGAATCAGCGATTCGCGGCCGAAGGCGAGGTCCTCGGATTTGAGGCCGTAGGCGGCGGCGACGTTTTCGGGCACCGGCTCGCGCGCGAGCTCGGCCAGCGCGTGCGTGGCGGCGTAGAGCATCTCGCGGTTGATGGTGCGCGCGCGCACGTCGAGTGCACCGCGGAAGATGAAGGGGAAACCGAGGACGTTGTTGACCTGGTTCGGGTAATCCGAGCGGCCGGTGGCGATGATCACGTCGTCGCGGGTGGCCTTGGCGAGCTCGGGACGGATCTCGGGATCCGGATTCGCCAAAGCGAACACGATCGGATCCTTCGCCATGCTGAGCAGCATCTCGGGCGTGAGCACGTCGGGACCGGAGAGACCGAGGAACACGTCGGCGTCGCGGATCGCTTCGGCGAGAGTGCGGTGCGGCGTGTCGGCGGCGAGCTGCGCCTTGTATTCGTTCATCCCTTCCGGACGGCCTTTCCAGACCACCCCCTTCGTGTCACACAGGATGAGGTTCTCGCGCTTCAGCCCCAGCCCGATTGCGAAGTTGGTGCAAGCGATCGCGCTGGCGCCGGCGCCGTTGACGACGAGCCGGATCTCCTCGATCTTCTTGCCCGCGACCGCCAGCGCATTGATCAGTCCGGCGCCCGAGATCACTGCAGTGCCGTGCTGGTCGTCGTGGAAGACCGGGATGTCGAGTTCCTCGCGCAGACGGCGCTCGATCTCGAAGCAGCGCGGCGCCGAGATGTCCTCCAGATTGATGCCGGCGACGGTCGGTGCGATCGCCTTGACCGCGATGATGATCTCCTCGACGTCCTTGGTGCCGAGCTCGATGTCGAAGACGTCAATGTCGGCGAAGCGCTTGAACAAGACGCCTTTGCCTTCCATCACCGGCTTGCCCGCGAGCGGGCCGATGTCGCCGAGACCGAGCACCGCGCTGCCATCGGTCACCACCGCGACGAGATTGCCCTTGGCGGTGTACTCGTAAACCTTCTCGGGATCCTTCGCGATTTCGCGACAGGGCTCTGCGACGCCGGGCGAATAGGCCAGCGAGAGATCGAGCTGGGTCAGGCACGGCTTGGTCGGCCGCACCTCGATCTTTCCGGGCCGCCCGACCCGGTGATATTCGAGCGCGTCTTGGCGAGTGTGCTTCAGGGGCATGTGCCCACCATTGTGCCACGAGAACTTCGCGCCGCCACGCTTAGGGCAGAATTGACACTCTCACCGGCTTTGAGACGCCGATGGAGCGTTCCGGCGCCGACGGCTGAGCGAGCGCACAGGCATGGAACTCGCGGCCGATCAACCCGCTCAGGATCCTGACCGGCACTCGCAGCCGCGCCTCGCCGTCGCCGCGTGGGTCGAGCCGGCCCTGAAGACTGGTGCAGCCGCGGAATCCGCGCAGAGTGTGCAAGAAGATCGCGTCGCGCGTCAACGGAATTTGCACGCCAGCCAGTGCGGAGGGTCCCGTGCCGGAGGCGGAGAGCAGAACCTGGAATCGCTCGCCCGCGCGCATGGCCGGGAAGTCGAGGGTCCAAACGACATCCTCGCCCGCGGCGGCGGAGAGGCTTTGCTGATGGGGAGACATTCCTGGGAGGAAATTCCAAATCTCGACGAGCCAGTAGGGCGGATTGTGATAGATCTGACTCCAACCATGAGTCACCACGAGATCCTTGTGCCCGTCTCGATCGAGATCGCCGGCTGAGAGCAGTCGGGAGCCGAAGTCGCCGCCGGAGACTCCCGCTTCGATGACCTGGAGCACTTCTCCGTCCTTGCCTGAGAGGATGAAGACCTGACCGCGAGCTCGCATGCCGTTCACCATGGTCAAGCGCGGCGCGCCTACCAGCACCTCCTCCACGCCGTCTGCATTCATATCTTTCCATCGCGCCATGGAGGCTCCGAAATTTGCATCAGAATCAGGATGCGTCGCCACCCACAGCGGAAGTCCCGTCGCGCTGGAGAAAGCGACGACGTTGCGCGCCTCGAAGAATTCCGCCTCTCCCGCGAGGTAGTCCGGCTCGCCGTCGTTATCGAGGTCACCGACGGCGGCCAGCTTGCGGCCTGGAAGTCCAGTGCCGCTTGGAGAAATATCTACGCGCATCAGTTCGCCACTGCGCCCGTTGACGACGAATGCTGCTGCGCGTTGGAAGCGCGAGGATCCGGAGGCTCCCACCGCGAGCTCGTGGTAGCCATCGCCATCCACGTCGCCGATCCGAGCAAGGGAGCGGCCTAGCGTTTCTGAACTCGCGCCTTGCAGCTTCCACAGCACTCGGCCGTCGGCTCCTGCATGCAGGCTCACCTCGCCGCCGAGTGTCGCATTGCCCGAGCCGGCCCACGGGGCTCCGCACGCGAACTCGGGGACGCCGTCGCCATCGAGGTCATCCATCCACGTAAGAGCAGTGCCGAAGCCAGAATCACTTTGACCATGGATTGCGTAGTGATTCACTCCTGTACTCGGGTCGTAGGCATACACGGAACCTGGATGCAAGAGAAAGCCTCGCGCACTAGGAGCGCCGATCAGCAGGTCGGGATGTCCATCTCCGTTCAAATCCTGATTGCCGATGAGCTCATGTCCGAATCGGATACGGTCGTGACCCCTGATCAGGAAAAGGAATGCCCCAGTTCTTCCACTCACGATGCGCACCGCGCCGTTGGCCATGAACCACTCCCCATCCAGTGGCGCGCCAATGGCGAGATCGGGATGCCCGTCACTGTTCACATCGCCGAGCAGCGCGAGCGATTCACCATAAGTGAATGGAGCCGGATCCGTCTCCGGAAGGAGCGCTCGTACCGCACCCCACTCGCCGCCGACGGTTTGAGCAACGGCAGGAGTCGCCAACAGAGTCAGGACAAACAGGATCCGCACGGCGGCAAGTCAGCAAATCCCGTGCCACGTGGCGGTGACGTTTCGTCCCGGCTCCGCGAGCGCCGCCGCACCCCCAGGCTCAGCGCCGGAACGGCAGCGCGCGCAATCTCTCCCCAGTGGCCGCGAACAAGGCGTTGGCGAGGGCCGGGGCCACCGGCGGCACACCCGTCTCGCCGGCGCCGGTTGGCGGGGCGTCGTTCTCGATCAACTGCACGTGGATCTCGCGCGCATTCTCGGCGAAACGGGCGATCGGGTAGTCGTGGAAGTTCGACTGCTCGATCGCGCCGTTCTTGGCGGTGATGGCGCCGAAACGCGTCAGGCTGATGCCGAAGGCCACCGCACCTTCCATCTGCGCGCGCACGCGGTCGGGGTGGAGCATCAAGCCGACGTCGGCCGCGACGTCCACGCGCGGAATGCTGAGCGCACCGCCAGCCTTCGCTTCGATCTCAGCGACGATCGCTACGTAGCCGCAGAAGGAGCGGTGCACCGCAATGCCCATGCCGCGCCCGGCCTTGCGTTTTCTTTCCCAATCCGCTGCTTCCGCCGCGCGATGCAGCACCGCGAGCAGCCGACCCGTGTCCACCGGATGCGAATCGAGAGATTCGCCGTAGTTGCCGTAGCGCACGCCTTCGGAGGCCGGATCCCAGTGGCGCGGTTTGCCGATCAGCGCCGTGAGGTATTCGAGCGGATCGCGTCCGGCCGCCTGCGCGCACTCGTCGGCGAAGGAGGACACGCCGAAGGCATGAAACACGTTGCAGACCGAGCGGAACCAGCCGATGCGTACGTGACCACGCGCCTCACCGACTTCCGCGCGCAGATTGGGCAAATCGAACGGCGCGTCGGTGAAGCCGAGTCCGAGCTCGCCGCCGCTGCCGACGTTCGCCGCCGGGTTGAAGGTGCTACCGATCGGCGGGAAGGCACTGCGCTGCAGCCACGCGGTCGGCAGACCGTCGGCGCCGAGCGCAGCGCGGAAGTTCATTGCCGCGGTCGCGTGGTAGTAACCGTGGCGGATCTCGTCCTCGCGCGTCCACTGCACGCGCACCGGCTTGCCGGTTTCGCGCGCGAGCAGCGCGGCCTCGACCACGAAATCGGGCTTGGACTTGCGCCCGAAGCCGCCGCCGAGCAGCGTGACGTGCACCGTCACCTTCTCGCGCGGCATGCCGAGCGCGGCGGCGACTTCATCCTGCGCTGCCTGCGGATTCTGGGTGGGAGCCCAGATCTCGCAGCCGTCTTCGACGATGCGCACGACCGCGCAGGGCGGTTCCATCGGCGCATGCGCGAGATGCGGCAGCGCGTACTCGGCCGCCACGATCTTGGCCTTGCTCGTTTCCGCGGCGCTGAAGGCTGCGTCCACGTCTCCTCGCGAGCGCACGACTGCTCCCGGCTTGCGCACGGAGTCGAGCAGCGCGGCGGAGTAAGCAACGGAGTCATAGCTCGCGTTCGCACCGTGTTCCCAGTTGATCTGCAAGCGCTCGCGGCCGCGCAGCGCCGACCAGGTGTCACGCGCCACCACCGCGACGCCGCCGAGCGGCCGGAACCCCGGCGGCTTCTGGCCATCGGGCATGCGCACGATGGAGACCACGCCGGGCGTGGCGCGCGCTACCGCATCATCGTAATCTTTCACCATTCCGCCGACCACCGGCGGTCGCGCGATCACCGCCGTCAGCATGCCATCGAGCCGCACGTCGGCGCCGAACTGGGCGCTGCCGTTCAGGAGCGCGTCCTGATCGGTGATCGGCACGCCCTCCTTGGCGATCCAGCGCCATTCTGCGCGCGTCTTGAGACGCACGCTGTCCGGTTCCGGCGCCTCCAACTTCGCCGCCTCGGCCGCCAGCGCGCCGTATTCCAAGGCACGTCCGCTCGTGGCGTGGCGCACGAAGTGCTGTTCACCGCGGCATTCCGCGTGGGGCACGCCCCAGCGCGCCGCTGCCGCTCGCTCGAGCTGGTGGCGCGCAGTCGCGCCGACGCGGCGCAACAACAGGAAGGATTCGCGCACGCTGCGCGATCCGTCGGTGTTCTGCGAGCCGTAACGGCGGTCGCCGAGAGCCTGGACGATGCGCACGCGCTCCCAATCGGCCTCCAACTCGTCGGCGAGCGCCATGGGCAGCGCGGTGCGAATGCCGGTGCCCATCTCCGAGCGGTGCGCGACGATGCTGACGAGCCCGTCGGCGCCGAGAGTGAGGAAGAGATGCGCCTCCCAGTCCTCGTCCGTGGTGAAATCTTGCACCGCGAAGGCGCGCAAGCCTCCGCCCGGTACGAGCGAAGCACCGAGCACGAAGCCGCCCGAAGCGGCGACGCGGTGCAGGAAGCTACGCCGGGAGAAGTCACTCACCGCGCGTCCTCCGCGGCGAGGTCGGCTGCGGCTTCATGGATCGCGGCGCGAATCCGCGGATAGGTGCCGCAGCGGCAGAGATTCTGCGACATCCAAGTGTCGAGGTCGGCGTCGCTCGGCCGCGGCTTGGCGGCGAGCAGCGCAGC
>CXWK01024338.1_pt1 | contig 14019 bp, 15 predicted proteins | sample 590851 | NCBI WGS metagenome assembly CXWK01 (sample SAMEA3498364, study PRJEB10139) | wastewater metagenome | biome: wastewater treatment plant; material: activated sludge | place: Denmark | collected 2014-08-01 | reverse complement strand
GCGATCAGCCCCCCAACTATGAAATCATGGTAGCCAACATTCTGAGAACATTCGGTATCGGAATGCGGCCATCCGCCCCAGGCGAGGGTAAAGCTGCCGGTGGAATCGAAGCATGCTCGCCGTCCATTCCGGACCTGCTCGGAAAGCAACAGCTCAAGGCCGCGGCGCGTATATGGCTGGAGTGCGCGCACGCCCTGCGATTCCATGATGGTGGTGATGTGCAGATAGGCTGCGAAGGCATTGGCGGACTTCGTCCGCGTCTCGGCATTGCGGGCGCTTAACGCGTCGATCGCCCCCTCCTGCGAAACCGCTTGCCACATCTTCCGCAGATAGGCGCGGATACGCGGATTTGGACGAAGCCGGTTCATCGCGTCGAGAGCGCGCGCTACCTGAAACGGCGTGATCAGATCCAGCCCGCCATAACAATCGGTATAGGTGGTGCGCGCGCTGGGTCGCGCGGTGTCTATTAGAAGGTCGATCGCGGCATCGACCAACCTCTCCGCCGCCGCCCGTTGCGCAGCGTCCGTGATGTATGGCAGCCCCTGGCCGTTGAAATACAGCGCATCCGCCAGGAAACGGTCAGCCAAATGCGTCTGCTTGAGCACCGGATTGCGTGGGCAGCGCCGGCCCCGATCGATCACCGCCTGGGGATTGGACAGATGCAGCTTCAGCTGGGTGATCAGGCGCTCGGCGGAGATGTCCACCAGATCCCTCTCCAGGGAAAGCGCATCGGGCACGAGCGGCCCGATGACGACCGCCGAACATCCCGCCTCCATGGACCCGACATTGCGAAGACAGACACCGACTTCGCTCGTGTCCCAAAGGAAGCGAACGCCCCATAATGTCAACCCCATATGGAATGTGTCTGCAGTAACCGGCGTGCTGGCGATACGCCGCGACGTCAAATCCGAGACGATCAACTCGCCCGAGGCGCGGTCATACCGGGCGATATAGCGGCTATCCTTACGCAATACGCCGACATCATCCACCATGCTAAGGACCAGCGTCACTCCAACCCGCGCCGCCTCCTGTGCCGCCAGAACGGTCATGGCGGAGGCCGTCATTGGCGAGGCCCACATGATGAAGGCGGTTGCCGCCGCAGCACGCGCGCAGCTCGCCGAAATGAAGCGCCAAGAGCTGCGATCTGCGACCATGTCAGGCGCCCCTAGTGGATCGAATCTAACACTTGGTGCCCGCGCCTGACGGCGGCGATGATTTTACGCGGGTCAGCGGTCCAAACAAAGGGCTTGGGCGCTTGGTTTGTCTCCTCGATGAAGCGATCGATCGCGGTTTCAAGCTCGACGACGGAACGGAAGACGCCTCGTTGCAGACGCTGCTTGGACAATTTCGCAAAGTATCCCTCCACTGCGTTAAGCCAGGAACAGGACGTGGGCGTGAAGTGAAAGGAGAACCGCTTGTGGCGTGCCAGCCACGCCAGAACGGCTGGATGCTTGTGAGCGGCGTAGTTGTCGAGAATGACATGGACCGTCTTTCCAGCCGGAAGCTCGGCGTTGATGGTGTTGAGGAAGCGTATGAACTCCTCGTGGCGGTGGCGCTGCATGCAGCGGCCGATCACCTTGCCCTCCAGCACGTCCAGCGCCGCAAAGAGTGTGGTCGTTCCGTTGCGCTTGTAATCGTGGGTCATGGTTCCAGCGTGGCCCTTCTTCATGGGAAGGCCGGGCTGGGTGCGGTCCAGCGCCTGGATTTGGCTCTTCTCGTCGAACGAAAGAACGATGGCATGGGCAGGCGGATCGACATAGAGCCCTATCACATCGCGCAGCTTCTCCACGAACCTCGGGTCATTGGAGAGCTTGAACTGTTTGACCCTGTGAGGCTGAAGGCCATGCGCGCGCCAGAGGCGGGAGACGGCGCTGGCGCTGATGCCGCAAGCCGCCGCCATCAGCGCTGCGGTCCAGTGGGTTCTCTCTCCCGGCGGCGGGCTCGAGGTCAATGCCACAACGCGCTCGGCCACGTCCGGGCCGAGCGGAGCTATGCGCGAAGGCCGCGTCTTGTCGCGCAGCAAGCCCACGACGCCCTCCTGCATGAACCGCTCCTGCCAGCGCCAGACGCAGGTCTTGGACTTGCGCGTCCGGCGCATGATCTCATTGGTCCCCAGACCCTCAGCCGAAAGCAGCACGATCTCCGCTCGCCAGACGTGCTTCTGCGGCGCGTTGCGGTCCTTCAAAATAACCTTCAGCCGCCTGCGTTCCGAAGGCTTCAACGTGATGGATACTCCCGTTCGCATGCGTCAGACTCGCACGTCCGGCGCCGCGTGGGAATCCCAGATGGGATTCAAATGTCAGACCGGAACCACTAGAATACGGTGCTTCCACATTCATCGCTGGGACATCGACCTCTTGCACTGGAGAACCTTGGTTCTAAACTAACATTCCGAATTGACCACCCTCTTGGAGGCCGGTCAGACCAGGGTCTGCTCTTAGTTTGTGTCAGTTTACTTTAGGGAGGTGCCTTCACCTCTTGAAGAGAGGTGCCTTTCCTCTTGAAGAGAGGTGCCTTTCCTCTTGAAGAAGAGAGGCTTTTTATCTCATACTCAACAAATGTTACCCATTACCACCTGTCGTGGGTTTCAGCGGTACGCGAAAATCCAAGACCGCATGTGTCAGACGTCGCTCGGCTTAATCGGTATCGGGGAGCAACCGTGCAAGAATAAGTAACCCAAAAAAGAAATTGTTGTCCCGTAATTGGCGTCAGCATCGCAATAATGTGCGCTGTGATGCACACGATGGAAACGGGGACTGACAATACGCAGATAGAGCTTGAAGCGCGCAAAATAGCAGAAGACTACAAAACCTTATGAATCATCCAACGGGCCCCGAAATCGAATGGAATGCCAGCCTAGGCATTATGCGGATTCTCGCGTGTGTGGCGGTCGTGATCCTTCACACAAGCGCACGCACTATCTACTTGTATGGCTCCATTGACGAGTGGGATTGGCAACTTGCTAACTTTCTGAATTCTTCGGTACGTTGGTGCGTTCCGTTATTCGTCATGATCAGCGGCGCTCTGGCGTTTCGCGCACCTATTTTGGACACTCGGACCTTTCTCATTGATCGATCCGTAAGAATACTTCCTCCGCTTGCGTTCTGGACCATCGCATATCTTGCTTGGCGCAAATATTTTCTTCATGAGAATTTAACTGCCGCGGTCGTCTGGAATGACATTTTTGCAGGACAGCCGTACTATCACTTGTATTTTCTTTTCTTGATTCTAGGCCTATACGCTTTCACGCCAGTGTTGGCGCCTGCCATCAGAAACGCGCCAACCTTGGTTGCGATTCGATCGAGCTTTGCAATCTTGGTACTGTCAGGTGTAACTATAGCCTTCGGGTCCTGGTCGCCAATTGCCTTAACCTTCTTTGTTCCTTATATCGGCTATTACGCTTTGGGTGCCCTCCTCCCCAATATCTTGATGCGCGCGCCCACCTTATTGGGCATTGTCTTGTTGGGCTTTAGTTTTGGAATCGCGACGATTACGACAGCTGTGTTCACAAGCCTCTTCGTCAAGCATTTCGCATCGGTTGGAGGTTCTGCACTCTATTTCTACACGTATTTTAGTCCCACGGTGATCATCCAATCCGTCTCAATTTTCGTTTTGCTAAATAGTTGCAAGGGCGGCCTTCTACCCCGACGAGTGATACGGCGGTTGAGTGATCTTGTGTTCGGCGTCTATCTGATTCATCCCATGATACTGGAGAGTTTGAGATATATTTGGCAGAGAACCCATCCGGAAATGTTGACGCCTGCTTTGGATATGCTGGTGACGTCAATTTTGGTGATCGCTATATCCACCGGGCTGGTCGCATTCATCAGAACAATTCGGTACTGCAGGAATATCGTCTAACGCATGACATTGAGCATCCGCCCCAACAACCGGGCAGGCTAAAAAGTTAATATGCTGCGACAGGATTCTAAATTCTAGTCCGGAAAAATTCGTTCAACTGTCGAGTTTTCCCTTGCGAACGATACGCCACCTCNNATATCCATCCGGCGTAGGCCGCATGCTGGTCAGTATGGTGGATCGTAACGCTTGAGCAGCGTAGGATCATTTTTGTACATCTTGATGAGCTCGATCAAGCTCTCAATGCCGAAGTCGGTGAATGCCAACACGCCGTCTTCTCCGATGCCATAGACCCAGATGACGCCGTCCTCGATTTCCATTTCGTTGGCGACGTCGTGTAGCCAATCTGTATCCCTCCGCCGCAGGCCGCCTTGTTCGGAGACCGGTTTGCGAAGAAGCATGTGGCTTTAAGGCTAGCCTTAAGGTCGGTTGATGCGGGTAGAAGTTCTGGGCGGGGTTGAGCGTCGCCGTCGCTGGTCTCGCGACGATAAGATGCGGATCATCGAGGAGACGCTGGCGCCCGGGGCGGTGGTGACGGAGATCGCGCGGCGGCACGGCATTGCGACGAGTTTGGTGTTCACGTGGCGGCGGCGGGCTCGCCTTGCGACTGTCGCTTCGGCGGGACCGCGCCTTGTCCCGGTTCAGGTCGCCGCGGCTGCGGCCGAAAGCCTCCGATCGATTGAAGCGCCAGCGGCGATGCTCGCTCGGAAGCGACGCGGCCTGATCGAGATCGAGCTTGGCGACGGCAAGCGCGTCAGCGTTGACGAGAATGTCGATGCTGAGGCGTTGGGGCGGGTTCTCGATGTTCTGAGCCGACGATGATCCCGATACCGGGCGGCGTCAGGGTCTGGATCGCCACTGGGCACACGGACATGCGCCGCGGCATGCAGGGCCTGGCTCTGACGGTTCAGGAGAGTTTGAAGCGCGACCCCCATGCCGGCGATCTCTATATCTTCCGCGGGCGCCGGGGCGATCTCGCCAAGATTCTTTGGCATGATGGCATCGGCTTGTCGCTGTACGCCAAGCGCCTGGACCGCGGCAAGTTCATCTGGCCCTCGGCGTCGGCGGGCGCGGTGTCGATCTCGGCGGCCCAGATGGCTTATATGCTGGAAGGGATCGACTGGCGAAATCCGCAACTGACGTGGCGACCGCAGAGCGCCGGCTGAGCCAAATAAAATATTGGACCACGTGCATTTTGTGGCGCCACAAATCGCTGAATTTGTGATTCTCTCGTTTGCATGGACACGGCTCGCGGCGCTCTTCCCGACGACATAACCGCTCTGAAAGAGGCGTTGGCGACCGAGCGCGCGAAGGCTCTGGACATCGCAGCGGAGCTTGCGATCGCCCGTGCGAAGGCGTCGGAAGACAGTGCGCTGATAGCCCAGCAGAAGCTGCGGATCGCCAAGCTCGAGCGCCGGATCTACGGACAGCGGTCAGAGCGCTCGTCTCGCCTGATCGACCAGTTGGAGCTGACGTTCGAAGAGCTGGAAGCCAGCGCCACCGAAGACGAGCTTGCGGCCGAGAGAGCCGTCGCCAGGACGACAACCGTTCGCGGATTTGCGCGCACGCGCCCCGAGCGCCAGACGTTCCCCGAGCATCTTCCCCGCGAGCGGGTGGTGATCGATCCGCCGGCGGCGTGTGAATGCTGCGGCGGCAATCGCTTGCGCAAGCTCGGCGAAGACGTGACGCGGACGCTGGAATCGGTGCCGCGCCAGTGGAAAGTGGTCGAGACGGTGCGCGAGAAGTTCTCTTGCCGCGACTGCGAGAAGATCAGCCAGTCGCCGGCACCGTTCCATGCCGTTGCAAGAGGCTGGGCGGGCCCCAGCCTGCTGGCCATGATCGTGTTCGAGAAGTTCGGCCAGCATCAGCCCCTGAACCGCCAGGCCGAGCGTTACGTTCTGGAAGGGGTGCCGATCGCGCTCTCGACCATGGCCGACGCGGTGGGATCGGTCTGTGCGGCGCTTGATCCTCTGCTTCGCCTGGTCGAAGCCCACGTCATGGCGGCCGAGCGCCTTCATGCCGACGATACGACCGTTCCGGTCCTGGCCAGCGGCAAGACCGACACGGGGCGATGCTGGATTTACGTGCGGGACGACAGGCCTTTTGGCGGAACGGGGCCGCCGGCGGCGATGTTCTATTACTCGCGCGACCGCAAGGGCGAACATCCCCAGGCCCACCTGGCCCGATACGTCGGCATCCTGCAGGCGGACGCCTATGACGGGTATAACCAGCTCTATCTGGCCGGGCGTAGTCCCGGACCGATCCGGGAAGCAGCCTGCTGGGCGCACGCGCGGCGTCCGTTCTTCGCTATGGCCGATATAGAGGAGAATGCCCGTCGCAAGGCCGCGGGCAAGAAGGAAATCGCACTGTCGCCGATCGCCATCGAGGTCGTACGTCGGATCGACGCGCTGTTCGAGATCGAGCGAACGATCAATGGCAAGAACGCCGAGGAGCGTCTGGTCGTCCGGCGGACGCTAAGCCGGCCATTGGTCGAGGATCTTCACGCCTACATGCGGGAACAGCTTGCTAAACTCTCCCGTGGGCACGACCTAGCCAAAGCGTTCAATTACATCCTGAAGCGATGGGCGAGCTTTACTCTGTTCCTTGAAGACGGTCGCGTGTGCCTCTCCAACAACGCCGCCGAAAGAGGACTGCGAGGCATAGCCCTCGGGAGAAAGTCATGGCTGTTTTGTGGATCGGATCGTGGAGGACAGCGCGCCGCGTCCATGTATAGTCTCATCATTACGGCCAAGATGAATGGCGTCGATCCACAGGCCTGGCTGGCCGACATCCTCTCGCGCATCGCCGCTCATCCCGCCCATCGGCTGGACGAGTTGCTGCCCTGGAATTGGACCCCTCCGACATCCGAGATCTCCGCTCAGGCGGCTTGATCCATGCACACCAACAAGGTCCACCACGTTACGACCATCAATCGCATTGCCGAACAGCTCGGCGAAGACGAGGATTGGCTGCGGGACGTCGCCAGCGAGATGGAAATCGAGGACGGCGTCATCTGGGTCTATGGCGTCGGAGAAGACGGCGTCCTGGCGTTCACCGACTTCGGCATCGAGAGCCTGATCGAGCTCATCAAGATGCACAAGGAAAATCCTACGCTGCTCAAGCGTTAGGATCGGTCAGAATGACCCGCATGCGGCCTACGCCGGATGCATACGCCAATCTTCGCCTTCGTCGAGCTGTTCGGCAACGCGGGCGATAGTGGTGACGTGATGGACCTTGTTGACGTGCACGGGTCAAGCCGCCTGAGCGGAGATCGCGGATGCCGGAGGCGTCCAGTTCCATGGCAGCGACTCATCCAGCCGATGGGCGGGATGAGCTGCGATGCGCGAGAGGACGTCAACCAGCCAGGCTTGCGGGTCGACTCCATTCATCTTGGCCGTTTATGCTGCCCGCCGAACTATGCCGAACAGGTCCGGTATGGCGCGTCGTTGTCACGCTGGCATCGTCGATCGCGTGCACGGCAGCCCCATTCCATTCGGCATAGTCTGGTCGTTCAGAGCGTTTCCAGGAAGGCGAGCAGGCGGTCGTTCGGCTGGAAGCGGGTTCGCTTGCCGCGCTCGTACGGCTTGAGCTTCGCCAGGGCAGCTTCCTTGAGGGCGAGGTGGGCGTGCCGGTATCCTGCAGGCCGACGCTTATGGCGGCTATAACCCGCTTTACGATCCCTCGCGCGCTGCGGGAGCGGTCACGCCCGCGCTGTGCTGGGCCCATGCCAGGCGGCAGTTCTTCGAACTGGCCGATATCGCTGCCAATGCGCGGCGCGGCAAGAACGCCGCGGCGATCTCGCCGGTCGCACTGGAGGCGGTCAGGCGTATCGACGTGCTGTTCGACATCGAGCGCGGCCTCAACGGCCTTGCCGCCGATGAGCGTCTGCGTATCCGCAAGCAACAGAGCGCGCCTCTTCTCACTGAGCTGGAAACCTGGCTGCGGGAACAGCGTTCCCGTATGTCGCGCTCGGCTTCCGTCGCCGGGCCGATCGACTACATGCTCAAGCGCTGGGACTGGTTTGCCCGCTTCATCACAGATGGCAGGGTCTGCCTGACCAACAATGCGGCCGAACGCGCCCTGCGCGGCTTTGCGCTGGGGCGGAAATCCTGGCTGTTCGCGGGCTCCGACCGCGGAGCCGACCGCGCCGCGGTCATGGCCACGCTGATCGTGACGGCCAAGCTCAACGACGTCGATCCTCAGGCCTGGCTCGCTGACGTACTCGCCCGCATCGCCGGGCATCCCGTCCAACGGCTCGACGAATTACTCCCGTGGAATTGGCGCACCAGAAACCAGAAAGTTAATCAAGCCGCTTGACCCGAAAATGATCCGCACGCGGCCCCGACCGGATGCTTACCGCGCGAGAGCATCCTCCAGGGTCTCGACGCAGAGACGCAGAAGGCCGCCTCCATCGTGATCGACAGCCGCCACGACAAGACACGGCGTGTCGCCCAGTCCAGCACCACGGCGAGATAGACGAAGCCCTGCGCCATTGGAATGTAGGTGATGTCCATGGCCCAGACCTGGTTCGGCCGCGTGATCTCCATGCCGCGCAGCAGATACGGATGGATCTTGTGACCGGGCTCGGGCTTGGTGGTACGGGAACGGCGATAGAGCGCCTCTATCCCCATCCGCCGCATCAGCGTCTTGACATGCCGGCGGCCGATCTTGCACCCCTGCAAAGCCAGCAGGCCTCGCAACATACGCGAACCGGCGAAGGGATACTCCAGGTGCAGCCGATCGAGCTGCCGCATGATCGCGAGATCGGAGTCCGGGACCGGGCGCGGCAGATAGTACACGCTGCCGCGGCTGATCTGCAAAACCTCTGCCTGCCTGGTGATCGACAGATCGTGCTTACGGTCGATCATCGTTTTGCGCTCAGCAATCCCGCCTTGGTGAGCGCTCCTTCTAAAAAATCGTTCTCCAGCGTCAGCTCCCCGATTTTGGCGTGCAGCGACTTCACGTCGATGGCTGCTTGCTCCGCTCCGGAGCCGCCGCCGGGACCGAACGCATCGGCAGCCTTGCTTTCAAGCTGAGCCTTCCACGTCGTGATCTGATTGGGGTGGACGTCGAATTGCTCGGCAAGCTGCGCCAGCGTCCGGTCACCCTTGACGGCGTCGAGCGTCACCTTCGCCTTGAAGGCCGGTGTGTGGTTCCGGCGTGTTCTTCTGCTCATTGTCGCTCCTGATTCGCAGGCACAGCGTGCCCGCTGTCAGGCAAAAACTCCACTTATCGCCCTGTGCAGAATTCCGGGACCGGCTCTCTTGGCCGCAAAAGTGGATCGAGATCGGAGAGGCGCAACACCATCTGGCCACTTCTCGGCACTGACCTCGATATGGTGCGCGCATTGTAATAGCCGCGGAAGGACGACCAGGCCGCTGACGCCTGACAGCCTGCGCGAAGATCGCCCCGTTGTCGTCCCCACAGGCGTATTTCGGGCGGCGGGTCACGAGCACCCGGAACTGCGCTGGCACAGAGCCGCCAGACTCGTTAGCACATCTTCAGGAAGGTGACCGCCGGACACCGCTTACCTTGAGTGAGTGCAAATTGATACCAAAACAACCTTGCGGCAAGCAGTTGGATGACGTAAGAGCTTCGAGTAATAAAGTTACATTATACCCAGGCCGTAGGAGCTTTCTAGCTCTAAGCAGCTGGCAAGTTCAAGAGCCATCGAAAGCGGATCTCGCGACAGCTTTGAAGCAAAGATTAGACCTTAGTCGGTATTGGCGGATGCATTTGCAATGGTTCTCGTACGACAGCTTATTGAGCGAATATCCCAGCGTCAGTATTGCATTGGTGTCATTGGGTTAGGATATGTGGGCCTGCCGCTGGCTTCAATTGCCTGCCGAGCAGGATTTCGCGTCTTAGGTTTCGACATTGACACCGAGCGCGTCGACCACATTAACAGCGGCACGTCAGTCATCAGACATTTCGAAAACAGTTTCCTCAACGAGGCTAGAGTCCGATCCCGTTTCGAGGCGACATCGGAGTTTGAACAGCTCCGCGAATGTGACGCCATTCTTATTGCGGTCCCAACACCTTTAACAAAGCATCGAGAGCCCGATCTATCTTACGTTGAAAGCACAGTGAGCCAGATTGCGTCTCGCCTCAGGCGCGGACACTTGGTCGTTTTAGAATCGACCACTTGGCCCGGGACTACTTCAGAAATCGTCAAGAGCAAGCTGGATGAAACCGGGTTGATCCATGGCGAGGACTATTACCTCGCCTTCTCGCCCGAACGTGAAGATCCCGGTAACGCGGATTTTTCTACCGGTAACATTCCTAAGGTGGTCGGCGGGCAAAGTGCTTCCGCTCTAACGCTGGCAGTTTCTCTTTACTCGGCACTTGTCGAGAACGTAGTGCCGGTGTCCTCGACCCAAGTAGCCGAGGCAGTTAAACTCACCGAGAATATTTTCCGAGCGGTGAACATCGCTCTCGTAAACGAGCTGAAAATCATTTTCCAACGCATGGGGATCGATATTTGGGAGGTGATCGAAGCCGCAAAAACCAAGCCCTTTGGATACATGCCATTCTATCCTGGTCCCGGGCTGGGAGGGCACTGCATTCCCATTGATCCATTCTATCTAGCTTGGAAGGCCAGAGAATTTGACGTAACGGCGCAATTTGTTGAGTTGGCAGGTGAAATCAACACTGCCATGCCGCGATACGTGGTTGATCGGGTTGCGGAAGCGCTCGACCGGCACTCAGAGAGAGGCCTAAGAAACGCGAAGGTTCTGGTGCTCGGAATCGCTTACAAGAAGAACATCGAAGATATGCGTGAAAGCCCCTCACTGCGGTTAATGGAGCTATTGCAGGAGAGGGGCGCCCAAGTGGACTATCATGATCCCTTCATACCCTCTGTCCCGCTCACCCGCGAACATGCAAGCCTTTTTGGACAACGCTCGACATCAATTGATGGTGCGTCGCTGCCGGGATATGACGTCGTTCTGATAGCAACCGACCACGATTCCGTCGATTATAAGCTCGTGGTTGAGAAAGCGCGGCTTGTGGTTGACACCCGCAATGTCTGCGCTCGGGTCGGCGCCATCGGCACCAATATTGTTAAGGCGTAGTTTCGTACAATGGTGGAGAAGCACGAGTGAAGAAATTTGCTCTAATCGGAGTTGGCGGTTACGTTGCACCTCGGCACATGAGGGCGATTAGAAGTATTGGTGGCGATCTATTGGTTGCCTGCGACCCTGCCGATTCTGTTGGCGTGATGGATGGCTATTTTCCCAATGCTCATTTTTTCACTGAATTCGAGCGCTTCGATAGGCATATAGATAAATTGCGGCGGCGTAGCGAGCGAATCGACTATCTGAGCGTATGCTCGCCAAATTACCTTCATGACGCACACGTCCGTTTCGGTCTACGCGCCGGTTCGGACGTGATTTGCGAGAAGCCTCTGGTACTCAATCCTTGGAACCTTGATGGGCTGGCAGAGATAGAAGCAGATACCGGCAGGCGCATTAACACGATCTTGCAATTACGCCTGCATCCGGTCATTCAGGAACTGAGAGCCAAGATTGCGCAATCCAACAAACGCCACGCCGTCGATCTCACATATATCACCTCTCGTGGTCGCTGGTATCATACTTCTTGGAAGGGCGACGAACAGAAATCGGGAGGTGTAGCCACCAACATTGGCGTGCATTTTTTCGATATGCTAGGGTATGTATTTGGGCCGTTGCTGTCGCAGACGGCGCATCTTCGTGAGGCTGAACGTGCTGGTGGTTTCCAATCCTATGAAAAGGCTGATGTGCGCTGGTTTCTATCGATTAACCGCAATGATTTGCCCGAAGCCATCCAGGACAAAATGAGCACCTATCGATCGATCGCCGTAGATGGTAAAGAGGTGGAATTCTCTGAAGGATTTACGGACCTTCACACAAGGTCATACGAAGCAATCCTCGACGGTCGTGGAAATGGCCTTGAGGAGGTTCGCATGTCCATCGAAGTAGTATCAGCATTTCGTAATTTGCCGATTTTATCGAGCGGCGAGAAACACCCTGCCGTCGCTGCCCGGAAGGGGGCGACGGCATGAATGCGCAGAGCGAGATGCGGACGGATGCTCGATTCCCGGGGGTGCTTGTCCACGAAAGCGCATATGTTGACGAAGGCGTTCATATCGAAGAGGGCACGCGTATTTGGCATTTTTCCCACATCCTAACCCAGGTTTCGATCGGCCGGTCTTGTGTGCTGGGTCAGAACGTTATGGTCGGTCCACGTGTGAAAGTGGGCAATGATTGCAAGATCCAGAACAACGTTGCGCTTTACGAAGGCGTTGAGCTAGAGGACGGAGTCTTCTGTGGACCCTCTTGCGTCTTCACAAACGTGAATAATCCTCGCTCGTTCGTCAACCGCAAGGCTGAATTTCGTCGAACGCTCGTCAGACGTGGTGCGACTATCGGAGCCAATGCAACCATTGTGTGCGGCAAGACACTAGGGGCCTATTGCTTCGTTGCGGCCGGTGCCGTCGTGACATCGGATGTGCCTGACCATGCCCTAATGGCAGGAATTCCCGCTCGGCGAATTGGTTGGATGAGTAGAGTCGGCGAGCGGCTGGGTGATAACCTCATTTGTCCGCGCTCAGGTGAACGCTATGCCGAAGCCGCGAACGGCGGCTTGGAACTCGTCGAGTCATGAGCATGCAAGAGATCGAATTTATAGATCTTAAAGCGCAGTACCGACGCATCGGCGAGCGTATCGACCACGCCATCCTTGCCGCGGTGCGTGATGGCCAATTTATTCTAGGGCCGGAAGTAGCTGAATTGGAGCGTCGCCTTGCGACCTTCTGCGGTGTGGAGCATGTCATCGGAACTGGCAATGGCACTGACGCATTGGGAATTTGCCTTATGGCGCTCGGTATCCAACCAGGAGATGCGGTGATCTGCCCCGCCTTTACATTTGCGGCGACCGCGGAACCGGTAGCTTGGCTTGGAGCAAGTCCCGTCTTCGTCGACATCGATGAAAAGAGCTACAATCTCGATCCTGCTGCGTTGCCCATGGCTCTGGAAACAGCGAAGCGGGCCGGATTGAGGCCTCGCGCCGTGATCGCGGTTGATCTATTCGGCCAGACCGCAGATTACGACGCGATCGAATCGTTCTGTGACGTTCATGGGCTGTCACTTATCTGCGATTCGGCGCAAAGCTTTGGAGCTAGTTACAAGGGTCGACGGACGGGACAATTCGGCCTCATGACGACCGTTAGCTTCTTTCCGGCCAAACCACTTGGCTGTTATGGGGATGGAGGGGCGATTGTCACGCGCGACGATGCACTTGCTGAACTCATCCGTTCTTTGCGTGTCCACGGCAAGGGTGCCGACAAATATGATAATGTCCGTATCGGCGTGAATTCACGATTGGACACAATCCAAGCCGCAATACTGTTGGAAAAGCTCACCATCTTTGAGCAGGAGATCGCGGCGCGCAATGTGCTCGCTGCGCGTTATGACGCAGGACTGCGAAAGATCGCAATCACCCCAACTGTGATGGAGGGTTGCTTATCTGTTTGGGCACAATACACCATCCGAGTACCAGCCGACAAACGCGCTGCAATCATGCACTCGCTGAAGGCCAAGGGTATTCCGACCGCCATCTATTATCCAAAGCCTTTGAATCAACAAATGGGATACTGCCACTATCCAGTAGCCGGTAACGGTCTTCCCATTTCAGAGAAGGTCGCGGGGGAGGTAATGGCTCTGCCAATGCATCCCTATCTCGACCTCGCGNNAGAGATGGATCGCTGCGCTGAACCTTTGTCGAGCAGGGCAAGCTCTCGCAAGCCTACCGCAGCTTCTCGGCCGGTCGCTGACTCCGCTTATCTAGAAAGCGTCTGATGATGCTGGCGACAATATCGCTCGCGTTTCCTATGCCATAATCGGCGATCTCGGTGCGAGGACGATAACCCACATTGTTCCAGAGCCGATTCCAGCCGGCCTCAATTGTCTCAACCCACTCCGTCTCGTCGCGCAACGTAACGCAGGGGATTCGGTGAAAGTATGCCTCTTTCTGCAAGCCACCCGAATCGGTAAATACCGCGGCCGCCTGGGATAGCAACTTAGCCATGTCGAGATAACCCAAGGGCTCGACGAGGTAGATACCTTCGCCGCCAAGTCTGTGCATTTCGAGCAACGCGCGAATTCTCGGATGCACCGGCAA
>CXWK01011899.1_pt2 | contig 14020 bp, 8 predicted proteins | sample 590851 | NCBI WGS metagenome assembly CXWK01 (sample SAMEA3498364, study PRJEB10139) | wastewater metagenome | biome: wastewater treatment plant; material: activated sludge | place: Denmark | collected 2014-08-01 | reverse complement strand
GCACGCGCCCGCTCGACAGCGCCACGCGCGATTCGGCGCGAAGCCAACGCTTCACCGCCGAGTTGTACCAGTAGGTCCACGCCAGGGTCCCGCTCGACCCGTCCTTGCGGGACTTCCACGTACCGTCGCGGCGAATCCGGATCGCCCGGAAAATGCCGACCGGCGTCTCCAGGGTCTCCTCGCCTTGCACGCTGATCGTGGCGTCCACGTCGCTCAGGACTTCGCGCAGGTTCGATTCGGTGAACTTCACGCTCCACGAAGCGCCCGGCGAAAGGGGAAAGAGGTAGAAGAGCGAGGAAGGCGTGTACTCCCGGACCTGCCCGCCCTCCGCCACGCGTTTGTGGTTGCCCATCTGGTCGCCCGAGGACCCTCCCTCGTACTCGACCTCCTCGCCGCGGATCTCGCGGATGACGATCCGTTGCTCCCGGCTTCCCCGCCCGGTCTTCGACGTGACGCGGTACGTCCAGCTGTCCCCCGGCGCAAAGGCCGGGGGCGAGGCAATGGTCGCCGGAGCCGCGGTCGGCCGCGCCCCCGCCATGGCCACCGCGGGCCGCGTCGCCCGCATCATGAATTCCGTCTCGAGCGAGGTGCTTTCCCAGGGCACCTGCCGGCCCGATGAGGCGATGCGGACGCCGGCACGCACCGCCTTGAAGACGTCCTCGATGCGCGTATCCGGCCTCGAGAGGTTCGCGAGCACATGGTGCGTGTACAGGCCGTTGCGCCCGGTGCCGTCGTCGGCGACCGAACCCGGTGCCGTCGCGAAGGCGATGAGGGTACCGGGAGGCGCGTCGATCTGCGCCAGGCCGGCCTGGGAGACCTTGAAGCGGCCGGCGAACGGGTTGTTCCGGCAGGCGTCGAGAACGACGAGGTTCCCGCGGCTTCTCGCGCTCTCGAACTTGTCCATCACGGCGACCACGTCGAAGGCGCTGAACGAGACTTCGTCCTCGCGAGCGATGTCGGCGCCGACGGGTATCAGGTAGTTGCGCCCTCGAACCTGCATGCCGTGTCCCGCGAAGTAGAACAGGGCGACCGAGTCCCGGGTGAGGCCGTCCCCGAACTCCCGCGCGGCGATGTGCATTTCACGAAGCGTCGCGTTCTCGCGCAGGATCACGCGAAAACCCTGGTCCGCGAGCAGCTTGGCGACGTCGCGGGCATCATTGACCGGATTGGCGAGGGGCGCGTCCCGGTAGGCGCCGTTTCCGATCACGAGCGCGAGCCTGGGCTCCTGCTCCGGCCGCGCGTGGGTCGCGACCACGGCCGCGCAGGCGAGGAAGGCGAGTAGTCGAGCGGGGCCCATCGGCCATTCTTTCCCAGGGGCCAACGCAAATCAATCCAGACGAAAGCCTTCCCGGGAGCCGGCTCGCGGTGACCGGCGACGTCATGGACGGCAATCGCTCCTCGGGCAGCGCGGCCCATTTCGCGGAGTGACCGGGCGACGCCGTTCCATGTAAGATTCCCGCTCTTGAGGGGGCCGCCGCGGGTGTCGCGCCGCCCGTGCGTCGGGGAGAACAAGGAGAATCCATGAAGAGCCAATTCTGGAAGGCCGACTGGTTCCTCGGCATCGTGATCGCCGTGGCCGTGCTCGTCTTCAATGCGGCGTCGAACATGATCCCGGGGCTGGAACGGTGGGCCTACGACCTCGGCGTGCGGATGACGTCCAAGAACCCGAGCGACAGGATCGCGGTCATCGCGATCGACGAGCAGTCGATCGCCAACATCGGCCGCTGGCCCTGGCCGCGCGAGGTGCACGCCACCCTCATCGACCAGCTCGCAGCCGCCAAGGCGAAGGTGATCGGCAACACCATCTTCTTCTTCGAGCCCCAGATCGACCCGGGCCTGCTCTACGTCGAGAAGATGCTCCAGATCTACGACAAGGCCTACCCCGCCGGGGCGCCCCAGGAAGCGCCAGGCGTCGGCGTCTTCGGCGGGGCCACGCCCGCCGCGCAGGTGCCCCAGGCCACCGGGGAGGTCGCCGAGATCGGCAAGCTCCTGCGCGAGGCCTCCGTCGCACTGAACAACGACATCCGCCTTGCCGCGAGCGTGAAGAAGGCGGGCAACGTCGTGTTGCCGATGGTGTTCGCCGAAACCATGGGCGGCCCGCCGCCGGGCAAGCCCGACCAGCCCCTGCCCGCCTACGTGACGAAGAACGCCATCAGCGGCACGTCGCAACACGGCGGCACCTACATCTACGGCGCGTCCGCGATCCCGCCCATCGAGCAGATCGGCGCCTACGTGGCCGCCATCGGCCACCTCAACGCCTCGCCCGACCCGGCCGACGGCGCTATCCGCAGCGAGCCGCTCGTGATCGACTACTACGGCGAGCCGTATCCCTCGCTCGCGCTCATGATCGCCGCGAAGAGCCTGAATCTCGGCGCCAAGGACATCAAGGTGAACCTGGGCGAGAGCGTGGCGCTGGGCAACAAGGTGGTCCGCACGGACTCCCAGGCGCGGATGTTCACGTACTACTACAAGGACCGCGACGGGCGCGCCGCCTTCCCGATCGATTCCTTCTTCGACGTGATCACCGGCAAGATCCCCGCGACCAAGTACGCCGACAAGATCGTTCTCATCGGCGCGACGGCCGCCGGCATCGGCACCGCGCAGGTGACGCCGATTTCGGCGCAGATGAACCCGGTCACCACGCTCGCGCACTCCGTCTCCTCGCTGATGCAGGAGCACTTCTTCGTCTCCCCGACCTGGGGCACGTACGCGACGATCGGCATCTACGTGCTGGTGGCCGCTTACCTCGTCCTGCTGCTGCCGCACCTGGGCGCTGGCATGGGCGCCGTTCTCACCGCGCTCCTCTTCGTCGCACTCTTCGGCGCGCACCTGGGGCTCATGACCGGGGCCGGCCTGTGGCTGCAGCTGATGCTGCCGGCCACGCTGCTCGTCGTCGGGCACCTGCTCCTCACCACGAAGCGCTACCTCGTGACCGAGCGCGGCAAGGAAAGGGCCGACGTGGAGGGGGCGGAATCGAACCGGATGCTGGGGCTCGCGTTCCAGCAGCAGGGCCAGCTGGACATGGCCTTCGACAAGTTCCGCAAGTGCCCCTACGACGAACAGGTGGGCGAGAACCTGTACGCGCTCGCCCTCGATTTCGAGCGCCGCCGCCAGTTCAACAAGGCTGAATCCGTATTCGGGCACATCCACCGCAACGCCCCGGAATTCAAGGACGTGGCCCAGCGCATGCAGCGCGCCAAGGCGATGAGCGAGACGATCATCCTGGGCGGGTCCTCGGCCGCGCGTTCCACGGCCGCGACCATGGTCATCGGCGCCGGGCAGGCGGAAAAGCCCATGCTCGGGCGCTACCAGGTCGAGAAGGAGCTGGGCAAGGGCGCGATGGGCGTCGTCTACCTGGGCAAGGACCCGAAGATCGGCCGCACGGTGGCCATCAAGACGCTCGCCCTCGCCTCCGAGTTCGAGGGCGACGAGCTGCAGGAGGCGAAGGACCGCTTCTTCCGCGAGGCGGAGACGGCCGGCCGGCTCACCCATCCCAACATCGTGACCATCTACGACGCGGGCGAGGAACACGACCTCGCCTATATCGCCATGGAATTCCTGAAGGGCAAGGACCTCGTGCCCTACGTGAAGCAGCCCAACCTGCTTCCCGCCGCCCGCGTGCTCTCCATCGTCGAGCGCGTGGCGGACGCGCTGGGCTACGCGCACTCCATGGGCGTGGTGCACCGCGACATCAAGCCGGCCAACATCATGTACGAGCCGGAAAGCGACGTCGCGAAGGTGACCGACTTCGGCATCGCCCGCGTGACGGACTCTTCCAAGACGAAGACCGGCATGGTGCTCGGCACGCCGTCCTACATGTCGCCCGAGCAGCTTGCCGGCAAGAAGATCGACGGCCGAAGCGACCTCTTCTCGCTCGGCGTGACGCTCTTCCAGATGCTGTGCGGGCGCCTGCCGTTCGAGGGCGAGTCGATGACCCAGCTCATGTTCGCCATCGCGAGCAATCCGCATCCGGCGATCCGGGAGCTGAACCCGAACCTGCCGCCGTGGATCGACGCGATCATCGACAAGGCGCTCGCCAAGGACTACAACCAGCGCTACCAGACGGGCGCGGAGTTCGCCGACGCCATACGCCAGGCGAGCAAGGGCGGGACCGCCGGGGTCGATGTCTCTCTCTGAGCCGAAGGCGAAGCGCGAGCCCCTGCACCGCCGCACGATCGAGATCGTCGGCTACAAGCGCGAGGACGGCCTCTTCGACATCGAAGGGCGGCTCCTCGACCGCAAGGACGTCGAGTTTCCCGTCGGCGGGCGAAAGCTCTCCCCGGGGGATGCGGTCCACGACATGTGGCTGCGCATCACCGTGGACCGCGAACTGCGCATCGTGGACGCCGCCGCGTCCTCCGACGCCATGCCCTACGCGGGGGAATGCGACCGGATTGCGCCGGACTACGCGAAGCTGATCGGCCTCTCGATCGGGCCGGGGTACCTGCGCAAGGTGAAGGAACTCCTGGGCGGCGTGCGCGGCTGCACGCACATCACCGAACTGGCCTGCTCACTCGCCACCGCGGCCTACCAGACCTTTGCAGGGCAGGGGATCTCCTCGCCGGAGCGCAAGCCCACGCAGCTCGACCGCTGCCACGCGCTCGAGTCGCACGCCCCCGCCGTCGCGCGCTTCTACCCGAAGTGGTACCGCGGCTCCGCGCCGCTGGACGACGCCGGCCCCTCCGAGAATCACTGAACCGCCGTTTGCTGACGCGCATCAAGGCGGTGCCGGCGAACCCGGCTGATAGAATGGCCGGGCCTTCACACCCCCATCCCCGACGACCATGAACATCCACGAATACCAGGGCAAGGAAGTCTTCCGGAAATTCGGCGTGCCCACGCCCCGAGGCATTCCCGCGCTCTCCGTCGAGGAGGCGGTGAAGGCCGCCGAAACCCTCGGCGGCAAGGTCTGGGTGGTGAAGGCCCAGATCCACGCCGGCGGGCGCGGCAAGGGCGGCGGCGTGAAGGTCGCCAAGTCGCCGGCGGAAGTGAAGGATCTCGCCTCGAAGATCCTCGGCATGACGCTGGTCACCCACCAGACGGGGCCGGAGGGCCGCAAGGTGCACCGCCTCCTCATCGAGGAAGGGGCGGACATCAAGAAGGAGCTCTACGTGGCGCTCGTCGTCGATCGCGTCACGCAGCGCGCGACGATGATGGCCTCCAGCGAGGGCGGCATGGACATCGAGGAAGTCGCCGCAAAGACGCCGGAGAAGATCCACCGCGTGGCGATCGACCCGAAGACGGGCCTGAAGGATGCCGAGGCCGAGGACATCGCGAAGAAGATCGGCGTGCCGGACGGCTCCATCGCCCAGGCGAGGGACCTCCTCAAGGGCCTCTACAAGGTCTTCGACGAGTGCGACTGCTCGCTCGCGGAGGTGAACCCGCTCATCGTCACCGGCGATGGCAAGGTGGTCGCCCTCGACGCAAAACTCAACTTCGATTCCAACGCGCTCTTCCGCCACCCGGAAATCGTCGCCTACCGGGATCTGGACGAGGAGGATCCCGCGGAGATCGAGGCCTCGAAGTTCGACCTGTCCTACATCTCGCTCGACGGCAACATCGGCTGCCTGGTGAACGGCGCCGGGCTCGCCATGGCGACCATGGACACGATCAAGCTCTTCGGCGGCAACCCCGCCAACTTCCTCGACGTGGGCGGGGGCGCGACGACCGAGAAGGTCACCGAGGCCTTCAAGATCATGCTCGCGCGCCCGGGGCTGAAGGCCATCCTCGTGAACATCTTCGGCGGCATCATGAAGTGCGACACGATCGCCGAGGGCGTGGTCGCCGCGGCGAAGCAGGTGGGGCTCAAGGTGCCGCTGGTGGTGCGCCTCGAAGGCACGAACGTGGACCTCGGCAAGAAGATCCTCGCCGACTCGGGGCTGCCGATCATCTCGGCCGCGGACATGGGAGACGCGGCCGCGAAAGCGGTGGCGGCTGCCAAGGGCCAGGGGAACTGACATGAGCATCCTCATCGACAAGGACACCAAGGTCATCACGCAGGGCATCACCGGCAAGACCGGCCAGTTCCACACGAAGATGTGCCGCGAGTACGCGAACGGCAGGAACTGCTTCGTGGCGGGCGTGAACCCGAAGAAGCCCGGCGAGAACTTCGAGGGCATCCCGATCTTCGGCACCGTGAAAGACGCAAAGGCCGCCACGGGGGCCACGGTGTCCGTGATCTACGTGCCGCCGCCCTTCGCGGCCGCGGCCATCGACGAGGCGGTCGATGCCGGCCTCGACCTCGTGATCTGCATCACCGAAGGCATCCCCGTGCGCGACATGATCCGCACGCGCGACAGGATGAAGGGCAAGAAGACGCTGCTCCTGGGCCCGAACTGCCCCGGCACGATCACGCCGGACGAGATCAAGATCGGCATCATGCCCGGCCACATCCACAAGAAGGGCCGCATCGGCGTGGTGTCGCGCTCCGGCACGCTCACCTACGAGGCCGTGGGGCAGCTCACGGCGCTGGGCCTGGGCCAGTCTTCGGCGGTCGGCATCGGGGGCGACCCGGTGAACGGGCTGAAGCACATCGACCTGCTCCGGCTCTTCAACGACGACCCCGACACCGATGCCGTGATCATGATCGGCGAGATCGGCGGCTCCGACGAGGAGACGGCGGCGGAGTGGGTGAAGGCCAACATGAAGAAGCCCGTCGTGGGATTCATCGCCGGCGTCACCGCCCCGCCGGGCAAGCGCATGGGGCACGCGGGCGCGATCATCTCCGGCGGCAAGGGCACCGCGCAGGAAAAGCTCGCGGTGATGGAGGCCTGCGGCATCAAGGTGACGAAGAACCCCGCGGAGATGGGCAAGCTCCTCAAGTCGGTCCTGTAGGAAGACCCGCACCGCTGCCTTCTCCCACGGGAGAGGGAGCAGAACTCTCCCGGCTCCCCCGCAAGAGGGAGTCGTGGTGGCGAGGGCGCGTTCTCCCCGCTCGCCGACCGCGAGGGCCCCGCTTGAGGGAATCGAGGTGATCGCCATGCCGCAATCCTTCCTGCAGATGCTGGCTCCCGAGGCGCGCGACCTGCTGCTCTCCGCGGCCCATCCGGTCTCGTTCCTCGAAGGCTCCGTGCTCGTTCGCCACGGCGAGGCGGCGCGCGGCGCCTTCGTCCTGCGCACGGGCAGCGCCGAGGCCCGCGTGTTCGCGCCGGGCGGGGAGTGCTACGTGGTGGCGCGCCTGGGCGAGGGCGACATCTTCGGCGAGATGGCCCTCGTGGAAGCCGGCACCTGCACCGCCACGGTCGTGGCGACGCAGAACGTGGATGGCTGGTTCCTCGCCTTCGAGGATTTCCGGGCCGTCGTCTCGCAGCGCCAGGGAGCCTCGCGCGACCTGCAGCACGCGGTGACGCTCGTGCTCGCGGAGCGGCTGCGCGCGCTCAACCGGCGCCTGGCGGCGCTCGCCTCTCCCGAGGACAGGCCCCCGCGCCCGCCTTCCGCGGGGCCGCTGGCGGGGGTTGCGCGCACGCATCGGGCCGCGTTCGACCTGCCCGCCTTCCTGCCGCGCCTCGCCTTCTTCGACCACTTTCCCCGGGACGAGATCGACGAGGTCGTCTCGGAAGCGAACGTGCTCGACCTGCCCCGGGGCACGATGCTGCACGCGCCCGGGAGCCCGGCGAACGCCGTGTTCATCGTCGCGCGCGGCGCCGTGGAAGTCGTGCGGCCCGTCGATGGCCTGGAACGGCGCGTAGCCGTCCTCGGCCCCGGCCGGCCGCTGGGTTTCATGGGCGTGCTGCTCGCGTCGGCCCACGGCTCGCACGCGTGGGCGCGCGAGGATTCCACCATCCTCGAGATTCCCGCCGAGGCATTCCGCCGCCTGTATTTCGGGGAGGCCACGTCGGGCTCGCGCGTGCGTGCCGCGGTGCAGAGGAGCCTGCTCGAATCGCTGGGACGCACGAACCGCGCGCTCATGCGGCTGGCGACCCAGGCGCGCCTTGCCGCGCGCCCGGGTGAGGCGGCGCAGTTCGAGGCGGCTGGCGCGGCGCAACTCTGGGCGGAGCAGGGCGAGTCGCGAGGCGGGCCGCCTTGACCGGCGGCCGGGATACCGGCCGCGCCTTGCTGGTCGCCCCGCTTCCCGCGCGCGCGCCTCAGTCGAGGTAGTGCAGCGTGACCGCCGGCCGGCCGTCGCGAATGCAGGCGTGCAGCATCGCGTACTCCGGCACCTCCACCCAGGCGGCCACGTCGCGGGTGAGCGGCTCCGACGCCACCAGGATCGAGTCCGCGGCCTCGGCGCCGCCGACCATCTTCCATTCGCCCTCGTGCAGCCCGTAGTCGCGTCCCAGCGTGTACCACAGGCTCACGAAGCGCAGGTTCGCCTCGTGCAGCTTCGCGGGGTCGTCGGTGGCGTAGCGGCCGAAGTCGAAGCAGTAGCGCGTCGCCACGATCTGCGTGCCGTCCGTGACGAAGAGATTCGCCGCGGAGGAAATGTCGATGCCGAGCCCGGCGCGTTCACGGCGGATGATGGCGAGCGCGCGGGCGACGGCCTCGACGAGCTCGCCGCCGGAAGGCACGGCGAAAGGATCGCGCAGCCCGGAGAGGATGAGCGCGTAGATCCACTCGCTGTCCGTGGTTCCACGAACGTGCCGGGCAAGGCTTGCCGGGACGTGGGCGGCGAGCGCGGGCCTCAGGTCGGCGAACCGGGCAAGGTCGCCGTTATGGGCCATCACGACCGGACAGCCCGGAAACTGGAACGGGTGGACGTTCGCGAGCGAGATGTCGACCGCGGTGCTGTAGGCCACGCCGCGCACGTGCGCAAGCACGGCGCCGGCCTCCACCTTCTCGGCGAGGCTCTTCAGGTTCCGGTCGAAGACTGGCAGCCCCGTCGAGCCGTAGGCCCAGGGCTTCGCCGGCTCCCGCGAACGCCGGTCCCAGGCGCGCATGCCGAAGCCCGCGAGGTTCAGCATGTGCAGCATCTTGGGCATGTAGCTCTGCCGCACCAGCGCGGAATCCGGCTGGTAGAGAAAGCTGTCCAGGACGACGGGCTCGCCGAGGTAGAGCAGGGCGCGGCACATGGGGGGCATTCTGGCACAGCGCCGGGCCATCGCAGGCTCGCCGGGCGAGCCTGCCGTCGCCGAACATCATGGTTCGGAAGTCCACGCGATGCGGGGCTGGAGCTAACGGCCGCATTTCGGCCACAAGGTCCCCGCGCGCGCTTTTCTGGCGAGGGGAGGCTCAGCTACCCCATCGCCGGCCATAGGCATACCGACAGTGTCCAACCCTTTCTTCGACCACCCGATTCTTGGCAGCTCGGCAGAATTTCAAGTTCAAGGATATCGACCAGCGATCGGCAACCCTGGCTAAGGAGGCAGTAGGGTTGTGGCCGATGCCATGGCTTCGCCTTACCTTTCCTTTGGGCAATTTGGGTTCCGCGCCACTTTATTTGGCGCAAAAAATATTTGCGCGCCATTTAAAATGGCGCAATAATGTCTTTCGCGCCAAATAAAGCCGCATGACATGCCTCGGATTGTCCTACCCGAAGATCTCGAAATACTGATCGCGCCAATCGCCAAGCGACCGGAGGGCATGTCACTTGCCGAAATCGAAAGGGCACTGGAAGAGAAGATCCCCCGGCGGACCCTCCAGCGGCGAATCGCCGCGCTGGTCGACCGCAAGCGCCTGGAAGTGATTGGCGAAGGCAGATCGACCCGATATCGCCTCGCTCCGATCACGGGCGCCGGAAACCTAGCAGCCCAGCCAGCCGTGATAAAGGGCGAGGCCGAGGTCTACGTCCCGATCTCGCCCGCATCCGAGGAAATCAAGGCCTACGTCCGGCAGCCCATACAGGGCCGTCGTCCGGTCGGCTACGACATGGCCTTCCTCGAATCCTATGTGCCAAACGAGACCGCCTATCTGCCGGAGGACCTTCGCCGGCAATTGCACGCGATCGGGCGCTCACCCGCCGCGGACGACCGCGCGGGAACATTCGCGCGGGAAATCCTGAATCGCCTCCTGATCGATCTGTCATGGGCCTCATCGCGGCTGGAGGGCAACACCTACAGCCGCCTCGACACCGAGCGGCTCATCGAATTCGGGCAGCGGGCCGAAGGCAAGGATGCGACAGAAACGCAGATGATCCTGAACCACAAGACCGCCATCGAATATCTCGTTCACGACATCGGACGCGTGGGCGTGAATGCCGAGTCGATCGTCGCGATCCACGCACTTCTCTCGGATGGCCTCTTGCCGCCCGTGGAGGGAGGGCGGCTGCGGCAGCGCGCGGTGGAAATCGGCGGGAGCGTCTACCTGCCCATGGCCCTGCCGCAGCGGATCGAGGAAGTCTTCGGGATCGTGCTCGAGACAGCCGCGCGGATCTCCGATGCCATCGAGCAGGCCTTCTTCCTGATGGTGCACCTGCCCTACCTCCAGCCGTTCGAGGATGTGAACAAGCGCGTGTCGCGTCTCGCGGCGAACATTCCGCTTGTCAGGGAGAATCTCTGCCCGCTGTCCTTCATAGACGTGCCGCAGAAGGCCTACATCGACGGCATCCTGGGGGTCTACGAGTTGAATCGGGTCGATCTTCTGCGCGACGTGTTCGTCTGGGCCTACGAGAGATCGTGCCAGCAGTATGTGGCCGTACGCGGGCAGCTCATGCCGCCCGACCCGTTTCGACTGCGATACCGCGCGCAACTGGCGGAATGCATTCGTGCAGTCGTGCGAGTCGGTCCACCTGCCACGGAAGTGTCCATTCGCCGCGTGGTGCCCGCCGCCGTTGCTCGCGATGACGCGGATCAGTTCGTGAAGCTTGTGCTACTCGAGCTGGAAGGCCTTCATCCCGGCAACGCGGTCCGGTTCGGGTTGCGGCCGCTGGAACTCGCGCCATGGGAAAAGGCTGACCAATGACGCGCGATATTCGGATCGCGTGCGCAGTCGCCTCAACGGAATTGACTCGGGTCAAGCCCAAACTCCCCCTGCCTTCAGTAGTCTAATGGCCTGATTCCCGAGCCCTTGCCGCCGAGCGAGGGCGTGCTTCCCCGGGCCGCCAGCCAAGCCGGCCCCGCGTCCGCAACCACGAGCACGCCATGAACGACCGCGTCGCCATTCCGATTTCGAAGATCCGCAAGGCCCGCCCGACACCGAAGGGCAGGACGGTCGACCCCGCAGCGCGCGCGCAAATCGATTCGCTGCTGGGCGATGCGCCACGCGCGAGGGAATTCCTCATCGAGAACCTGCACAAGGTGCAGGACCGCTTCGGCTGCCTTTCGGCCGCGCACCTCGCCGCGCTCGCGGAGGCCATGAAGCTCTCGCAGGCGGAGGTTTTCGAGGTTGCCACGTTCTACCACCACTTCGACGTGGTGAAGGAAGGCGAGGGCGCCCCGCCCAAGGTCACGGTTCGCGTCTGCGAAACGCTCTCCTGCCGGATGGCCGGTTCCGCAGACCTGCTCTCGCGCCTGGGCAAGACGCTCGGCCCCGCCGTGCGCGTGGTTCCCGCGCCCTGCATCGGCCGGTGCGCCGAGGCGCCCGCGGTGTGCATCGGCCAGAACTCCATCGGCCACGCGACCGCGGAGCGGGTCGAGACGCTCGTGAAGGGCGGCCACGTGGCGCCGGCCGCCCCGGGGCACATGGGCTACGACGAATACCTCGCCCATGGCGGCTACCGGGCCTGGCAGCAGTGCATCGGCGGCGAGCGCGACGTAGAGGCGGTGATCAAGGGGATGGAAGACGCGGGCCTGCGCGGCCTGGGCGGCGCGGGCTTTCCCGCCGGCCGCAAGTGGCGCATCGTGCGGGCCGAGCCGGCGCCCCGGATCATGGCGGTGAACATCGACGAGGGCGAGCCGGGCACCTTCAAGGACCGCTACCACCTCGAGCGCAGCCCGCACCGCTTCCTCGAGGGCATGCTCATCGCCGCCTGGGCTGTGGGCATCGACGACATCTACGTCTACCTGCGTGACGAGTACCACGGCTGCCGCGTCATGCTCGAGCAGGAGTTGGCGCTGCTTCGCGCAAAGCCCCCGGGGCCGCTTCCGCGAATCCACCTGCGGCGCGGCGCGGGCGCCTACATCTGCGGCGAGGAGAGCGCGATGATCGAGTCGATCGAGGGCAAGCGCGGCATGCCGCGCCTGCGCCCGCCGTACGTCGCGCAGGTGGGCGTCTTCGGCCGGCCCACCCTCGAGCACAACCTGGAGACGCTCTACTGGGTGCGCGATCTGATAGAGCGCGGCGCCGGCTGGTTCATGAGCCAGGGTCGCCACGGCCGCCAGGGGTTGCGCTCCTTCTCGGTGTCCGGCCGCGTGAGGAAGCCGGGCGTGCACCTCGCGCCCGCGGGCATCACCGCGAAGGAGCTCATCGACGAGTACTGCGGCGGCATGCTGGAGGGCCACGCCTTCTACGCTTACCTCCCCGGAGGGGCCTCCGGCGGGATCCTGCCCGCCTCGATGGGAGACATCCCGCTCGACTTCGATACGCTCCAGCCCCACGGCTGCTTCATCGGCTCGGCCGCGGTGATCGTGCTCTCGGACAAGGACCGCGCGCGCGACGCCGCGCTCAACATGATGCGGTTCTTCGAGGACGAGTCCTGCGGCCAGTGCACGCCCTGCCGCGTGGGCACCGCGAAGGCGGCGGCGCTGATGGAGTCGCCGAAGTGGGATGCGAAGCTCCTCGAGGAACTCTCCCAGGCGATGGCGGACGCCTCCATCTGCGGCCTCGGCCAGGCCGCGCCCAATCCGATCCGCTGCGTGATCAAGCACTTTGCGCACGAGGTCTGACATGAAGATGAACGAACCCGTAGCGGCGCCCGAGGTCATTGACTTCAAGTTGAACGGCGAGACCGTCTCCGCGTTCGCCGGCGAGACGATCATCCAGGCCGCGAAGCGCCACGGCGTCGAGATCCCGCACCTCTGCTACCAGGAGGGCTGGCGGCCCGACGGCAACTGCCGCGCGTGCATGGTGGAGATCGACGGCGAGCGCGTGCTGGCGCCTTCCTGCTGCCGCTCGCCCGCCAAGGACATGGTGGTCTCGAGCGTCTCCGCGCGTGCCGTGCATGCGCAGAAGCTGGTGCTGGAACTCCTCGCAGCCGACGCGCCGGCAGCGGACTTGAAGCCCGGCGGCAACGAGNNAGCTGCTGCAGTGGAAGGAGAGGCTCGGCGTGGGCAAGCCCCGCTTCGCCGCGCGCGCGCAGCCGGTCGCGGACGTCTCGCATCCGGCCATGGCGGTGAACCTCGACGCCTGCATCCAGTGCACGCGGTGCGTGCGCGCCTGTCGCGAGGAGCAGGTGAACGACGTGATCGGCTACGCCTGGCGCGGCACGCACGCGAGAATCACCTTCGACTTCGACGACGCCATGGGGGATTCCACCTGTGTCGCCTGCGGCGAGTGCGTGCAGGCCTGCCCCACGGGGGCGCTCGCGCCCGCGAAGGGCGCCTATCTCGTGAAGGCCGACAAGACCGTCGACTCCGTCTGTCCCTACTGCGGTGTCGGCTGCCGGCTCACCTACCACGTGAAGGCGAACGCCATCGTGCGCGTGGAGGGCATCGACGGCCCCGCGAACCACGACCGCCTGTGCGTGAAGGGCCGCTTCGGCTTCGACTACGCGAGCCATCCCCACCGCCTCACGAAACCGCTCATCCGCAAGCCCGGGGCGCCGAAGCACGCCGAGTTCACCGTCGACCCCACCCGCTGGAGCGAGGTGTTCCGCGAGGCGTCGTGGGAGGAAGCGCTCGACCTCGCCGCGGGAGGGCTTGCGAAAGTCCGCGATGCGCAGGGCGGCGGCGCGCTCGCCGGTTTCGGCAGCGCCAAGGGTTCCAACGAGGAGGCCTACCTTTTCCAGAAGCTGGTGCGCACCGGCTTCGGCTCGAACAACGTGGACCACTGCACGCGCCTGTGCCACGCCTCTTCGGTGGCCGCACTCCTGGAGGGCATCGGCTCCGGGGCGGTCTCCAACCAGGTCTCGGACGTCGCGAAAGCGGACTTCATCTTCCTCATCGGCTCCAACCCCACCTCGAACCACCCGGTGGCGGCCACGTGGATCAAGAACGCGGTGAAGCGGGGAGCCAAGCTGGTGCTGGCCGACCCGCGGCGCACCGACATC
>CXWK01008345.1_pt1 | contig 14020 bp, 12 predicted proteins | sample 590851 | NCBI WGS metagenome assembly CXWK01 (sample SAMEA3498364, study PRJEB10139) | wastewater metagenome | biome: wastewater treatment plant; material: activated sludge | place: Denmark | collected 2014-08-01 | reverse complement strand
AGGCCCAGCAAACCGGATTGTGCATTCACCATGTGGTGAAACTGATCTGCCGTCATGCCTTCGGTCCTGGCCAGATAGGACACCAGGCCCGGGTCCAGATCGCCGGACCTGGTGCTCATCGGCAGACCGGAAGCCGGAGTAAAGCCCATGCTCGTATCGATACTGACACCGTCCCGCACCGCTGCCAGACTGGCCCCATTTCCCAGATGGGCGAGAATCACCTTGCCGCGCGCGGCGTCACGACCGGCCACCCGTTCCAATTCCTCCATCAGGTAAGCGTAGGACAGGCCATGAAACCCATACCGCCTGATACCCAGTGTTTCATACCGGCGGGGGATGGCGAGGAGACGCGCCACCGGCGGCAGATGTTGATGGAACCCGGTATCAAAGCAGGCCACTTGCGGCACCAGCGGATATTCAGCGCCGAATGCCTCGATGAAAGTGATTTCGGCCGGAAGATGTTCCGGGTCGTACGGGCTCAGCCGCCGCAACTCATCCATCACCTCAGTGGAGACCACCTGCGGGGCTGCGTAACGGCTCCCTCCATGCACGACTCGATGACCGATTGCCTGAACGGACAATCCCTTCCCGCTCTGCGCAAGTTGATCGATGAGCAACCGCACCGAGGCCGACTGATCCGGCACCTGCTCGATTCGCCGCTCGTTGTGCCCTGTGGCGACATCCGTAACGGTGACGATGCCATCCGCAAGCCCGATCCGCTCGATCTTTCCGGTCGCCGTGCGGACCGGAAGCGAATCCATGCGGAACAAGGCCCACTTTACGCTCGACGATCCCGCGTTGAGGGTGAGGACTGCAGGTGATCCGTTTCCGCTTTCAGACATCCCTGGCCTTTCTTCTACGCTTCAAGATAGTGCGGCTAGGGAATCAGCGCAACCGTAAAATCCTCAGTATCCCTCACCGGCGTCCTAGCCGGGATTATTCATGAATGCCGTCGCGAGGCATTTGAGACTGAAGCCCACCGGGGTTTCTCGCCCGTAAGGCCGACGCAGGCGCACTGGTAGTCCGACGAGGAGGCCGAACGAGAATAATCCCGCCGGGCGAGAGGATCGGACGCCGGAGCAGGGATGCATGAATAGTCCGGGCAAGCCCGCCGACCGAAGGCTCGTCACAGCAGCGGATCGACGGTTGCAGTAGAATCGCTCATGAATAATGTGGGCTAGGTCTTCTGTCCATGCACGCCAGGGAAGAGTGCTAGTTCCGAACAGGCATTGGCATCGGCTATCATAGGGCATGGGCCTGCACATCCTGGCCATACTCATGCTGCTTCTCAGTTCTCCGGTCGTTTCCGGTTTCGCCGCCGCTCCGACGACGGAGGTCGCCCTACTGGGCGGCACGATTCTTTCGATCGATCAGGACACCCTGACCCTCACCATCCGAATGCCATCCGGGGAATCACAGGTCCTCCCGGTCATCAACCGTCGTCTTCTGCAAGGCCTCAGCATCGGCGAACACGTGAGCTTCGAACTGGATGAGGAGAACCGGTTGATCAAGATCACCAAATTGCCGGTCGACCCGGCCAACTGACCGGATACAGCCCCTGCGGCCTCTCAACGTGAAATGCCCCTCAAGTATCCCCCGCCCTGCCTCGGTTCCTCAGCTAGAAGATTCTTGTATAATGCCGCACATTCTCTCATCGTACAAAGCACCTTCACCCTCATCTGAAACGGAGGCCGAATGAACCCGGGCACCGATCGCCTTCTCCTTTCCCTCCTCTTCGCACTCACCGCTTCCAACCAGCACCTGCCCCTCGTCGCCTGGTCGGCTGAACCGACCGGCGAACCAGTCAGCAGGCAAGTTCTGGAACAGATGATCGAGCAGTATATTCGGAGCCATCCGGAAGTCATCGAACAATCGTTGCAGTCACTGGAGAACAAGCGGGCAGCGGAGGAGCAGCAACGGCAGAGGGCTGCCCTCGCAGTACATCAGCAGGAGCTGCTCAACGATCCGGACTCCCCGGTAAGCGGGAATCCAGCCGGCGACGTGACCGTGGTCGAGTTCTTTGACTATCGCTGCGGGTATTGCAAGCGCGCGGCCCCGGCCCTGACCCAACTGCAACAGAGCGACGCCCGAGTGCGTGTTGTGTACAAAGACTTTCCGATCCTTGGAGAGACATCAGAATTGGCGGCCAAGGCGGCACTCGCCTCAAACCTGCAGGGCAAACACCGGGCATTTCATGAGGCCCTGCTGGCGACGAAAGACGATCTCACCAAAGAGCAACTCTTCCACATTGCGCAAGATACCGGATTGGATGTGACGCGGCTCGATCGGGACTTGAGCAGGCCAGAGTGGCAATCGACCATCGAGCGCAACCGTATCCTGGCAAAAACCCTCGGCATCAGCGGCACACCGGCGTTCATCGTCGGCAACGATCTCGTGCCGGGCGCCGTGGATCTCAAAACGCTCCAGGAATTGGTCGCACACACGCGCGTGAAGTAGCGCTTTCCGCTCGGCTGAACGGAGCCAGACCGGATCCTCCTGCCGTGCCTCCCCACACGCAACTGCGGGAAAACATCCGGGCCCTCCCGTAGGCTTGCGGACATGGAGTTCGTCCAGCTTCGTCACAACTAGCCGGAACCGGTGCAAGAATCGCCTTCGCTGGCCCTGGTGGAACGGAGGGGAACAGAGCCCCGCCAATCCTCCTACCGAGGGCGTTCGGCCAATCCAAACAAGTCGCACAGGAACAGGCACAGGAGCCTACGGCTGCGCCGATGGGATCAGGCGCGGGTGGTTTCCTCCGGCGTCGCCGGCAATCGTGACGGCAGAGCGGCCGCCCGGGCTCGTACCCATCGAAGCCTCAGGCGATCGAGGAAGAGGTAGACGACGGGAGTCGTATAGAGGGTGAGGACCTGGCTCACGAGCAGGCCGCCGACGATCGCAATGCCGAGCGGCCGCCGCAACTCCGATCCCACCCCCATGCCCACCGCCAGCGGAAGCGCGCCCAACAAGGCCGCCGCCGTGGTCATCATGATCGGACGGAACCGCAACAGACAGGCTTCGTAGATCGCTTCCTGCGGAGTCTTCCCTTCCGCCATCCGTTCGCTGTGCAACGCGAAGTCGATCATCATGATGGCGTTTTTTTTCACGATGCCGATCAGCAACATGATCCCGATCAACGCGATCATGCTCAGCTCCGTCTTGAACAGGAGCAGGGCCAGCAACGCGCCGACGCCGGCTGAAGGCAGCGTCGAGAGAATCGTGATCGGGTGGATGTAGCTTTCATAGAGAATCCCCAGCACGATATACACCGTGACCAATGCCGCCAGGATCAGCCAGGGCTGATTCTCGACGGACGACTGAAAGGCCTTCGCCGTGCCTTGAAAGGTGCCGCGCACAGTCGCGGGCAGGCCGATGTCATGCATCGCCTGATCGACAGCGAACACAGCCTGCCCGAGCGATGCGCCCGGCGCCATATTGAACGACAACGTCACGGCAGGAAACTGCCCCTGGTGATTCACCGAGAGGATGGTGTTGGCCGGCTCGTATCGCGTCACGGCACTCAACGGCACTTGCGCGCCGTTCGGCGAGCGGACGTAAATATCGTGGAGCGCAGAGGGGTTCTGCCAATATTGCGGCGCCACCTCCATCACCACATGGTACTGATTGAGCGGCGTATACATAATCGAGACCTGCCGCTGGCCGAAGGCATCGTACAGCGTGTCGTCGATCAATTGAGGACTCAAGCCGAGCCGTGACGCCGTGACGCGATCGAACACCACCAGCGATTGCTGTCCCCGATCCTGCTGATCGCTGTTCACATCCACGATCTCCTGGATAGTGCGCAACTTGGCCTCGACCTTCGGAGCCCAGGCGTTGAGTTCGGCCAGATCCACACTCTGCAGGGTATATTGATATTGTGCGCTGCTCGCCCGACCGCCGATGCGCAAATCCTGAATCGCCTGTAAATAGGTCGGCGCGCCCGGCACCTTGGCCAGCTTGGGGCGCAACCGGGCAATCACCTCGTCCGAACTGAGGCCCCGTTCTTCCTGCGGCTTCAGCGCAATGAACATCCGGCCCGTATTGGTGGTACCCGCATGGCCGCCTCCTCCGGTAAACCCGGTGATACTCGCGACGGCCGGATCGCTCTTGATGATCTCCACCACATCGGTGAGTTTCTGACGCATCGCCTGAAACGAGATGTCCTGCGCGGCCTGAATATTTCCGAAGAGTCGTCCCGTATCTTGCTGAGGGAAAAAGCCTTTCGGCACGAGGATGTACAGATACACCGTGAGCGCCATGGTGCCCAATGTCACCACCAACATTGTGCGCGGGTGGCGGAGAACCCAGCGTAGGCTGGTCGCGTATCCGCCGGCCAACAGGCCGAACCCCCGCTCACTGGTGCAATACCACCAGCCATGGGCCGCCGCCGGTTCTGATTTCAACACACGCGCGCAGAGCATCGGGATGGTCGTGAGCGACACCACCAACGACACCAGAATGGCGGTCGAGAGCGTCACCGCAAATTCACGAAACAGCCGGCCGAGCATGCCGCCCATCAAAAAGATCGGAATGAACACCGCCACCAACGAGAGAGTCATCGACACGACCGTAAACGCAATCTCCTTGGCGCCGCGGAGGGCCGCATCCATCGGCGACAGCCCCTGCTCACGATACCGCGTGATGTTTTCCAGCACCACGATGGCATCGTCCACCACAAAGCCGGTGGCGATGGTAAGCGCCATCAGGGAAAGATTGTCGAGGCTATACCCGAACAGGTACATCACCCCGAACGTGGAGATCAGCGACACGGGCACCGCCACCGCCGGGATCAAGGTGGCGCGCAGATTCCGGAGAAACACAAACACCACCAGAATCACCAGCCCGACGGAAATGGCGAGCGTTCGTTCGACGTCGTGCAACGACGCGCGGATGACGGGCGTCCGGTCCATCACGATCGACAGTGACATACTGCCGGGCAGCGAGGCTTCCAATTGGGGCAAGCGCGCACGAAGCCGGTCGACCGTTTCAATGATGTTGGCCCCGGCCTGCCGATAAATGATCACCAGGACTGCCGGGGTCCCGTTTGCCACCCCCATGGTCCGGAGATCTTCGACGGACGTTTCCACCGAGGCCACATCGGACAGCTGCACGGCCCGCCCGTTTCGATAGGCCACGATCAAGGGCAAGTACTCCTCCGCCTGTTGGAGTTGATCGTTGGTACGGATTTCCCAGGTGCGGTCGTCGCCGGTCAGTTGCCCTTTCGGACGATTCACATTCGTACTGGTCAGGACCTGGCGCACGTCTCCCAGTCCAATGCCGTACTTATTCAAGGCAGTCGGGTTGAGATCCACCCGGATCGCCGGCAGGGACCCGCCTCCCACGACGACCTGACCGACGCCTTCGACCTGCGAGAGCTTCTGTTGCAGGATGCTCGACGCCGCATCGTACATCTGCCCGCGACTCACGAGTTCGGAGGTCAAGGCGAGGATGAGAATGGGCCCGTCGGCCGGATTCACCTTGCCGTATCGTGGAACGGTCGGCAGATTCGGCGGCAGATCGGCACGAGCCGCGTTGATCGCCGCCTGCACGTCCCGCGCGGCACCGTCGATATCCCGGTTGAGCTCGAACTGCAGCGTCACGTTCGTGCCGCCGATCGTGCTGGAGGAGGTCATCTCCGTGACGCCGGCGATGCGGGTAAACTGACGTTCCAACGGCGCGGCGACGGACGAGGCCATCGTCTCGGGGCTCGCCCCCGGCAACGAGGCCGAGACGTTGATCGTGGGAAATTCGACTTGCGGGAGAGAAGCCACAGGCAGGAATTGAAACGCCACGATCCCCACCAGCGTCGCACCGATGGTGAGCAACGTCGTGGCGACCGGCCGCCGCACGAAGGGCGCTGACAGATTCATCGCTGACCTACCGGAACCGCCTCAGGCACCGGCTCCTGCCCAAGGTCGCGTCGAAACCGAGCGGCCAATCGATCCAGGGCAAGATACACGACCGGGGTCGTGTAGAGAGTCAGCAACTGGCTCACCACCAGTCCACCGACAATGGCGATCCCGAGGGGGCGCCGCAACTCCGATCCGACCCCTGAGCCCATCGCCAGGGGCAATGCCCCGAAAAGAGCCGCCATGGTCGTCATCATGATCGGGCGAAAACGCAGGAGTCCGGCTTCGTAAATGGCCTGCTCCGGCGGCTTGCCCTCGTTGCGTTCTGCCTCCAGGGCGAAATCGATCATCATGATGGCGTTCTTCTTCACGATGCCGATCAGGAGAATGATGCCGATCAGCGCGATGATGCTGAACTCCATACGGAACAACATCAGGGCCAGCAGCGCGCCGACTCCCGCAGAGGGCAAGGTGGACAGGATCGTGAGCGGATGAATGTAACTCTCATACAAAATCCCGAGCACGATATAGACTGTGATCAGGGCGGCCAGGATCAGCAGGGGTTCATGTTCCAAGGAGCTTTGAAAGGCTTGGGCGGCGCCCTGGAAACTCCCGCGGATGCTCGGGGGCAGGCCGAGCTCATGCGTCACCTGCCGGATCGCCGTCACCGCTTCACCGAGGGACCCTCCCGGCGCAAGGTTGAACGAGATCGTCACAGCAGGAAACTGGCCCTGTCGGCTGATGACCAACGGCACCATGGTTTCGGTGACCCTCGTGAAGACGTTTAACGGCACCGACCCGCCGCTCCCGCGCACTTCCAACTGCTGCAGCGCCTCCGGCCCCTTCTGAAATTCCGGCATCACCTCAAGAATGACGCGGTACTGGTTCAGTTGCGTGAACATGGTGGAGACCTGCCGCTGGCCGAAGGCATCGTAGAGTGTATCGGTGATGAGTTGCGGCGTGATGCCCATGCGAGAAGCAGTATTGCGGTCGATCTCCACCAGCGACGCCAGCCCCTGATTCAGTTGATCGCTGCTGACATCCCGAAGCTCCGGCCGTACCTGCAGGCTCTCCAGCAGTTTCGGAGCCCAGCGATTCAGTTCCTCAGGATCGGCGTCTTCCAGCGTATATTGAAACTGGGTGCGGCTGACCCGATCTTCCACGGTGAGATCCTGCACCGGCTGCAAGTGCAAGGTGATCCCATCCACCTCCGCCACGCGTGCCTCGATCCGCCGAATGATCTCGCCCGCCCCGGCCATCCGTTCTCCCAGCGGCTTCAGATTGATATACATCCGCCCGCTGTTGAGGGTGCTGTTCGTCCCATCGACCCCGATGAAGGAGGACAGGCTTTCCACGGCCGGCTCTTCGAGAATCACACGCGCCAACGCCTGTTGCCGCTCTCCCATGGTGCCGAAAGACACCGCTTGCGGTCCTTCCGTGATCCCCAGAATGACACCGGTGTCCTGAAGCGGAAAGAAGCCCTTGGGAATAAGCAGGAAGAGCAGCAGGGTAAGCGCCAGAGTGCCGCCCGTCACGACCAACGTGGCGCGCTGACGACGGAGCACCCACTGCAAACTTCGCCCATACCCGGCAATGATGCGATCCAACACCCGTTGCGACGCCTGCGAAAACCGGCCCGGCTGTTCGTTCCGCCGCTCGCGCAACAGCCGGGCGCACATCATCGGCGTCAGAGTCAAAGACACGACCGCGGAGATGAGGATGGTGATGCTCAGCGTGACGGCAAATTCACGGAACAGGCGCCCGACCACATCGCCCATGAACAACAAGGGAATGAGCACGGCGATCAGAGACACCGTCAACGACAGGATCGTAAAGGCAATCTGTTTCGATCCTTTGAGCGCCGCCTGAAGCGGCGACTCCCCCTGTTCGATGTACCGCGCGATGTTCTCGATCATCACGATGGCATCGTCCACCACGAAGCCCGTCGAAATCGTCAACGCCATCAGCGTCAGGTTGTTCAAGCTGAAACCCATCAGGTACATGACACCGAACGTGCCGATCAGCGACAGGGGCACCGCCACCGCCGGAATCACCGTGGCGGGTAACGTCCGGAGAAACAGAAAGATCACGAGAATGACGAGCGCCACCGCAAGCACCAGCTCGAACTGCACATCGCGGACGGTCGCGCGGATCGAGGTGGTGCGGTCGGTCAACACCGAGACCTGCACGGAGGAAGGCAAGGTCCCTTGCAATTGCGGCAACAGTCGCTTAACCCGATCGACGACTTCGATGACATTCGTCCCCGGCTGGCGCTGGATGTTGACGATCACGGCCGGCGTCTCATTCATCCATGCCGCCTGCTTGGTATTCTCGACATCGTCGATCACCTCGGCGACCTCGGATAACCGGACCGGAGCTCCGTTGCGATAGGCGACGATCAACGCTTTGTAATCTTTGCCGGCAAACAGTTGGTCGGTGGCATTGATGATCGAGGCGCGCCGGGGTCCGTCGAATCCGCCTTTGGCTTGATTGACGTTCGCGGCGGCCACGACGGTTCGAAGATCCTCCAACGTCAATCCATAGGCAGCCAAGGCGCGGGGATTGGCTTGAATGCGCACGGCGGGCCGCTGTCCGCCGCTAATACTGACCAGGCCGACGCCGGACAATTGTGAAATTTTTTGCGCGAACCGGGTTTCCGCAAAATCACGCACCTGAGGAAGGGGCAGCGTGGCCGAGGTCAATGCCAGGGTGAGGATCGGCGCATCGGCCGGGTTGACCTTGCTGTAGACCGGAGGAGCCGGCAGATCGCGCGGCAGGAAAGTCGCCGCCGCATTCATCGCCGCCTGCACTTCCTGCTCGGCCACATCCAGATCGATATCGAGGCTGAATTGCAGGGTGACGACCGAACTGCCGCCTGAGCTCGTGGAGGTCATCTGGTTCAGCCCGGGCATTTGCCCGAACTGCCGTTCCAGCGGCGCGGTGATCGACGAGGTCATGACATCCGGTCCGGCGCCGGGATAAAACGTCATCACCTGAATGGTCGGGTAATCGACTTGCGGAAGGGCGGAGACAGGCAACTGGCGGTAGGCCAGCGCCCCGGCCAGAAGAATGGCGATCATCGTCAGGACCGTCGCCACAGGCCGGACGATGAACAGCCGCGACGGGTTCACGTCCGCTTCCCTCGTGTGCGCCCCTCACCGCCGGGCGCCGGCGCCTCCTGACTGGCCGGGACCGCTCCGGCTGCCGGACGCAGCTCGACCTTGCTGCCTTCGCGCAACTTTTCGGTCCCGTCCACGACCACCACCTCGCCTGAGGTCAAACCCGTGTCGATGGCGGCTTCTTCTCCCTGCGCGACGCCCACCGTCACGGCTCGCACGCTGACCGTTTGCTCCGCCTCGTTCACCACATAGACGAACGTGCCCTTCGGCCCGCGCTGAACGGCCGCGGACGGCACCACCGTCACACCCTGCTTGATATCCAGGAGCAACCGGGCATTCACAAACTGATTGGGAAACAGCGAGCTGTCATCGTTCGGAAACACCGCTTTCAGGCGGACGGTGCCGGTGGTCGGATCGATCTGATTATCGACGGTGAGCAGCGTTCCCGTGGCCAACTTCCGTTTTTGCTCCCGGTCGAAGGCCTCCACGACCAGCTGCTTCCCGGCCTTGAGCCGCTCGAAGACAGCCGGCAGATGGTCCTCCGCCAGGGCGAACACGACCGTGATAGGCTGCAATTGCGTAATCACCAACAACCCGTTGGGATCGTTGGCATGGACGATATTGCCGGCATCCACCAGGCGCAACCCCACCCGCCCGTTGATCGGCGCGGCAATGCTGGAATAGGTCAATTGCAGCTTGGCATTATCGATCTGGCCCTGATCGGCCTTGACGATGCCCTCGTACTGCCGCACCAGCGCTTCCTGCGTGTCGAGCTGCTGCTTGGGAATGAAGTTTTGTTTGTAGAGATCCCGGTAGCGCTCCAGATCCAGCTGCGCATTTTTCATTTGCGCCTGATCGCGAGCCATTTGTCCTTCGGCCTGAATCAGCTGCACCTCGAACGGCCGCCGATCGATCTGCGCCAGTAATTCGCCGCTATGCACGAGCTGCCCTTCCTTGAAGAGCACCCGCATCAACTGGCCGTCCACCCGGCTCTTCACCGTGACGGTGTTCATCGGGATTACCGAACCCAGACCGTTCAGGTAGATATTGATTTCGCTGGTTTTGGCTGCCACCGCCACGACCGGCGTGCTCCGGGCCCCCATGGCTGGCCGCTTCTCCGCCTGGCGTGGCTGGGCTTCACCGGATCGGGTCATCAACACATAGACCCCCACCGCCAGCAGGCAGGCCGCACACAGCCCGATCATCCATCGCTTCACCAGGGTTGCAAATCGCACGGATTCAGCCATCGCCGCTATTCCTTCCGTCCCTTGGTCACCTGCGCCTGCTGCGTCACCTGCTCACCGCCCACGCTCGCGAACAGCCAGGTCGTCGTTCCATCGTCGCGCACAGACATGAGCCCTTCTCATGTGAGACGTTTCATGCCGGCTGATTTCCCCCTGCTATCATACCCTATCTGACCGCGGGACCACAGATATTGCGCCTCGACGCCCATGCCGGCAAGACCCGGGGGCCACGTGTCCACGCACATGAACAGGTGATACAGGCACATGGTAGGCAGTCCGTATCGGGAGGCTGATTCCAGGCGGCCTGAAGCCGACTCCCCGCCGACTATGACAAGGCCCGCGAGTCAGAGGAACCGGCGAACGCCATCATGACCGCCAATGCTCACCCACGACAGCCCGCACCTGATCGGTCAGCGCCTTGGCCGCCCCGCTTCTGTAGCCTCCCCTTTTCCATAAGAGCCCAATGCCTCGACGAGGTGTGGGGTTCTTCAGCGTAATGGCTCGGAGCGTCCGGTTACGCGCCAGCCCGAGAGACAAGCGCGGCAAGACCGTGGAGAGGTTGCTCCTGCGAACGGTCGCCAGAATCCCCTCGATGGAATTCATTTCCACGATAATCTTGGGCTGGACACCAGCCTGCTCGAAACACTCATCCAACAAGCGTCGGGTGCAGAACATATTCGGCAGCAGAATCAACGACTCCTGCCCCAGGGCCGACAGGGACAGGTGCCGGCGCCCGGCAAGCCGGTGCCTGGGGGAGGCGATCAACACAAGGTCTTCTTCAAACAGCGGCTGGCTCTCGATGCGGTCCGACACCACCGGCACGAACCCGATAGCGACACCCAGCGACCCGTTCTTGACGCCGGCCTCAATGTCCGGACCGGACAGTTCGTCGAGCTTGAGCGATACCAGCGGATGCAGGGTCGAGAAGCGGCCGACGATTTCGGGAATCAGATAGGCGTTCACGGTTTGAACGACACCGACCGTGAGGGTCCCCCGCTGGAGCCCCTCTTCCTCGGCAATCGCCACTTGCGCCAGTTCCATCTCCCGCAAGGCCCGCCGGGCATGCTCGCGAAAAATCGCTCCGGCCCGCGTCAATTGAACCGATCGCCCCACGCGATCGAACAGCGGCACTCCCACTTCCTGCTCCAGCTGCTTGATCTGCGCGGACAACGCCGGCTGGGAAACCGGCAGCCTCTCGGCGGCCTTGGTGAAATGCAGCGCATCGGCCACGGCGAGAAAATACCGGAGATGGCGAAATTCCATGCCGCGTTTTATCATAAATGGAAGTGATGATACTAATCAGAACAAACGCTTTGACGCCTTCTCGTCCCGGGCACTAGGTTGACTGCGGCCGGGAAAAGCGGAAAACTCGTGGCGGAAGGGACGGGGCTGTGCAGAACACAAGCGGGCTCATACGATCGATCCAGGTGGGGCTCCCGTCCAGTGAGCACAGCGACTGTGCGGACGATCCGGACTCAACGCCCTGGACAACCGGGATGTTCAAGCGCTCTACCCCGGGCCAGATCCGGCTTGGCCGGCACAATCTGGCAGGAGATGGACAGGCGGATCTCGTCCATCACGGAGGCGTCGACAAGGCGGTCTGTGCCTATCCGTCGGAGCACTGGTTGTATTGGCGCGGGATCCTGCCGCCCCATCGTCTCACCGGCGGCGCATTCGGCGAGAATTTCACGCTGGAGGGGCTCACGGAAGCCGATGTCTGCATCGGCGATGTCTTTTCAGCGGGTACGGCCGTCGTGCAGATTTCTCAACCCAGACAGCCCTGCTGGAAACTCGCCCGTCGCTGGCAGATCAAAGATTTGGCGGTACAAATGGAACGCACCGGCTTCACAGGCTGGTATGTCCGGGTCATCCAGGAAGGCACGGTCGAACCGGGCACGCCCCTGCAGCTCATGGAACGCCCCTGCCCAGAATGGACGGTCGCGACCGCCAATCGGATCATGCACCATGAACGGAACAATCTGGCCGCGGCCGAACACCTGAGCCTCTGCCCGTTACTTTCCGCAAGCTGGCAACAGACCTTGCGGCAGCGATGCCACAATCAGGCAGGGCCTGACCCGCAGCATCGACGATTCGGCACGACTCATTCTTCGTCATCATCATTCTGAGGAGGTTTCCATGAAGCGATTGGCTCTCTCCGCCTGTGCACTGACCATCGGCGCCACCCTCGCCCTGAATTCCTGGTGTGCCGCTGAAAATACGACTACCATCAATATCCTCTCCCCGCGCAATGGCGAGAAGGTCTCGGAGACCTTCGACATCAAGTATGAAATCCTGAACGCGCCGGCAGGCAATCACGCGCACGTCTACCTCGACGGCGCGTACCAGAAGGGCTTCAAGGGCACGTTTACCAGCGTGGCCAAGGGGGAGCATACGATTACGGTGAAGATCGCCGACCACGATCATAAGGACGCCGGAACCGCTACAGATAGCATTACCGTGAAGGTGGGAGAGTAGGACCGGGGTGCGTCACGAGAAAAGCGATCGGGGAGGCCGCAACGATGCCGCCTCCCCGCCAATAGCCTACCTGTCTACTGCCCACCTTGGGTCGATGCACGCGTCGAGCTGCCCTGTAGATCCATATCCAGCAAGACAGGACCATTCGGATTCTTCGCGTCGAGCCGGATCGGCATCCGGTCTGCCACCAGCTTGACCAGCGGCACAGCCACGATATGTGGTGCCTTTTCAGACGGATTGGAATAGAGCGCGATACGGACATTCTTCGGGCGTTGGCTCGGCGCCACCTGAGTCATCAGTTCCGCGCCCATGAATCCGACCAACATTCCACTCCCATCGGCAAGCTTGTGAATCTCGTAGGCATTTTCCGCGGGCGCCACCCGAGCGACGGCGAGATCCGGGCTCTGCGTCACCAAGGCCAGGCCTAGGAGCTTCGGCACAATGAATCCAAACGTCCCCGTCGGCGCTTGCGAAAACATCACTTGCGCGGTCGAAGCCCCGAGTTCAGCCACCCCGTTCTTGGCCCGCATCTGACGTCGCAACTCCGCTTCATTGCCGAGCCCCTCAATGATCACCGCCGCCGGCGCGGCTTTTTGCACCGGCAACACCTCGGTCTTGCCTCCACCACGAGCGGCATTGAGGGGGGAAGGGGCCAGACCGATGAACAGCAGGCCGACCAGGCTTGCAGCCACGAGGTGACGGAGCGGGATGTGAGGAGACGATCGGACAATGAAGTGACACATGAATGCTGGTCCTCCTGATCAAGCGATGTGTGTGCGCACGGAGGATTCTAAGAAGCTGCCGGTGGAAAATCAAACAGGAAGGACGTGAACCGAACAGACCTGGCGAGACGCGACGGGGTTCGCTCCTTCTCCAGACCGCACCTCACGGATAAAAACTGATCCGTCGTCCGGCTATAGCCTGCGCCACAGACGTGAGAATCTGCTCCCGTTCCGCCGGTTTCTCCAAACACTCCACCACACCTTGCTTGCGTAATGAACTGGCCAACTGCTCATCGTGATACCCCGTCAACACGATGACCGGGAGGGAAGGATATTGGGCACGGAAATAGGCAATGGCCTCGACCCCGTTGATGCGCGGCATCCGGATATCGCAAATGATGACATCGACCATCAACGGATTGTCGCCACTGTTCAAGACCTCAACCGCCCTCCCGCCGTCCTCCGCCTCCTCGACGTCGTATCCCGCCTGTGCCAGCGTCATGCGTAGCAGGCTGCGAATGGAATCCTCATCGTCCACCACCAGTACCCGCCCTAGACAGACCTTCTCGTCTGCAACCAATCCGAACGGCCATGCCATTCCCATGGTGACCTCC
>CXWK01011554.1_pt1 | contig 14033 bp, 13 predicted proteins | sample 590851 | NCBI WGS metagenome assembly CXWK01 (sample SAMEA3498364, study PRJEB10139) | wastewater metagenome | biome: wastewater treatment plant; material: activated sludge | place: Denmark | collected 2014-08-01 | reverse complement strand
ATGTGCTGAGCCCCGGCGAAGTGCTGGTCGAGGTCGATGCGTGTTCCTTGTGGCATGCAAATCTCGGATTCGCCTTCGGGGCCGCGCATGTCGACCCCGCCGCCGACGCCGCGCCAAGATCGCGCATCGCCGGGCACGTGATCGAGGCCGGCGAAGACGCGCTCTATTTCGTCGACAAATCCGTGGCGATCAAAGGCGCGGTCCCCTGCGGCGAACATCAGCCGTGCTGGACCGGCGGCGCCCTCTCGTGCCCGAACAATTCCGGCGCTGGCGCGAACCCGCACTACCTCGTCCTGCCGGCGCGCGACGTTGCGCTGCTCGGCGAACGCATGTCCCGACCGACCATGCTGGGCCTCGAGCCGTTCAAGGACGGCTGATGAAGCTGACGGCCGGCGACCTCCAGATTGTCGGCCGCATCGCCGCCTTCCGTTCGCTCAAGCAGGAAACCATCGCGCATGTCGTGCGGCCGGCGCATGCCGTCGTGCTGCGGCCGCACGACATCGTCATGCGCCAGGACGATCCGGCGACCGCCTTCTTCATCGTGATCTCCGGCTGGGTGAAGCTCTACAGGAACAATCCGGCGGGCGAGGAAGCGGTGGTGGAGATCGTCACCGCCGGCGCCAGCTTCGCCGAGGCGTCGGCGTTCACGGGCAATCGCTACCTGGTGACGGCCGAGGCGGTGACCGACGCGCGGGTGGCGCGGATGCCGGCCGACCACATCGTGCGCTGCATCCGCGAAAACCCGGATATTTCCGTCTCGATGGTCGCGTCGATCTCAGAGCACATGCACTATCTGGTGCAGCAGGTCGAACATCTGAAAGGCCAGACCGGCCTGCAGCGCGTCGCCGAATTTCTCGCCTCGTTCGCGCGGGAGGAGCGCGGGCGCAGCACGTTCGCCCTGCCCTACGACAAGATGCTGATCGCCCGCCAGCTCGGCCTGATGCCGGAATCCCTGTCGCGGGCTCCCGCGCGGCTGCGCGCCGTCGGCGTCTCGGTCAACGCTTCGACCGTCACGGTGGATGACGTCGCGAAGCTGCGCGAACTCGCCTGCGACGAGCGCGCCAATGCGCGCGGCGCCCTGCGCAAATAGATATCAGCCCGCCGCCAGCCGCGACACCAGACGACGCGCGACCGCCGCCGCCGCCAGCCGGCGATAGTGTGCGGCCGCCAGCGTCGTGCGCATCGGCTGCGCCTGCTTCTGCACGAGCCGGTCGACCTCTTTCAGCACGGCGTCGTCGACCGCGCGCCCGACGAGCGCATCGACGCCGTCGAGCAGGAACGGCCGCGAATTGAGGCCGGTCAGCCCGACGCGCAGCGATTCGATTGCGCCGTCTCTGAGGCTCAGGGCCACGGCGACGCCGGCGAGCGGGTAGTCGATCGCGCCGCGCGCGCGGATCTTTTCGTAGGCCGTCTTCGGCGTCTTCGCCGGGAGGCGCACGCTGACCAGCAGTTCGCCCGGCGCCAGCGCCAGATGCGCGCGGCCGTCCTCCACATAGAGATCGCCGAGGGGAACCCGCCGGCGACCGGACGAGCCCGCGATCTCGATCTCCGCGCCCAGCGCCAGCAGCACCGGCGCCAGATCGCCGCTGAAGGCGGCGTGGCAACGCTCGCCCTGTGGCGCGACGTGGCAGGTGTCGCCGCGGTTCTTCAGGCACCAGGAATTGGCGCTGCGCCACCATTCGCTCTGGTTGTAGTAGATGCAGCGCGTGTCGAGGCACAGATTGCCGCCGAGGGTCGCGACATTGCGATGGCCCGGCGCGGCGATGGCGAGCGCCGCCTGGACGACCGCCGGATAGCGGCGGGCGATGTCCGCATCTTCCGCCAGCCGCGCCAGTTCGACGCCGGCGCCGATGGTCGCGCCGTCGTCGTCGCAGGCCATCGTCTTGAGCGACGAAACGCCCGTCAGGTCGATCAGGCGCGCCGGTTGCGCGATGCCGCGACGCATGTTGACCAGAAGGTCGGTGCCGCCGGCGATGTAGCGCGCGTCCGGCGCGGAGGCGAAGGCAGCGATCGCCTCGTCGACGGTCGCGGGCTGCACGATGCGGATGTCGGCGAGTTCGACGCTCATGATGCGACCTTCGCTTTGCGTGCGGCGGCGGCGGCCTTGCGCCTGTGCTGGACGATCGCCTCGAGCACCCGGTCGGGCGTCGTCGGAAGTTCCTGCAGATCGACGCCGATGGCGTCGCCGATGGCGCCGACAAGCGCCGGCGGAAAGCCGGCCAACGCGCCTTCGCTCGCTTCCTTGGCGCCGAACGGTCCGTTCGGGTCCTTGCTCTCGACGATATAGGTCTCGATCTCCGGCGACTCGACAATCGTCGGCATGCGGTAGTCGAGGAAGCTCGCATGCGCCGCGAGCCCTTCCAGGTATCGCGTCTCCTCGCACAGCGCCTGTCCCATGCCCATCCAGACCGAACCTTCGATCTGGCCGGCGACGGCGAGCGGATTGATCGCATGGCCGCAATCGAGGGCGACCCAGACCTTGTCGACGCTCACGAGCCCGGTCGCTTCGTCGACCGAGGTCTCGACCACCTGCGCCGCATAACTGAAGCCCATGGTCGAACCGACGGCGCCGCCGCGATGCCTGCCGCCCTGGAACTCGACCGGACAGGTGAAGGAGCCCTTGATGTTGATCGCGCCCTCGTCGACCAGCGCGGCCGCCACCACTTCCTTGAACGGCAGCGTCGCCTGGCCGCTGCGCCCGACCCGGAAGACGCCGCCCTCGCAGACGATTTCCTCGGGCGCGGCTTCCAGTTTCTTCGCAGCGGCGGCGACGAGGATCGCCTTGAGGTTCTGCGCCGCGGCGATGGCCGCATTGCCGACCATGAAGGTGATGCGCGAGGAATAGGCGCCGTTGTCCTTCGGCGTCACCGCCGTGTCGCTGGAGACGACGCGGATGCGGTCGAGCCCTACGTCCAGCGTTTCGGCTACCGCGATGGCGACCATGGTCGAGGAACCCTGGCCGATGTCGGCGGCGCCGGTCAGCGCCGTGACGCCGCCGTCGTGATCGAGTTTCAGGTGGATGACCGCGTGCGGCTCGCCGGTGAAGTGGATCGGCTTGGCCGAGCCGCTGACGTAATGCGAGCACGCCATGCCCAGTCCCTTGCCCGGCGGCATCCGGCCGAACCGCTCCTTCCAGCCGCTCGCGCGCTCGACCGCGTCGAGACATTCGGCGAGGCCGTAGCTCTGCACCATCAGGCCGTTCATCGTCTGCATCGGCGCATGCAGCAGGTTGGCGCGACGCACAGCGAACGGATCGAGGCCGAGTTCCCTGGCCATGCGATCGACCAGCGTCTCGAAGGCGAAGCGCGTGTTGACGCCGCCGTGGCCGCGCATCGCGCCGCAGGGCGGCAGGTTGGCGTAGACGCGATAGCCGTCGTACTTGATGGCGGGAATATCGTAGATGCCCTGCAGCAGCGCGCCGGCGTAGAGGATCGTCACCACGCCGTAGCCGGCATAGGCGCCGCCGCGCTGCGTCACCTCGCAGGCGCAGGCGGTGAAGCGGCCTTCTTTCGTCATGCCGAGCTTGAGGACGACATCCGTCTGCGGCCGCGCGCGATGCGTGAGGAAGGTTTCCTCGCGCGAAAGCTGCATGAACACCTTGCCGCCGGCGGCCTTGGCGAGCATGGCCGTGACGATCTCGAAGTTGAGGACTTCGACGCGCGCGCCGAAACCGCCGCCGACGAACGGCTTGATGACGCGGACCTGCGCCTCGTCCATTTCGAGGCAGCGCGCCAGCATCAGATGCAGGTAGTAGACGACCTGCGACACGTCCTGCACCGTCAGGCGGCCGCCGACCGGATCGTAGTCGGCGAGGCAGGCGTGCGGCTCGATCTGCGCGTGATTGATCTCCGCGCAGACAACCCGATGCTCGCGCACGAGATCGGCGGCGGCGAAGCCGGCGTCGAGATCGCCGAAGTCGTGATGCACCTCGCGTTCGAGATTGCCGGGCTTGTTGTCGTGCAGGAGGACGGCGCCGGGCGCGCGCGCATCGGCGGATACGAAATAGGCGGGCAGTTCGGCATATTCGACGTCGATCAGCGCGAGCGCACGCGCAGCCGTCTCCTCGTCGATCGCCGCCACCGCCGCGACTGGCTCGCCGCGATAGCGGACGCGGTCGCGCGCCAGCGGATATTCGTTCATCGCGATCGGCAGGACGCCGTAAGTGAACCGGCAGTCGGCGCCGGTCACGACCGCCGCCACGCCTTCGAGCGCGCGCGCCCGGGACGTATCGATGCGAACGATGTCGGCATGCGCGACCGACGAACGCAGGATGCGTCCGACCAGCGCGCCGGCGCGGTCGAGGTCGGCCGTGTACAGCGCGCGACCGGTCACCTTGTCGACGCCGTCGATCAGCGGCACGCCCTGGCGGCCGGCGCGCGCTTCGTAGACTGTCGTCATGATGCGGACTCCGCAGCGGTCTTCACGGAGTCGATGATCTTCACATAGCCCGTGCAGCGGCAGAGATTGCCCGACAGCGCCGCCTTTATCTCGTCGTCGCCGGGATGCGGATTTCGCCGCAGCAGGGCTTCCGACGCCATGATCATGCCGGGCGTGCAGAAGCCGCATTGCGCGCCGAGCTTTTCGTGGAAGGCCTGCTGCAATCGGCCCGGCCGCCCTTGCTTGACGAGACCTTCGACGGTCTCGACGCTGCGACCTTCGCAGCGCACGACGAGGGTCAGGCAGGCGGAGACGGGAACGCCGTCGAGCAGCACCGTGCAGGCGCCGCACTCGCCGCCGTCGCATCCGGTCTTGACGCTGGTCGTTCGCGCGATGTCGCGCAGATAGTCGACGAGAAGATCGCCATCCGACACCGCATCCTCGCGCCAGCGGCCGTTGACGTTGATGCGCAGCAGCCGCTTTCGCGGCTTCGACGATCCGTGCATGGGCGTCCTCCTCCGCCCGGAAGATCGCACGGGCGACGCGCCGCCGCATGACCGAAGTCAAGCCGCTGGAACGCTGCATTGCAACAAACGCGCGGCGCCTGACCGAAATCAAGCGCGCCCGCGATCCGGCGGTTAGCCTCGCTCATTCGCAACGTCGTGCGGGAGGCGTGAATGGGCGTTAGCGACTACAATGCCGCCGTCGATTTCGTCGATCGCCACATCGCCGAGGGGCGTGCCGATAAGACCGCCTTCGTCGATCCGGCGCGCAATCTCACCTATGGCGAGTTGAGCGAAAGCGCAGCGCGCGTCGGTCCGATGCTGGCGCGTCTCGGCGTCGAGCAGGAGAACAGGATCGCGCTCGTCCTGCTCGACACGGTCGATTTCCCCGTCCTGTTCTGGGGCTCGGTGCGCGCCGGCGTCGTGCCGGTGCTGATGAACACGCGGCTGACCGTCGATCAATATCGCTATCTGCTCGAGGATTCCCGCGCCAAGGTCGCGTTCGTGTCGTCGGCGTTGTTGCCGGCGATCGAGGAAGCGGCGGCGGGCCTGCCGCATCTGCGCGCGATCGTCGTCGTCGGCGGCGGCCCGCCCGGTCGGCCGCGCTTCGATGCGTTGCTCGCCGCGGAGACCGAAGGCGCTGCGCCGGCGCGGACCTGCGCCGACGACGTCGCCTACTGGCTCTATTCTTCCGGCACGACCGGAATGCCCAAGGGCGTGATGCATGTGCATGGCGCGCCGCGCGTCATGGCCGAAACCGCCGGCGTGCAGCGCATCGGCTATCGCGAGGACGACATCGTCTTCTCCGCAGCGAAGCTGTTCTTCGCCTATGGCATCGGCAGCGGGATGATCTGTCCGAACTGGGTCGGCGCGACGACCGTGCTCTATCCGGAACGGCCGACGCCGCGCACCGTGTTCGAAACCTTGCGGGCGTTCAATCCGACGCTCTTCTTCGCGGTGCCGACGCTGTATGCCGCGATGCTGGCCGATCCCGAATGCCGCGAGGAAACCGGATCGCACGCCTGGCGGATCTGCTTCACCGCCGGCGAGCCTCTGCCGGCGCATGTCGGCGAAGCGTGGAAGCGCCGGTTCGGCCTCGACATCGTCAACGGCGTCGGATCGAGCGAGGCGGGCCACCTGTTCCTCACCAACATCCCCGGCGCCGTCGACTACCAGACGTCCGGCATGCCGGTCGGCGGTTTCGATCTCGAATTGCGCGACGACAGCGGGCGACCGGTCGCCGAAGGCGACACCGGCGAATTGTGGGTCCGCTCCAATTCCATCGCCGCCGGTTACTGGAACCAGCTCGAGAAGACGCGCCGCACTTTCGTCGGCGGCTGGCTGCGCACCGGCGACAAGTATTTCCGCCGCCCCGACGGCGCCTTCGTCTTCCACGGCCGCGCCGACGACATGTTCAAGGTCTCGGGCATCTGGGTCTCGCCGTTCGAGGTCGAGGACGCGCTGACGAGCCATCCGCGCGTGCTGGAAGCGGCTGTCGTGCCTGCAGAAGATTCCGACGGGCTCGTCAAGCCGAAGGCCTACGTCGTCCTCGACCATCGCGACGCCGGCGAGGAACGCGACCTGTTCGAGCAGCTCAAGGCGCATGTGAAGGGCGCCGTCGGCCCGTGGAAATATCCGCGCTGGATCGAATATGTCGACGAACTGCCGAAGACGGCGAGCGGCAAGATCCAGCGGTATCTGCTGCGGGACGCGTAGGGGCGGCGTTCGCCCCGGCGAGGCGCGACCCGGCACGCGGCGGGTATGATGGTGAGCGCGCTGGGACTCGAACCCAGGACCCTCTGATTAAAAGTCAGATGCTCTACCGACTGAGCTACGCGCTCCCTTGCGGGCGTCCCGGGAGTATCGCCCGGGGCAGGAAGGGTCAACCCCGCAGGTCAGCCCTGCCAGGCTATATAGGCCATCAGGCCGGCGAACAGCACCGCCGCCACCACCGTCGTCAGTCCCGCCTTCATCAGCAGTCGTGGCGCCACCGGGGCGCCGGGGTCCGTGCCGAGCAGGCGGCCGTCGGCGTCCTCGTGCTGGCTCTTCACGCCGAGCGGCAGGATCGCGAACAGCGTGATCCACCAGAGCGTCACGTAGATCGCGATGGCGGTCGGGAGCGGGAGGGGGAGGGTCATGGCGCCTGAGCGAATAGCGAGTAGCGAGTAGCGAGTAGCGGACGGGGCTTATTCCCTATTCCCTATTCGCTATTCGCCATTCGCCTAGACCTGCTCGATCTCGACCAGCGTGCCGTTGAAATCCTTCGGATGCAGGAACAGCACGGGCTTGCCGTGCGCGCCGATCTTCGGGTTGCCGTCGCCGATGACGCGGGCGCCCTTGGCCTTGAGGTGGTCGCGGGCGGCGATGATGTTTTCCACCTCGTAGCAGACGTGATGCATGCCGCCGTCCGGGTTCTTTTCGAGGAATTTCGCGATCGGCGAGCCTTCGCCGAGCGGCTCGAGCAGCTCGACCTTGGTGTTCGGCAGTTCGACGAAGACGACGGTCACGCCGTGGTTCGGCTCCGGCTGCGGCGCCGACACTTTCGCGCCGAGCGTGTCGCGGTACATGGCGGCGGACTTGGCGAGGTCCTTGACGGCGATGGCGACGTGGTTGAGGCGACCGATCATGGCAATTGCTCCGCTTCAGACTTCGAGAACGAGAACGTGAACCTGGGGCTTCTTGCCCCAGGTCTGCGCCAGCGTGTTGCGCACGGCGCGTTCGATGGCGTTGGCGACGGCGTCGGCGTCGCGGCGCTTGGCGCGCGACAGACCGTCGAGGGTGGAGAATATCGTCTCGTCGACGACCGCGTCGAGCGCATCGCCGTCGCGGCCGCGCGGCGGAATGCCGGACATGACGACATCCGGATCGCCGGCGAGGTCGCCCTTGGCGGTCATCGCAATGGCGATCGACACGATTCCGGCGAAGGCCAGGCGGCGACGCTGGGCGATCGTCTCGTCCTCGGCCGGGATGATCGCCATGCCGTCGGCGACGAGCCGGCCGTGCGCGACTTCGCCGATGATCGCCGGCGCGCCCGGCGCCAGCACGACCATGTCGCCGTCGCGCGGCGACAGCACGTGCGGAATGCCCTTCGCCCTGGCGAAGGCGACGTGTTCCGACAGGTGCAGCGGCTCGCCGTGCGCAGGGATCACCGCCTTCGGCCGCAGCAGTTCGTAGAGGCGCGCAACCTCGCCCTGGCGCGGATGGCCGGAGCAATGGACGAGCGCGTTGCGGTCGGTGATCACCTCGACGTTCTGGTCGACCAGCCCGTTGACGATCGCGTTCACCTCGCGCTCGTTGCCGGGGATGGTGCGCGAGGAGAAGATCACGCGGTCGCCGCTCGCCAGCTTGACGAACGGATGCTCGCGCTGGCCGATGCGCGCCATCGCCGCGCGCGGCTCGCCCTGGCTGCCGGTGGCGATCACCACCAATCTGTCGCGGGGAATGTCGGAATAGGATTGCGTCGACAGGAACGGCTTGACGCCGTCGAGATAGCCGCAGTCGCGGCCGACCTCGATCACCCGGTCGAGCGAGCGGCCGACGACGATGACGGAGCGTCCCGCAGCGTCTGCGGCGCGCGCGACAGCCTTCACGCGGGCGAGGTTGGAGGCGAAGGTGGTGACGACCACCCTGCCCGGCGCATCGGCGATCAGTTCCTTCAATGTGCGCGCGACCTCGCCTTCCGACGGGCTGGCGCCTTCGCGGATGATGTTGGTGGAATCGCAGATGAGGACGTCGACGCCCTCGTCGCCGATTTCCGCGAGCCGCACTTCGTCGGTGGGCAGACCGAGGCCGGGCTCGGGATCGATCTTCCAGTCGCCGGTATGCACGGCGGTTCCGCCGGGCGTGCGCAGCACCAGCGCACAGCTCTCGGGGATCGAATGCGCCATCGCCACGGGTTCGATATCGAAAGGCCCGAGCGAAAAACGGCGGCCCTGCTTCATCTCGGTGATTTCGACCTTGGGCGCGCCCGGCTCGCCGAGGCGGCGGGCTTCCAGCAGGCTGGCGGCGAAGCGCGTCGCATAGACCGGGCAGTTGAGCCGCGGCCACAGCGCGGCGATGGCGCCGATATGGTCCTCGTGCGCGTGGGTGATGACGAGGCCGAGCAGGTCCTTGCGGATCTTGTCGACAAAGGACAGGTCGGGGAAGACGAGGTCGATGCCCGGCAGGTCCGGCCCTGCAAACGACAGGCCGCAATCGACCATGATCCACTTGCGCTTGCCCGGCGCGCCGAAACCGTAGAGCGCGGCGTTGCGGCCGATCTCGCCCAGTCCGCCGAGCGCGGCGAACACGAATTCTTCCCTTGAATGCGCCATCAAACCCTTCCCTGCGCGCCCGCGGCGCGTGGGCCGAGCAGAACGTCGCCTGCGTCAATGGCGACCGCGCCCTCCGCCGTCAAGACGACGAGACGACCATGCGGGTCGATCGTGTCGAAAATCCCCTCGATCGTCCGTTCGCCGAGCGCGACGCGCACCGGCTTGCCCTGCCCGAGGCAGGCCCCGAGCCATTTCGCCCGGATCGCCTCGAAGCCGTCGCCGCGCGCCCACAGATCGAGCGCGCGGGCGAGCGCGTCGGACAGCGCGGCGAACAGGTCGGCCGGATCGCCGGCGCCGGCGCGGATCGTTTCGAGATCGGTGGTCGGATAGGCGAGGCCATCGGGGTGCGAGCGACAGTTGACGCCGATGCCGATGACGGCGGCGAGCGCGCCCGACGGCAGCCGCGTCGCTTCCAGCAACATGCCCGAGAGTTTCGCGCCGGCGCAGATCAGGTCGTTCGGCCATTTGAGGCCGAGGCCGTCGACAGCGCCCAACCGCGCCCGCGCGGCCTCGGCCAGGGCGACGCCGGCGACGAAGCCGAGTTCGGGCGCGCGATACGGCGCGCACGGGTCGATCAGCAGCAGCGAGGAATAGAGATTGCCGGGCGGCGACGACCAGACGCGGCCGAGCCGCCCCCTGCCCGCCGCCTGCTCGCCGGCGACGATCCACAGCGGGCCGGTCTCCCCGCCTTTCGCGCGCACCATCGCTTCGGCGTTGGTGGAGCCTATGGTGGGGATGTAGTCGAGGCGCGCGCCGCGCGCGGCGGCGAAGAGGCCGAGGGTGGGGGCGATCACGGGCGGTACTCCCCTCCCCCTTGAGGGGAGGGGCCGGGGGAGGGGGTCGGGCGCTCTCGCGAGGCTACCCGACCCCCCACCCTCAGGCGAAATCGGCTTTGCCGATTTCTGCCGACCTCCCCCTCAAGGGGGGAGGGCCGGCGCTTTCTCAAGGTTGCCGAGATCAGAAGAACGCCTTCGCGGCGTGGGCCGCGGCGGCGACGAGCGGCGCCGGATAGACCCAGTAGAAGAACACGAGCGCGGTCGAGACGCCGGCGACGAGGCGCACCATGAACGGCGCCTTGTCGAAGGCGGGCGCAGCGTCGTCGAAATACATCACCTTGACGATGCGCAGGTAGTAGAAGGCCGCCACCGTCGACAGGAGCACGCCGATGACGGCGAGCGGCGTCAGGCCCGCCTGCACGGCGGCGAGGAAGGCGTAGTATTTCGCGAAGAAGCCGGCGAGCGGCGGGATGCCGGCGAGCGAGAACATCAGCATGGCCATGAAGAAGGCCATCCAGCCGTCGGTCTTCGACAGACCGGACAGGTCGGCGATGGTCTCGACGTTCCTGCCCTGCACGCGCATCGCCAGGATGGCGGCGAAGACGCCGAGCGTGGTGACGAGATAGATCGCCATGTAGACGGCGACGCCCTGCACGCCCGCCTCGTTGGCGGCGGCGAGGCCGACCAGCGCGAAGCCCATGTGGCCGATCGACGAATAGGCCATCAGGCGCTTGATGTTGCTCTGGCCGATGGCGGCGAAGGAGCCGAGCGCCATCGACGCGATCGAGATGAACATCACGATCTGGCGCCATTCGTGGACGATGTTGGGGAAGGCCTCCATCACCGTGCGCAGGGTGATGGCGACGGCGGCCATCTTCGGCGCCGAGGCGAAGAAGGCGGTGACCGGCGTCGGCGCGCCCTCGTAGACGTCGGGCGTCCACATATGGAACGGCACGGTCGACATCTTGAAGGCGAGGCCGGCCATCAGGAAGACGAGGCCGAAGATGACGCCGATCTGCGGGCCGCCCTTCAGCGCGGCGGCGATGCCGGGGAAGGACACGGTGCCGGCGTAGCCGTAGATCAGCGAGGCGCCGTACAGCAGCATGCCCGACGACAGCGCGCCGAGGACGAAATATTTCAGGCCCGCTTCCGAGGCCTTGAGGTTGTCGCGATGGAAGGCGGCGACGACGTAGAGCGCCAGCGACATCAGCTCGAGGCCGAGGTAGAGCGCGATCAGCGAATTCGCCGACGTCAGGATCAGCATGCCGAGCGTCGACAGGATGACCAGAACCGGGAATTCGAACTGGTCGATCCGCTCGCGCTGCAGGTAGTCGCGCGACAGCACCAGCGTCACCGCCGAGCCGATCAGCACCAGCACCTTCATGAAGCGGGCGAAGGAATCGTCCATGAAGGCGCCATCGAAGACGTCGGCCTCGGACTTCGCGCCGATGAAGATGACGATCAGCGCCAGCACCAGCACGCCGATGCCGAGTTCGGCGACGAGGCTCGCCGACTTCTCGCCGCGGATGGCGCCGACCAGGATCAGCACGAGCGCGCCGACCGCCAGCACCGTTTCCGGCAGGGCGTGAGCGATGGAAAGGGAGAGCGGGAGCATCGCTTCTTTGCCTCAGTGCGCTGCGAGCGCCGCGGATTTGACCGCGGCGGCGACGGATTGCGTGGACTTGACGAGTTCGGCGACGGACGCCGCGCAGCCGTCGAGGATCGGACCGGGGTGCACGCCGTAGTAGATGACGAGCACGACCAGCGGCGCGAGGATGGCGATCTCGCGGCCCGACAGGTCCTGCAGCTTGGCGAGCTCCGGCTTCTCGATCACGCCGAAGATCACGCGGCGGTAGAGATAGAGCGCGTAGGCCGCCGACAGGATGACGCCGAAGGTGGCGAAGAAGGCGACGTTGCTGTTGGCGGCGAAGGTCCCGAGCAGCGTCAGGAACTCGCCGACGAANNACCGCATAGAGCGGCATGCGATGGACGATTCCGCCGTAGGCCGCGATCTCGCGCGTGTGCATCCGGTCGTAGACGACGCCGACGCTGAGGAAGAGCGCGCCGGAGACGAGGCCGTGGCTGACCATCTGGTAGACGGCGCCCTGGATGCCCTGCTGGTTCATCGCGAACAGGCCCATGGTGACGAAGCCCATGTGCGCGACCGACGAATAGGCGATCAGCTTCTTGATGTCCTCCTGCACCAGCGCGACGAGCGAGGTGTAGACGATGGCGATCACCGACAGGGCGAACACCAGCGGCGCAAAGTAATGCGATGCGTCGGGGAACATCGGCAGCGAGAAGCGGATGAAGCCGTATCCGCCCATCTTCAGGAGGATGCCGGCCAGGATGACCGAGCCCGCCGTCGGCGCCTCGACGTGCGCGTCGGGCAACCAGGTATGGACCGGCCACATCGGCATCTTCACCGCGAAGGAGGCGAAGAAGGCGAGCCACAGGAGTTTTTGCGCATCGATCGGGAATTGCGTCTTCAGCAGCACGGTGATGTCGGTGGTGCCGGCGTGGTTGGGGATCCACATGATGGCGATCAGCATCAAGAGCGAGCCGATCAGCGTGTAGAGGAAGAACTTGAAGGCCGCATAGATGCGGCGCTTGCCGCCCCACACGCCGATGATGAGGAACATCGGAATGAGGCCGCCTTCGAAGAACAGGTAGAACAGCACCAGATCGAGCGCGCAGAACACGCCGATCATCAGCGTCTCCAGCACGAGGAAGGCGATCATGTATTCCTTGACGCGGACCGTGATCGATTCCCACGACGCCAGGATGCAGAACGGCATCAGGAAGGCCGTCAGCACGACGAACGGGAAGGACATGCCGTCCACGCCCATCTTGTAGACGAGCCCGCCGCCGGCCCAGTTCTGGCTCTCGAGCATCTGGAAACCGGCGATCGACGGATCGAATTTGCCCCACGCCAGCAGCGACAGCAGGAAGACGGCGACCGTCGTCCACAGCGCGACATGGCGGATCGAGCGCAGCGTCGCGGCGTCGTCGCCGCGATGGAACATGAGGATGACGACGCCGACCAGCGGCAGGAACGTCAGCGCGGAGAGAATGCCGAAGCCGGTCATGTCAGCGCACTCCGCCGATCAGATACCACGTGATGAAGGCGGCCACCCCGATCAGCATCGCGAAAGCGTAGTGATAGAGATAGCCGGTCTGCAGGCGCACCGCGCCCTTGGCGACATCGAGCACGCGGGCGGAAACGCCGTCCGGGCCGAGGCCGTCGATGATGCGGCCGTCGCCGCCCTTCCAGAACAGGCGGCCGAGCCAGAAGGCCGGGCGCACGAACAGGTAGTCGTACAATTCGTCGAAGTACCACTTGTTGAGCAGGAAGCGGTACAGGACCGGGTTGGCGTTGGCGAGGCGCGCAGCCGTGCCGGGCTTCCAGATGTAGAACCACACCGCGACGAGGAAGCCGCCGATCATCATGGCGGTCGGCAGGTAGCCGACGACATGCGGGATCTCATGCATCGCATGCATGATGTGCGTTTCCTTGATCGCGCCCTTCCAGAATTCGGCGAAGTGGTGGCCCAGGAAATTGCCGTTGAATGCGATGCCCGCGAAGACCGCGCCGAAGGCGAGCAATACCAGTGGGATCAGCATGACGAGCGGGCTCTCGTGCGGCGTGTGATCGCCGTGGCCGTGGTCGCCATGCGCGTGGTCGTCGTGCGCGGCGTGCGCGTGGTCGTCGTGCGCATGCGCGTCATGACCGTGCCCGGCATGCGCGGCGCGCTGGCCGAAGAAGGTCATGAACACGAGGCGCCACGAGTAGAACGAGGTGAGGCCCGCGGCCAAGAGCGTCATCAGGAAGCCGTAGGTGGCGGCCAAGGAATGGCCGCCCGCGGCATAGGCCGCCTCGATGATCGCGTCCTTGGAATAATAGCCGGCCGAATACGGGAAGCCGGTCAGCGCCAGCGTGCCGATCGTCATCATCCAGAAGGTGAACGGGATGTCCTTGCGCAGGCCGCCCATGTTGCGCATGTCCTGCTCGTGATGCATCGCGTGGATGACCGAGCCCGCGCCCAGGAACAGCAGCGCCTTGA
>CXWK01006924.1_pt2 | contig 14066 bp, 10 predicted proteins | sample 590851 | NCBI WGS metagenome assembly CXWK01 (sample SAMEA3498364, study PRJEB10139) | wastewater metagenome | biome: wastewater treatment plant; material: activated sludge | place: Denmark | collected 2014-08-01 | reverse complement strand
ACGCCGTACTCTTCCTCGAAGGCAGATTCAACTTCCAGCAGCGCCGGGCGACGGTTGTTGTCGGCCCAGATGCGGATGACGGGGCTGCCGGCCGCGGCCAGTTCTTCGGCGCGGATGGTGTTGGTGACGGTGGGCGGGACGAGAACGGTGTCGATGACGTGGATAACGCCGTTGGAGGCCTCGACATCGGGGGTCGTCACGTTGACGCTCGACAGGGTCAGCGGCTCGCCGGCCGTAGTGTCGATCTCGCCGTTATCATCAGCGGCCAGATCGGCGGCCAGCATGACGCCGTTGGCGGTGTGGAAGGGCAGGAGGTTGTCCATGAAGCCTTCCAGAATGGTCTGGTCGGCGGCATCGAAGGCGGCGTTGGTGGGCACGAACCAGGTTTGCGGTGCATCGGCCGCAGGCTCGGCGATGCCGGCCGCGGTCATGGCCTCGACGAACTTGCTGTAGTTCGGGTCGGTGGCCAGCAGTTCGAGCATGGTCATGGACGTGTCACCGGCGAGGGTCGTTTCGGCCGGGGCTTCGGTCGCCGGGGCTTCAGTCGGCTCAGGGGCCGGCTCGTCGGTCGGCTCGGGGGCCGGCTCGTCGGTCGGCGCGGGGGCCGCTTCTTCGGTGGGCGCGGGGGCCTGGGTAGGGGTCGCCTCTTGCCCGCCGCCACAGGCCGCCAACGTAAAGGCGCCCAGCAGCAGCACAACAACTAACATGTACCACTTGGTGTTTTTCATCATTCTCCTCAAATTAAGGTTTTTTAACGGTTGCTCTCTGAGCAACTGGACAAACAAAACGATAATCGATATACGGAAGTTGGTTCCTTCGAAACACACCACCTCCTTTTATCCTGTGCCGTTGTTTGTTGGACAGGAGTATACACATTTCCTGAGTAAATCTGTAATAGCCACGCGCGTGTTTTACACCCGACATTTTAAGAAGGGTGGGCGGGCTTGACTAGTCAGATTGGTAAATGTTAATTCAGCAGGGCCAACGGATCGCTATTTAACCCCTCGGCCAACGAATGATTAAGAAAGGCCAGGATGTCGGTCGCCTGGTCCGCGGCGCAATCCTCCAGCGCCATGAGGCGTACTTTAACGTACTGCTGATGGGCGGCGGCGGCCTTCCGGTGCAGTTCGGTTCCGGCATCGGTCAGATATAGCCGTTGGGAGCGGCCGTCCGTCTCGTGCGGTCGTCGATCAATCAGGCCATCATTGGCCAGGCCCTGGATCAGGCGCGTGATATTGCTCTTGTCGCAAAACATGCGCCGGCTGAGCAAGCTTGGTAATAGTCCGGGTTCGTTGGCAATGTGGGTCAGGGCGTAATAGCGGGGGACAGTGAGAGAAAATCTTTCCAACAAAAGTCGATCACCAAAATCAAGGAGAAGAAATGACTCCTTGATTAGATCGTACAGATGCACTTTGTCGGTCATGCTCCCAGCCTTTTCATATAAGTTGATATTGCAACTGTATCGTTTGTAACTTTATCATAGGCGGAATGGGCTGTCAATGGGAAATGGACGACGGACGACCGCTGCCGGTCTGCGATCACGCGGTCTGCGGTCTATCCCTTACCGATATGGCCCGCGGTTCTCCGGCGGCATCAGGGCGGCGATGTGACGCATCATCTCGTGGCCCAGCTCGTCGAGTTGGGCGCGGCGTTCGGACTTGGGCAGCGCCGGATCGATGACCAGGGGGCCGAAGACGGGGCCGACGATCAGCCGCACCGGCGTCCGGCGCAGGCGCTTAAGGTTGGGCAGGACTTTCTCCGTGCCCAGGAAGGCGGTCGGCAGCACCGGCGCGCCACTGCGCGTGGCCAGGAAAGCCGCCCCCGGCCGCGGGGTGAAGAGTTGGGCGCTCTCCCGCGAGTTCGGCCCCTCCGTCATCCCGGTCTGTATTCCGGTCAGGGTCTGCTGCCGCAAGGTCTCATCCACGCTGCCTTCGGGCATGATACCGATGACATTGCCCTGGGCCAGCCAGTCGAGAGCGCGGTGGATGGCCGTCCGGTCGGGCTGCCCGCGCCAGACGGGGATGATGCCGTAGAGCCTGATGAGGAATTTTAGAATGCGGGATTCCTGTAGCTCCGTGGCCGCCATCCAGGTGATGCGCTCGCGATAGGGCAAAAAGGTGAGCAGAATCGGCCCTTCAAACAGGCTGAAATGATGGCTGATGACGATGAGCGGCCCGCCCGGCGGCAGGTTCTCCCAGCCCTCGATCTCCAGTTTCAGGAAAATCCGGAACAACAAGCGGACGAAGCCGCGGATAAGCGAACGAAGTATGACCTGCATGAAAGATGAATCCACAGATTGAACAGATTGCACAGATTGTGCCTGAATCTGCGAAATCTGCGAAATCTACGGATTCTCTTTCTATTCCCGCAGCTTCGCGCCGAGCTGCTGGTCCAGCAGCTTCAGCAGGCGGCCGCGCTGTTTGGATACGTCCTCGTCGGTTAGCGTCCGGTTGGGAGCCTGGAAGGTCAGATGATAGGCCAGGCTCTTCTTGCCTGGCGGCAGCTGGCTGCCCTCGTAGACGTCGAACAGGGCAACGTTCTTCAGTAGTGCCCCGCCATTGCGCCGCAGCGCTTCCTCGACGGCTGCCGCCGGGACGCTTGTGTCGACCACCAGCGCCAGGTCCTCGCGTATGGGCGGGAAGGCGGGCAGCGAGGTGTAGCGGTAGGTGTCGGGAATGAGCGGCAGCAGGGCTTCCAGATCGAGATCGGCGGCCAGCACCGCTTGCCCGCGCTCGGCGCGCACCTCGAACCCCTTGACCACGCCGGGGTGCAGCTCGCCCATCACGCCGATCTGCGTCTCCCCCGCCAGCAGGCGCGCCGTCCGGCCGGGGCGCCAGGTGGGGTGCGTGGTGGCCTCATAGCTGACCGGCAGGTGCAGATCGGCGAAGAAGGCGTCGAGCAAGCCCTTCAGATCGAGAAAATCGAGCATCGAGTTGTCGCTGTGGCCCCACTCGGCGGCCGCGCGTTTGCCGGTCATGGCGATTGCCAACCGGGTCAGCTCGTCGGGCAGCAGTTCGTCTTCCCCGGCGAGATAGACGTCGCCGATCTCGAACAGGGCGATGCGCCCGGCGTGACGGCTGTTGGCGGCCATGGCCTCCATGACCGAGGCCAGGATCGAATGGCGCATGACGTTGCGGTCGGGCGCGGGCGGGTTGCTGAGCGCCACGTAGGGCCGGTCGTCAGGCGGCGTTCCGGGCAGCAGGCGCGCCTCGCGGGCGGCCGAAGTGAGCCGATAGCTCCATACCTCTTGCAGGCCCAGCCGCGCCAGCACATTGCGGACGCGCTCCTCGCGCTCCAGCTTCACGTTGCCGCGCTGCGGCGGCAGCTCATCGGCCAGTCGGGTGCTGGGGATGCGGTCGTAGCCGTAGATACGGCAAATCTCCTCGACAAGATCGTGGGGGCCTTCGATGTCCATGCGATTGTCGGGCGCGGTGGCCCGCAGCTTGTCGCCGACCCTCTCGACGGTGAAGCCCAGGCGCTCCAGCATCTCGCCCATCTCGGCCCCCGACAGGTTCAGCCCGCTCAACTTGCGGGCGTAGGTGGGGTCGAGATCGACGACGACCGGCGCGGGCGGCTTGGGGTAGGTGTCGATAATGCCTTGCGCCACCGTGCCGCCAGCCAGTTGCCGCAGCAGTTCGGCCGCCCGCTTCGCGCCCAGCAGCGCCAGGCTGGGGTGGACGCCGCGGCTGAAGCGGAAGGCCGCCTCGGTGTGGATGTCGAGGGCGTTGGCGCTGCGACGAATATTGATGAAGTCCCAGGCCGCCGCCTCGAGCAGGACGTTGGTGGTGCCGTCGCTGATCTCGCTCTCCAGCCCGCCCATGATGCCGCCGACGGACAGGTTGCCGGCCGGGTCGGTGACGAGAATGGTGAACGGCTCCAGCTTGTGGGTCTTGCCGTCGAGGGTGGTCAACGTCTCGCCGGGATGGGGCAGGCGCGTGTTGATGTGGATCGGGCGGGAGCCCGATTCCGGGTCGCCGGACGCGTATTCGTCGGCGCGGCGTCGCAGCACGTCATAGTCGAAGGTATGGTTGGGCTGGCCGACCTCCAGCATGACGTAGTTGCTGATGTCGATGACGACGTTGATCGGCCGCTGCCCGACCAGCCGCAGGCGGTATTGCATCCAGTAGGGGCTGGGGATCTGACGCACGCCCTCGATGAGCAGGGCTACGAATCGCGGGTTGAGGTCGGGATTTTCGGTAGTGATGGTCACGCGGCCGTCGAGCGGCGGGCCGTCCATCACGACGTCATAGCTCGGCGGCCGGAAAGTCGCGCCGAGCAGCGCCGCCAACTCGCGGGCCACGCCGATGATCGAGGTGGCGCGGGCGGTGTTGGGCAGGATGGCGATCTCCAGCACGGCATCGCCGAGGATATCCTGCAGGGGCGTGCCGGGCTTGTAGGGGCGGGGTTCAAGCCCGCCCCTACCGGATATCAATATGATTCCTTCGTGTTCATCGCTGATGCCCAACTCTTTTTCCGAGCAGAGCATGGCGTCGTTGTAGATGCCGCGCAGGGGGCGGCCTTTCAGCTTGGCCTTGACGCGCCCTTCCTTGTGGCCGTCGTAGAGCGTGGCGCCTTCGAGGGCCAGCGGGGAGTAGAGCTGCTCGCCGCTCAGGTCGCCGCGGCCGATGTAGGGGAACAGGTTCGGCGCGCCGGTGACGACGGTCTTCGGCTCGGCCGCGCCGTAGTCGACCGTGGCCAGCACCAGCCGGTCGGCGTCGGGGTGTTGCTCGACGCGCAGGATGCGGCCGAGCACGATCCGCTCGCGGTCCCACTCCAGTTCCGCGCCGGGTAGCCCGATGCGGGTGATGTTCTCCACTTCCAGCCCGCCGTTGGTCAGCAGTTCGGCGACCGCTTCAATAGAGAGGTCGAACTCTACGTAGTCTCGCAGCCATGATAATGGTACGCGCATGTGATACTCCAGAGGGAGAATCCACAGATTTCACAGATGACACAGATGAAGAATAGTAATCAGGGTTCAGTGGTCAGTAATTAGGACTTGACATGACACAGTAAAACCAAACTGACCCACTGACCCACTGACCCCAATCTGTGAAATCTGTGGATTCCTCTTCCTAAAATTGCTGTAAAAACCTCAAATCATTCGCCCAGAACTGGCGGATGTCGTCGATGCCGTATTTGAGCATGGCGATCCGTTCCGGCCCCATGCCGGCGGCGAAGCCGAAATAGCGTTCGGGGTCATAGCCGCCGTTGCGCAGTACCGTGGGGTGCACCATGCCGCAGCCCAGAATCTCCAGCCAGCCGGTGTACTTGCAGATGTTGCAGCCCTCGCCGCCGCACAGGAAGCAACTGATGTCCATCTCGGCGCTCGGCTCGGTGAAGGGGAAGTAGCTGGCGCGGAAGCGCGTCTGCCGCTCGGCTCCGAACATGCGCCGGGCGAACTCGGTCAGCGTGCCCTTCAGGTCGGCGAAGGAGATGTTGTCGCCCACGGCCAATAGCTCCACCTGGGTGAACTGCATCTCGCTGCGGGCGGTCACCTGCTCGTTGCGGTAGCACATGCCGGGCAGCACGACGCGGATCGGCTCCGGGTAATACTCGCGCATGGCGCGGATCTGCCCGCCGCTGGTGTGGGTGCGCAGGATGACGCCCTCGGTGGTGGTGTAGAAGCTGTCCTGCATCTCCCGCGCCGGGTGGTGGGGCGGGAAGTTGAGCAGCTCGAAGTTCACCTCGTCGGTCTCCACGTCGCGGCTGCGGTAGACCTGGAAGCCCATGTCGCCGAAGACGCGGTAGATGTCGCGCAGGGTTTGGGTGATGATGTGGAGCCGTCCTTCGGCAGGCAGGCGGCCGGGCAGCGTCACGTCGAGCGCCCCGGCGGCCATCTGCGCTTGCAGCTCGTCGGCCTCGGCCTCGGCCAGCTTCTCGCCGTAGGCGGCTTCCAGCTCGGCCTTGACCTCGTTGAGGCGGCGGCCGTAGGCGGGCCGCTCCTCGGCGCTCAGCGCGCCCAGATTGCGCGTCAGCAGGTAAATGCCGCCCCGCTTGCCCAGCGTGTCGCGATACCAGGCTTCCAGCGCCTCGTGCCCCTCGGCCGCGACCAGGGCGGCGGTGGCTTCCTTATATTTAGTCTCCAGTTCTTCGAGCATCGCTCTCTCCGGGTTTTTATCCGCAGATTTCGCAGATTGAAAATTTTATCTGCGAGATCTGCCCGCTGTCCCCAGCGACAATCTGCGGATTCTCTTTCCTCTTCCAACAAAAAAGACGCGACTCGCGCCGCGTCTTCGATGATTCTCTGTCGTGGGCCTTGCTCAGGCGGAACAGAGCGTCTCGGCCGTCGCGGCGCGGGACTTGTTCGCAAAAGCAAAGCTAAAAAACGAGCGTGAACGGTTGGCGTTCATAGTGTGGGTAGAGTAGCACCGGGGGGAGGGGTTGTCAAGAAATAACGCTCAAGTTACACTGTCGGCCGCACGGGATTGTGATGTTGATCTGGTTTTCGGTGAAGCGGGACTGCTTCATGGGGAATACTCCTGGGCAGGTTATGCCCGAATTTTCCATTTATGATTGGTGCTATTTTAGGGGGTGGTTACCAATTCTAATCCCATTTACGCTTATCCACCACCGGAGGTTCCTCCTGCGCCACCCCCCCAAACCCCACCTCATCCACCCGAACCCGGCAGACCCCCTGCACGGCCGCCTTTAGCCCTTCGGCGATAGCCGTCTCATCGGCGCCCTCGGCCGCGGCCACGCGCAGGGCGAAGTGGTCGCGCAGGCCGTCGGGGCGGGTGATGATCGCCTGCATGGCCTGCACGCCGGACACCTGGGCGGCGGCGAAGCGCAACTGGTTGGGATGCAGGAACATGCCGCGCACCTTCACCGCTTCGCCACGGCGGCCGACGAGGATGACCGCCCGCTCTTCCTGGGCGCTCTCGCCCGGTCGGGGGTCGATGTTCATCGCCAAGTCGCCCGTCCCGAAGCGGATGAGCGGGTAGAGGCGGTTGCCGGTGGTGACGACGACCTCGCCCGTCTCGCCCGGGCCGACGGGTTGGCCGCTGTCGGGGTTGACCACCTGGATGAGCGGCTCCGGCAGCAGGCGCATGGCCATACCGTCGCCGGCGTTGAAGGCCAGCGCGCCCAGTTCGGCCGTGGCGTAGGTGTTGATGACCTCCAGCCCGTATTGGCCGGCCAGCACCTGGCGCATGGCCGGCGGCAGCGGCTCGGCCGTGGTGACCGCCCGGCGAATGGACAGGGTGATGCCCTGCTCTTCGGCCTTTTGCAGCAGGCTCAGCAAGAAGCTGGGCGTGCCCACGTAGCCGGTGGCGCCCAGGTCGTGGGCCATCTTGAGTTGCAGGTCGGCCGGGCCGGTGCCGGCGGGGATGACCGTCGCGCCGAGGCGGGTGAACGCGCCGTCGAACAGATAGCCGGCCGGGACGAGATGGTAGGATAGGCTGTTGAGGATGATCTCGCCCGCGCTGAATCCCGCCTCGCGCAATAACTTGACGGCCACCTCCCAGGCCGCGTCATCTTCCTCCGGCCCCGGCTCATAGAGCGGGCCGGGGGAGAAGAAGATGCGACTGACGGCCGACAGCGGCGCAGCCAGCATGCCGCCGAAGGGCGGATCGGCCGCTTGCAATGCGACGGCCTCGTCCTTGGTCAGCACCGGGATGCGGTTCAGGTCGGCCGTCGTTTGAATTGTGTCGGGATTGATTCCCGCGCCGTCGAGTCGCGCCCGGAAGGCGGGCGAGTTGGCGTAAGCGTGGTGGATGAGGTCTTGCAGGTGTTGATCGTTCATTTGACAGTATCCAGTATTCAGTAGGTCAGTTATCAGTAGGTCAGTGAGCGTAGGTCAGCGGGACTGAATACTGAATACTGGTCTACTGACCCACTGAACACTGACCTCAGCCCAGCCACCGCTTGCGCCGCTTGTAATGCTTCACATCGCGGTAGCTCTTGCGTTCGCCGACGGCCGTCAGGCCGAGGTAGAACTCCTTGATATCGGCGTTCTGGGCCAGCTGATCGGCCGGGCCGTCGAGCACAATGCGGCCGTTCTCCATCACGTAGGCGTAGTCGGCCGTTCGCAGGGCGACATTGGCGTTTTGCTCCACCAGCAGGATAGACACGCCCTCCTCCTGATTGATGCGCTTGATGATCTCGAAGATGTTCTGCACCAGCAGCGGGGCCAGACCCAGCGACGGCTCATCGAGCAGCATCAGCCGCGGGCGAGCCATCAGCGCGCGGCCGATGACCACCATTTGCTGTTCCCCGCCACTGAGATAGCCGCTGGTGCGCTGGCGAAAATCGCGCAGGCGTGGGAAGTAGTTGTAGACGCGATCGAGATCGTCGCGCAATGCCGCGCCGGACGTGCCGCGGAACAGCGCCCCGCTGCGCAGGTTCTCTTCCACGGTCAGGTGCCGGAAGAGCGGCCGCCCTTCGTGGACCTGGACGACACCGCGGCGGACGATCTCTTCCGGATAGAGCCGGTCGATGCGTTGGCCGTCGAACTCGACGTTGCCGCGGGTCACGTCCCCCTGCTGCGTGTGGAGCAGGCCGGAGATGGCCTTGAGCGTGGTCGACTTGCCCGCGCCGTTGGCGCCCAGCAGGGCCACGATCTGCCCCGCGCCCACCTCCAGCGAGACGCCGCGCAAGACCAGGATCACATCGCTATAGACGACCTCGATGTTGTTGACTTTCAGCATAAGAACATGAATCCACAGATTTCACAGATTACACAGATACACAGAAATGAATCTGTGTAATCTGTGTAATCTGCGGATCTCTTAAAACGCTTACGGGGCGGGCGGGCGGGTGTCGGGGAGTTCGAAGAAGTCCTCGACGACCACGAACTCGATCGCGCCGTCATCGTTGAGCTGTGCCTGGCGGATCTGCGCCTCACGCGGAGCGCGGTCTTCGCCTTCGGCGTTCATCGTCGCCATACCGGCGGCGTCGATGGTGCCCATGTCCTGCATGGCGTCGAACACGGCCTCGCCGGTCAACCCCTCAAAGCCAACCATGTTCATGGCGTGGCGCAGGATATTGGACACGGCGTACATCTGGCCGTAGCTGAGCAGATAGCCGATGTCCTTCTTGGCGTCCGGCAGTCCGGCGGCCTCGAAGTCCTCTGTCGCCATCTGGATGCCGGGGTTGTCGGTGTCGTTCCACCAGTAGTTGGGGACGACGCCATAGTAGCCATCCATCAGAGCGGCATTTTCGCCCAGGATGTTGACCACGTCGGTGTTCATGCTCCAGTTGACGCCGCTGACGATGGCCGAATCCCACGCGCCGAGGGCGCGCATCGTGCCGATGACCTGCGCCGGGCCGAAGGAGAGTGACTGCGCCCAGATGACGTTCGCGCCATTGGCCAGCAGGTTCTGCAACTGGCCGGTTACGTCGGCCGTGGGCGACACTTCCTGCGACTCCAGCGGCAGCACGGTGATGCCGAGGCCTTCCAGATACTCGATGGCCTCGGCGGTCGTCGCGCCCTGGCCGAAAGCGTTGGCCCAACCGACCACGCCGATGACGATGTCGTCGCCCGCGCCTTCCGGTTTCACATCAGCCCAGTTGTCCTGTAGCCAGGTCGCGAATCCGGCCAACTGGTCCGAATAGATCGGGCCGGTGCCGAAGGTGTAGCCGTCGCGGGGGATGTAGAACGAGTTGGCGTCCAGGCCGGCGGTGATGTGGGGGATCTTGTCCTCGATGACGCGGTCCTTCAGCACGATAGCCGCGCCGCTGCCGTAGGACAGGTGGAACAGGGGCGGCGGAGTCTCGGCGCGGTAGCGCTCGTAGACGGCGATCTCCTGCTCGGGATCATACTGCGAGTCCTCGAGGCGGATCTCCAGCTGAACGCCGCAGACGCCGCCGTCGGCGTTGATACGGTCGATGGCTGCCTGCGAGCCGTTGATGAAACCGTCGCCCAGAATCTGGGCCAGCGGGCCGGTCAGGCCGGCGGCCTGGTGGACGATGATCGTCTCGCCTTCATAGGTCGCGGTGCATTCCTCGGTCGCGCCTTCGGCCATTTCTTCGACCGGGGCTTCGGTGGCTTCGGGGGTTGCGGCCATCGACGTGGCCGCTGCTTCAAGCGTGGCCGCGCCGGACTCGACGGCCGCATCGACCGTCGGCGCCAGTTCAGTCGCCGCGGCCTGCAGGGTGGGAGCGACTTCCTCCACGGCCGCCTGGACCGTGGGCGCCAGTTGCTCGGCCGCGGCCTGCAACGTGGGGGCGACTTCCGCGATCTGCGGCGTTGTGCCGCAAGCGACGGCCGCTAGGGACATTATCAACAGAAGCGATACCAGCAAAATCTTCTTCATCTCATTTCTCCTTGTCTGTAGCTAACGATCTCTCGCTTCGATTCAGGTATTTTCAGCCGCATCCAATCTCGATAGGTCCACCTCCTTAAAGAGAAGAGTTATCCGCAGATTGCGCAGATTCTATCTGAAATCTGCGTAACCTGTGGATTTAGCATCCTACCGCGCGAACGGCCGCAAGCGCCACGACGCTTTGAACGTCTGCCAGCGATGGGCCAGGCCACGCGGCTCGAAAATCAGGAACAGCATCAGCACCAGGCCGAAGAAGATCGGCCGGAACGATGTCAGGAAGCGGGCCGACTGCGTCGGGAACAGCTTCGCCATCCGCTGCCCGGCCACGCCGGCCAGGTCCTCCAGCAGGATCACGGTTGTGACGCCCAGGAACGGCCCCAGGTTCGTCCCCAACCCGCCGATGACCAGCATGCCCAGCATGATGATCGAATCTTCCAGCCCGTAGCCGAACTCCGTACCCACGCCGCGCTGGCTATGGGCCTTCAGCGCCCCGGCCACGCCGGCCAGGAACGAGGCGATGAAGAAGGCGCGGAGCTTGTAGCCGAACAGGTTGACACCCAGCAGTTCGGCCGCCAGATCGTTATCCCGCAGCGAGATAAAGGCGCGGCCGAGCCTCGACCGGCTGATGTTGAGCGTCAGCACGGTGGTGATGAGCAGGGTGATGAGCGAGATGTAGAAGTAATTGTTGACCTCGCCAAAGGAGATGCCGAAGATAACCGGCACGGGCGCGGCGATGCGGCCGGCTGAGCCGCCGAGCACACTGGGGAACAGGTGACGGCTGAGCCAGGGGATGATGAATTGCGCCGCCAGCGTCGCCATCGCCAGATAGAACCCCTTGACGCGCAGCGAGGGCAGGCCGAAGATCAGCCCCGCCACCCCCGTGCCCAGTCCCGCAAGGAGAATCGCCAGAGGGAACGGCACGCCGAGATGGGTAGTCGTCAGAGCCGAGATGTAGCCGCCGACAAGCATGAACGCCGCATGACCAAGCGAGACCTGCCCGGAGTAGCCGACGAGAATGTTCAGCCCCTGGACGGCGATGATGGTGTAGAAGATCTGGTTGGCGGTGGAGACGAAGTAGGCCCCGGCCCAGCGTGGCGCGGTGAAGAGGCCCAGCAGCGCCAGCCCCAGCACGATCCATTGCCACGGCTGCCGCATGACGGACATGTCCTGTTCATAGGTGCGATCGAAATCTCCCGCGGGTCGTAGTGCGGCCATGCGTTATATTCGCTCCCTCTAGACTCTCTCGATTCGTTTCTCGCCGAACAGCCCTTCGGGACGAATGAGCAGGACGATGAGCAACAGGATGTATGGCGCGATCTCCGACGTGGAGCGGATGACCTGCACGGATGATGCCTGGACCAGCGCCGCCGCCAGGCCGACGAGCAGCCCGCCGATGATGGCTCCGGGGAACGACTCCAGCCCGCCGAGCAGGATGGCCGGGAAGGCCACCAAGGTGACCACCGACAGGCTCAGGCTGACGCCGGTCAGGGTCGCCAGCAGCACGCCACCCACGGTGGCGATGATCCCGGCGATGGCCCACGACATGCCGAAGACGCGCGGCACGTTGATGCCGACGCCGCGGGCCAGTTCATGGTCCTCCGACGTGGCCCGCATGGCCAGACCGATGCGCGTATATCGGAAGAAGAGCATGAAGACGATGGCCGCCAGAATGGCGACAACGGCCGTGGCCAGCAAGGCCTGTTTGACGATGATGGTGTCGTTGAACGCGCCGGGGAAGGGGATCTGGATGACGTCGCTGGGCGAGAACGGCGCGGGGAAATTGTTCTTGGGCTGAATGCCGAAGGTGATGGCTGCCGCGCCGTCGAGGAATTGGGCAAGCCCCAGCGTCATCAGCACGATAGCCAATAGTGGTTGGCCGGTCATCGGCCGCAGCGCCAGCCGTTCGATGAGCAACCCCATCCCGGCCATGACCACGATCGCCAGGGGGATGGCTGCCCATAGCGGCAGGTTGAATATCTCCTCGCCGTTTTCGTCGGCCCCGGCGAACCACCACGTGACGAATGCGCCCCACATTACCAGTTGTCCGTGGGAGAAGTTGAACACCTCCGACGAGCGGTAGATGAGGACGATGCCCAGGGCGATGATGGCGATAATGCCGCCGTTGAGCAAGCCGGTGGTGAATTGTTGGGGGACAAGTTGCCAGTTCATAAATTAATGTCCAGTGGTCAGTGAGTCAGTATTCAGTGGGTCAGTGATCTACTGAATACTGATCTACAGTTCTTTCAAACTCATCACCTGAATCTCCGTCTCGACAAATCCCTCGCTGCCGTCCTGATAGCGCACCGGGGCGCGCACCTGGATCGTCTCCGCGCCGGCATACATGCCTTCGACAATAGCGCCGTAGCGGTCGAGCAGGACGTTGCGCTTCAGCTTGCGCGTGCGCGTCATCTCCGCTTCATCGGCGTCGAACTCCTTGTGCATCAGCACAAAGCGCTGCACGCGCGCCGCGGCCGGCAGCGATTCGTTCACCTCTTCCATCGTCCGGCGCACCAGCTCGTAGACCTGCGGCTTCTGCGACAGATCCACAAACGTCGTATAGCCGATGCGCTGCTTCTCGGCCCATTGGCCGACGTTCTCGAAGTCGATGATGACCAGCGCCGTCACGAACGCCCGGTTCTCGCCACCCACGGCCATCACGTCGCGGACGTAGGGGCTGAACTTGAGCCGTCCCTCGATGAACTGGGGTGAGAAGCGCTCGCCGTTGGCCAGCGTCAGCATGTCCTTGACGCGGTCGAGGTAGATCAGGTGGCCGGCGTCGTCGATGAAACCGGCGTCGCCGGAGCGGAACCAACGGCGGCCGTCCGTTTCTTCCAGGATATCCTTGGCGGTGTTGGCCGGGTCCTTGTAGTAGCCCTGCATGACCATCGGCCCGGCGATCTGAATCTCGCCGTCGGAGGCGATGCGCAACTCGACGCCCGGCGCGGGCCGGCCCACGCTGGCGAACTTGATGTCGTTGTCGTAGTGGACGGTCGCCCCGCCGGAGACCTCGGTCGAGCCGTAAATTTGCTTTAGGTTGATGCCCAGCGCGTGGAAGAAACGCATGGCGTCGGGGCTGAGCGACGACCCGGCGGTGTAGGCGGCGCGGATGCGCGACAGGCCAAGCTGGTCGCGCAGGGGCGCAAATACCAACCGGTCGCCGACGGCATAGGCGGCGCGCAGACCGATCCCCGGCTCCTCTCCGCTGAATTTGGCGTCGGCCATGCGATAGCCCACCGGCAGGAAGCGCCGATAGAGCGCCCGGTTGATGCGGGTGGCGTCGTTCATGCGCACTTGCACCATGCCGACCAGCGAGTCCCACAGTCGAGCGTTGTAGAACAGCATGTCCGGCGCGATCTCGCGAATGTTCTGCCGCACCGTCTCCGGTGCTTCGGGAAAGTTGATGATCACCCCGGCGTAGACGTGGGCGGCGAAGCCCAGAATCGGCTCGGCGATCCAGCCCAGCGGCAGGAAGCTGACGTGGTTGTCGGTGTCGCAGCGGGGGTCCACGCGGTGGTAAAGCTCGATGGTGCTGAGGATGTTGCCGTGGCTGAGCATGACGCCCTTGGGCAGGCCGGTCGTGCCCGACGTGTAGCAGAGCATGGCGACGTCGTCGGCCTGGCCGAGAGCGACCTCGGTGTCGAAGCGCTCCGGCTCGCGCTGGGCCAACTCGCGGCCGAGATTCTGCACATCCGCGAAGGGCACCAGCCACGGGTCGTCGTAGTTCCACAACCCCCGGTCATCCCAGTAAATGACCTTGCGAACGTTGGGGATTCGGGCGCGGATCTCCAGCATCTTGTCGCATTG
>CXWK01010653.1_pt1 | contig 14069 bp, 14 predicted proteins | sample 590851 | NCBI WGS metagenome assembly CXWK01 (sample SAMEA3498364, study PRJEB10139) | wastewater metagenome | biome: wastewater treatment plant; material: activated sludge | place: Denmark | collected 2014-08-01 | reverse complement strand
GCCGCGGTCACCTTCGGGTTGGCTGCCGCCTCATGGGCGCTGCTCGAACAACCCATCCTGAACCCGCCTCCCCACCGTCCCCACCCGGTCCGCCATGTGGCTTTCACCACCGCAGGCACTGTCGCCGTGTTCGCGAGCCTCGCGGTCACTCTCCACCCCGCCCCCGAAGCCACCACCGCTCTCGCTCGTATCGACACCCCGTCGGTTGTTGAGGCCGCTCGAGCTGCTGACGGCCTCGCCGACCGCACGACCCCAAGCCAACGGTCGGGCCGGTTGGAGCGGGTGTTGCTGGTCGGCGACAGCCTCGTCGAGCAGGCATACCCGACGTTCGAGGCAGTGTTCGCCGACGCCGGGATCACCGTCGGTTACGCCGGCGGTCCCGGCACCGGGCCGCTGTCCCCGCAGAACTCATGGGCCGACCAGACCCGCCAGTGGGTCACCCGCTTCGACCCCCAGGTCGTCGTCATCGAAGCGTGCTGCAACTACTCGACCCCCGGTCTCGTCGCCGACGGCGCCGACCTGTACCGCACCGCTGACGGGACCGTGGTCGAGCCCGGCACCACCGAAGCGGTCTACCAGGCGTGGAACACCGAAACCCGCCGCCTGGTCCGCATCGCGCGGCGGTCCGGCGCCCAAGTCGTCACCGTCACCTCGCCCGACTCGCGGACCGGTGGGTTCTACGGCCCCCTCGACGCTCACGTCGACCGCCTCAACCGCCTCTACCGGGACCTGCCCGCAGACGGCAACGTCGACTGGTGGGCGGCTCTGTCAGACCCCGACGGCAGCTACCGGCCCGACCTACGCGTCGCTGACGGCCTCCACCTCACCGGCGAAGGCGACACCCTCATCGCTACCGCCACCCTCCACACCGCCCGCCAAACCCACCGCCGCGGCCACCACAACCACTGACCCCAACCCAAACTGTCATAGCCGTTACGTACACTCACGGTATGGAACCTGTTGTGTCCTCTCCGCATCATCCCGGGCCGCGGACCCCGCCCCTGCTCGAAGATCGTGACTGGCTGGTCACCGCGACCGCTAACGGTCTCACCCAGGCCGAGATCGCCGCCGAAGCCGGCTGTTCCACCCGGACCGTGATCCGGGCGATGCAGCGCCTGGGGGTCGCCTGCCAGACCGCGGTGGCCCGCCCCCCTCAACTCGACGACGCCGCCTGGCTCACCCGCCGCTACCTCGAGGAGGGAGCCACGATCGCCGCCATCGCTACCGAAGTCGGCTCCGCCACCGAGACCGTCGCCAAAGCTCTCCGCCGTCACGGGTTCCCGGTCCGCCCCGGCGGCTCGCCGGTCTTGTACCCCCAGCTCCATGACGTCGACTGGCTCCGCGACCGGTACCAGACCCAGCGGCGGTCCAGCGCCGACATCGCCGCGGAGCTCGGGTGTTCCCCCTCGGCGGTGGGTATGGCGTTGGTCCGTCACGGGATCCCGGTCAGCGCCGGCAGTTTCCCGGTCCGCTACCCGGAGCTACGGGACGAGGCGTGGTTGAAAGAGCGTTTCGCTGCGCCCGGCGTTTCTGCCGCTGCTGTCGCGGCAGAGCTGGGATGCGCAGCGGTCACCGTCCGGCGGGCGCTCAGCGGGGCGGGTCTGGCGCGATGAGCGGGATCGGGCGCGTAACCCCCGTCGGCCCGCCCGCGGGCCGAGAGAATGCACGGCCCCAGCCGTGCGCTCGTACGCCGATAACCGGGTCGTCGTGCTACGATTATACACATGGTCCGCTACGAACGGCCCCGATTCCCCTGCCGGCTGAAGCAGGCAGTCCCCTCGAGGCACTCCTGATGGGGAAGGATGGGGAACGGTGAGTGATCAACGATCGGAGCTCGACCGGTTGACCCACCAGTGGCCAACCGCCCCCTCGCCTCACGATGTCGGCGCCTGGTACATATGGTTGATTTTCTTGGGGATCATGGGAGCCATATGGTTGGGGATCGCCCTTCAAGGCCCGCCAAACTCGGCCGACAAAGCGGCCGAGGGGACATGCTTTGAGATCGCCGCCGCCGACGCCGCGTCCTCCAACACCGCCGCCACCCCCACCGAACGCGACGTCGGCTACCAGCTTCGAGTCGGTTCAGCCGCGGGAGCGGCCTGGTTGCACGCAGAGATGGGGACACAAGCCGCCATAGTGGATACACGCCTCGGTCCGGGTGCGGTCTTCCGCTCTGTGTCCGGCAGCTGTGGGCAGGACTACCCAGAACTGATGACCGCCTACCGGTCATTTCGGGGCTGGACGCAGTCGGGTTAGGCCCTGCTTGCCCTCGTAGCCCAACGCTGCGGTTCCAGCGCGCCCCGACAGCCCTAACTAACCGCCGGCCCCGAACCCCGCCCGTCCCCCTGGCACGTCGCCGGTGAGGCCGCCGGGACCACCCGAACCCCACCTCAGCCGGCCCGCCCACACCCTCGCCGCCGCTGAACGCCGGGGCGAAGCCCACCGGGTGCCCACCGAGCACGCCCTTCGAGGCGGGGCGTCGGCATCTTGGTGGGGCATGCGACGTGTGTGCGGGGCGATGACGGTCGACGGGCTGCCGTGCCAGAACGGGGCCGGGTGCACCGTGGCTCATCCGCCGGCACGGGCCGGTGCCGTCACGGCCGCCCCGGTCGGGCCGCCGGCGGACCCGCTGGCGGGTCCCGCAGCACGACAGGGGGGCCGGCCGGTGACCTGGGACCGGGAAAAGTGGCGGGCGTGGCGCGACGGGAGTCACGGGCCGCGCTCACCGGGGGCGCTGGATCTCCCGGTGCTTGCCGCTGTCGCTGGTCCCGAAACCGACCAATGGCAGCAGAACGGTCTGGGTTCGCTCAAGGCGATTGCTCTGCTGCAACGAGCCCGCCAGGAGATCGACGACGAGACCCAGGGCTGGATTCTGGTTGCCCGTGGCCGGGGGATGCCGTGGGAGGCGGTCGCCGAAGCGCTGGACGTGACGCCGCAGGCCGTTCGGCAGCGGTGGGCGCAGCTCGAGGCCCCCGAAGCCCTCGCCGCTGCCGCCCAGCACCCCTCGCCCGCAGTCCGTCGCGGGGTCGCCGCCCACCCGGCCACCCCAACCGCCGCCCTCGACCATCTCGCCGACGACCCCGACCCGGCAGTCCGCGCCGCGCTGCCACCGAAGCCACCGATCCCGCCGGCCGCCCGCAGATGAAACGCCCTACCGGCAGCTTCGTGTGCGGCAAGGTCACCCTGAACGGCAGCCCGTGCCGTCACCGGGTAGCGGCCCAAGGCGGGACATGCGGAGCGAACCACTTCGACGCCGCCGCGGCCAGCCAGCCGACGGCCCCGACAGCACCGTCGGCGGCGCCGGGCCCCGACCCGCTCTTCGGTGCCGCCAGCGAACCCGGCTCCGTTGTGGAGATGGTGGACCCGTCGTCGCTGCCGGCAGACCCGAACGAACGGGCAGCGATAGCGACCGACGAGACGACACCGCCGTCGGTCCTCGCCCGCCTGGCGATGGACAACCACCGCGACGTCCGCAAGCAGGTGGCCGCGAACCCGGCGACACAGTCGGCGATCCTCAACGTTCTCGTCGGCGACAAAGACCAGTACGTGCGTCGAGGCGTCGCCCGGAACCCGACCCTGCCGCCCGGGATGGCGACCGTGTTCATCCGGGACCGGTCAGCGAAAGTCCGCATGATGGCCGCCATCCGACCCGAGTCGGAGCTCCTCGCCGGTCTCGCCGTCGACCCCGACCCCCGGGTCCGGTCCCGTGTCGCGGCGAACCCGGGGGTCGGGCCCGACGTCTACTCATTGCTCGCCGGCGACGACATCTTGGAAGTCCGCGCCGGCGCAGCAGCAAACCCGGGAGCGCCGCCCGCATCCATCGGGAAGCTCGCCGGGTCCGGCCACCGCCAGATACGTGAGGCCGCCGCCCGGAACCGAAACTGCCCACCCGACGTGCTCGCCCGCCTCGCCGCCGACCCCGATCCCGACGTGCGGGACGCCGCCGCAGCGAACCCGGCCACGCCCGCTCACGGCAAAGCCGCCGCCGGGCTCCTCTCCGACTGACCGGCCGTCATCGCCGCCACCAGGGCAGGCGACCCCCGTCGATCACCTGGCCCGCGGGAACGGACCTGCTCCCTGCGTAGGGCCCGGCTGACCGCGGCGACAGTGACCCCGAGCTCGGAGGCGATCTCGGACATGGTCGCCCCGCCGTCGACGTACCGGGCGGTCAGCCACACGCGGTCACCGAGCCGTGCGTGTGCTTTGCGGTTCCCGCCGGTCCGGCGTGGGATCCCGAGCCGGACCATGTGCTTGCGGAGCCCTTCGCCGGTCATCCCGAGGTCGGCCTCGGCGATGTCTGCCAGCGTTCGCCGGCGTTGGGTGTACTCGATTTCGAGGAACGCTCGGAGCCAGGCGTCCGGGTCGTCCGGGTCGGGCGTCCCGGTCGGTGTTTCCGGGCGGGCGGCGGGCATCTTGAGGGGGGTGACGTTCATGGCGCTCAGGATGACACGGGGGGTGATCATCGAACATGCGTTCGATTCTGTCACTGTGCCCGGTTATCATCTTCAGGTGCCGGAACTGCAACCTGTCGACACACCCCCAAGATAAGGTAACCGCAATGGTTTCTTACGGATACAGTCAGGCATCGTGGGGATCGGGGGCCGCCCCTGACGGCCCTGACGGCCCGGGCACCGCCGCCCCGTCTCTGTTCGAGGAAGCCGCCCCCGGGCGCTTCGAGCCCTCGCCGCAGCTGACGTCGCAGATGTTCGACCGTGTCGCCGCGCCCATGCCCGAATGGGTCGCCGACAGCCCTGAGGGGTCCAACGCCCGCCGCTGGTGGGACTTCCACCTCGAGTACCCCGAAGTCGGCCAGGAGCTCCGCAAGCTCGCCCTTCAAGGCGTCGCCGCCGGCGCCGCCAAGTTGGGGATCAAGGCGATCTACGAGGTGCTGCGTTGGAACCGCATGCTCGAAGGGCTTCCCGAAGGCGAGTACGGCAAGCTCGACAACCGCCACACCGGGTTCTACGCACGCTGGCTCATGGCCACCGAACCCGCCCTCGCCGGCAAGTTCGAGACCCGCGAGCTTCGCTCTTCCCGCCCCGAACCCGAAGATCAGGCAGCCGCTGTCGCCTGAGGGCTTCTGGCGGTCCACCGGGCCGTCGGCATCATCAACGGTAGTGACGCCACCCAAGCTGTGCGGAAAGCCAACCGTCAAAGGGACCGCGTGTCGGAACCCGGCCCGGTCCTGCCCCGCGAACCACACCATCGGGCCCGTCGTTGTCGGGGGGGTGGCGGTTGGCGGGCCGCCGACGGTGCCGGCCGGCGGCGATCCGGACCCGTTCGCTGCGGCGGCCGACCTGCTCCTCGATCTCGATCCTGACTCCCGGTACGAGGTGGCGAGCAGCGCAGACGCTTCTTCTTCCGAGCTCTATATTCTCGCTGGCGACGACGACCCGGACATCCGGGCGGCGGTGGCGGCGAACCCGAGCGCCGAGGTCGGGCTGCTTGATCGGCTTGCGGGCGACCCGATGGCGTGGGTGCGGAGCCCGGCGGCGGCGAACCCGCGGACGGCGCCTCGGGTGTTGGCGGTGCTGGCGGGGGACCCGGCGCCCGGGGTGCGTGCCAGTGTCGGGAAGAACCCGCGGACGGCGCCTCGGGTGTTGGCGGTGCTGGCGGGGGACTCGTACGCGGCTGTGCGGCAGGAGGTGGCGGCGAACCGGTCGACGCCGGGAGCGGTGTTGGTGGGGTTGGCTCTCGACCCGGATTTGGCTACGGGGCGCGCGGCGTTGGCGAACCCTGCGGCGGGACGGTCGGCGGTGTCGGCTGCGGGCCTGGCAGCAGGCTGAGAACGGTTCTCAGTCTGCTGCCGGGGGACGATTCACCCCCCCTCCCGATAGGTACTGTCAGTACCGTGTGGTAGAGTTACGGTTATGACGTCGGGTGTGGTGGTGGGAGCGAAGCTCCGTGGGAAGCTGAGGCCGGAAGGTCTGGCCGCCCGAGGGTTGGCTTCGTACGCGTTCGAGCTGTGCCCCCGGTCGTCGGCGTTGTCGGCGGTGGGGGTGTCGTCGACGCAGGCGGTCGAGGCGGTGTACGGGGAGGATCGGCCGGTGTCGGGGGTGTCGCCGTTGGCGGTGCAGACGGGCACCCGGTTCGAGTGGCGCGTCACGAAGGACAACGCGGCGTTGCTGGTGAAGGTGTTGCGTGAGGGCGGGCTGTTGGGTGAGGACGTGGAGCCGACCGTGCGGGACCTGTCGTCGGGTGCTGCGGAGGAGGACCGGTTGCGGGCCGAGGCGGACACGTTGGAGGCGTTGGTGTCGTCGTCGGGCCCGATGGTGTTGTTACAGGCGGCGGTGTCGGTGGCGGTTGCGGGGGTGACGCACACGGTGAACCCGGATCTGGTGTGGCGGGCGTCGGGGACGGGGCCATGGATCGTCGGGGAGATCAAGTCGTACCTGGATCGCGACGGGCTGACGGACGGGTTCCGGATCGCTGGGGCGGTGCGCCAGGCGGCGGTCGGGGTCGTCGCTGTCCGGCGGGCGGTCCCGGGGGTCGAGGTGTCGGGTGTCGTGGATCTTGTGCTTGCCCGTCATGGGCGGAACGGGTCGTCGGTGCGGCGGATGGCTGCCGAGGCTGAGATCGTGTCGGTGTCGACGGCGTTGGACGCGGCGGGGGCCGTGGCCGATCAGGCGTTCTCGGCGACGGGCGGCGCGGCGTTGGACACACGGGAGGCGCTGGAAGCGGTGCCGCACATCTACACCCCTGAGTGCCACGGCCGCTGCGAGCTCGCTGATCGTTGCCGGGCTGAGGCGGCGGGTCGGGGAATGGAACTTGCCGGCGGGGCGGCGGTCGCTGAGGTGGTGCGGTTGGGGTTGACGACGCTGGATGCCGAGGCGTTGGCCGCGGGTGAGGCCGTCCCGGCCGACCCGGCCGAAGCGGCAGTCGCCCGGATCCTTCGGGCGGGCTGGGAGGCGGCGACGTGAGCGCGGACCTGTTCGATCTGGGGTTGCGGCTGCGTGCCCGGCGTGAGGGGCGGGCGATGCTGCGGTCGGCGTCGACCCGGGCAGCGGTCCGCCCGGACGCGTTGTTGGTCGCGGTGGCGCAGATGCCAGGTGACCATGCGGGCCTGTGGGCGTTGGGTTCCGGCGCGGCGGACTCGACCGGACGGCCGCGTGTGGCGTCGGTCGGCGACCCTCGCGACTGGAAGCAGCAGGAGGCGTTGTGGGCTGACGTGTGGTCGTTGCTGGCAAGGTCAGCGGTGCGTTGCGCTGAGGACCGGGTCGCCCCGCAGATCGTGGTGGCTTCTCGTCCCGCGGCGGAGATGCTCGAGGCTTCGTCGGCCCGGTTCGTCGGGTCAGACGACGCGGACGCCCGCCGGGCAGCGGAGTTCGTGCAGTTCTGCTGCCAGCGGGCAGCGGTCTCCGGGTCCCAGGTGATGGTCGTGCTCGCTGACGTGCTCGCCGACCACGCGGTCACCGGCGGCGAAGCGGGCGACGAGTCCCGCCTGGGGGTGATGCTGGCATGGCTGGCCGCCGCCGGCGACGCCAGCATCGACCCCGGCGAGATGTTGGCCCGGTTCGACAACGAGGACGTGACGGCAGGGGACCGGTCGGGCGCCGGCGACGACTGCCACACGCCGCTGATGCTGGACCGGGGCCCGCTCGGCAGGGCAGTGGAAGCGCTCGTGAAAGCCGAACGGTCGTCGTCGACCGCTGTGTCGGTGCGTTCTGCCGCGGTCCGTAAGCATCTGGTGTCGCTGATGACGGTCCGGGCGCAGCGTCTCGCTGCGGGCGTCGACGCGCTGCGGGGCCTGAACCTCCCGGCTCTGCCTGACTTGGCGGGGTTCGCCGCGGCCGACCTGGAGGCATGGGAACGGTGGACAGCGTCACGGGACGCCGGGTACCGGGTATGGACCCGGGACCGGGCCGCTGGCGCAGCGATCTCTCTGACCGAACGGGAGAACGCCGTCGACCTGTGGCACCGGGCGCTGGTGTGGGGCGACCCGCTGGACCGTGCCCGCAACGCAGCCGAGGGCCGGGTCGTGGACGGGGTGTCCGACGGCGCCTGGGGGATCGTGTGCCCCGGCCTGGTCCGCGCCCGCCCCGGCGACGAGTTCGTTCTGTTCACCGAGGACCGGGCGGGGCCGACAGTCACCATCGTCGACCTCGACCTCGCCGCCACCGGGACCGTCGTGCGGGGCTCCTCGGACGAACTGCCGCCACCGGCCGGCGAACAGATGCAGCTGTGCGTCCCCCCACCGGACTTCGCGATGGCGAAACGGTCCCGTATCCGCACCGCCATGCGGGTCCGTGAACCGCACTGGACAACCGACCCGAAGCTGCCCGCCCCGGCCCGCCTCGACCGCGGCGACGTGTTCGCCGGCAACGACCCCCTCACCGCAGCCTTCGCCCTCAGGAGCCCCCAATGACCGCCACCCCGACAAGTTCGTTCCGTGACCCCGACGACGCAGTCGCCGAAGTCCTCACCGCGGTGCTCGTCGACGGTGAGCCGCTGACAGTCGTAGCGTCACCGCCAGGCGCCGGGAAAAGCTTCCTGGTGGAACTCGTCAGCTCCACAGCGGTGCTCGCCGGCAACCAAAGGGTCGTGGTCGCCTGCCAGACGAACGCCCAGATGCTCGACCTCGCCGGGCGGGCGTCAGCCGCATACCCGGCCCTGCCGATCTGGGTGCTGGGCCGCCGCGGGTTCCGGCTCCCCGACGCCCTCACCGCAGCAGGCGTGCAGCTGGCCACCAAACCGAAAGACCTCCCCCCCGACCCGCTGGTCGTGATGGCCACCGCCGCGAAGCTCACATGGCTGTCCCCCGAAGACGACCCGTTCGACCTGATGGTCGTCGACGAAGCATGGCAACTGACCGCCGGGTCGTTCGCCGAACTCGCCCGCGTCGCCGAACAGGTCCTGATGGTCGGCGACCCCGGCCAGATCAGCCCCGTGGTCTCCGCTGACGTCCGCCGCTGGCGTTCCGACCGCACCGGCCCACACGTCGCAGCCCCCGACGCGCTCATGGCCCGCCGCCCCGACACCGTCCGCCGGATCGACCTTCCCGTCACCCGCCGCCTCGGGCCCGACACCGCCGGGCTCGTATCCCCGACGTTCTACCCCGACCTGCCGTTCGGGTCCGTCCGCCCCGCCACCACCAGCGTGTTCGCCCCAACCCCCGGCCCCGCCGCCGAACCACTCGAACGCGCCGCCGCCGGCGAAGAACTCATCCTCGTCGAAGTCGGCAACGAAACCGACGGGACCGTCCACGACCCCGGCGTCGCCCGCGCCGTCGCCGCCGTAGCCGCCGCCGCCAGCAACGGCGAAACCACCCGCACCGGAACACCAACCACCGCCACCACCGTCGGCGTCGCATGCGCCCACGTCACCCAAGTCGCCGCCGTCCAGGCAATCCTCGGCCCCACCTCCGGCGTCCACGTCGACACCGCCGACCGCCTCCAGGGCCTCGAGTTCGACGTCGTCGCCGTCTGGCACCCCCTGTCCGGCCGCACCGACCCCACCGACTTCGCCCGCGACGCCGGCCGCATGTGCGTCATGGCGTCCCGCCACCGGCACGCCTGCATCCTCATCGGCCGCCCCGGGATCCGTTCCGCTCTCGCCCGCGCCGGCGCCGGCAACGAACGCGTCCTCGGCGTCACCGCCGACCCCGCCTACCGCGGCTGGGAAGCCAACGTCGGCCTCCTCGACCACCTCCACGACGCCGACCGCGTCGTCCGCATCTGACTGCGCTCCGACGGGCAGCCTCTGGTTGTGGTTCGTCCCCCGGCATATTGACGGCCGTGAGCAGCTCCTTGTGCTGGAAGTCGACCCCGACCGGGCCGTGCCAGCGGCCTGTCTCGCGGCCAGGGGCCCCGTGCGGCGTAGCTCACGCCGCGTTGGTGTCGGCCGGCGTTGACGGCGCGGCAGCAGCAGCGGCCGCTGCCGGCCCCGGGGCGGATCCGTTGTCGGCGCCGCCCGCCCATCTCGGCGAAGCCGACCTTGATCTCGGCGACCCCGACAGGTTGGGGTACCGGCCGGTCCGTATCCCCCGGGCCGGGCTGAGTGACGCGGCTGCCCGTCAGTTGGTCGGGCGCCGGGTCTCCATCGGGCTCTACACCACCGGGGTGATGACGGTGGTGAAAGACGTGAGGGACGGGGCGGTGATCTACGACTCGATGGAGCAGTCGCCGTTCTCTGGAATCGGAGGCTCTGAGCTCGTCGAGCGTGGGGTCCGTTTCCGCGACATGATGCACATCTCCGTCGCTGACGGCTGACCAGATCTGGTCAGCCGTCAGCACCCCACACTCGTATCTGCTATACTCCACTACGGTTTCGTTAGACCTAGTGGGTAGGGGAGTCGGGTGCGTCCAACACTGATCGAGCTTGAGGACTTCGGGAGCTTCGCAGGGTCCCATGCGCTTGACCTGTCGGCTGTCCATCAGGCTGCTGTGGTCGGCGACAACGGCGCCGGGAAGAGCACCCTCGTCTACGACGCGTTGGGGTTCGCGTTCGGTGGGGTGACCCGCGCTGGTGATGTCGATTCGGTGGTGCGGACCGGCGCTGATCAGGCCCGGTGCGCGGTGACGTTCGACGTGGACGGTCACCTGTACCGGGTCACGCGTGTCCGCCAGCGGGCCAAGAAGACCGCGGCGTGGGTCGAGAAGGAGTCGTCGGACTCGGTGACCGGCTGGGAGACCGTCACCGAGTCGAAAGGTGTCCGCGAAACCGACGAGACGATCGTGTCGCTTCTCGGGGCGTCATGGGATGCGTTGGCGGCGACCGTGTTCGCCGGCCAAGGCGACGCTGACCGGTTCACCGGCCAGTACGGCGCCGCCCGCCGCAAAGAGCTCCTCGGCGAGATCATCGGGCTGGGGGAGTACACGATGTTGTCCGACCGCGCCCGGCAGACCGCGGCAGAGGCACGCGCTGTCGCGGACCGTGAACGCGGGCGCCTCGACGACATCGCCGAGCAGTTGAAGTCCGCTGACACCGACCGGGAGACCTTGGAAGGTCTCGCCGGGCGGGTCGCCGCCGCCGACGCCGCCGCCGACGCCGCGGACGGCACCGAAGCCGAAACCGCCGCCGTAGCGAAAGCCGCTGTCGCTGTCGCTGCCGAAGCGAAAGCGGCGGTCGCTGGAGCCGCCCGCGAGATGGAGACCTTGGCCTCGGCAGCGAAGGCCGCCCGCCGGGCCGCCGAATCAGCAGAAGGCCGTGCGGTCGCTACCGCGAAACGCGCCGCTGACGCCGCCAACGCCGCGGCCCCGATCCCCGACGCTCAGGAACGGCGGGCAGCCCTCACCGTCAAGATCTCCGACCTCGAGACGCTCATCGAAGGGTTGAAGGCCGACGGCGAAACCGCCGCCGCGACGAAAGCGTCAGCCGAAGCGCTCGCGGTGTCATGCGCTGGGTCCGCTGACCGGGCCCGGGCCCGGGTGACCCAGCTGAACGAAGCCGGCCACGGGGACTGCCCCACCTGCGGTCAGGACCTGTCCGACCAGCACCTTTCGGTCGTGGTCGCCGAAGCCGAAACCGAAGCCGAAACCGCCGACTCCGAAGCCGGCGGCCACACCCGCACCGCGGTATCAGCGGCAGAGGAACGCGAACGCCTCCTCGGGGAGTACAAGACAGCGAAGGCGTCGCTGGCTTCGTTGTCCGCCGAACGAGACGACCTCGACTCCCGTGTCGACGCCACGCAAGCAGCAGCAGCGGTAGCTGTTTCGGCCGCCGCCGACGCCGCGACCGCCGCCGCTGAGGCCGCCGACGACGAAACCGCTGCCGCTGAGGCCGAGGCCGCCGTCGCCGCGTTCGCTGCGGTTGACCGCACCGGCGACGCAGCGAACGCCGCCAACGAAGCCGAAACCGCCGAAACCGTCGCCGCAGAAGCCCACGCGGCGGCTGTCGCCGCCCGCCGCGACCACGCCCAGGCCGCTCAAGAGCACGCCGCTCTCGCCGAGCGGGTCGCGGCCCACGCCGCCGCCGAAGCCCGCCGCGACACGGTCGAAGCAGCGTTCGCTGTCGCCGAGAACACCGCCTCGGTGCACACGACGCTCGCCCGGGCGTTCGGCCGTGACGGGGTCCCGGCGCTGATCTTCGACGGTGTCGTGATCGAACTCAGCGAAGCGGTGAACGACGTCCTGGCCCGCCTGTCGAACGGTCGGCTCGGCGTCACGATCTCCACGACCCGCGAAACGAAAGCGGGCACGACCGCTGACGCTCTCGACGTGACCGTCCACGGGCCCGACGGGCCCCGCCCCTACGAGTCGTTCTCCGGCGGGGAACGGTTCCGGGTCGATCTGGCGTTGCGGGTCGGGCTGTCCCGGCTCCTCGCCCGCCGTTCCGGCACCCAGATCCGTACCTTGATTTTGGACGAGGGGTGGGGTGCGCTGGACGACGAGGGGATCGGAGCGATGGTGGAGTGTTTGAGGCTGCTCAGCGACGAGTTCGACCTGCTCCTCACCGTCACCCACCTCGGCGAAGTCGCCGAAGCGTTCCCCGTCAAGATCCGGGTCGACCGCCCCGGGACCGGCTCCAAAGTCCTTGTCGACGCCTGACCCGGCCCGCCCCACCGGCCGGCGCTCCGCTCTCGTCACGGCCGCCGTCGTCACGGCCGCCGCCGCAACAGCGGTCACGTTCACCGCGGTCGGCGCCGCCCGTTTCGCGGTCGACGCCCAGGCGGCCACAAACGGCAGATGGTGGGTGCTGCTCACCTGGCCGTTCGCTCACCTCACCGTCGGGCACCTCCTCTTCACCGGCGGCGCCACCGCAGCAGCAGCCGTCATCTACAGCCGCTCCCACGGCGTCATCGCCGCCGTCACCGTCGCCGCCGCGTCGTGGGCCGCAGCAACCATCGCGATTCTCACCACCGGCTCCGGGCCCGTCGCCGGGTCCTCCGGTCTGGCCGCCGGGTTCGCCGCGGCTCTCGCCGTCCTCGGCCCCCGCCGGGCGATCGCCGCAGTAGCAGTCGTGTGGCTAGCCGCCACGGCGTTCACCCCCGGGGTGTCCGCCGCCGCCCACCTCGCCGGGCTCGCCGCCGGAGCCGCCGCGGCTACCGCGAGCCGTTGTTGTTCTGGGGTTCGGCATCTTCGGCGCCCATGACAAAGATGAAGCGTTCCTCGTCGGTGTTGTCGCTGTTGTCGCGGTGACGGTGGGTGTGGTCGGTGCCGGCGCGCCGGCGGTTTCGGCCGCCGTTCCCGAGGCGGGCTCCGGCTACATCGTCGAGAGGACGTTCGCGTCCGCCGGCATGGTCGGCAGCGGCCGCACCTGCTGACGCTCATTTGTGGTGAGTGGTGGGGTGCGGCCAGTCGGGGGTTCGCTCACGTTGTTGGTTGCCTGCCGAGAACCGCACGTGACTGTCACACCTCTGGGGGACAATGGTGGGGTGACCGCCGCGACCGCTGCTGTTGTTGTGCCTGCGGGCACCAGCACGCCAGCGGTGGTGTCGGTGCAGTTCCGGGTCGGGTGGTACCGGTGCAGTTCCGGGTGCGGGCTCGGGTGAGCGCCGGGGCGCCGACCCGGCCGGGGAGCCTCGCTGCGCTGGTCGCGCATCTGCGGGAGCACGCGGTGCGCACCGACGGAGCCCCCTACACGCTGAAGTCGGGCCGCCAGGCCGACTGGTTCGTCGACGCCAAGGCCACCACCTGCTCACCTGAGGGCATGCTCCTTGTCGCCGACGCCGCCCTCGAGGTGATCCCCGGCGACGTCACCGCCATCGGTGGCCTGACCGTCGGCGCCGACGCCATGGCCTACGCCATCGCCGCCCTCGCCGCGACCCGCGGCCGCCTGCTCACCAGCTTCACCGTCCGCAAGGAGGCCAAGCCCGGCGGCACCGGTGGGCGCATCGCCGGCGTCCTGGCCCCCGGTGCGAAGGTCGTGATCACCGAGGACGCCGTCACCCGCGGCGTCTCGATGCTTGAAGCCGCCAGAGTGGTCCGCGAGGAAGGCAGGGCCGACCCGGTGCTGCTGCTGCCCCTGGTGGACCGTGGCGGCACCGTCGGCGCCCTCGCCGAAGCTGCCGGCATCCCCCTGCACGTCCTCGTGCCGGCCCCGGCGCTGGGCTTCGACTACGGCCCGCATTGACTCCTCCCCACGCCTAAAGGCGGGGGATTCGGGCGCTCGGCGTGCCAGGGCGCCCCGTG
>CXWK01005209.1_pt1 | contig 14076 bp, 13 predicted proteins | sample 590851 | NCBI WGS metagenome assembly CXWK01 (sample SAMEA3498364, study PRJEB10139) | wastewater metagenome | biome: wastewater treatment plant; material: activated sludge | place: Denmark | collected 2014-08-01 | reverse complement strand
CAGCTCGCGCCGCCGCGCGTGAAGATCTGCGGCATCACGCGCATCGAGGACGCGCGAGCCGCGATTGCCGCGGGCGCCGAGGCACTCGGCGTGGTGCTCGCGCCTTCCCCACGGCGCGTGGATGCCGAGCGTGCCGCCGAGATCGTGCGTGCTGCGGGAAGCGTGCCGGTGGTGGGCGTCTTCGTGAACGCCACCCGTGCCGAGGTGGAGGACACGGTGGCCCGCGCCGGACTCGCGGCAGCCCAGCTCTGCGGTGCCGAGCAACCCGCGGATTTCGAGGGCCTCGGCTTTCCGATCTGGCGCCGCATTGCGGTGGACGCATTGGCCGGCGCGGCGGAGCTGGCGCGCTGGCAAGCTTTGGCTTCGCTCTTCGTGCTCGATCATCCTTCCGGTCCCGGTGGCAGTGGGCGCACGCCGGCGCCTGAGGTCGCGCGTCGGCTGGCGGCGCTCGCGCCTTGCCTGCTCGCCGGCGGGCTCGCACCCGACAACGTTGGCGCACTGGCGCGCGCGGTTGCGCCGTACGGCGTGGACGCTTCCTCACGCCTGGAATCCGCGCCGGGGAGGAAGGATCCTGAAGTCATGAAGCAATTCGTGGCTGCCGCGCGCGCCGCGCTGAATCCGGAGGTCGTGCGTGCCTGAAGCCGCTGCGCGCGGACGTTTCGGCCGCTGGGGCGGCTGCTATGCGCCCGAGACCCTGATGGAGAATCTGCGCGCGCTCGAGGCGGCGTGGGAAGAGTTCCGCGCCAGTGCTCCACGGCGTGCCGAACTCGACGCGCTGCTGCGTGACTTCGCCGGACGGCCGACGCCGCTCACTCCCGCGCGTCGCCTCGGTGCCGCGCTCGGCGTCGAGCTGTGGCTCAAGCGCGAGGATTTGCTTCACACCGGCGCGCACAAGATCAACAACGCACTCGGTCAGGCCTTGCTGGCGAAACACATGGGTAAGAAGCGCATCCTTGCCGAGACCGGCGCGGGCCAACACGGCGTCGCGAGTGCGACGGCCTGCGCCCTGCTCGGACTCGAGTGCGTGGTGTACATGGGGGCCGTGGATGCCGAGCGCCAGCGCCCCAACGTCGAGCGCATGCGATTGCTCGGCGCGCGCGTGGAAGTGGTGGAGCACGGTCAATGCACCCTGAAGGACGCCATCAACGAAGCGATGCGCGCCTGGGTGGGGGATCCGGATGCGCACTACCTGCTCGGCAGCGCGCTCGGACCGCATCCCTTCCCGACGATGGTGGCCAGTTTCCATGAAGTGATCGGACGCGAAGCGCGCGCGCAGATGCTCGATCAAGCCGGCGCGTTGCCCGACCTCGCAGTTGCCTGCGTTGGAGGTGGCAGCAACGCAATCGGCCTGTTCCGCGCCTTTCTCGCCGATGCGAGCGTCGAACTCATCGGCGTCGAGGCCGGCGGACGAGGGTCCGGCATCGGTGAACACGCAGCGCGCTTCGGTGGAGAGGGTGCTGCACCGGGCATCCTGCACGGCTGCGAGACTTTTCTGCTGCAGGACGCCGACGGTCAGGTCGTGCCCACGCATTCGGTGAGCGCGGGCCTCGATTACCCGGCGATCGGTCCGGAGCACGCGTGGCTGCGCGAGCAGGCACGTGCGCGCTACGAATCGGCAACGGACGCGGAGGCGCTGCGCGCCTTCCATGAGTTGGCGCGCCTCGAAGGCATCCTGCCGGCCCTCGAGAGCGCACACGCCGTGGCTTGGGTGATGAAACATTGCGCAGAATGGAGCGGACGCCGCGTATTGGTGAATCTTTCCGGACGCGGAGACAAGGATCTTGCCACGGTGCTCGCGGAGGAAGTGCGCACGCGCTCATGAGCCGCTTTCACGACCGCCTGCGCGGCGTCGCGCCCTATCTCACCGCCGGCGACGGCGGATTGGACGAGACCTTGCGCGTCATGCACGCGCTCGAGTCCGTGGGCGCCTGCGCGCTCGAGCTGGGCGTGCCCTTCAGCGATCCGATCGCGGACGGCCCGCGACTGCAGGAGGCGGCACAACGCGCACTTCTGGCAGGCACCACGCTCGACGCAATTCTCGAGATGCTCGCGCGCTATCGGACGGAAGGCGGCGCGCTGCCGGTGGCGCTGATGTCCTACGCCAATCCGCTCCTGCGGCGCGGCTGGGAGGCGCTCGCGCACCGTTCTGCCGACGCCGGCGCCGACGCCTGGATCGTCCCGGATCTTCCGGTGGAGGAAGCTGCCGAGATGCGCGCCGCAGCGGACGCACACGGACTCGGCACGGTCTTCTTCGTCGCACCGACCAGCGGCGAAGCACGCACCTCCGCTGCCTGCGCAGCGAGCACCGCCTTCGTGTACGTGGTCGGGCGCGTCGGGGTCACGGGCAGTGCAACGGCGCTCGACGCGAGCGTCACCGACTTCTTGGATCGGGTGCATACCGCAGCCCGCACCCCGGTGGCGGTGGGCTTCGGCATTGCCAGTGCGGAAGACGTGACAACCGCCACCGCGCACGCGGAGATCGCGATCGTCGGCACGGCGCTGGTGCAGCGCCTGCACGAGGCGCGCATCGCCGGACGCGATACCGCCGCCGTCGCGCGTGAATACCTTCACACTTTGACCTCGGCGATCTCCACCCCACCACTCCGTAGCGCGCGATGAATCCCGCCCAACGCCATCAATTGCTCACTCTCGATCGCGCTTTGCTCGCGCTGCTCAACGAACGCGCGCGCCTGGTCGCGGAGTTGCCGGAGGGCGAGCTGGCACAGGCTTCGGCCGAGGACTTGCTCCGCCGCCACGGCGGACCTTTCGCCGTCGAACCCTTGCGCCGCATCCTCGCGCTGCTCGAGGAGGGCTGCCGCCCGTGATCTTGCGCTTCCGCAAATCGGCACCGGCCGAAGCCGTGCAGAGCGTGATCGAACGCTGCGAGCGCGCGGGTGTGCGCGTCGCGCGCTCGCCGGACTCCGCGCGCCCGATCCTCGCCCTGCTCGACAAGCTGCCCTCCGCCCTGGAGCAAGAGTTTGCCGCGCATCCGATGCTCGCAGAGATCATCAAGCCCAAGAACGATTTGCGCATGGCGCACCGCTCCTTCCGCGAGACGGCGGGACGCGTGCGCATTGGTCGTGGCGAGCTCGCGGTGACCCTGGGCGGCGGCGCGCCGCCCTTGGTGATCGCAGGACCGTGTTCGGTCGAGGGCCGCGACTTCATGGAGGAAGTCGCCGCGCACGTCGCTGCTGCGGGCGCGCGCATCCTGCGTGGCGGTGCTTACAAGCCGCGAACTTCGCCTTACGCATTCCAAGGCTTCGGTGTCGAGGGTCTGTCGCAACTCAAGGACGCCGGGGAACACCACGGCTTGCCGGTGTGCGCCGAGATCATGGACGCCGCGCACGTAGCCGCCTTCGTGGATCACGACGTGGATCTCTATCAAGTCGGCGCGCGCAACATGCAGAACTTCACGCTGCTGAAGGCGATCGCCGCGCCTGGGCAGCCGGTGCTACTCAAGCGCGGTCTTTCCGCGACGGTGGAGGAGTGGCTCTACGCGGCGGAGTACCTGTGTGCGCACGGCTGTTCGCAGGTGATTCTGTGCGAGCGCGGCATCCGCACCTTCGAGACCGCCACGCGCAACACCCTCGACCTCACGGTGCTGCCGGTGCTGCGTGAGCTCACGCACTTCCCGGTGATCGTGGATCCAGCGCACGCCGTAGGCATCGCGCGTTTCATCGCGCCGCTCGCCCGCGCTGCGATCGCTTGCGGTGCGGACGGCCTGACCGTGGAAGTGCATCCACGTCCGGAAGAGGCGCGCAGCGACGGTCCGCAGGCGCTGCTCCCCGCGGAGTTGATCGCGCTCGTGGCTGAGGCGCGGCTGCTGGGTGCAGTGCTGCGCTGAGCGCGGCGCCGATGTCGAGCGGCGGGGCGGAGGGATCCTGAAGACCTTCGCGCCCGATTCCCCTTGAAAATAGGATATTATGATCTAGAAGTCTTGAAGGCGCCATGCGGCAACACCTCCCTCTTCTGCTTGCTCTGCTGGCGTCCTCGCTCACGACGCGAGCCGTCGCACAGGCACCGACTCAGGCGGAATACCACCCGCCGCAACTACAGGAGTTGTGGCAGCGCGAGTACGAGCACGGCATCACCGGGCACGACTCCTTCGCGGCGCTCGACGTCGCAGCTGACGGTGCCATTTTCGTGGCTGGATCGAGTCTCGGCCTCAACGGGAGCTACACCTACGAGATCGTCACGCTCAAGTATGCGGCAGACGGCACGCGCCTCTGGGAGCGCCGCTTCGACAGTCCCGGCAGTGGCTTCAACGACGTCGCGGTGGACGTCGAAGTGAGCGTCAACGGCGACGTGATCGTGCTCGGCCAAGGCCCAGGCAGCAGTGGCAATCAAGACATCATCACGCTCTGCTACGACGCGCAGGGTGGACTGAAGTGGCAAGCCGTGTTCGACAACAACTGGTCCGACGGCGCAACGGCGCTTGCGACCTCCAGCGACGCCAGCATCTACGTGCTCGGCGGCACCTACTTCGCCGGCTCAGTGAGCGACGTCGCGCTGATCAAGTACGACGCGTTCGGCGTGCTGCAATGGGAGCGCTTCTTCCATGGAGGTTGGGGTACCGACGTCGGTGTCGGTTTGGCGCTCGACCCACTCGGAGACGTCTTGATCGGCGGCTACTCGATCCAGGCCCCGGGCGGCACCAACTTCGACTGGCTCGCACTCAAGTACGACGCATCCGGAAACCTGTTGTGGAGCGCGACGCGCGCCGGAGCGGCTGCTGGCTGGCCCGATTACTGCTGGGGGATGAATGCGGATGGGGCTGGCGACCTGATTCTGACCGGCTATTTGGTGAACACCCAGGGTGTGCAGGACTTCACCACCATGAAGTTCAGCGGAGCAGGACAATTCCTGTGGAGCCGCACGCTCGGACTTGCCACGGGCGGCGGTCAAGTGGTGGTGAGCGACGATGCACGTCGCGTCTTCGTCGCCGGTGCCTCGCACGTGGTTGCTTACGATTCCCAAGGCGCCCTCCACTGGCAGTCGAGCTTCACACCACCCGGATTGAGCAATAGTGGCGCCAAGGCGATCGCGCTCGATCCGGCCGGACGCTTGGTGGTGGCCGGCACCGGCTATCACCCGGTCAACGGAGTGCAGCTTCTGACCACCACCTTCGACGCGCGGGGCAACATGAGTGATTGGGATGTGCGCTCAGGCGCCGTTGCTACGGGCGGGTTGCTCGCTCCGTCGGCGCGCCGTGTTTATCTCTGCGGTGCACTCGACAACGGCCACGACAACGACGGACTTCTGATTCGATTCACTCTGCTGCGATGAAACTCTTCCTCACCACCTCTCTGCTCGTCGTCGCGACCTCGATGAGCGCCTCCGCGCAATCCCAACTTCAGAAGTTGCTGCCGAACGACCCAGCCAACTGGACCGGTTTCGGCAACGCGGTCGCGCTCGACGGCGACCTCGCCGTGGTCGGTGCTTCCACCAAGCAAGTGAACGGCCTCAACTACGCGGGCGGTGTCTACGTGTTCCGACGGCAAGGCGGCGGCGGTTTCGTCCAAGAAGCGCGGATCCTGAGACCGAATCCGGAGATCCATGACAACTTCGGCGCCAGTGTCGCGGTGCAGGGAGACCTGATGGTTGCCGGCGCGCCGGACTTTCCCTACTCGAGTTTCACCGGCGTCGGCGCGGCACACGTCTACCGCTATGTCGGCGGAGTTTGGCAGCAGGAGGCAGAGTTGCACGGTTCCACCGCGCACGTCGACAGCGGGTTCGGCACCACCGTCGCTCTCGACGGCAATCGCATCTTGGTCGGCGCCAATCTGACCTCCGGCGGCTGTTGCTACGTGTTCGAATTCAATGGCATCTCCTGGAGCGAGACCGCGAAGTTCCAAGCGCCGAGCGGGGGCTTCCACTTCGACGGCTATGCGCGAGACCTCGCACTGCAGGATGAGGTCGCGCTGGTCGGCGCGCGGCGTCTCACCGTGAACGGGCACTTCAACGCCGGAAAGGCCTTCGTCTATCGTCACGCCGCAGGCGCGTGGAATCTGGAGACGGAGCTGACCGCGCCGGTCCCGGACGACAACGAGTACTTCGGCGATGCCGTCGCGCTCGACGGCAACCTCATCGCGATCGGACTTCCTCCGGACAATTCAGTTTGCCTGTACCGCCAGAGCGGGAGTGCGTGGCCCTTCGAGATCCGCTTCAAGAACTTTCCCTACGGCGGGGACTTCGGATCCGCCGTCGCGGTGTATGGCGACGAAGTCCTCGTCGGCGCACCGAGCACCGGCTTCTTCGCGAACTACGCGGGCGCAGTGCACCCTTACCGTCGGAGCGGAGGCGTGTGGGACGAAGACCCGCCGTTCGTCGGTAACGACACCCACGCCCAGGACGGTTTCGGCGCCGCGGTCGCACTCAGGAACGGAATCGCACTGATCTCCTCGGGGCAGGACGAGCCTGGCTACCTGGGACTCGGTTGCGTTTACGTGATGGACACCACGCCGCGACTGGCACTCGAACTCAATCCGAATCCCCCCGAGTCGGGCGAGGATCTGGATCTGAAAGTGCGCTACGGAACACCGCAGACGGCGACCTGGGTTGCGTTCAGCTTGCGCGGGGCCGGCTCCACCTTCGTCCCACCACTTCACGTCGTGCTCGGCATCCGCAATCCGAAGCCACTGACCGGGCCGAGCTCGACCGATGCACAAGGAAGTGTGGATTGGACCATCCCGATGCCGCTATCGGCTTCCGGCCGCAGCGTCTGGTTTCAAGCGCTGCAGGACGGCATCGCCTCGAACGTCGTCGCCGCCATCGTCATCTAAGTCCTGACCTTCATCATGACCCTACTCCCGCTTCTCCTCGCAATCGCTTCCGCGCAGGCTCCTGTTTTCGTGGACGACTCCGCCACGGGCGCCAACAACGGCAGTTCTTGGGCAAACGCCTATCTGGATCTCCAATCAGCACTTGTCGCAACCAGCGCGGGTGAGGTCTGGGTGGCGGAAGGCCGTTACCGCGCCGCCGCTCCCGGCAATCGCGCCGCCAGCTTCGAACTGAAGGATGGCGTGGAGATTTACGGCGGCTTCCAGGGATGGGAATCCCAGTTCTCGCAGCGCGCAGGCTCCTTCGAGCAGACCATTCTCGACGGCGACTTGCTCGGCGACGACGGGCCGACTTGGTTGAATCGGAGTGAGAATTCCGTGCACGTGGTGCGCGCGGAGAATCTCGGTGTGGGCGCGGTGCTGGACGGATTCCGCATCCGCGGCGGCACCGCGAGCACCGACTACGGAGGCGGAATGTACGTGATCAACGCCAGCCCAGTAGTACGGAACTGCATCGTCGAGGACTGCCTCTCCGCCGGAGCGGGTGGCGTCTACTTCAGCGGCGGTTCGCCGCTGTTCGAAGACTGTGAAATCCGCGATAACTGGGGCTTCAGCGCCAACGCTGGAGGGATGCGGCTGGCCGACGGCAACGCGCAGTTGATCCGCTGCCACTTCCGGCGCAACCGCGGCTCCAACTCTTTTCAGGGAGCGGGTGGTGGACTCTACGTATCCGGAGGAACCGTGGACGCGCAAGGCTGCATCTTCGAAGCCAACCTCGCCAACGAGTACTACGGTGTGTTCTATGCCGCCATCGGCGGGGGCGCATTCCTGGGCTCCGACGGCTCCACCTTCCGCGATTGCCGCTTTCTCGGTAACCGTAGCCACAACGGCGGCGGGGCCGGCTGCTACGGCAACACCGAGTTCATCAACTGCAGTTTCAGCGGCAACGAGGTGTACTCCGTGGACACCGGCTCGAGCAGCGTCGGCGGCTACGGTGGTGCGGTGCTGGTCTGGCTCAACGATTTGCGTTTGACCGGCTGCAGCATCAGTGGCAATGACGCCAGCGAAGACTGCGGCGGCGTGTACGCCAGCACGCAATCGCGCGTGATCCTCGAGAGTACGGTGCTCTGGGGCAACACCGACTTGGGTTCCACCGAAGTGCTGAAGCGCAATCTCAAGCGCGAGTCCGGCGTGCTCAGTCTGCTGCGCTGGTCGTGCATCGAAGGACTCCAGGACGCCGGCGACGTGGGTTGCACTGCTCTCGACCCGCGCTTCGTGGATCGCGACGGCTTGGACGGCATCCTCGGTACGCTCGACGACGATCTGCGCCTGAGCCTTGGCTCGCCCTGCATCGACTCCGCATCGAATGCGGCCTTCAATGGTGTGCCGCTCGATCTCGACGGCCTGCCGCGGCGCGTGGACGACCCGTCGATCTGGGACCGGGGCAGCGGCGCCGCGCCGGTCGTCGACATGGGAGCCTACGAGTTCACGGGGCACGGACCGCTCCTCGTACTCTCGACGCTTCAGCGCGGCCAGCCGGCGGTGTTCACGGTCGGCGACGCCGAGGCCTTCGAGCAGGTGGACTTCTACTTGAGTTTCAACGGGCCGGGCGTCGGGCCGAGCTATTCACAGTACGGTGGGATGGCGCTCGACTTGCGCCCTTCGCTTCGTTTCCTCGGAAGCCGGGTGGCGGATGCCGGCGGCACGGCGGTGTTCGCCAAGACACTGCCCGCGAATCTCGCGCTTCGCCCCGTCACGATTCAAGCCGCGATCGCGCGCGGTTCAGGTGGTGCGCTCTCGGTGCGCACTCAACCAGCTTCGACGACGATTCTGCCGTGATTGCAGGAAGCAACCCACCCTGCGGTCGGAGCTAACCTATGATGCGCCGTCGATGCGCGTCGGAATCGCCACGTGCTGCGTGAAGCCGGAGCCGGATCCGGACGAAGCGTTGCTGCTCGATGCCCTGCACCGACTCGGTTGCGGAGTCGAGATGCTCGCTTGGGACGATCCGGCGGCACCGGCGCCGGAGGCCTTCGATCTGATCGTCCTGCGCAGCACCTGGAATTATCCGGAGCATCCCGACGCGTTTCGTAGCTGGTGCGAGCGCACTGCAGCGAAGACGCGCCTGCTCAATCCGCTGCGCGCGCTGCGTTGGAACCTGCACAAGCGCTACCTGCTCGATCTGCAAGTACGCGGCATTCCGATCGTGCCGACGGTGCTGCTCGCACGTGGCACCGACACCGATCTGATCGCGACGGCACGCGAGCGCGGATGGCAGGACGTCGTGATCAAGCCGGCGATCGGCGCCGCTTCCTTCGGCACGCGGCGATTCCGGCTCGGCGCGACCACTGCCGACGCCGAGGCGCGCACCTTCCTCGCCAAGCTGCTGCGCGAACGTGATGCGCTCGTGCAGCCCTACCTGCGTGAAGTGGAGGAGGTCGGTGAGCGCGCACAGGTCTGGATCTCCGGCGAGCACACGCACTGCGTGCGCAAGGAGCCGCGTTTCGCGGGAGAGGAGGAGAGCGTTTCTGCGGCGCTCGTGCCGACGGTGGAAGAGCGGGACTTCGTCGCGCGTTGTCTGTCTGCGCTGCCGCAGGACGTGCGCCGTGATCTGCTTTACGCCCGCGTGGACCTGATCCGGCTAGCGACGGGTGGGCTGGTGCTGGGTGAGCTCGAACTCATCGAGCCGTCTCTGTTTCTGCAACAGCACCCACCTGCACTGTCAAGCTTCGCCGGCGAGATAATGCGGTAGTATATTTTATTGTCAAACTTGACTATTCCCTATCGAGTCTTAGAATTTTTGGGATGGTTCAGGCTGAGGCACACGAGTGGATTCCCGAAATGTCGGTGGGGGTTGGGCGATTTGACCAGCAGCATCGCCAAATCCTGCGACTGCTGGGCATGCTCGCAGACCACCCTGAGGTGGAGGTTCACTCGGAGGAGGTTTCGGATCTCCTGACCAAGCTGACCGAGTACGCGAACACTCATCTGCGCGAGGAGGAGAAGTTGATGCTTGAGCACGGCTATCCGGAGTTCGAGCAGCACCGCGATCTGCACAACGATTATCGACGCAAAGTGGTCCGCTTGTGCCTTGAAGTGATGAATCGAGAGCACGGCGCAGTTCCGGAAATCCTCGCCTTTCTGCACAAGTGGTGGACGACGCACATCATGGAAGTCGACATGAGGTACAAGTCTTACTTCCGCGACCGCGAAATCGCCTGAGATCGGATCGTCTCGAGTCCGGTCGGCAGCGGCACAAAAGGGTGGCATGACGGACTTCGAACTGCCCGCCTGCTTCTACCTGGGTCGTCGGCACCAGCCGGAGAGCGGCGCAAACGCTCCCGAACTCACGAAGAAGGCTCAGGTCACGATGCGCGCCGTCGTCTTTGCCTGGGTTCCGGTCTAGTCCGCGCCCACCTCGGGGACCAGCGGCACGAAGCGCACCGGAAAGAGGCGGCGCGAGAGCGTCGGGCCACGATCGGGATCGCGCCACCACGCCTCCAACTCCTGAGATCCGTAGCCGCCGACCGGCACCACCATGCGGCCGCCGGGGGCGAGCTGTGCGAGCAACTCTGGGGGCGGTTCCGGGACCGAGGCGCTGACGAGGATCGCGTCGAAGGGCGCGAGTTCTCGCCAACCGCGCCATCCATCGCCCACGCGCATCGCGAAGTTGCGGGCACCGAGAGCCGCGAGCCGACCTTCGGCAGCACGCGCAACGGCGGCGTCCGACTCCACGGCGCACACCGACTGCGCGAGTCGGCACAGCAGCGCCGTCGTGTACCCGGTGCCGCTGCCGACGTCGAGCACTCGTTCTCCGCCGCGCAGGCGCAGTGCTTCGAGCATCGCTGCCACCACGAAGGGTTGCGAGAGCGTGACGCCGTCCGCGATCGGCACGACTTCGTTCTCGTCGGCGAGCGCTTGCCAGGCTTCTGGACAGAAAACGGCGCGCGGGACCGCGCGGAAGGCTGCGAGCACGCGTGCGTCGCGAATGCCGAGGCGCGCGAGCATGTCTGCGAGGGGACTCGAGCCGGCTTCGGTCATGGTCGTGCTGCGGACTCCGCGTGATGATCCTATGATCAGCGCGATGCTGAAGCGCTCGCTCCTCGCACTGCCTGCGGCGTGGACGCTGCTCGCCGCGCTGCTGCCGGCGCAGGGCTCATGACCTGCTTGAAGCAGCACGTCGGTGCCCGAGGGGCCCCGACTGGACGCCGGTGCGGCGTCCGAAATGGCACTCGATGACCGCTGGCGCGTGCGCCTGTCCTTCGCGGGATCCTTGAACAACGACGGCAGTCACTTCGAAACCGAGGGCGTGGACGCTACTGGCGCGACGGTGCCGGTGCCCTTGCACGAGCACGTCGTGAAGATGGACGCGTGGCGCACCGTACTCGACCTCGAGTATCTCGCTGCCACCGATCTCGCCTTCCGCATCAAGATGCCCTTCGAGTTGCGCGATCGCAGCGCTGCGGTCCGCGGTCTGAGTGGGGCATCGGCAAGCGATCGCGCCAACGCGCAGCGCGGTCTCGATCTGCATCACCCGGACGCCACCCTCATGGGCGTGCGTGATTTCGAGCTGACTGCGGCGACTTGGTGGCGCGACGCTTTGCGCGAGCACGACCGCCTCGAGTTCGCTTACGGCGTTTCGCTGCCACTCGGTGAAACCGAGGCGAATCCTTACGCGCGCGACGCGCTCGGCAACATTCTCCCGCACGAGCACGTGCAGTTCGGCACCGGGAGCTTCGACCCGCTGCTCCAAGTGACGTGGGCGACGCGCCTCGGCGAAGATTGGTCCGCCGGTCTCTATGGCGCGGCGCGCTTTCCGTGGTACGAGAATCATCACGACTATCGCGCGCCGCGCGAGGCCACGCTCTCCGGCAGTCTGGGCCGCGCGCTCTCGGAACGTTGGCATCTGCGCGGAGTGGCGACGGCTTTGTGGTCCGGCAAAGCTGAGTGGAACGGCGTGCCCGACCCCAACACCGGCTGGCTGGCGTGGTACGTTGGCGGCGGTGCCGAGTACCGCGCGGAGACTTGGAGTGCCTCCTTCCAACTCCTGCTGCCGGTGTCGCAGGAAACGCTCGGTGCGGGGAGTGAGACCTTCGATCTCGGTCCCGTGATCACGCTCGCACTGCTGTTGCCTTTCTGATCAGGCCAGCAGTTCCGGAACCACGCGACCGGCGACGTCGGTGAGACGAAAGTCGCGGCCTTGGAAGCGGAAAGTGAACTCTTCGTGGTTCACGCCGAGCAAATGCAGCATGCTCGCATGGAGATCGTTCACGCTGAGCGCTTCTCCGACGACGTGATAGCCGAGCTCGTCGGTTTCGCCGAGCGCTGCGCCCGGTCGGAATCCACCGCCCGCCGCCCACAAGCTGAAGCAATGTGGATGGTGATCGCGGCCGAGGAACTTGGAGCCATCGCGTTCCTCGTTCATCGGCGTGCGGCCGAACTCGCCGGTCCACAACACGATGGTCTCGTCGAGCAGACCGCGCTCCTTCAGGTCGAGGATCAGCGCGGCGCAAGCGCGTTCGGTCTGCGCGCAGCGCTCCGGGAGCGAAGTCACGATGTCGTCGCCGGGACCGGTGCCATGACTGTCCCAACCCCAGTGGTGGAGCTGCACCACGCGCACGCCGCGCTCGGAGAGACGCCGCGCGAGCAGCGCGTTGGCGGCGAAGGAAGCTTCGCCCGGCTTGGCGCCGTAGCGATCAAGCGTCTGCTGCGACTCGGTGGAGAGGTCGGCAAGCTCCGGCACGCTGTGCTGCATGCGCCAAGCGAGTTCGTACTGCTGAATGCGGGTTTGCGTTTCTGGATCTCCGTGTTGCTCGCCGGCGTGCTGGTTGAGCGCGCGCAGGGCGTCGAGCGAGCGACGACGCGAGGTCTCCTCCACGCCAGACGGATTCGCGAGGTGCAACACCGGATCGCCCATGCTGCGGAAACGCACACCCTGGTGCAGGCTCGGGAGGAACCCCGGGCCCCACAGCGACGCCCCGCCGTCGGGCGCGAAAGGACCGGAAGTCATCACCACGAAGGCGGGGAGATCGGAATTCTCGCTGCCGAGGCCCCAGGACAGCCAGGAACCCAGGCTCGGACGTCCGGGGAGCGCGTGGCCGGTGAAGAGGAAGACCTGCGCCGGCGCGTGATTGAACTGCTCCGTGCGCATGTTATGAACGAAAGCAAGGCGATCGGCGATCCTCGCCGTCTCCGGCAGGAGCTCCGAGAGCCAGGTGCCGCTTTGGCCGTGTTGCGCGAAGGCGTAGGGCGAGCCGAGCAGCTTCGGGTGTCCCTTGATGAAGGCGAAGCGCTCGTTCTGCAGCAAGGACTCCGGACAGGGTTGCAGATGGAACTTGTTGAGCTCGGGTTTCGGGGTGAAGAGGTCGAGTTGCGAAGGCGCACCGGCCATGTGGAGCACGATCACCCGCTTGGCGCGACCGAAACTCGGATCCAGGCGAGGACGGGGTCCCAGCAGTCGTGCGCCGACGCCGTTGGCGAGTCCGAGGCCCGCAGCGCCGGCGGCGAGCGATCCGAGGAAGCGGCGACGGTTCATCATCCCTTCACCACCGTCTCGTCGAGATTGAGGAGCACGTTGGCCACCAGGGTCCAGGCGCGCTCCTCGTCACCGTGCGCGACGCGCTCGTCGGCGAGCAATTGCTCCAGAATCGCGCTTTCGCGTGCGTCAGGCCGGCGCGCCGTGCAGAGGCGGAATCCGTGCGCGATGCGCGTCGCGTCCTGCGTGCCGCCTTCTGCACGCATGCGCTTGCCGAGGGCTTGTGCCATCTCATGGAAGGCAGGATCGTTGAGCAGTGCGAGTGCTTGCAGCGGGGTGTTGGAGCGCTCGCGGCGCGTGCAGACGAACTCGCGGCTCGGCGCGTCGAAGGCTGCGAAGGTGGCATAGGGTGCGCTCCGGCGCCAGAAGGTGTAGATGCCACGGCGGTATCGCCCTGGACCGTCGGCAGTGCGCCAACGGTCGCCTGCATAGGGTGCGTTGTCCACGCCTGCAGGCTGATAAGGCATAACGCTCGGACCGCCGATCTCGCGCACCAGCAGTCCGCTGACCGCGAGCCCGAGGTCGCGTAATGTCTCCGCATTCAGGCGCAGGCGCGGTGCGCGCCCGAGCTGCAGATTCTGTGGATCCGAAGCGAGGGCGTCGGCATCGGCGCGCGCGGATTGGCGGTAGGCCGCACTTGTGAGCAACAGTGTGTGGAGGCGCTTGAGGCTCCAGCCGTTCTCCATGAACCAGACTGCTAGTGCGTCGAGCAACTCGGGGTGGGTGGGCAGGCTGCCTTGCGTGCCGAAATCCTCCACCGTA
>CXWK01006932.1_pt1 | contig 14079 bp, 14 predicted proteins | sample 590851 | NCBI WGS metagenome assembly CXWK01 (sample SAMEA3498364, study PRJEB10139) | wastewater metagenome | biome: wastewater treatment plant; material: activated sludge | place: Denmark | collected 2014-08-01 | reverse complement strand
AGCGCGCCGCCACGGCGACAGACCCGGGAACGACCGAACCCATCACTACTAAAGTGCTTATCATCGGCAGTGGTTTCTCCGGCCTCGGTATGGCCGTGCAGCTTCGCCGAAGTGGGTACAGCGATTTCATCGTGCTGGAAAAGGCTGACTCCGTCGGCGGGACGTGGCGCGACAACACCTACCCAGGATGTGCATGCGACGTACCGTCACTGATGTATTCTTACTCGTTCGAGAGCCGCGGCAGCTGGTCGAAGGTGTGGTCCTCGCAGCCCGAAATCGAGCAGTACCTGAAAGAGATTTCCAACAAGCGTGGTGTCACTCAGAAGATTCACTTCGGGCAGAAGTTAGTATCCGGATATTGGAGCGAGTCCGAATCTCGGTGGCACCTGCGTACCGAGTCGGGCCGAGAGTACATCGCACAGTATGTCGTGTCCGGTGTCGGCGCTCTGCACATCCCGAACTATCCGAGCATCCCCGGAATCGACGATTTCACCGGTCAGGCATTCCATTCGGCATAGTGGGATCACACGGTGGATCTCCAGGGCAAGCGGGTGGCCGTCATTGGCACCGGTGCCAGCGCGATTCAGTTCGTGCCGTTCGTGCAGAAGGAGGCCAGCGCACTCACGGTCTTCCAGCGAACCCCGGCGTGGGTGCTTCCACGCAAAAACTTCGCAGTGCCGACTGCGCTTCGGACCTTGCTCAGCAAGATCCCTGTTACTCGCCGTCTCGCGCGGTGGTCGGTCTACTGGGGCGCAGAGAGCCTGGCCTTCGGGCTCAACGGCCACTCCAACCTTATGCGACCAATCGAAAAGGTGGCGAAATGGAACATCGAGCGTTCCATCACTGACCCCGGACTACGCCGCAAGTTGATGCCGTCCTACCGCATCGGATGTAAACGCATCCTGGGATCGAACGACTACTATCCCGCACTCGCCGCGCCCAACACGACAGTGATCAGCGATCGGATCGAAAAGGTCACCGCGGACTCTATCGTCACCGCTGACGGCGTGTCGCACTCTGTAGATGTGATCATCTACGCCACAGGGTTTCATGTCACGGACGGGTTCGATCAACTCGCGCTCAAAGGCGCCCGGGGCGAGGATCTGCCGTCGCACTGGCACGAGACGGGCATCAACACCCACCTCGGCATCACCACCGAGGGATTCCCGAACTTGTTCTTCCTACTCGGACCTAACACTGGTCTGGGGCACAACTCTGTTGTATTCATGATCGAGCAGCAAATCAAGTACATCATGAAGGCCATTGACGCCGTCGACAGTCGCGGAGCGCAGCGCGTTGATGTGCGGCCCGAGGTTCAAGAACACTTCAACAAGGACATCCAGCACAAGCTCGCCAAGGGCGTATGGACCAACGGCGGATGTACGAGCTGGTATCTGGATTCGCAGGGTGTCAACCGTACGGTGTGGCCCGGATTCACCTGGCAGTACTGGCGAGCGACGAAGGACTTCAAGCCCACCGAGTACGAGATCGCCTAACAACCCAGCCGTAGGTCATCGAGAAGTGAGTATTTAACAGTGAGTAGTTCGACAGCAGACAACTATGCGAACCAGGTCGCAGTCGTCACGGGAGCCGCTTCAGGGATCGGCCGGTCCCTCGCCCTCCAACTGGCTGCACGCGGGGCCAGCCTTTCCTTGTCCGACGTCGACGAGGTACATCTCACGGAAACGGCGGCTATGTGCCGTACCGCGCATCGGGCGAAAGTCGAGACCGCCGTGTTGGACGTGGCAGATCGTGCTGCCTTCCAGGATTACGCCGAGAGCGTCCAGTCATCTTTTGGGGCCGTCAACATGGTGTTCAACAATGCCGGCGTCGCCCTCGGCGCCGACGTTGTTGACATGTCCTGGGAGGACTTTGACTGGCTGATGGGTATCAACTTCGGTGGTGTCGTCAACGGGACGAAGGCCTTCCTGCCCTATCTAATCGCCTCCGGTGATGGTCATCTGGTCAACACTTCCAGCGTCTTCGGTCTGGTCGGTATCCCCAGTCAGAGTGCCTATAATGCCGCCAAGTTCGGTGTGCGTGGCTTCACCGAAGCGCTTCGCCAAGAGATGAAGATCAGTCGGCATCCGGTCACAGTGACATGCGTTCACCCCGGCGGCGTCAAAACTAATATCGTCAATAACGCTCGGGGTGTATCCGATATGGGGGCAGATACCGCCACCATTGCCACAATGTTCAACAACATTGCCCGGACCACTCCGGAGAAAGCGGCGTCCACCATCCTCAAGGGAATGGACAAGAAGAAGCCTCGAGTGCTGATCGGCGCAGACGCGCGGGGCTTCGACTTTGTTGCACGCGTTGTCGGTCCGCGCTACCAGGACATCTCTGCGCCTGTTTCACGTGCGGGCTACGCATTGGCCCGAAAGCGGGGAATCATTAAATGAGCGTCGAGCAGGAAAATCGGCCGGGCACGACCGCGCGATCGCGGACGCTCACCGTGTCGGAGGTCGTGCAGGAGACCAAGGACTCCGTCAGCATCGCCTTCGAAGTGCCTGACGAGATCGTCGACGATTTCAAGCATCTACCCGGTCAGTTCATTACGCTGAAAATCCCGTCGGACCAGACGGGCCACGTCGCACGATGTTATTCGCTGAGCAGTTCGCCCCATGTCGACGACTTTCGCCTTGAGATCGGGGTGAAGCGCACCGCTGGGGGATATGCGTCGAACTGGTTGTGTGACAACGTCTCCGTCGGTATGGAGGTGACCGTACTCACGCCATCGGGAAAGTTCACCGCTAAGAGCCTCGACGTTGACATGCTCTTCTTCGCCGGCGGAAGTGGCATCACGCCGGTCCTGTCGCTGGTGAAGTCAGCACTGGTGTCGGGGAGTGGAGAAGTCGTGCTGTTCTACGCGAACCGTGACGCCGATTCGGTCATGTACGAGCGCCAGCTTCAGCAGATCAGATCTGAATTCGCCGAGCGGTTCACCCTGGTCTACTGGCTTGAGTCCGAGAACGGGCTCCCCACATCCGTGGCTGTCGAGGCGATTATTCGTGATCACAAGGGGTCGTCGATCTTCACGTGCGGCCCTTCCCCGTTCATGGATCTGGTGGAAAGGTCTGCCGCCGCGTGTGGAGTGGACCATTCGGATGTACATCGGGAGGTGTTCCAGTCACTGGCGGGTGACCCGTTTGACACCGCCACACTGCGTCGACTCAGCGACGACGAAGGTGTAGCTACAGCCACGGTTTACCTCAACGGAGAGTGCATCACCACGGAATGGCCACGTAACACACCGCTGCTCGATGTGCTTCTCTCACGAGGGCACAACGCCCCGTACTCGTGTCGAGAGGGCGCGTGCAGTGCGTGTGTCTGCAAGCTCATCGAGGGCGATGTCGAGATGGCGCAGAACAACATCCTCGTTAGCGACGACATTGAGGACGGTGAGCGACTCGCGTGCCAGGCACTTCCGCTCACCGACGCTGTGACGGTGAGTTTCGATGATCTCTGACTGTCCGGGAGCTGGCCTATTGCCGGCGCGATCGCGGGAGGTTCTCTCGAGTGATGGCACGAGGTTGTTCGTCGAGGAGTACGGGATGGGTGAGGATGCGCCACTAATGGTGTTTAGCCACGGGTGGGCTTGCCAGAGCCGGTTCTGGCGACCTCAGATCGAACACTTCGCCCACACTCACCGTGTGGTGGTGTATGACCAACGCGGACATGGCTGGAGCGACCGGGGGCACTCCCAGTTCTCGTCGTCGTTGCTCGGCGACGACCTTGAGGCTGTCTTGCGCGCGGTCGTTACGTCGAGTCGTAAGGCCTTGGTGATCGGTCACAGTATGGGCGGAATGTCCATCATGGGTTGGGCTGCCGAGCATCCGCACTCTGTGCGTCCCTCATCACGGGGTGCCGTGTTGGCGAGCACAGGCCCCTCCCAATTGGTCAGCAGATCGACGTTAATAAGGTCGCCACGTCGATTCCGCGCAACACTGGAGCCGGCCTTCGCGGCTGGGCTCGCCATCGCGGGACCGGAGATGCTTGACACTCGTTTCAATCGACGGTTGGTAAAATACGGGACGATGGGTCCGCACGCGTCGGCCGACGTTGTTGCGGAGTGTGCGGGCATGTTATTGCGTTGCCCACCTGCGGTCCGGGGAATGTGGGGGAAGGTCCTGGCCTCCATCGACGTCAGCAAAGGAGTCGACTCACTTGCGGTGCCGACGACGGTGATCGTGGGTTCTGCCGACAAGTTGACACCTGAGATTCATTCCACTGATCTCGCCGAACGTCTGCGGCAGCGCGGTCGGTTGCATGATCTAGTGGCGTTGCCGCAGATCGGTCACATGATTAACATGGAGGCACCGAACGATTTCAACGAAGCGGTGGCGCGATTGGACGCAGCCACGGTAGAACGTTGACAGCGAACTGTCGATGCCTGTGGACTCACCCACATGGTCGCCGATGGCTTGGGGGCTTCCGGTAGGATTGTTTCCACAATGTCAGTCATCCGCCGCGTTTCCTCCGCGCCATCTCAGGTACAGCGTCGGGTGCGTGATGCCCGCAGCACCCGGTGGGATGACCATCGCATCGCAAGACGAGCGGAGTTGGTCGATGCGGCCATACTGGCCATCGACCGCCATGGCGTAGGCGTGAGCATGGACGACATTGCTGCGGAAGCAGGCGTGTCCAAACCGAAGCTGTACCGCTACTTCGGAGACAAAGCGGGTCTAAACGGGGCGGTGGCGGCGAAGCTCGGTGCGTTGATGTGGGAGTCGGCGCAAGTCACAATCCTTGCTGAGCAAGAGCATGCGTCTGTTGACGATATGATTCGCTCGTCCGTCCAGTCCTACGTCGCGCTGGTTGGGAAATATCCCGTGGTCGTCAGCTTCCTTATGGCGAATCACTTGTTTCAGTATTCCGGATCGGGAAATGGTGGAGTTGCTGAGCAGTTGAGGTCGGTGATGGAGGTCGTCGCCGATCGGTTCACTGAAAGTCTGCAACGTATTCACGCAGATACTTCGATCATGCCCTTGGCGGTGGCGTCCATCCTGGGTTCTGGGCTATCTGCGACTCAGTGGTGGATTGATAGTGGTCGTGAGCAAGGGGTCGACGACAGCTATTTCGCCGCACACCTATCGGAGACGACGTGGGGAATCATCAAAGGTGCAGCCGCAACAGTAGGCGTTGCCTTCTCGCCTGCTCTGCCGTTCAGCCATCCCGGTTTCGCGTCCCGCCTTTCGAAGTGAACTGACCGCGTTTGCAATTAGTTAATCGCCGGATTATCCGTAATCAGTGGCGGCGCGATTGATTCGGTTCCTGCCTTACGGTCGGGTTGGAGTGAAGTGAATGCTGATCTGCAGGTGTGTTGGCGCAAGGTAGTCGGCAACGTGCGCGCAGTCGTGCCTAAGTTTTGTCGCTGGTGACGAAACGTAATGTGCCGCAATCGTTTACGCCGATAATTTAAGATTGTGTCAAGTAAACTTGACAAGGTGCAGGTCAGCCCGAATCCCGGGCTCGCTGATCCGGAGTCGTGTCGCACCGCCGATGAGTGCGCCGTCGTCTGCGATGGGTGGGTTAGCCGACGGACAGGTGATAGGCATCGACGATGTCGGCGGCGACGCGTCCGCGCTCGCCGACCTCATACCCGTGAGGGCGCGCCCAGGCCCGGATCATCACTACCCGCCCCCTTCTCAAACCGGCGATGAGCAAACCCCAACTGTCACCTGTTCGTGCGGCAGTCCCCTACCACCTCGTCAAGACCGACCCGCGAACAGGCGAAGTCACGAGTTGACAACTATAGGAGCATCAATGCCCTGGCCGAGGCCTTCAACTCGCTGTTCAAGGCCGAGCTGGTCCGCAACCGCGGGCCCTGGAAGAATATCGACGACCTCGAGATCGCGACCGCGGAATACATCGACTGGTTCAATCACCGGCGATTGCACGGCGAGATCGGCATGATCCCGCCCATCGAGCTCGAGGACACCTATCATCACAACCACCCCGCACCGGTACCCGCCGACGCGGCACTTGCGAGCCTCTGACAAACCCGGGGCGATTCAGTCTTGATCGACCCGCTTGGGTTCGACACCGGAATCCATCTCTGACTCCGCACACCGGAGCACAACGGCCAAGACCTCTGCGACAGCGGGGCCGCTCTGCGCGCTGGCGGGCGGCGAGANNTGCCCGCCGACGCGGCACTTGCGAGCCTCTGACAAACCCGGGGCGATTCAGGCTGACGGGACTGCCAGTTATCTGTGGTTCAACCATGATGACCCAACAGTAGTAGGCGGTAGATACCCCGGATGGCCATGGGTGAAGTGGTATTGGGCGAGCCTTCCGTAGTCGAACAGGAATTTTGGCTTAGTCTGCCTCGCACCTCCGGCAGATCATGTGGAGCGAGCGCAAGCACCGCGTCAGCAACGGCGCAGATCCAGCCCTCCTGCTGGGGAGCATGGGGTGTCGCCATAGTCGCGGAGATCGGCACTCGATCGGCGGTCAATTGAACAGTCGCTACAACCGATCCAAGCCCCAGAATTCGCTCGAATCCACGCCAGCTGACGGCCTGGTTGAGACCGCTCGACTCGAAGACCGAATGCCCGGGTCTCTAAGGAGACCGGACTGCGACCGGCGGTCATGAATGCCCAGCTCAAAGTAGGTAGCAGGTCGACCTCCACCGGTCGTGGAGGGTCGAAGACGTGCAGAGTGGGGGAGTGCTGCCACGACTCGAACATAGTTTCGATATTGTATGGTGCGGGTCGGTGGGGCAGAGATGTCCGGGTGCCTCTGTGTATGTCAACCGGTGAGAGTGTTCGAAGTTCTTGGCCGGTCCCGGCAAGTGGTGGATCTGTTGGGTCGATTGCGGCTTTATGTTTGCTTTGCGGGGTGGGGCCGGTGGCGGCGTTGGGTGGGAGGGGTTGTTGGTTTTTGGGGCCACCAGCTTGCGTTGCCGAGGAGTGTGGCGATGGCTGGTACCACGATGGTGNNCGACCTGGGTCATGATGCCGATGGAGCCGGCGATGAGGCCGAACATGCTGGCGGCGAAGATGAGGCCCGCTGAGGTGATGACGGAGCCGGTGTTGGTGACGGTGCGGAGGACGCCGACTCGGATGTTGTGTTGTGACTCTTCGCGCAGTCGTGAGACCAGCAGCATGTTGTAGTCGGCGCCGACGGCTACGAGGACGATGAAGGCTAATAGTGGTACGGGCCAGGCGATGTCGGTGTGCAGTAGGTGCTGGAAGATCAGGACACCGATGCCCAGTGCAGCGGTGTAGTTGAGTACGACGGTGCCCAGGAGGTAGATGGGTGCGACCAGTGAGCGCAGCAGGATGATCAGGATGATGCCGACGATGGTGAGGGTGGCCAGGGCCAGGAGTCGGAAGTCGTTTGTGAGTAGTCGTTGCAGGTCGGCGTTGATGGCGGGGAAGCCGGCGACGGAGACGGTGGCGTCGGTGAGGGTGGTGTTGGGTTTTGCGTCGTTGGCGACGGTGGTGATGGTGTTGGCCAGGCGCATGGCGTCGGCGCTGTAGGGGTCGTAGCTTGTCTGTATGGCGTAGCGCACGGTGTGCCCGTCTGGGGAGATGAATTGACGTGCGACGTCGGCGAATTGTTGGTCGGCGAAGGCGTCTTGGGGTAGGTAGAAGCCGGTGGCCGAGTCCGAGCCTTTGGTTTCGCGGGCGCTGGTTTGTAGTTGGGCGGCGAGGGTGGCCATGCCGGCGAGTTGTTGCAGGTTGCTGTCGACGAGTGCCGATACGCCTTCGGCGAGTGTTCGGGAGCCGGCGGCGAGTTGGGAGACTCCGGTCTGCAGTTGTGCGAGTCTGGTTGGCAGGTCTTGGGCCTCGATGGTTCCCAGGGTGGTCTCGAGGGTGGCGACGGTGGCGCTGAGTTGGTTGGTCACTGCTGTGATGGGGGTGTCCATCTGCGCGAGTTGGGCCGACAGGGTTGTGATCTGGGTGAAGAACCCGTTGTCGCGGAGCGCGGCGAGATCGCGGGCTTGTTGGCGCAGGGTGGTGCATTGGGGTAGTTGAGTGCACAGCGGCGAGTTGTCCAGTAGTCTCAGCACTGAGCTGATCGTGGCTATGGCGGTTGATGACTGTTCGGCTAGTGCAGCTAGTTGTGGGGCGTTCTGTGCGGCTTGGTCGAGTTGGGGTGCGGCGGCGGTCAGTGTTTGTAGGAGTGGTTGGTATTGGCCTATGTCGGTGCCGATGGTGGTGACTTGGTTGAGGATGCCGGCCAGTGGGGTGAGATTGGTGCGGATCTGGGTATCGAGTTGTTCGAGGCCGTCGGCGAGTTGGTCTGCACCAGAACGCAATTGTTCGAGGTCGCCTTTGCGGGCTTGGCCCTCGCGTACCGAACCGGCCACGCGATCGCCGATCTGTCCGTTTTGCCAGGACAGTTCGGCTTGCTCGAGTTTTGCCCCGGTCGGTCGGGTGACACCGACCACGCGGGTGACGCCGGGGATCTGCGCGATCCGAGCTGCCATTTGATCGAGGTCGGCGAGTCCGTTGGTTGTTCTCAGGTCGGTGGGCGAGTCGACGACGACGAATTCGGCGATGGTGATGTCTTGCGGGAAGTGCCGATTGAGCAGTGCATAGCCTTCGTTGCTGTCGGTGGTTGTGGGTTGCCCGTCGCGGTCGTCGTAGGTGATCTGAATGCCCAGGGCGATGACGCTCAGGATCGTCAATCCGACGAGGCTCACGGCCAGCAACGGCGCCGGTCGGCGTACGACGAGGACCGCGATGCGGTTCCAGTAGGGCCGCGTGAGGTCTTTGCGCGGGGCACCCCACCCCCATCGCGCAGCCCACAGCAGCACTGGCGGCAACAACGTGACAGTGGCGAGGAATCCGATGATGATCGCCACTGCACAGGCGGGGCCGAGGGTGGCAAAGACGCTGAGCTGCCCGAACACCATGGCCAAGAACGCCAAGGCAACAGTGCTCGCCGACGCAAGGATCACCCGTCCGATGGTGGCGGTGGCATCGACGAGAGCGTCGGACGCGGCGGCGCCTTGGCGCAGCCTTTCGTGGTATCTGCTGATCAGAAAAACCGAATAGTCCACACCGGCGCCGAGCAAGATGACGGTCATGAACGCGACGGTGAATTGCGAGACCGGCATGCCCAGTTCGCCTAATGCAGAAAGGACTCCGCGGCCCACGGCCAGACTGATACCGATCACCAGAAGCGGCAGCAACGCCGTGAACACTGACCGATAGACGATCAGCAAGATCATGGCGATCAGCGCGACGGTGGCGATGGTGATGACCACCAGATCCTTCTCGGCGGTGACGATTTGATCGCTGAAGGTCGCTGTTGGTCCGGTCACGTGGACCGTGGTGTCAGTGCCGGCAAAGACCTCTGCTGCGGTCTCGCGGATCGATTCCACAGCATGGGCCGCCGTCGGCCCGCCGAGGCTGCCGCTGACCCCGACGGGCAGGTACCAGGCTTTGCCGTCTTCGCTGAGCGCTTGTCGTGCGGTGATCGGGTCGGCGAGCAGGTCGCGTACGGCCTGTACATCGTCGCGGTCGGCGCGGAGCCGGACCACGAGGTCGTCATAGCGTTGGCGGGCGGGCTCGGTGAGCCCGGCCGGATCTTCCATTGCCACGAACACCGTGGTCTTCGCGCCCTTTTCGTCGAACGCCTCGCCCATGCGATCGAGCGCTTGAAAGGACGGCACTCCCTTGGGAATTGGGTCCACCGACTGCTGGCGCACAACCGTTTCCAACTGGGGAAACAGCACAGCCAACACCACGGCAACAGCCACCCAGACGCCCGCTACGAGCGTTTTGTGCGACAAGACGAAGCGTCCCACCTGGCCCAGCGACCGGCTGTACTCGCCGCGACCGGTCGATCGCCGAAGCTTCACCACTGCTCACGCATCCATCGCTGCGTTGGCATCGCACACCCTTCGACAAATGAATCAATCGGTATCGCTACGCTACAACATGTAGCGAAAGGAATGAATTGTTCGGCGACGCGGGACTATCGGATCAGCGGCGGTGGGCGGCGAGAAAGTCGTCGACAAGCTGTTCGCAGTCCGCGCCACTCATCGAGCGAAGGCCGGACAGCCGCGCGAAGACCAGCGGGCCCACGAGCTGGGTGATCGCCACGCCGGGATCGAACTCGTCGAGTTCCTCCTGGGCGGCGGCGCTCTGCAACACCTGATCGAACGGTTCGCGGTACTGCGCGATGACACGAGCGCGCAGCGGCGCGAGGGTGTTCTGCTGCTCGCCGGGCTCCTCGGGCACCATCGCCAGCCACGCCAAGGTGGTCAATTGCAGTGGCGCCTTCTCGATCAACGCGGCCTGACCACGGACCAACCGCACCAAACTGTCGCGGATTGGTCCGTGCGCGTCAGGGACGTCGGCGTGGGGCAACAGTCGTTCGAACGCCGCCGCCAACAAATCGGTGGTGCCGTCGAAATGCCGGTAAAACGTCGTTCGAGCCACCCGCGACATCCGGGAGACCGCCCCGACCGTGACTGCATCAACCCCGCCGGTACTCAACAGAGCAGATGCCGCATCAACCAACCGATTTCGTGACCGAACCAAACGGGGGTCGTTGTCATCGATCACGTCTGTGGGCTGAGGCCCCGTGCCGCGCCTGGCCGCCATCACCGCACCCACACTCCCATCCCCCCGAGACTGCTCTCGGGCGCCTGGCGATCTCCGTTGGCACGAAGTGCTACTGATAGTAGCGAAAGTCGAGGAGTGTCCGCCGGGCTAGTCGTGCAATTCACCTGTTCGACACCCCGACCCGGCAGGAAGGTCGGCGCCACGGTGCGCGCCTCCGGGGTACCTTCGGCGAAGGGTTGGTAGATCAATTCGGGGCTTGGCGGGCAGGGCTGGGGTGGGTACTGCTGAAGGGTTTGTCCGGGTGTGCAGCAAGGGCCTGGCAGCGCGCCAAGGTTGCACGCGCACAAGTGAATCCGAGTATCCAGCTCTGGTGAGGACGTCTTGGGCAGGACGGCGAACCGGGCACAGGCCGGGTCGGGTGCAGGGCGTCCGGACGCGTCGCGTTGCGCAGCCGCAGGCTCATCTAGCCTGTCGAGGTTAGCCGGGGCGGAAGTTGTCATTGGGTGGTCACTGGGAGTGAGATCAGACCGCGGAACGAGAGCCCCGGTCGCCATGTCGCCTCTCCAGTTGCGGCGAGTTCGGGGAATCGGTTCAGTAGTCGCGGAAACAGCTCCGCGCCTTCCATACGGGCGAGCGCGGCACCGAGGCAGAAGTGGATGCCTGCACCGAACGACAGCGGCCGCCAGGCAGTGCGGGTGATGTCGAGGGTGTCGGGGCATGTGATGTGGTCAGGGTCGCGATTGGCTGCACCGAGCAAGATGAGTACGACCTGGCCTGGCTCAAGGTCGACCCCGGCAATCTGAGTCGGTTCGAGTACGGTACGTCCGTTCGTCTGAATGGGAGCGTCATAGCGCAAGAGCTCCTCGACAGCATTGGCGGACAACGCAGGTCGTCGGCGTAGAAGGTCGGCTTGATCAGGGTTGGCCAGGAGTGCTGCCAGCCCGTTGCCGATGAGATTGGTGGTGGTCTCGAAGCCGGCGGCGAACAGCAAGATTGCGGTACCGACGCATTCGTCGTCGTCGAGTCTGTCCTCGCCGTGCGCTGCGGCAAGTCTGCTGAGTAAATCGTCGGCGGGGTGAATGCGCTTGTCTGCGAGCAGCGTTCCAATGTATTCGGCCAGTTGATCCTCGGCGTGGGCCGCTTGCCGAATGGCTTGTGCATCGGACATCGGCTCCAAGGGTGCTACCAGGTCGCGGACCAAGTAGGCGGCTAGATCTCGTCCTTCGGCGGGCAGGCCGAGCAGATCGCCGATGACGTTCACGGGAAGGGGCAGTGCGAGATCGGTTATCACATCGACGGTCGATTTGCCTGCCATCTCACTGAGCAGGTGCTCGATGGTCGCGACGATACCGGCGCGCAGCAACTCGACGTGGCGCGTGGTGAAGACGTCGGTGATCAACCGGCGAAGCCGGGTGTGATCGGGAGGGTTGCGGAAAAGCATAGTGCGTCGGAAGCGGTGCATGGCTCTGCGCTGTAGCGCGTCGGGCACCTCAGTGAGCCCAAACCCCAGTGACTCGTCGGCCTTGCCCAAGGTGCGGTCGCGCAGAGCGCTGTCGCAGTCGCGGTGGCGGCTGAGCACCACTACCCCTGAACTCGTCTGTAGGACTGGATGAGCGGTGCGTAGTCGCTGGTAGGACTCGTAGGGGCCAGCACTGCCGTGGTCGGTTAGAAGTGCTTCCCTGAGCAGACCAGCGCCGTTCGCGTCGGTGCTCATGGCTGCTCGAGTGCGCGCGCGAAGTGCTCAAGGGTCACCGTCATGAACAACGCTGATGCCGTAGCGATCTCGCGGCCGCCCGGCTCGGATAGGTGCGCATCGACATGGAGTCGACGGCCCTCGCGTCGGTCCAGTTTTGCAACGACCGTGTAGTCAGTTCCCAGTCGCACGGGTGCGAGGTACTCGACCTGCAGCGAGCGGGTGACGGCTAGCTCGCCGACGATGAAAAGCGTAAATCCGAACAGGTCATCAAAGACGGTGGCCACCGCACCGCCATGGGCTATACCGGGCGCTCCCACGTGGCGTTCGTCTAAGGTGAGCGCCGCATGCACGCGGTCGCCGTCGCGATGTACCTCGAGGTGATGTCCGTGAGGATTGTCAGGCCCGCAACCAAGGCAGCCAGGGGAGTGCGCAGGTAGCTGCGTACCGTCGGGCAGGTCAGCTACCATTCCAGCCGCCCAGCCGGCCAACACGGGGTCGATATGACCGGCAGGTGAATCCGGCGAACCTGTTATCCCACTTGGGTCATCTGTCACACCGCTCCAATCGGGCCGAGGAAGTTCGCTGATGTAACAGCACTACAAATGAACCATAACTGTCAACAGTGCAGTCAGATCTACCTAGAATGTCAACGTCGGGCCGCCTGGCACGGCACCGCGCTGAACACTGCATTCTGGTCGAGAATGGACAAAATCGGTCATGTGTTTAGAGTGTCGCCATGGCGAGCGAGACAATGCGCATGTCGTTCCGACGGCACATGCGCGAGCAAGTGCTCTCGGCAGCTCACGTGTTGACCGTGGAAAAGGGGTGGGATCGGGTGCGCGTGGCTGAGATAGCCGCGCGGGTCGGGGTCTCTCGGCCGACGTTGTACAAAGAGTTCGGGGACAAGCAGGGGTTGGGTGACGCCCTGGTGGTGCGTGAGGGAGAACGGTTCCTGACGGGGATTCGTCGAGTTCTCGATGAACACAGCGGCGATGCCGCAGAGGCCATCGTCTGTTCGGTGCGATTCACGCTGGATGAGGCCACTGCCAGCCCTCTGCTCAAAGCGGTCCTGACATCCAATCCTGCCGACGTCAGCGAGGAAAACGCACGCGGCACAGGGATGTTGCCGCTGCTGACGTCCTCGACCACTTTGCTGCAGATCGCCTCGCACGAGCTGGTGCGCTGGTTCGCCGCGCACTTTCCGCAACTGGACGGTGACGATGTCGCTGACGGAGTCGACGCGCTCGTCCGGCTGACCGTGAGTCACCTTGTCTTGCCTGCTGGCGATCGTCAGACAACAGGACGCCAGATCTCACGAGTTGCACTGCGCTATCTGGGACTCGAGGAACCTCCCGCGCCAGGCTGACAAAAGATCGCGGCCCTTGGCACCAACTGTGTGCGAAGGCGCGTGCTACGACCTCGCTTGGTCTGGCATCGAAGCGCACCCAGACCCACGAGTACCAACAGCCAAAAGGCCGACACCGCGGCAAATCACAATGGGTGGGGGGATTGCTCACGGACGGGAGTGTAAAAACTCGCTCGGAGAGTGGCCGGTCCACCGCTTGAAGGCGTGCGAGAAGCTGGTCAGATCGCTGTATCCGAGCTCGGTGGCGATCTGACTTGCCGACATTGATCGGGTGAGCAACATCAGCATCGCGTTCTCACGCAGACACGACTCGCGCAGCTCACGAAAGGTCGTCCCTTCCGCAGACAGGCGCCGCTTGAGTTTGCTTGTCGATACCGCCAACTCGTCCGCGACCCACTGGCTATGGGGCTGTCTGGGATCTTTCTCTAACAGCTGCCTGACCTTTTCGGAGAACGACACATCTCCGCTTCTCTGGTCAAGGGTCCGTT
>CXWK01000681.1_pt1 | contig 14110 bp, 13 predicted proteins | sample 590851 | NCBI WGS metagenome assembly CXWK01 (sample SAMEA3498364, study PRJEB10139) | wastewater metagenome | biome: wastewater treatment plant; material: activated sludge | place: Denmark | collected 2014-08-01 | reverse complement strand
CAGTAGGTGTTGGGGCTGCCCGTCCCCCGAAACTTCGGTTTCGGCACCTACGGGTCGGCCGCTCAGATGGATGATCACCCAGGGAGACGTCGGCGACGACCTCCCGGACAGAACTCCGCCTACAGACCGACTCACCAGCACCCAAGCCGGGACGGCGCCAATCCAACAGCACTGACAGCCCCGCCAGCACCTGGCCTCGTGGCTGGCACCCGGCGGGCGCCCGCCTTCCATCAGCAGAGCAACGCGTCGATCCTGGCGATCTGTTAGCCCCGCTGCATTACTGGCTTTCACAACACGCAGACGTCCACGCGCTGCGCCCGCACACGGCTGGCGCTGCCGGTGACCCACCCCCAACTTCGGGCGCTCCTGACGTCGACGACCTCGACAGCCGTTCAGCACGATCGAGTCAATCATGCAACTGATTGCGATTTCCTCAAATATCAGGACAGTCGACTGTCAAATTCTTCCAGACCGTGAACTATGCGGTCGAGATCGGACTCGCTGACACCAGCTTTAGATACATCGGCCCACTCCTGAAGCGGGAAGGTGTTGGCCATTTTGATCCGCCCGTCAGAAATGAGGAAGAAAGGAAAGCTCTTCGAATCACCATAGCTTTTCCCCGGATAGTATCCGAGCCGCCAACCACCTTTAATTTTATACTTCGTGCCAAGGAGCTTGCGATGGACCAGCACCTCCACTGGCTCAACCCCGGGGTGCCCCAGTTTGTCCATGCGCCCCAAGATTGCGGATATCAACGCTTCACCCCTGTCGAGCAGCGCTGCACGATTGCGCCGTACTTCAGACTCACGGGAGGCTCGATCTTGCCCCGCTGCTGAGTCAAGGCCTGCCTTCATTTTTCTGGCGATACGGTCTGCATCGGACATGGTTCAAGAGTATCTAACCGCGAGGCTGCACGCCCGCAGGCCCCTCATGGCTGCGTCAGAGTGTCGTCGCGGTGACCGAAGCGCGTCAGCAGGTGCGCGGTCACCGACTCGGAGTTGGGTTGTGTCGGAGGGACGACGAGCCGCTGCGGAGGAACCGGTGCCGCTATCAATGGCAGAGTCCGAGTTCTTCGTTGGGCACCGGGCGTTCGGCAGTACCGGTTTCGGCTCACCCGCCCGGCGGGGATGGTTGGCATCACGGCCTCAGATCACCTGCCGTCGATACGAGTGCGGCGTCAGGCCGAGTTCCTGCACGGTGTCGGGCCGCTGGCTGCGCTCGACTTCTTCGCTGGCGTGGGCGAGTGCCTCGCCGGGGACCAGGTGGAATGGTCGCTCTACCGGCTCGACCTGTTCGTAGACGTTCAAGGCTGGGACCTTCACGGCGATGACCACCACCAGTTCGGGTGCCGGGCGGAACGCCGAGACCTGCACGAGCACGACGGTGACTTCGGCGGGTTCGAGCCCGGACGGCTCATTCCCAAGACCGTCTGCGCCCGCATCCTGCCAGTTTGATGCGGAGCGTCTCGACTACTGACCCGCCATCTAGGGCAAACGCCGGTCCGCAACGGTCGCGAACGTCGCGGTCCCGGCTCCGTGGGCACCCACTCTCAGTCCCTCGCGGGGAAGGGACTGGGTCAGTTGCGAGCGAGCCGGTCGCTGACGAGTCGGTTCAGGCTGACGCCCTCTTGTGCGGCGGAGAGAGCCAGCTCACGGTGAAGGGACTCGGGAACGCGAACGTTGAACTTGCCTGAGAATCGCCGCTCGGCGATCGGCTCCGGGATCGGGTCACCGTTCGCCGCCAGGTCGGCGACGATGTCGGCGACGAGATCGACCAGACCCCGTAGCGCTGCGGCTTGGTCCGCATGAAGCCACGATAGTGACGGGAACTCAGCAACGGTGGCAACGAACTCGTCGTCCTCAGCAGACCACAGGACTCGATAGGCATAGTGCTTGATGTCGGTCACTTCTGAAGCTCCTGCAGCTTGTCGATGGCCTTGAGTGCTTGGCGGACTTGGTACGGCTTCGCCTTGCCGCCCTTGGATTTCTGGATGTTCAGTCGCGGGTCGCCCGACCAAGGCGTCTTGAATACGGCGTGGGATGTCCCGCTCTGGCGTGCTTCCCCGAAGAAGTGGACGCACGCCGAGTGGAGGTCGTAGTACGAGATGTTCTGCGGTGCGTTACGCATAGCGGCCACCGTTTTGTCGATCTTGACCACTCTCGGATGGTATCACTATCAGTACCATCCAGCAACGGGGAGGCAAGTCCACCCAAGCAGTTGAGGATCCGGGAGTTCCGCCGACTCCGCCGGGAACACGAACGGCTCGAAGGCGATGATGACGCCGTCGTCGCCGGGTGAACTGCGTGTACGCAGCGCCGCAGCGCCGGGTCAGGGCTCGAGGACCAGCTTGCCGACAATGTCCTTCGCTGCGAAGCGCCGCTGAGCCTCGGCGATTTCGGCCAACGGGTAGGTCTCGGCCACGACCGGCTCGACGCCTCCGGCGACGGCGATTGTGGCCAGCTCGGCGAAGCCGTCCCGCGTGTGCATCGTCGAACCGATGATCCGACGGTGGTTCAGGTAGAGGCGGCGGATGTCGAAGGGCACGACCGGACCGGCGATCGCTCCGGCGCTCACCAGACGTCCGCCGTCGCGCAACCGGTCGATCATCGCCCCAAACTCGTCGCCACCCACCACGTCTACCACGGCATCGACGGGCGCGATCTCCGAGATGTCCTGCCCCCGAACCGACACCTCCGCCACACCGAGTCCCGACACGAACTCGCGTTTGGAGGCGCTCGTGTGGGCGACCACCTCGCAGCCACGGTCGACCAGCAGCTGCACCGCCGCCATGCCCACTCCCCCGGACGATCCGGTCACAAGCACCCGCTCGCCAGCGACACACTCGGCCCGGTTGATCATGCCCAGCGCCGTGCCGTAGGCGGTGGGAAGGCATGCCAGCTGCACCGCCGACAGGGGCGAGCCGCCCACATCGTGAAGCTGCCGCTCGGCGCAGACGTGGAACTGGCTGAACCCGCCGTCCACCTAGCTGCCTGCGATGTCGGCCGGCTACTCTCCCTCGTAGCGAAACGCTGGATCGACGATCACCCGGCGGCCGATCCATCCGTCGTCGACACCGCCGCCCACCCGCACCACCTCGCCGGCGATGTCGATTCCCTGGATCCGTGGGAACGCCAGTAGCACGCCCTTCCATCCGACAACCGCCCGCGGGTCGGCTGCGGTGCCGTAGGCGCCCTCCCGAGACCAGATGTCGGTGTTGTTGACGGCCGCTGCCGCCACTCGCACCAGCACCTGACCGGCACCCACGTTGGGGATCGGCCAGTCGTGAACCACCTCGATGCACTCCGGTCCGCCGTGACACGTCGTCACCGCTGCGGTCATCGTTCGGGGATCGCTCACCCGAGGAGCCTGCCAGACGGAGGCCACACGCGACGGTCGCCGCCAGGCGGATATAGGCCCTCGGCTTGTGTGCCAGGCCAGCCGGCACCACACTGAACCCGCTGGTGAGTCGGTCGGGTGACCGCGGCCGGGCATGGCCTTCGGGCCGGGACCCGGTCGAGGAAGGTCGGGGCTCCACAGGGCAGGATGCTGAGGCGACTCAGGCGGGGGCGACCTCGCGGACAGGGCAGCAGAGAACAGACCGCCGATGGCCCGGTTCGCCGGGCACAGGCAAGGGTGAAACGGTGCGGTAAGAGCGCACCAGTGCAGCGGGCGACCGTCGCAGCTGGCAACCCCCATCCGGTGCAAGGCCAAGCAGTAGGTGTTGGGGCTGCCCGTCCCCCGAAACTTCGGTTTCGGCACCTACGGGTCGGCCGCTTAGATGGATGATCACCCAGGGAGACGTCGGCGACGACCTCCCAGACAGAACTCCGCCTACAGACCGACTCACCAGCACCCATCCGGAACGGCGCTATTCCAGCGCCAAGGGCAATGTCCGGCAGCGAGGAAAGCGGGACAACAGCCGAGGGGTCCAGGGGCCGAATGGCGTCCCTCGCCCGTCGCCCCATGAGGCGCTCCTCACCATTTCTCCGTACCGGTCGTGTCAGTTAATCCGTGAAGCGAGGTTGGCAATCGCATCGACAGCGTGCCCGAGCTGCTTCTTATTAATCGTCACACGGCGACCACGAATATCCTTCTTGCCGGGGGTGAGTTGGCCGATCGGACACCCGCGCGCGGCGGCGACGACGCCGGTCGTGCCGAAGTCTCGAACGCTAAGCATTCCGTCGGTAATATCCGTGAATTCGAAGATTCCTGGATGGGTTTTCATGAGGGACCCGACATCGTCTTCGATCGACCGGAGAACGGCGGCGTACCCGGACGCGTCTCCCATGTATTGGGTAATCCGATTTCGAACGACGAGCTTCGTGCTCGGAAGCTGTCGGCCAGCCCCTTGAAGCCGACTGGCGAAGTTGTGGTTCGCATAGATCGGTGATGGCAGCATAAGTCCATGGATCAGAGAGAACGCATTTTGGACTGCGCGACGCGAGGAGTCGTCGGCCATAACAGGTAGGACCAATGAGTCGGCGACCGAGAGTGCTACCTGCGTATAGATGGAGAAGCTCGGGTTCGCGTCAACGATGGCGATTGTGTATGTGTCGGCCAGAGGTGCGATGAGATCGCGCAGCCAATCAACGATCGCAAGCCAGGTGTCCGTTCCAGGAATCTGGTTGTTTGCCAGAGTCGACATCGCGTTCGCCTGAAGCTCGAGCAACGGATCTCCGCAAATCAGATCGAGGTTCTCCGGGATCTGACTATTCAACGTTGCAGGCGTGGTCACGAAGTCCTGTGAATTGAACACCGGCGGGGTATATGGCGATGGCAGACGAGTTTCAAAGTACCCACCGATCGTCGATCGTGGGGTCTGCCCTTGCCTTTGAAAAAGGTGGTCGGAACCGTTGTTGACGAGTCCGCCTAGGAGCAACTCGGACAGGTTTGCTTGGGGACACATGTCGATGACCAAAATGCGCTCATCCGGGTGTGACTCGGCGTAGGCGCAGGAGGTCTGAAACGCGAGACTGGTCTTTCCCGTCCCACCCTTGTTATTCCAGAATCCGATTGTCTGCATAGGTACCTCTTGGGTCTATCACGACGCTTGATACGTCCTATGAGGACCATAGCATAGTCCTCACGGGACGCATCAAGCAACCTACCCGACCGGTGAGGGGACCAGGGTCCCAGTTGTCAGTTCAGATCGGGCAGTCACCCCTTCGGCTGCCGCCTAGAAGAGTTCGCGGCCAGTTGAGCAGGAAGGGCAATCACTGCACGGCATGCGTCGATGAAGCCCCTACGGGTCATCGAGTCTGGCTCCCCCTTTTCAAAGCCTTTAACCTGAAGTTCATCAAGCCGGGGCGTATCAGCCTCCCCTTCCTCAGCCACTAGTTCTTTCACGAGCTCCGCGTCGGCTTCCTGCTGAACCTTTCGTTGCTTCTGCTCGTTGTCTATCTGAATTCCTGCAGCTTCGTACTTCGCTTTGGTGCCCTGATACCAGCCGAGGCGCACAGCTACCGACGTGACGATGAACGTTCCGACAACCGGCAGCGACGGGTCGCCGATCAACGTAATTGCCAGCGGGCTCGACTTCCGCAATGACGCCACGCGAGGGATCTCCTCGCTTCCTAGGTTCAGTCGCGTAACCAGCCGCTCGATACGGACAAGGAGGTCCGACACGGCGACAAGATTTTCGCTATCGCCCACCAGGGGCATTGTGAGCACAAGCTCATAGGGTGCGTCATCCCCGGCAGTGGGCAGGCTGGAATGGGTATCAAACACCAAGTCCGCTCTACCAGCCGTCGGATCATGCCGGCTCACCAGGGCAGTACGTTCGATACCGGTGGAATCGAGGTGGAGCACGACAGATGTGCCTGCGGCTGGCATTACTTCGCCGGTGACTGAGGCGGCGGCCGTGCCCAACGACTCGACAGTGATCGGGTGCCAACGGGTGTCGAACAGCAATTGGCCTGCGAAAGACCGGCGGACTTCTGGGTACTGGGCGCGCATGTCGTCTGACCAAGCCGCCTCCCCGGCGACAGCGAGGTCAAGCCGGTTCTGCGTGACGTAGGACTGGTACCCGTAGCGTCGCAGCTTGTGAAAGTGGGTCATGCTCCGCGGCTGGAGCTCCCGCAATCCGAGCCCCCGAAGATGCTCGTTAATCTCATCCAACTCGACATGTCCATCGTGTTCGAGGAAGAGCCGATAACCCTCTGCCCCGTCGATCGGTCGCGCTTGTGCAGCCATGAATAGCAAATGTTAGTCGAGGCCGATTCACCTGTTGTTCCATGGAGGAGGGAAAGCCTGGCAGAACTCTGATTTGGCCGGAGTTCTTCGTCATGGAAGCTGCTGTGCAGTCGAATGGAGAGGGATCCAATTGCGAGGACGCTCGATAGTGAGCGTTGGCACGAGAAGATCGAAGTATCGAGCGGGACGACTCGCGGTGCCGGGGTAAACGAGCTAAGCGGAACGGGAACTACTCACCGAGGAGGAGGCCCTTCAGCGAGACCTCGATGCGGCGGTTCTTGGCCCGGTTGGCGGCGGTGTCGTTGGGGAAAGCCGGATCGGAGGAGCCCTTCCCAACGACGGTGACCCGTGAGGCGTCCACTCCCTTGTCGACCAGGTAGGTCTTGAACGCCTCCGCCCGCTCCTCAGACAGCTTCTGATTGGCGGCGGCGTCGCCCGAGCTGTCGGTGTGGCCGGTGATCGTCATCTGGGTCTGGTCGAAGCGGCTCATGATGGCCACGCCCAGGTCGGCCAGGCTGAAGAACGACTCGGGCAGCTCGGCCGACTCCGCCGGAAACACGAACGGCTCGGCGACGATGATGACGCCGTCGTCGCTGGGCGAGCTGGACTTTTCGACCTCGTACAGGTTGAAGACGTTGTCCGGGCCCAGGATCTCCTTGGCGGCGTTGATGCGACGGTTGCCGTCGGCGTAGCTGGGCACCTTGCCGACCAGGAAGAGCTTGCCGCCCTGGTAGACGCCCATCCGTTCGACCCCTTCGGGGAGGGGCACCTTTGGTGTGCTCTTGGGCGGCTTCGGCGTGGACACGAACTCGTCGGTCGACGACGCAGCATCCTTGGAGTCGTCGGCGGGCTTGGAGTCGGGCGTGTTGGACGCCGACTCCCCGGTCACCGCCTTCACCTCGATGTCGTCGACGCCGTCGACGCCGGCCAGCACGTCGGGAATACGCCCGGAGTCGTCCGCGTCGACGCCGGACACGGTGTTGGTGCCGTTCTGGCCCGCCTGAACCTTGGCGTCGGCGATGCCCGCCTTATCCAGGGCCGCCTCGGTACGGGTGACCACCTCGCCCCCGTCGCTGGAGGTGTCGTTGCCCACAGTCACGATGGTCACGCCGATCAACATGACGAGCGCAGCGAAGCCGATGCCCAGGACCGTCCATCGGCTCGGGCCGCCACCGCCAGCGCCGTCACTGCCGGACACCCCAGCTTCTGGCTCCATGCGTGCCTCTCCCCCACGTCCGACGGCGGCGCCGCTGTGCGGCTCGCCAATCCGACTTCTGGGCGAAATCGTACGGCGCAAGGAGCCGGACCGTCATGCGGGTGCCGACAACTCGCTGTGGGTGGCGGGCATCGATACCCACGGTGGCCGCTCTGGCGGTGAGCTCAGCCGTCGAGCAGGCGGCGGGCCGCCTCGATGACCACCCGCCTGGTAGTGAGCTCGACCTGCTCGGCGGCGTGCTCGTCCGGCGTCTCGGACGTGAGGCGGTTGGCGATGACGCCGGCGACGCACCCGGCCCGCAGACCCTGGGTGGCACACATGGTGAACAGGGTGGCCGACTCCATCTCGTAGTTGAGCGCCCCCATCGACCGCCATGCCTCCAGGCTGCCCTCGAAACGCCCAACCACCCGTCCGGAGAAGGTGTCGTAGCGCTCCTGGCCCGGGTAGAAGGTGTCCGACGAGACGGTCACCCCCACGTGGGGCTCGACGCCCAGGGCCCGGGCGGACTCGACGAGCGCGGTGGTGCAGGCGAAGTCGGCCACCGCCGGGAACGCAATCGGGGCGAAGTGCTCGCTGGCACCGTCGAGGCGAACCGACGCCGTGCTGACGACCAGGTCGCCGATGTTGAGATCGTCCTGGATGGCACCGGTGGTGCCCGCCCGGAGGAAGGTGCGGATGCCCAGCTGGGCCAGCTCCTCGACTGCGATCGAGGTGGACGGGCCGCCGATGCCCGTCGAACACACGACGACCGGGCGGCCGTCGAGGTGGCCGAGCCACGAGACGAACTCCCGCTGGCTGGCCAGCGCCCGGGGGCGCTCCATCATCGAGGCGATGCGCTCGACCCGTCCGGGATCGCCGGGCAGGATTGCCACCGTGGCGCCCATCAGCTGGGGCCGAGACAACCCGAGGTGAAAGACGTCGACCATCGTGGGCAAGGTAACCCCGCTGCCCTATCCGGCAGCCGCGTCGCCGACGACCGCCAGGCCGCCGTCGCGCTGGGGAACGAACAGCCGCCCCTTCCAGGCGGTGACCGGCGCCTCGACGCAGCCGCCGACGTTGACCGACCAGCGCTCCTCGGGGCCATCGCTGCTGAGGTCCCACGCACGGACCAGCCCGTCGCAGCTGCCGAGCACCATCGCATCGTCGACCATCACCGGCGTCGCACGGGCGGGTGCCTGGATCTTTCGCACCCACAGCACCTGGCCCGTGGCCCGGTCGAAGCCGACCAGCTCGCCCTGCTCGCCGGCGACGACGACCAGGCCGGCGGTGATGACCGGCGCACCGACCACCCCGTCTTCGCTGAGGCCCGGATCGGTCTTCGACCACACCAGCGGATCGTCGGGGCGCGTCGGGTCGAGCTTCATCACCCGGCCCAGCTCCTTGGTGCGGCCAGTGCCCCGGTGTCCGGCGGTGGCCAGGTAAATCGCCCCGGTCTCGTCCAAGGTGAGCGAGGTTTTGACGGTGTCGCCCGCCCAGAAGCGCAGCACCCGGGTGGGCCGGCCGCCGCGATCGAGCGGCGACAGGTCCCAGCCGGTGAGCAGCCCGCCGCCGTTGACCACCCAGGCGATGGACCCGTCCATGGCGATCGAGGCGTCCACCCCGGTCTGGCGGTCGCCGAGCACTGCGGACAGCTCGTCGTCCCAGGTGGGGATGTTGGCCTCGAGTTCGGGGCTCACCCGCACCCGGCCGCCTTTGCCCATCGAACGGTTCAACTTGATGACGTGCAGGTTGGAGTTGCCCCCTCCGACGACCAGCCGGTCGCCGATGAGGAGCGGCGAGCCGCTCCAGTCGGTGCCCCACTGCGAGGGGCTGACCGACGAGGCGCGAAGGCTCCACACCACATCGGGGGTTCCGCCCCGGTCGAGGGCCACCACCCGCAGCTCGCCGTCGTCGCCGCCGACGTACAACAGGGGGTAGCCGTCGGGGTCGAGGGTGGGGGTGGCCCGGATCGGCCGCGAGGTTTCCAGCGGGCTGAGCAGCTGCTCGCCGGTGTCGGCGTCGCTGAAGCCGACCTTGCCGTCGAGGCCGGCGGTGATCGCCCAGGTGCGACCCTCGCGTTCGGCGATGAGCGTCTGCGAGCTGGGGCCGGCGCCGGAACCGGCCGGATCGTGACGGGCGGCCACCCGTGGGTTGGCCGGAAGCGGCCCGGACCCGTTGAAGCTACGGCTCGGGTTACCCAGAAAGGTCAGGACCCCGGGCACCTTGGCCGACCACTGGCGACCAAAGGAACCAGCGCCGGTGGAATCGCCGCCATCGGCAACCGGGACCGAGCCCACAGGCCCCTCCCCGGTGGCGGCACCGGCACGGTCCACCTCGGAGCCCTTCGACAGTGGCCAAGCGATCAGGGTGATGGCCAACGCACCGATGACGAAGAACACGCGGGGTGGCTTCCAGATGGGCACCTCCCACCAAGGGGCCGGCGGATCGCCCGCCGCTCGGCCGGACGGGGCGTAGGCGTCCGGCTCGTACCCGGCGTGTTCGAACTGATCAGCCGACACCACCTCGGGGACCTGGAGGATCCACTCGTAGCCGTTCCAGGCGTAGTCGCCATCCACGTGCTGCTCGTGTGCGTATCCGTCATCGACATAGGCACCGTCGGCGACCTGTCGGTCGACGACGCGGTGATCCACCACGCCATCGTCGACGAAACCGTCGTCGGGGTAGCCCTCGTTGATGTAGCCGTCGACTGAGTGGTCGTAGGGCCGCTGGCCCGTCTCGACCCACGAACCGTCCACCTGGGGATAGACGCCGCTCAGCGGATCGTCGAAGTCCTCCTCGGTGAGATCGACCCAGCGGCCCGGGCGCACAGGTGCGCCGACAACGACGGGCGACCAGGCCCGCCCTTGCGCGGGACGACCCCGTCTCGCAGCGTCGCTGGGACGCCGAGAGCCGTGGGGTTCCTCGGAAAACTGAATGGAGTCGCGTGTGTCCATGCCGCCTGCCCCGCTGCTTCGCCGACGATAGCGGTGGGGTTGGCGGGGTTCGCGGACCCTCCGCCCTCTCGGTTCGCAGCCCCGGGCTGTAATGGCGCACCCGCCTTGGCGGGCGCCGTACCCTGGCACCATCCCCCGACGGGCCTGCCCAACGCGCTGCTGCGGGCGGGGAACGTGTTTGACGACGTGGCAGGTCAGCGATGAGCCAAGAGGCATCCTTCAAGCGATCCGAGGCGTTGCAGGCGCTGCGGACCCGACACTTCGACCTGGTGGTGATCGGGGGCGGCATCACCGGTGCGGGGGTCGCCCTCGACGCCGCAGCTCGCGGCCTGCGCACCGCGCTGATCGACGGCGGCGACTTCGCATCGGGCACATCGTCGAAGAGTTCCAAGCTGGTGCACGGCGGGTTGCGCTACCTCCAGCAGGGCGACGTGGCCCTCGTGTACCAGGCGCTGCACGAGCGTCGACGGCTGCTGGCCAACGCCCCCCACCTGGTGGACATCCAACCGTTTCTGTTGCCGCTGTTCGCCAAGGACGGGCTGATCCCCAAGAAGCTGTCCCGCACGCTGGGCGCCGCAATGTGGGCCTACGACGCCACCGGCGGCTGGCGCATCGGCAAGTTTCATCAGCGGATCGACACCGCCGAAGCGATCGCCCACATGCCCACGCTGCCCGCCGACAAGATCGGCGGCGCCTACATCTACTACGACGCTGCGGCCGACGACGCCCGGCTGGTGCTGACCGTGATCCGCACCGCAGCACTCGACTACGGCGCCGTGGCCGCCAACCGGGTGAGGGCACTGGGGCTGCGCAAAACGGCCGGCCGCATCATCGACGGCGTGGAAGTGGAGGCCGACGGCGAGCGCTTCACGATCGACGCGGACACCGTCATCAACGCAGGCGGCGTGTTTGCCGACGACGTGCGGGCGCTCGACGAAGCGGCCCACCCCCGCTCGATCACCCCGGCCAAGGGCATCCACCTGACCGTGCCCTGGGACCGGGTGCGCAACGACATCGGCGTGATCCTGCCGGTGAAGGGCGACCGACGGTCCGTGTTCGTCGTGCCGTGGGGCGATCACACCTACATCGGCACCACCGACACCAACTACGACGGGCCGATCGACGACCCGCAGTGCACCCCGGAGGACGTCGACTACCTGCTGGGCGCCCTCAACGGCTGGACCGGCGCCGGACTGACCCACGCCGACGTCACCGGCACCTGGGCCGGGCTGCGACCGCTGGTGACGAACGGCGGGTCCGGCCGCACCGCCGACCTGTCCCGTCAGCACAGCGTGCTGACCTCGCCCAGCGGGATGGTGACGGTGACCGGCGGCAAGCTGACCACCTACCGCCAGATGGCCGCAGACGCCGTCGACGAGGTGGTGACGTCGCTGCTGGGCGCCGACCGGCCCGACGTGGCCAAGCGTTCGCCGACCGCCCGGCTGGCCCTGCGTGGCGCCGACGGCTGGGACAGGATCGCCGACGCCGCCGTGGCCGCCGGGTTGGACCGGGCGACCGGCGACCACCTGGCCCGGCGCTACGGCGGCGAGGCCACCGCACTGATGGCCGACATCGCCGAGCACCCCGAGCTGGCCGAACCCATGGTGGAGGGCCTGCCCTATCTGCGGGCCGAGGCCCGCCACGCCGCCCGGGCGGAGATGGCCACCACGCTGGTCGACGTGCTCAGCCGCCGCACCCGCGCCCTGCTGCTGGACCGCAACGCCACCCGCCGGGCCGCACCTGCGGTCGCCGCCGACGTCGCCCCGCTGCTCGGCTGGGACGAGGCCGAGATCGCCCGCCAGGTGGCGGCGTTCGAAGCGGTCGTCGACGCCGAGCTGGCCGCCGAGACCGACCAGGCCCTGCCGCCGGGCGTTCCCGCCGGCACCCGCGCCTAGCGCCCCCCTCTCCCCCTCTCGAAAGGACCCGCTTCACCATGGATGTTTCTCCACCAGCCGCTCCCCTCCCCCTCGGCGCCGGTGCGCCGACGCCCGGCATCGCCCTGGCCGGAGACCCGGCCCAGGCCCGCTCCCGCTTCGGCCTGGAGCGCCCGCTGCCCGAGGGGTTCGTCGAGCGGCTGGCCGCCACCGGCGTGGAGGTGGACGTCTCTCCCGCCACCCTGGCCGAGCACTCCCGCGACTGGTGGCCGATCGGCCTGGTGTGGGCCACCGAGGGCGAGGTGCCGGCCCTCGCCGGTGCGGTGGCCCGGCCCACCGACGTCGATGGCGTGGTGGCGGTCGTCAACGCCTGCGCCGCCGACGGCGTGCCGGTCACCGTCACCGGCGGCCGCTCCGGCGTGCTGGGCGCATCGGTTCCCCTGCTGGGCGGGGTGGCCCTGGACATGTGCGGCCTGGCCGGCATCGGCGCCGTCGATGCCACCTCCGGCATCGTGTCGGTGCTGCCGGGCACGTTTGGCGACGTGTTTGAGGCCGAGCTGCGGGCCGAGCACCAGCTGACCGTGGGGCACTGGCCCCAGTCGATGGCCCTGTCGACCGTCGGCGGCTGGGTGGCCTGCCGCGGCGCCGGCCAATTTTCAACCCGGTACGGCAAGATCGAGGACCTGGTGGTGGGCCTCGACGTCGTGTTGGCCGACGGCACGCTGATCACCACCGGCGGTGCGCCCCGCGCCGCCCAGGGACCCGACCTCACCCAGCTGTTCGTCGGCTCGGAGGGAACCCTGGGCGTCATCGTGGGCGTCCACCTGCGGGCCCGCCCGCTGCCCGCCACCGAAGGGCGGGCCGCCTATACCTTCGACACCCTGGACGCCGGCCTCGACGTGATGCGACGCACGGTGCAGCGGGGTGCCACCCCCGCCGTGCTGCGCCTGTACGACGCGGTGGAGGCCGACCGCGGCTTTGGCACCGGCGACGTGGCACTGCTGCTGGCGCTGGACGAGGGCGACCCCGCCATCATCGAGGCCACCCTGGGCGTGCTCGACGACGAGGCCACCGCACAGGGCACCACCGCCGACGTGGCGCTGGTCGAGAAGTGGATGCAGCGGCGCAACAACGTCGCCGAGCTGGAGGACCTGGTGGGCAAGGGCTTCGTCGTCGACACGATGGAGATCAGCGGGCCGTGGAGCGTGATGGCACCTCTGGCCCGCGACGTCGTGGCAGCGCTGGCCGCCGTGCCCGGCACGCTCGCCGCCTCGACGCACCAGTCCCACAGCTACCTTGACGGGGGCTGTTTGTACTTCACCTTCGCCGGCGGGGTGGAGCCCGAGCAGCGCACCGCCTACCACCAGCAGGCGTGGGCGGCGGCCACCCGTGCCGTGCTCGACGGCGGCGGGTCGCTGTCGCACCACCACGGCATCGGCATCGGCCGGGCGTCGTTCATGGCCGACGCGCTCGGCGGCGGCTTCGACGTGCTGCGGGCCGTCAAGGACGCGCTCGACCCCGAGAACCTGTTGAACCCGGGAGGGCTCGGCCTGGGGCCGGTGCCAGCCGAGGTCGACAGGGCAGGCGGTGCCGCATGAGCGAGCAGTACGAACCCATCGAGCCTGCCGAACCCGCCCCCGGGGCGTTTGCTGCCCTGCGCATGGACGCCATCGTGCGCGGCGGTGCCGTCACCGCCCTGCTGTGCGGCCCGCTGGCGATCGTCAACTCGTTGGCCCAGTCCGGCCGAGACAACCCGTCGTCGGGGATCGGCGCGCTGTTCTCGCTGCTGATCCTGATGTCGGCCGGCGTCGGCGGCTGGGTTGCCGGCGGCAGCGCACCCGGACGGGCCGTGCCCAACGGGGCCGCTGCGGCCGCCGCCGGGTACCTGGTGGTGC